>Ga0058704_10001178_pt1 | contig 12360 bp, 16 predicted proteins | sample AgamicMgSfe_FD_71363 | JGI IMG/M metagenome (GOLD analysis project Ga0058704, IMG submission 71363) | Agave microbial communities from Guanajuato, Mexico - Mg.Sf.e | ecosystem: Host-associated > Plants > Phyllosphere > Phylloplane/Leaf | place: Guanajuato, Mexico | collected 2012-05-30
GTTGTAAGCAGACAAGGACGCTGTTCATTCTCGTGAGCAAGTCGGCGACTTACATGTATCGGCAATGTGGATCAGGATCAAAAGCTTGCAGATGGCTTTCTAGAGCTGCCAGTTGGTGGATCCGTCTGTGCGAGAAAGATTGTCCACGAACGTGCTGCTCGAGGAAGTCGACCTCAGACAGTGACTCCTTACAGAAAAGCCGTTCGGCACGACGCTCTAATTGGTTCTCTAGACTGTGCCCATTGACCTGGTACGGGTCTGCGTTCAGAAGGTTTCTGGGGTAGGTGTCTGCGTCTGCGCAAGATCGTACGAAAGCTTCCATGGCTACTGTCAAGAGCGGCACTTTTATCGGCGAAGAGCTTTGTGGGCGTGCTCAAAGGCGGTATGGGTCTGTACACAAGAAGAAGGATGGTCTCGAGGGAACAAGACGAAGACTTTCTTGCAGGGGGGCGCAGCAGCAAGCATGTATGGCGGGAGGCACCGCGTATTCAAACGCAGGGACATCAGCCGCAGGTGGCGCGACCACATGGAACCCTAGCTCACCCATCGTGCTTCGCCGAGATGTAAAAAATGTACGAGACTGTGACTGCAGACCAGGAAGAGGAGAGCATGCAGTGCGATTTGAGATTGCGGCCACTGTGAACGAGCCTCCGTTTAGTGCCTTAGTGCCTGCCTTCATGCCCCACTTCCATCATTTCCCTCACGGAACTTCCGCCTTGCTCCCGGTTTCATCGTTGACTGCGTTCCCTCTTGTCGTCAAGGTAGTCAATTTCTCTCTGCTTGATATTCAGTACCATCTAACACTCCAGTACGTATCCGGAATGGCCGCGCACCTCCGTCAGTTGCCTAGGAGCCAGGAACGTATACGAATCATTGCCACGCTGAGGTCCATGTCAGACATCTAAGCCGCCGCAGTGACATGATAGGCTGTCCTACCTTGATCTTGAAGTCATAGTTCCCGAACTTATCCTTCAGGAACCTGCTCAGGACACTTTGATTCAAGTGGTAGTCATCGATTGTCTCTTGTATCCAAGCCATCGCGGGCTATGCGTCTTGACGCCCTGCAAGCCGGGCTTGGCGTTATAGAGCGCAGCACGCAGCAAGTCTGTCTGCAATCCAATCTCCAGTGGCCGGTGTGAGGAGAGCGGGAACAAAGGAAGATTTACCTCTGGAGCAAGGCTGGGTGGACTGCCTTATAGCGGCGGACGAGCTGAGGACCATAGAAGGCAACCTAGAGTCGCCCTTTAGTGTTCGAGGGCGGCCTCAGACACGTGGCTGGGGCGTCGAGCTCCCGTCCTCGCTTCATGCAGGACGAGTATGAGCTATGATTGGTCAGCACATTTACCGGTCACAGCCATATACTACCTGAGAGCTAGCGGCAGTACAGTCTCTTCGCACATCCGATCGGATTCCGCTGTCGGTAACACGGTCTGGTATCTAATCCGAGTCGATCATACCCCTGTTTTGCAGGGTTCGGGGGCAGCCTGTCTTCGATCGGAAGTGCGAAGAGACCATTCGGTACAGTCCACGCGAATGGGCTATACCTCAACCTGAACAATGCTATGCTCCAACTAGTCGACGCACACAGTAGTTGCTCGCTGCGGCCCTGAACATCTCGCTCATCTTGTTGCGTCTAGCCTCCTGTTCAGTAATCCGGCCGCCAAGCTCACGGCATTTGAACACTCGAAAATCTAACTGTAGTGAACACCTCACCGTAACCTGAAAACACATAATTCAGCCAGTTCGTCTCAAGTGCATCTGAGATATGCCTATATTACCAGTCAGAACCGCAATAGGACGAAGTAATTGTCGAGGGACTTATCGACTCCCTCTCTACCTCTCTCGCGGGCTTTGATATTATTAGAACCAGACGGCTGTCAGGGAACACGTCTTTCTCTGCGTACCTGATCTGTCGAATAAGCTGAGCAAGGTGTTCAGGGCCTACAACGACCTGCAACCCAATGCCATCTACGCAAGCGGCTCAGCCTGCCAGACACAACGATACCCTCTGCCCCCAATAACCTATGGGTACTCCAAGCAACACCACCATTGTTTCAACACAGGAAGATCGCACCGAACCTTCAACGGAAAGGGTGCCGGACCTGTACCATCCTCCGAACACTTCACCATCAGCCAGATACGCTCTCCAATTTGTTGCCGTCGCAATACTTGCATGCACCCGGGAGACTGGCTTACACGTGGGTTCGTGACACCCCGTACGATGCCTGCGCCAGGCGGCTGCAAGGTTCATCGCCATGCTTCGTGCAAGGGATATAATATGCGCTCAGAGGGCATTCACATACTTTCGAAGGTAGGTATATCTGATCGTTGGCTTGGCGTCATTACCAGTTGCTTGCTTATGATGACTGTTAGCATCACGGAGGACGGATTGGCGTGCCTACTGGGTTACGGAACCTCAGCGGACTAGCTGAAGTATGCTCCGAGCAAGATAAGGTAGATGGGGTTCAATCAAGTCACGTCGATTGATACCACCGTATACCTAGTATACCGCATGACGTGGCTATGCAGCTCATAGCCATGTTTCACGTGAGACCAATAACATTGAGCGAGGGTCAACCGTATATCGGTCCTGCTGGCGATGAGCAACCTATGCTACCAGTCCTCGCTTCCTCTAACGCGAGCAGTGCGATGGTACGGTAAGCCTCCGAGCAAACCGTCTTCTTCGCCCGGACGCCGGCAAATGCATCGCCCCACTTCCAACGCCATGCGTAACCCCGTTGCATGCCTAAACGCCTCAATAATGCACTATTCTCCGCTCGGTGAGCTGAAGCTACACACGCAAGACCTGAGTCTTACTCGCCACGCCATCAAACAAGCACGTATTGTCCACCGGGATGTACTGCCTCGTGATCACCTTGATGACCTCCTGCGCAATCAAGCCACCCGTCAAGCTGGCGATATTGTGCAGCTCCGCACCACCCGCCCTCATGATCTCCATGCAGAACTTGCCCACTTTTTCCTCGACCTCGGAATACTCCGGCTCGTCGATGAAGGTGCCGGCTTGGTTGATGAGGTTATCGACGATCTGGTGCCCGATGCCAGTGACCTTGTCAGCATCGGCTTGAAAGTCGTCGGCGCCGCTGCCTGGGACTTTGACGCCCTGGCCACCAGCTTCCCTGACCGAGGATGAGTGCGTGGCGATGTACTCATCCCAGGCTAGGAAGGCGATATGCAGACCTATCAGGCTATCCGGGTTGGTGAGCTCCATCGCCATAGCCTTCGCTCGATCACCGAAGCTGACAGGCTTGCCTGATTGCACTATCTGCAGTGGCCGACCGCGCACGAGATGGATGTGCGCTGCGCCTTTGCAGAAATTCTCAACCTCCTTCTCATCGATTGCAAGCTTCGGTGAGCGTCCAGTGTCCTTCTCCAGCTTACGGACCGTCTCCACCACCTCCGCGCAATCTTCTCTCGCCTTGCTCTTGTAGATGTTCTGCAGCTTGATGTAGTCTGCGGACTTGGCCTTCATATCCGGTACCGCGCCTGGTAATGGTAGCTGTTTGTGCTCAGTGTAGAAGATGTGTACCGCGTTAGCGATGAGCCAGAAAGCGGGCGAGGTAGCATCGAGACTGCTGGCTTCTGGCGCGCTCAAGATATCGCGTACTGAGCTCGTCGCGGTAGGTGGGCTCAACGACTTCAGCACTGCAGCGCAAGCCTCGTCGAAGTTCTCCTCATGTGGGTCACCGGATCGAACGAGCGTTCTAAACTCTGTCTTCTCCGGGTAGTTGTCCGGCAGCTTGCCATCGTGCGTCTCCTTCCACCGCTCAAGGTAGTGGAGCAGCAAGCAGACCCACGGAATATGACCCTTGTCGTGCGCGCTTAGCTTGCCCTCTTCTAAGCCCGCCGTCTTCTCCTTTGTGAAATGTTCTAGCTCAGGCCATGGCTTGAGCAATCTCAAGTCAGTCGTAGCGGTCGGATCTGGGTGAGTGTCGACAATGGGTAGCGCCGGTGGTAGTTGGACGGAGAAGGAGGAGAAGTAGCCGACGGAGTGGATGTAGAAGGTTGGTATATGGAGCGCCTGGGCCTGCGTTTGTATCTGACTGAGAATAGCTGGATCGATCGGTGCGGTAGCGAGGATGAGGTTGTAGGGCGCAAAGACGTCGTCCTGCGTGATGAAGGTCTCTAGAGGCTGCAAACACGGTCAGACAGGCGCCGGCTTCTTCCTCTCAAGACTGCCTCACCTCTGTAACGGCATGACCTCGCACACCCGGGTTCAGCTCCATCAATAGCTTCACCGCCTCCGCCGCACGGAACTTGCCCAGCGACTCATCTTCTAAGAAGAAGTTCACACCCAGGTCCGCTTCTGACACGACGGCAGAATCTAGGATGGTGAACTGGCCAACGCCGGGAAGGACGAGGTTCTTGAGCGTCTCGACGCCAGTCACGCCTGGGCCGTTGTTGATAAGCAGGATGTGCGTCTCTTCCAGAGCGATCTGACCACTCGCTCCCCAGAGACGCAGCTGTCGGTCATACTTCTTCTCTTTGGCCGTCGGGATGTCCTGGAGCGGCGGTGGGACGTCATATTGGTTACTCGCGGCGGCCATAATGTCGTGAGGTACAGCGCCAACGGCTTCCCTTGAAAGATGAGCGTTCGGAGGTACGAAAGTACTCCGGTGTTTGGAAACAGATCGGTGCCTGGGACTTTGCCGTCATCGCGTTCGGACGAGCTCGCGCCACACAGACCCCGCGTCGCGTGGCTGAGGCTGACCGTGTTGCGGGGCGCTCGCGACGACACGGCACCGTTACAAATTGCTGATGAACCGGATGATCGTGAGGGTATTTTAATCGCTCCCAGATACAAGCCATTGGATGTTCCGAGCACCTCGAGTCCTGCTCTCGATCAGCTACAGTAATCTTAGCTATCTCGCGATCAGAAGTCCAGGCATCGCTCATCAAGGCGTGCTCCGTACCGTCCACACAGCCCAGAACACACAGGAGACCACTACCATGCCTTCGCAAAAGGTCCCCGAGCTCGACTCAATCGAAAGCGCTAAGCGCAAAGCCGCTTTCAAGGCAGTGGAGGACTATTTCAGATCCGATATGCACTTTGTGGGCATCGGCTCCGGCAGCACAATAGTCTACGGCGTAGAAGCGATAAAAGCGCATCTCGAAAAGAACCCGCCACCACAAGGACATATGAACTGGTTCGTCCCGACAGGATGGAATAGCAGAAAAGTGATCGAGCAGGCCGGCCTTATACCCATAGCATTCGACAGTCTACCGGGAGACGCCATGCTAGAGGTTGCATTCGACGGGGCAGACGAGGTGGATGAGGAGCTCAACTGCATCAAGGGTGGTGGAGCTTGTTTGTTTCAGGAGAAGCTTGTCGCGTGCCGGAGTAAGAAGTTCGTTTGCATAGCGGATTACCGGAAGAACCAGAAGCGACTATTGACGAATTGGCCATCGATACCGATTGAAGTGGCACCAATTGCGCACGCATCAGTACTGAGAGAACTCAAGCTCATCGGCTCACCCGGTGCGAAACTACGAGAACACAGCTTAGCGAAGACCGGACCAATCCAGACGGATCAGTCTTTCTACATCATCGACGCGCCGTTCAAGACACTGTTGAGCAAGTCCGACGTAGAAAACGGCGCAGATGGCAGTGGGACGGACGGCGTATGGGACGTCGAAAGACTAGCAAAGAGAATCAAGGAGATCAACGGTGTGCTCGAGGTTGGGTTGTTCCATGGCATGAACGGCGTCGAGGCGCAAGCAAATGGGTAAGCATTGATGACAACAACCATCCCCGGAGATTATTTGCTGATCTGTGCGTACAGTGAGTCTCCAAAGCACACTGTAGTACCATCTCATGCTGGTGAGATGAGACTTTCGAATTTGCAGCTGATCTTCATTTTCGCAGGGTACCAAGGAGGCCAGAAGCCGGTAGCGGTCTACTTCGGTCTCGAAGACGGCGAGGTCTCGGTTAGTAACTCGAAGGATTACGGAAATATGGAAGACCCCAACGTGGCATGAGAGAAGATGCCGCGATAGAGCCGCGTATTTACGCAAATGCCACGAGCGTTCAGCGACCTGGATGTAACATTCACACGGCTTTTGGTGGTGTAGAGATAGACCGTACGCAGAGTATTCGGTGCAGGGTTTTCGCCGACGGTACAAGATCTTGTGCCGAAGAACACGAGTCTGAGCCGATGGCGAATGTGAGCATCTCCCAAGTATGCACAGCGTGCCAGGCAAGTATGGAGCGCGGTGGTAAGTCAAACCTGGTTGGCAAGCTCTCCAACGGCGGCGTCGTGATCAGACAAGAATTGCAGAGACGACAGGGCATGCTACTTTCGCAGCTATCTATATTCTAGCTTTTCAGCGCCCACCCTTCCATGGCCAGAGCAAAAAAGTCACCGAGCCATGCCAAAATGTCTGGTGCCTGAGCTCTTCAGAGCACCCAACAGCCTAGCAATAGTACCACCTCCCTTGAAATACCAAGAAAACACCGAATGCTTATCCTATGCTGCGCCGTCGCTATGCTGTCATTGGAAAACTCTGACCGCGCTATGCTTGTACTGTGCGAAATGGGTATCTCTTGCGTTGATCGAACCGTGAGATGTGAAAGTAAGAGCAGAGACGTGAGTAAACGTGTGTCTTTAGATGTAGAGCGTCCGCAAGGTCTCGACTGGTGGTGTGCCGGTCATGCCTTTGTGCCTGAGCGTGAGACCGGCCTTCGATGTTGGGGATTGAGTCCCGCCACCTCCACCATCTGTGGAAGCCGCCTGCTGACGCTCCTTCCGCGCCGCTTTCTGGGCCTGCTTCTTGATGTCCTTTTTATCTCGTGCAGTAAGTCGCGGGCCGTTCTGTCTTTGTGATGTCTTTCCGACGCGTTGTGATTGGTCTGCTGGTGGTCTAGGTCCATGCAGCTTTAAGCGGATAGGCGGCTTGGCTGGAGATTGCGACCGTGCGACATCTATGCTGTCGTCCTCCCTTTTGACGCAAGGCTCCGCGTCCTCGGTGTCAGTCGGTTGTGTGAAAGTGCTGTGTTGTGAGTCATCCGGCATGCTTGAGGCTTCCGACTCGAAGCTGCCAAAAGACTCCTGACTGCCGTCGTAAGTCTGAAGGTGCGACAGCGCGTGTTTGCTCTCGGTACTTCGTGGTTTCTGCGTCCTCGAAGCCCTACTCATCCGCCGGTCTTGCTTCTTGTTTGGACCATGCTGGACGTCATCGTCACTTTCGTGGTCTCGCTCTACACTAGAGCTCTCCGGCTGTGACGAAGTACTGCCATTCTCCTCAGCATCCAGCAAGTTCGACACCGCAGCGTCGATGTTGCCCTTCGTAGCCTCCAACGCACGCTTAATGGTTGGCTTGTCCGCAAGGAAGGGCAAGGACTTCGACACTACATCCACTTGCCATGGTAGCACGTGAGGTGTCTGCTCAAGCTTCTCTTTCTGCCTCGCCTCCTCTTCTGGCGTCAGCAGCTTGGCACTGACTTCTGGTGGCCCAAAGTGAGGTCCGTCCAAGTTCCGTATCGACGAATAGTGCTCCCAGTTGTGGTAAGCGATGTGTGCTACCGGTTTACTCGTGTCTTCAGCACCTCCTGTGACCATGTACGCAAAGTCTCTCTGGTAGATCTTGATGTCGACATCGTAGGCTGACGCAAACGCCGTGATCTCCATGTTGTCGCCGTACGTGCCTCCTCTCGCCATACTCTGCAAGTGACTCTCGAAGACGCGATCAATGTCGGCTTCGGTTGGGGGCGCTGTGTTGGAGGCAGGCGAGGAGTAGGCTGAGACATTCTTGCGTTTGGGATTACGTCTGATGCCGCCTCCGGGATGGACATCGATGAACAGCTTGTAGTAGTTCGCATGCTCTCGCATGTAGTCTATGACACGTGAACGAATGGCAGCGTGCTCATTCTGGTGACCGTAGATCTGGTCGGAGAGGGCGTTGAAGAGACAGTTGCCTGCAAACGGAGACATGTAAGCTCGTGTCCTACCATATAGCACAAGTATAATTGAAAAGACAATGTGAAGGATGTCGTGTGCACATCAAGGTGGGAGCACATGTACTCACCATCACCGCGGATATCAGCAGCGTACAAGCCCAGCGCCGACAGCAATGGAAATTCATCTGCGGATGAACCACCCATCGCACCTCACCTCACCACCTTCCAAGCACTGAAAGATAGCTCTGCTAATCGATTAGCCCGATTCATGAGTGATCGTTCCGGGCTCTCGTCAAAAGGCAGAGCTGCGTGAAAGAGAGCGGGCGTGAAGCATGTGCTCTGTTTTTGTTACTGCTCCGTCAAGCAGAGCTCTCGTGGCCTCCCGGATCGTCAACCCTGGCTCTCCGCTGCACGGTTTAGGAGCGCCGCTTCGGAAAGGATGGCGTAATTGGTCGGTGCTCGTATTACCTTTTTGCGCGCTCTTTTCTCAGGGCGGTCTAGCGAGGAGAAATTCCGTTATCACTGCCGTCATCAACGGTGAACGGCTGAACCGTGGTTGACGTGCAGGTCAAAGAACGTCAAGCTCGTCGAAGTTTGCAGCTCTGTTTCGATAGCCTGATTTTGCAAATGAGGCGAGTGTTCATCGCAACTGAAGCGAGAATGACAGGACCGGTGAAGGCGAGCGAAAATCGCAAACTATATATCACATCTTCTATCAGGTAAACGGATACGCGACAAGGCGCGTGGTTCTCACATTCACCAGCTGCTGTTTACATGTGAGTCAAACTGCGGGCAAGATACGGCGGCGGTCACGCCTGCACCTCGTCTCGCTCTTGCCCATGACCGTGTTCTTTGTCTTGTTCACATCTGATCGACTACACCTCGAACTTATCAGATCATCTCTTTTTGCTGCCTACTCCAACGAGACAGGATGCCTGCCAACATAGTCGTTCTTGGGTACGTCTATGCACGCACGCGACGACTGGCAGAAGCTTATATCTTGCAGAGCTGGAGTATCTGGGCTTACAACAGCCCTTCTATTGGCACGCGATGGGAAGCACAACGTGACCCTTGTTGCAAAACATATGCCAGGCGACTATGATATTGAATATGCCAGCCCTTGGGCGGGCGCGAACTATTTGCCGTATGTTGTCTAAGATCTTCAACATACACTCTATTGCCCGAATAGGCAGGTGTACCTGTCAATCTATACCGCTATGTTTCACGAGCTATGTACCAGAGAACGTGACTCTTCGCTACGACATCGCCTATCAGGCTGTCATATCGCGGGCGCGCCTCAATAATGCTGTTATGGCGATGCCTTGAGTGCTGACGGCAGCCTAGGGTGGCAAAATCAGGCACGCCACAAGCAAGCTATGAGCGTGACACATGGCCAGAGCTAGCAAGACTGGCAAGTGACCTATCAGAGGCTGGCATCCACTTCCAAGGCAAGCTCAATTTCACAGATTTCCAGATGCCTCTCTGACAGTCCCTTTTTAGATACCGTTATCTACCGGAGGAAGAAGGATGTAGGGACAGCGGTGGGTGACTGGTTTGCGGAGCTCATTAGAGACGACGCCTGGTTCAAGGATGTGGTACCCAACGTAAATCCTGCGCCACAGGACAGTCTACGTGGGAAACTATGCTGATGCACAGCAGTTCCGTGTATTGCGCAAAGATGAGCTGCCCCAAGGCACCGATGGCGGCACATCCTTCACGTCTGTGTGCATCAACACCGCGCTCTACCTACCTTGGCTGACATCGCAATGCCTTAAACATGGCGTGATAGTCAAGCGTGGCATTGTCTCCCACATTGCAGGAGCTGCAGACTTGCATCACAGTGGCAAGCGTGCCAACGCAGTTGTGAACTGCACCGGCCTCTCCTCGCTTAAGCTAGGAGGCGTGGAAGACGGCGCAGTGTACCCGGCTCGAGGCCAGATAGTCCTGGTGCGTAACATCTCGGACGTCATGGCATCAGTCTCTGGCACAGACGATGGCGATGACGAGGCGACGTACATCATGCACCGCGCTGCTGGCGGAGGGTGCATCCTCGGTGGATGTTTGCAAAAGGGCAATTGGGAGAGCGCCCCAGATCCAAATCTTGCCATCCGTATCATGAAGCGGTGCATTGAGCTATGTCCGTCGCTTGTGCCTGAAGGGAAAGGTATCGAAGCGCTCTCGATCATTCGGCATGGTGTAGGCCTGCGCCCGATGCGTGAGGGTGGGATCCGGATTGAGAAGGAGTCTATCGCTGGCCCAGACGGAAAGCCGGTCAATGTCGTCCACAACTACGGGCATGGTGGGTACGGCTACCAGACGTCGTATGGAGCATCTCAGGTGGCAGTGGAGCTTGTCGATAAGGTACTTCAGCACAAGGCGCATCTGTGAGCTACTCCAAAGAGTGGCGGCTACGTGTCTTGCGACTACAGAGTCAAAGCAGCCAATGATCAACAGGCTCCCTGGTGTCCTTTCTGTCTCCTTCTCATCTTCCATCGCGCCATCAATTTGCCCGGGATGAGTATGTCGTGAAAATGGTGTTGCCTGAAAGCCACCCAGCGCGCGTGGCTGGAGACGTCTGACGTGATGTGGCCTGAGCTCACGAAGCGAAGCTCAAGTCCAAAGGGGAGCCGCTTTGAGGCTAAAACAACCACCGACAGTGACAGACTCCCAAGCGAAGACACCAACCTTTAGTCCTCCACAAGCTCTCGTTTTCCGTCACAGTGCTCCTAGACTACCCGCGACCGATCCTGTAGCATAGTTGCGACCATGGACTTCTCCGACATCTTTGTCAGTACTTCGCGACTCGATGGTAGTAACAGAGATGCCCAGAGCTTGCGCTGACAGCGAAACAGCGAATCGTGAACATTGCCGTGGCAGTGTGCGTACCGAGTCTACAGCGTTGTACCCAGGACATGCGATGCGCTAACAAGTATCTATGAGTTCAGGTTCATCATCTTGGGAGGCATTGGCCAATTCTTCCCCTCCATCAGCGTGTACGGCTTCGCGGTTCTTGAAGTGCGTTGGTAGACCAGCTGATCGGGAATAGACAAGGGACGATTATAGCCGTATACCTGTTCATCTTCGGTCTCGGTACGCTACCTCTGTGCTATGTACCTTCGACAAGCTGATCTGACTGCTGTGCCAGCTACCGGTCTCCTCGAATTCCAGATTCCTCCTCAGGTCGCCCGATATGCCTCCTTCATGTTCTCGTTCATCGGCCGTGGAGTCTGTGAGTACAAAAAAAGAGCCGGACTGGGAGGAAAGTCCTAACGCATAATAGTCTACTTGCTCTGTGGTAGCATTACGATGGGCGACAGGTGGTGGAAATACGTCGCAGGCTCAATAGTCGCACTGGTTGGCATTGGTTACATTGCGCTTGAGTTTGTACCGAGCATTGAACCGCCAGCAAACATGAGGTAGGCATGAGACGGGTGTGACGCGGAAGTACGCACAGTACAGAGCTGACCCTGAGATAGGGACGCCGATGCCGGCTGGGGCGCCGAGCAGGTGTAAGGGCAGGTCGGCAGCGTTCTGCCCTAACGGGCGGTGTATCAAGACCGTAAGCAGCGGTATGCGGCGCCGAAGGGAATGTACAGTATCTGTACGATTGAGATGCCAAGTTGCACTTTACGACAGCAAGGCGCAGAGGAGCATCTAGGTCCATGCTTAGATTGGTCGCTCATGGCGATGGAAGAGCGGGAGTGTACGAGTGTTCGAGTACTAGCAACAAATTTACGCGCTCGTGCGAGAGCATCAATCTCCGCGCGAACGACTCGTTGGCGAATAGCATTTACTTCCCCTCGAAATATTGCTGGTATGCGGTCCACTTGGAAGGCTGGCCTCACCCAGTACTGAACTTCAAAGGTTCTTTCATCCATAATGAGGATCGATTTCTCCACGTTCCTTCCTCGCCGAGCAGATGGCAAATATGCGCAGTGACTGTTTGGTGTTGAGACGCTCGTCCCAACCACAGCAAGTGTTCACGCATAGGTTGCTCGAGGGTCTAGTAGTGTCTGCCTTCTGCCTCGGTGTATACCCATATACTACTGCCACGTAACCACACTTCTTTACTTTCGCGCGTTGTTTCATTGCGCCGCCATTCGGATGGCTTCCATTCCGCTTACTCAGAAGCGGGCCAATCAGAACGGCAAAAAATCGGCTTACCGGGCCCCGACCTCAGGTACCCAAATAAAGCTCCTTGAATGACATCCCGACGAAGCAGGAACATGTTACACCGTGCAACACAGGACACATACATCTGTGATCACGTAGAACCCCTTCGGTCGCTTCAGCTTTTGAGAAACCACCAAAATTTGCAGTCTCGCAGTCTCGCACATACACCTCTTATCCATCTCTCAAAGCGAACTCGAAAGCGAGCCTAATCAGATCGACTTGCATCCGCCGGTTCCTCCACACCGCTCTGGACCGCTTGTCCTAGGCTCCTA
>Ga0058704_10001181_pt1 | contig 12349 bp, 12 predicted proteins | sample AgamicMgSfe_FD_71363 | JGI IMG/M metagenome (GOLD analysis project Ga0058704, IMG submission 71363) | Agave microbial communities from Guanajuato, Mexico - Mg.Sf.e | ecosystem: Host-associated > Plants > Phyllosphere > Phylloplane/Leaf | place: Guanajuato, Mexico | collected 2012-05-30
GGCGACAATCGCGCACATGGCAAAGGTCACTGCGCAAGTTTTCGGTAACGGCACCACTCAGCGTCTCGGCACGCTCAACCTACAGCAGAAGGCTGTACTTTGTGCATTGGGAGCACTCGAGAAGCGCAAGCGAGAGACGCAGGTCGAGCGTACTATGTTCGCTACGCCGTCGAAGCACAGCAACACCGCGCCGACAGTGAAGCAGCTCTTCGAGGCTTACTCTAGTCTCTGCAAGCGCGAAAAGCTACTACACCCGCTAACAAGCGTGGAGTTCCGGGACGTGGTTTCCGGATTGGAGACCTCGAGCCTAGTTTCGCCTGCAGAGGGCAAGAATGGAAGCTTCGCTGTGCCAGTCACGCCTTCCAGGACACCCAGCCGGAGAGGAAAGAGCGGATTTGGGCTAGCAACGACGGGCGACGAGAGGCGGGTGGCGAGTGCAGTAGGGTACAAGGAGCTTTCTGGTGCGCTTGATGGGCCTGGTGGGGAGCTGTTACAGGAGATATTAGAGGGTGGTGAGCTGCTTTGATCTGCTATTTGTCTGCAACGAAGGCACTTGCATAGCGCTACGGCAATTGGTGGCGCGATGACTGCTTGCATAGCGATTGGTGTTTGGAGAGTACTATAGCACCTGATTGAGTCGCGGCTAGACAAGCGCATTGAACATGAATGCTTCCTGCATACTCCATCTCTTGCCTTGGCCTGCTCCATCTGTTGCTACCACGCTATGCCCATTACCCAGCCAAGGTCACCGCCGCCTCACCTCCGCTTCCTTGCACGCACGCCACGATCGTACGGTGATGTGAATATTGCTGCTGCACCTGTGCGTCACTCGCCAGCCCAGCAGTCGCAGCTTCCGCGCCTTAGGCAACTGGAGTCTGTTGGTGATGAAGTCTATTAAGGCTTGCCTCCTGCCATCTTGGAGACACGTCGTCTTCTGTTTCTGTGACTTTGCGTTGGGATTTAGAGATTCTGGCTCCGTCGATAGGCGGCTTGGTGGCGACTACGGTTGCCTTCCCTCTCCTCGGACGCTTAGTCTTCTTCGCACCTTGAGCGCCGCCTCGGTCGGACTGCGCAGTAGCAACGGGTTTGGGATCGATGACCATAGGTGTGCTTTGATCTGCCATCCTGATCCGAATTGTTGGAATCCGCTGTCAAGGCTGGAAGGGTGTGCTAGTAGGTGATGTGTCTATCATTCAGGATACGACCCGTGAGATCATACAAGAGCACGTCAAGTATGAGCATACTCTACGGGTGGAGGGTCACAAAGCGAGCGTTCTTTGTCATTGCGTATGATATCGTATCCACTTTCGGACCGTGTATAGCACAAAGGAAAGCTGAAAGCCAGATGCCGTGACAGAACGCTCCATCAGCACGACCTTACCCTGCGACACCAGTATCCTTGATGGCAAGAGAGTGCAGAAGACTAGAACTATTGGTAGGAGTATCGTTCATTTCAACATACGAGCGAACTGTAGAGGTATCTTAAAGGCATTGCAACGCCAAAATTTGACCCAAACCCTAACAACCCTAACGCGCTTCATTGATGCGGGAATGTCATCTGCCTCGGTGGCGCACCAGGACTCATAGGCGCTTCGTAAGCCCCCGGAATAGGCACTGACTCGTAGACCTGCTCGCCAGGTGCAGCGCCAAAGTGTTCTTGCAACTGTTCTCTCGGCATCTCGGACATGAGAGGCGACCGCTGATCTTCCTCAGGTGGTGTGGGTGACCGCTCCCGCATGCTCGTCGTTACGGGCGTGAAACCCACTTGAGCCATCTTTGGCGTGGCACCTTGTACCTTGATGGGCGGTGCCTGTAGCTGGAAAGGCTTCGCTTGCGCCTTTTGTGCGACTGGGTCCACATACTGCACGCCGCCTTCTTCAACGTCAGGCGCGGCACCGTAGTAGTCGACGTTAGGTGCCTTCCAGCCGCCGTCTCTCGGGCTCATGTAGCCCGGCGGTGCGAGGCCTGGGGTGTTCGGCGCTGATTGACTGCGTAGCTGAGCCAGGTATAGATCGCTTCGTGCCCGGTCGCGTGTCGCCATCGACTTGCGGAGTTGGCGCTTCGAGTAGAATCTGTAGAACACGATTCCATATACGGCGATGGTAATCGTCTCGACCACGACCTCGATGACACAGCATACCAAGCTCCAGCTCTGCAGACGGCAAATGAGGTCATAGTCGACTTCGTTTTGGAAAAGCTGTTTCCGCGTGTTGTCAACGCAAGACCAGCCCCACATATCCTTGTTGTTGCTATTGGATCTGGCACCTTGCAGGATGCCGGCTCCAATACCCCACATGACAATGCTGAAGACGAAGAAGGCCACGGCGAAAGCTGTGTAGTAGACTCCGGCTTTCTGTGCTCGCTTGTGGCCGCCTTTATAGTAGGCGTAGAAGATGACTAGCGACATGAAGAGCGAGATGCACGATATGACCAGAAGCACGACTTGAGGCCAAGTCTTTTGGTTCGCAGCCCAAGGCGGTAGGCTGTTCCGGGGAGGCAGGACCTTGGTGGCGTTGAAGATCGAGAAGGTCGATGTAAGCATGGCAAGCACGATGAGTGAGCATGAGAAATTCACGCCACGGAGAAGCATCTTCGCCATTCGTACTCGTGTTTTGATTTTCTGCGGCATCTGTCAGTATCATCCAAGCGTACAGAACTAGCAAAGGCGCTGTGCTTACGATGTCTTGTGCTTGCCTCTTATCGGTGTGTACTTCCTGCTTCTCCAGTATATCCTCTTCCCTGAACGTCGGACTCATGATGTTCTTGAAGTCCTTCGGTGCTGCTCCTGGCGTCTTCATCGCGCTCTTCAGTGGTGTCTTTAGTGGAGACTTCGGCATACTCGGGTAGTCGTTGTTGTCGGTATCCGGCATCTCGACCGACTCATGCTTCATGTAGCCGAAGCCAACGTCCGAAGGCTGTGGCTGCGCCATGTAGTGGTTCGTCGACGGGTTGCCGAAGGGTAGCTTCTTCGGCTCGACGGGCGAGTTGACCGCTGTGGCCTCAGCGAAGCGTGCCGTCCTTGGGGACTTCAATGAGGGTGCCTTGACCGAAAGCGTAGTTGCTGTGGAGTTATTCGACGAAGCGCGAGGGCGCGTCTCGATAGTAAAGGCTGGTCTCTTTCTCTGGTTGTCTGACATGTCTCTCGTCAGATAAGGTACGCTCGATGCGGCTGAGGTAAGACGGCTGAGAGGAGACTCTGGTCTAGAAGCGAACAAGAGGCCAGCTCTTCGGTCGTCGTAGCAATGCAAACAACAATTAAGAGTATGTACAGTGATCAAGGGCAGAGTCCAGCTGGGCGAGAAAGAGATCAAGGTGGTGGTCTGGGTATGAGAGGGTAGAAGGAGGCCTCGAGTAGCTGGGCGCTTCGCACAGACAGCTGCAGATTGGCTACCTGCGTATATTCACGCCGTGACCGGTTTGGTGGAGTCGGCAGCAAGGTGTGAAGCTTGAGGAAGTAAGAAACCACCAAGCGGATACTCACCACTTGACTACCGCCAGCGCCAGGATAGGCTCTAGTTGTCGCGCAGCCGTGATAGGCCGCCTGCCCTCTTGGGAAGATGGAGGGTCCTCGAAATAGACGCCGGGCCTGAATGCGGTTTGGGGAGCTTATGCATGCGCTGGAAGACCAGGCCTGACCTGCAGGATGGGCGCCGTTTCCCGTGGTTGGTGTGCAGAGGAGGATATATACTAGAACGCGACTGGTCTTGCTGCTGTAAGAGATACGAAAGAAGGTGATCTTCCAGACTGCGCCTCGAGGACTGCGACAATCATGCCTACGGAAGGTGGAGGACCTCTATCAGCCAGCGACCGGCTGACCTCGGACCCACGCACTCGGCGTCGCTCCAGACGCATAGCCACGCGAATGGACGTGAGCATTTTGGCGCCGTGTCGCTGTCGTGAAAGGTGGGATGATTGGTGATGGAACGTTGGACTTGCATCGGCCCTGCAGCGTCGGCAAGAGGGCCAGCCCGGCGTCAGCCCATAGCGTGATCTACCAGCCAATCACAATCGAGAAAACCCGCAAACACTCTACCGAGCCAGTTGTGGGCGCTTAAATTAGCTTCCTATTTTGTACAACCTCGCGTCCTACCTACTCACGTGTCGGACGACGACAGTATGGTTCTGCGTTACACAACAGTATGGAGGCCGACCTGAGACCTGCGATCGCCCGAATGGTGGGCTTGTGACATGGTCGCTGTTCCTCGCGGCGACCCAGAATAGGGTATGAGGCATGCGACACAGCTCCTTCTACAGAGAAATGAACCCAGGCATGTACGACGATGAACACATAGGACGATGACTACGTCCAACTGAGCCTCGGACGCTCGTGAGATCGTGACGACTGCGGCTGCTATTGCTTGGTGAGCATCAAAGCTTGTACTGTTATATCTTTACGAACTGCTCTTCCCTTGATCATAATCTTCCAGTATATCATCGTAAAAGCCATAGAATTGGGTATTTCTGTATTCCGTCCGCCGATTCTCTCCTTGACCTTCGTCAGGATGCATTTGCCTGCTATCGCTCTTCCAATGCGTACTGAATGCATTATACTGGCTGGGTGAATCTTCAGGGTACGCCTCTTCCGGCTCGACCGCCACGGACATTGATCGCTGAACTTGCTTCATAAGCGTCGGCGTGCCTTGCTTCTTTGGTATCGGCACATGGATTGGAGTGTTAGGTTCATTCGACAGCCGTGGGATTGGTGGGACTGCAGGAGACTCGACTGCGTCTTCGAAAGGACTGCCGTTAAGCAAATTTCTTACGCCGAATACCCTTGGCGATAGCCGATCTAGAGTTTTGTTTGATGCGATGGCAGGTTGTGAGTTCGAAGACGTGGTATCATGGAGTGTATGGAACGACTGGCCTGTCCCGGATCGAAATGGCATTGTGAAGATAGAGACATCTTCATCACCCTCATCATTTGCAAACGGATTTCCAGGATCCTCATATATTGTTTGTCGTAGCTTGCGCAGCTTCTTTTTGCCAGCAAGTCGCATGTACGGTGGACTTTCTGGATCTTGTATTGTTGCATGCGACGGAGCTTGAGGAATGTGGTTAGTTGCCTCACTGTAATCGTCACTCACTAATGCACCTGTTAGTAGACGTCACAGGCTGATGTATGTAGACTGATGCGAAATGGCAAGATGATTATGATTTCGCGGAGATGGACATGGCTCGTGTTTACTGTTCTAAGAAATTTACAGACTTACCTCCCTACCATATTGGACACCGTAACGCCAACTAAATCTCGCTCTGCCGGAGGGATCACAACGAAACAAGGAAAGCCTAACACTTACCCTTCTTCATCTTCGCGTACTTCGCATCTTGCTCCCTTTCGTAAATGAAGCACGTATTGCACACACCCGAAGAGTGCAAGAAATCGATCGGCGGACGCTTGCAACGAATGCAAATGTGCATAGCTTCTGCAGGAGCACTGTCAGTCATGCCAATAAACGACATATCCGAATCAGCAGTGTTGGAGCGACCACGGGTACCCTTGAAGGTGTCCGTGGCCTTAGAAAGGGCAATGGCAGCTTTCTCACCTGCTGAAAAGTGCGGCGGCGAGACTCGACCTACGTTGGCGAGCTCATCGATGTGCTTGTCGTGGGTGTTGTCACGCGCAGACTTGCGCTCAGTGGGGCTGAGACTTAGGTCTGCTATGGGTAAGTCAGCTGGTCGCTTTGGCGGAGGCTTACCTTCGAACTCTGCTAGCTGACAAGCGATGTCATACGACTTACGATGTGCCTTGTTGACCTTGGCATGATGCCTGCTCTGCGCGATCATGGCATCGTAGTTGTAGTCGGTCGAGCTGTGGTCGTGCGCGAGCTCAGAGTTGTGCTTGTTCTTGCTGACCAGAGCATCCTTCTGATAGCTCGGCCTCTCTGCTGGATGCGATCGGTGGAAGTCCTCCCATTCGTCGGATCGCTGACTGGCAGAGCGCTGCTTGTCCTTTCTCCTGTCCTCGATCCAGTCCTCTCGCTCGGTTGGAGCCATCTTAACAATAGTGGCTGTGTCCTTGAACGCATCGGACACACGGCGGCCGACGGCCTTGAACATGCCCTGGAGACTGCCACGGCGCGAGTTAGAAGGCCTGCTATTGTTGGTGATGGCACTGTCCCGGTTTTCAGCCCTGCTTTTCTTGCTGAAGCTCCTGAACGAGGTCCGCGAGCTCGTGCGATCATGCGTAGGTGCAGAAGGGGAGGCAGGGGGTGTGAACCTTGAAGATGGCACTGTCGTGATCGTGTTCGTGTCATACTTGCCGTCCGCACCGCTGTAGATGGTTCGGATCTGGCCGCTCGGCGGCTGGGTTCGTGGTGGTTGCTGCAGAGATTGAGTAGACGGTATGGTGATAGGGACCGGCCTTTCACCTACCGGCTTGCGGTTGATTCCCTGTGGAGCCTGCTGAGCTACAGACGAGTCAGCGACGCCGACCGGCTTCCTCTGCACTGGTATGGCCGGGTATGAAGAGGCCTGATTGGCTCTTGTCCCACCTAGTCTGGCACCCGCCGCCTGAGCTGCGGCCGCTGCGCCTGAGTTGAACCTCTTGTCTTTCGGCGGCGGTGGAGGTGGTGTCGAGCCAGACGGTTGAGCACGTAAAGTGTCTCTCATGCCGACTGCTCTGGCGCCAATGTAGTGAGCGTCCTGCTGAGTGAGGTAGTCTGAGTAACCATAGTCGCTCTCGAAAATAGGCATGGTTGGTTGTACTTACGGATGTACTGTGCTTGGTTGTATGTGTGTGCGTGTTTTGGTCGTTGATTTGCTTGTGTGTAGTCGGTGTAGCCTGCTTGCACCGGAAACAGAAGGATGTGTACGCTGGACAATGAAAGATTGAATGAGACCGCAAGGCGGCCTGTCGGGATACAATAGCCTTATATCCACGACGCAAGCTGAGACAAAGGGAAGCGAGGACAAAGCAGAGTACGCAAAGAGTACTCGACTGACTCAGCTTGAGACGGAACCGAGAATAAGAGGCTATTGTACTCACTGCTATACATGGCAGAGACGAAAGCGGTCTTTGTTCATAGACAATGCATACGCTGACTATGTTGACAATGATGAAAGAGAAAGACCATCGTCCATTGCGCGTTTCGATCACCGCCGATGCCGGATGTTCAGACAGACAAAGAGAAAATACATGCGAAGATGGTGACGTGATGTAGATGCCACGTGAGATAGGAACCGTGAACGCCTGAGGTCATGTCAGTAAAGGTGAAGTAAGCTTGTAGCGGTGACCGAGGCTTACCTTCGCCCATTACCATGCCAGTCGGACATTACGTTATCATAGCAGGAAAGCCAGAGCAGCAACAACTGCAATGAGGAGAGAAGACAGCATGCCGAAGCTGCTAAGGCTGGTGGCGGCGCCAGGCGATGGTGTGATGCCGGAGGTGTTGCCGTAGCTGACACCAGATGGGTAGCTGCTGGCAGCGGCGCGGCAGTTTGGACCCGGGCAATTCTCGGTTGCTGTGGCTGCGGTCGGGTATGGTGGAGCAGTGGCGCCACTGCCACCTGCGGCTGGTGCAGTGTTTTGGTTGCCAGACCCGCCGCAGTTCTCGCCGTTGCAAGCGGATGATGGTGAGCTGCCGCCTGAACCTGAGCCGGAGCTTGGAGAGCCGGGGTTTGATGAACCAGATGGCGATTGGTTGCCAGAGCCACCACACTCCTCGCCGTTGCAGGCTGGCGCGCTACCCTTGGGGCTAGAGCCCGGCGGTGAGGAGCTGGAAGGAGATTGATTGCCAGAGCCACCGCAATCTTCGCCGTTACAGGCAGGTCTGCCTCCACCGGTACCCGTGCCAGAGCCTGGCGGCGAGGAACCGGAACCACCAGCGGGGATCGTAGCAGCAGGGGGGCTGGCGCCGCTTCCGGAACCTGAGCCACCGCCTGGTGACGCAGGGGTCGTGTTGGCAGCGGGATGGGTCACTGGGACGCCGTTGGTAGCTTCGCAGCCACACGGTTCGGTGATGGTAACAGTCGGGATTGCTTGACCGCAGACCGTGCACTCCTTGGTGGTGACGGTGAAGCCATCGGGGACGTGGCTCGGACCTGGTGTCCAGGTTGGTGTCGCGTCTGTACAGCTCTCAGTGACGGTGTATGTTGCTGGAACAAGACCAGTCGGGCAGAGCGACTCGTAAGTGGTTGTGTAGACGGTGGTGTAACCCGGGCCCTGTGGCGCAGCGGAAGTCCAGCCCATCTCGCACTCTGGGCAGTATGTGACAGTTACACCGTTCGTCACGGTGATCATGGTCTCCATCGACATGCTCGGGCAGTCATCGTATGTGACGATTAAATATGAGGTTGAGGGAGACGCAGTGGTCATCTGAGCATAAGAGCCAGTAGCTGCGAGAGCCACGACGGCGGCAGATCGTCTGACCTTCATGATGAATGCGGTGTGTGGGGATGAGTTGCAAATGCGATAGTCGTACAGATGTCGATGATGCCGGTAAAGCGAGCGATTCTGAGAGCCAGAAGGCGCAGTTACTTGATGGACCGAACGAGTGAAGACCCCTCGAAAGCAGCGATATTAAAGATGCTTGATGGACGAAGAAGAACAGAGTATAGAATTGGAAGTAACGTACCTTATACGGTCACCTGCTTGCGGCGTTGATGTTGTTGATCCAGCTGCATTCCAGCTGTGATGAGCCTGCTTGGCTCTGCACCCATTCCGTCACTGGGCAACAAACACCCGAATCCGGAAAGGGCACACCTGGCGGAGATGAGCAGCGAAATGAAGAGCGCCGAGTGTCTGGCAAGACGAACACTGCTTGCACGATAAACAGCGGGTTGACTTCCTGCAATGGCTGTCGACCTATAACCGAAGCCGCGGCAGCTGTACACGATGTACCCAGCCTCGTCTTTGTCCACTCTTTGTCTGAAAAGTGCTTGATATCATGGAACAATGGCGGCTTTCTTCTGGTGGAGCTGTCGGCCGGCCTAACACCAGAGAAGTCTTTAGGTCATGGTCGTGTCTTTTCAAAATCGGAAAGCCAATCGCCATTCAAGGGTTACCGACGGTGGGTTCAGCAGGTCCAAGGCGACACAGTGGTTCGCGCTATGAGTTCAGCACGTCTTGTCTCGCCTACAGCGCTGCAACGCAAAGTTCTCGGTTAGTGTACTGCAGAGTCGCTCTCAATACTGTGGCGAGAGAGCATTAAGGAAATGAATCTTGCCAGGAATCCTGCCAGGCACTGTGACGTCCTCCATGAACAGCCCGCTTGACAAGCTCGATAGTACCGGCGTCCTCACGCGCAGCTAGCCAACATACCGGCCCTTCGTCTCAAGGAGATGCAGTGTGTGGAAGGGGATGAATCAGTCGTCCACATACGCAGGCCGGAACTCAGTGCATCATGGTACATCCGCGTCTACAGCATCTAGAGCGGGATACCACGTGGCATCCAGTGTCTGGCGGTCTGCCGCTTTGCAATCCGGGTCCAAGGTGTGCAGGTCGGAGAGATTGCATGCCGGAGAGCAGATGTTGTTTGCGGCTCGTGCAAAATGGGGCGGCAAAGCGCGGAACAAATTGGCGCCTGAGGCACCAACGAGAAACCAGTCTCCGACTCACTCCCTCTTCTCTTCCCACCATTCCTTCAACCTCTGCCACATCGATTTGACATGTTACAGCACTGACTGCCTCCGGTGAACGCTTTACACCAATTTCAACTCATAGTACCACCTCCGTAAGCAGTGGATATAGCATCGCACACTCATCGAAGCGCCTCTGACGAGGTCAAGGTTGGTACCCTTCCATCTCCATCTAGGCACCGTCTCTTCCATCTTCCCCGTCTCTTTTTGGCACCATTGCACGAGGAACCGTGGACTCCGAGCTGTTATGAAGATCAACGCCACCAAGGCAGTCTCGACTGAGCGTGTCTTGCTCGTCCCCTACAGCGCCCATCACGTCCCAACCTACCACGAGTGGATGCAAGACCCTGAGCTTCAAGCCGCCACCGCTTCAGAACCTCTAACTCTGGAGGAGGAGTATGCCATGCAACGCTCATGGCGAGAAGACAGGGATAAGCTTACGTTCATCATCTGCCAACCACTCTCTTCGCCACCACATCTGCCGGAAGATGTCATGAAGGGAGGCATAGACGATGCACCTGATAGGATGCTTGGCGATATCAACTTGTTCCTGTTCCCACCAGAAGACGACGAAGACAACGTTGAACCACCAGCAAACGGCCGAGACGGCAGTGCAGGCAGTGTCATAGGCGAGCTCGAACTCATGATCGCCAACCCCACCCACCGCCGCAAAGGCTACGGTCGCGCCGCGCTCCTAACCTTCCTGAGCTACATCATCTCCAACTGGATGTCCATATACTCAGAATACACGGATCAACGTCCGTCGCTCCACCCTACAGGTTCTTTAGCGAGCACACACCCGGAGCTACGGTACCTGCGCGTCAAGATCAACGAGTCGAATGTGGGCAGCATTCATCTATTCGAGAGCGTAGGCTTCAAGCGCATGGCCGAGAAGGCAAACTACTTCGGCGAGGTGGAGCTGAGGTGGAAAGCCGACAAGGGGTACATGGAGGATGTGAAAGAGGGCAGGGACACTGCTGTGTTGAGGTATCAGGATATGAGTGGAAGCAGCGGTGGGCAATCTCGATAGTAGCGCGCTGGAGGCGTGCTATCATGAAGTGTGACAGTGCATGAAGTCAAGTGTTCATTTGTGAGAAGCTGCTACGAACTTGCTCCCCTCGAGCATCGCTTTTAATCGATCTTCTTCGAAATCTCATGCAAGCCTTATGGTACGCATCGTCGCCCTGTAGCCTTCGCTTACATGTTGATGCTTGTGCGGAACTTGGTGCCCGCGTAAACCGCATTGTCACTAAGCTCCTCCTCGATTCTCAGAATCTGGTTCAGCTTGGCAAGACGCTCCGACCGCGCCGGTGCACCTGTCTTGATCTGCCCGGCTCGGAGCCCGACGACGATGTCAGAGATCGTCACGTCTTCCGTCTCGCCAGAGCGGTGGGAGACCATGACACCCCAGCCGGCGCCAAAGGCATCCTTGGCCGCCTGGATCGCCTCGGAGATGGTACCGATCTGGTTGATCTTCAGCAACAGTGCATTGCAGGCCTTGGTCTCAATGGCCTTCTTAATGAACGTCGGGTTCGTGACCGTCAAGTCATCACCAACGATCTGGAACTTCTCGCCCGACGTCTTGTAGAAGTACGACCACGCCTCCCAGTCGTCCTCTGCGAAGGGATCCTCGATGGAAATGATTGGGTACTTGTTCGACAGCTCGTTGTACTGCTCCGCCAGCTGCTCGTAGGTGACCCACTTGCTCTTGTCGGAGTCGGGGTTCTTGAAGTCGAGGTCGTACTTCTTGGCGTCGGTCTTGTAGAACTCGGAGGAGGCTACGTCCATAGCGATCTTGACTTTGCCGGTGTAGCCGGCTTGCTCGATGGCTTCGGTGATGAGCGTCAGGGCCTCATCGGCGGTCTGGATGTCTGGTGCGACACCGCCCTCGTCACCGACGTTGCCGGCGGATTGGCCGTACTTCTTCTTGGCGAGAGCCTTGAGCTTCTGGTAGACTTCGGCACCTTGGCGCATGGCCTCGCTGAAGGTTGGAGCCTCACTAACAGTGCCAGCAGTCAGCTTGATAGATCACACCACTTTAGAACTCAGCGGGACTCACGTTGGGCAGATCATGAACTCCTGGAATGCTAGACGACCTCCAGCATGCGAACCGCCGTTCAGGACGTTCATGAATGGGACCGGCAGCACGTAGGGCTTCTTCGTGCCGGCAAGATCGCTGATGTGAGCGTAGAGAGGTACACGCTTCTCAGCGGCAGCGGCCTTAGCTACGGCCATAGAAACACCGAGAATGGCATTGGCACCTAGCTCAGTCTTGTTCTGGGTACCGTCTAGCTTGTTGAGGAAGTTGTCGACAGCGGATTGGTCCTTGACATCGAGGCCCTCTTTGATCAGAGCCGGCGCGATCTTGTCGTTCACGTTGGCGACCGCTTTGGTGACACCTGGAGCTTGTCAGCATACTGAAATACCGCTAGGAATTCCGAGATCATGAACACTGGCCGCAGCTGACCATGCAGCATCTCCAAGCAAGTGAACATGGATCCAGGCGCTGGTTGACGTCCCAGTAGCACGTCCGAAGGCCAGCGACGGCGGAGGATGATGTCTCATGCTCGCCGCCGATATGACCACCACATCAAGTGCAGGCTCTTACACGCCTACCGTGCGATTTCAATTGTTGTGGAGATGCTGCAGCCGGCCCTCTCGTTACCTGTGATCACGCATGGATGGACTCACCCTTGCCGCCCCACTTGCTCTTGTCGCCGTCGCGGAGCTCACATGCTTCGTGCGAGCCGGTCGACGCGCCAGATGGTACGAT
>Ga0058704_10001182_pt1 | contig 12348 bp, 9 predicted proteins | sample AgamicMgSfe_FD_71363 | JGI IMG/M metagenome (GOLD analysis project Ga0058704, IMG submission 71363) | Agave microbial communities from Guanajuato, Mexico - Mg.Sf.e | ecosystem: Host-associated > Plants > Phyllosphere > Phylloplane/Leaf | place: Guanajuato, Mexico | collected 2012-05-30
ATCAGACCAGAGCCAAATCTGCAATCGCTATTCCCGAAAAAGAGTTTCACGGTGATGAAGCAAGCAGTCCAGTAAAGGGCATAACCAATGAGGTCGACCGATCACAATCAGAGACCAACAATGCCGCCGCCATAGACATAATCGAATTCAGGACGAGCGGCTTCACAAGCGTAAACGCCAGCAAAGAAGCCGAAAACGCAGACAACAGCGATGCCGACCAAGAGACCAACCACAACACCAATCACGAGGTCGACAGTAGCAACAACCTGACTACCACCACATCCGCCATTACCACCAACCATCCTACGACCGACCCCTCCAACCCCGAAACTGAAAATCTCCCCGCCCGCTACTCCAACGGACCAACCCACTGGTCGACCGCCTTCCTAAACGCAACTTATCTCCGCTTCGGCCTCGACCGCTACGAGATCGCCGCCTCACTATCCGGCTGTCACGACGTCTCCGACTTATACACACGCATCCGCAGCGAGATCGCCACCCACCTGAACCGCGACCAGGCATTGGTGCAGCTTTCAACAGTCGATATCTGGCTGCGGAACGGGACGCTGAATGATCGTATATACATGCTGAAGCAGACTGGTGCGGGGCGGTTGAATTGGCAGGACGCGTTGGATGCTTTTTATACTGTTTGGAGAAGAGAGGGCGGGCCTGATCCGTTTGTTTTTCATGGTGATGTTTCGGTCAAGTTAATTGATAGCGAGGAGGAGTTGTGATGGAGTGTGGCGTGTTGTTGTTTTTTTGAATTGGTGATTGTGTAGTGACGTTTCAGTAGACCCTTTGAAAAGATTATAAAAGACAACACAAACCCAACGCTCCTCTTCGTGTTAGCACGACTTACAGCATTTCACGTGAACACATTTGTATTTGCAAGCTTCTTTCAACGAAATGCATTGGTATTTAGTACACAGAATATGAAGCCCCAAAAGCCACTCCGCTTCCAAACGTGTCCGACGCCGCCGTCCATCAAAAGCAAGCCAATCGGTATGTGCTTCTCGAAATATCGGCAGAAGAAGTACGTCGAGCCCTGCATTGTCGACGTCTAGATTCCAAGACTGAACTCGACACCAATGTCGATGTCACGCGCCTGCTTGACGATCTTGGAGAACTGTACTGCCTTGTTGGCAGCCTCTTGCAGGTCGTCGATGGAGAAGATCTTGAGACCGGAGTTGCCGATCTGTAGAAGTCAGCAAGTTGTTCATTAGCGCAGATGAAACGGCGGTTTGGACTTACCAATTCATGGGCCTTCTCGTTGTTGGTACCCTGCAATCTAGCAATGACTGGAACGCGGAGGTTCATGCTCTGCACAACCTGAATAAGACCCTGGGCGATGGCGTCGCAGCGGACGATACCACCGAAGATGTTGACGAAGATGGCGGTGACCTTTGGATCGCTGGTGATCAAGTCGAAAGCCGCACGAATAGACTCAGGTGAGGCTCCACCTCCGACGTCCAAGAAGTTGGCTGGTGTACCACCGTTAAGCTTGATGATATCCATGGTGGCCATGGCCAAACCGGCACCATTGACCAAGCATCCAATGTCACCGTCGAGCTTGATGAAGTTCAAACCCTGCTCGGCGGCCTTGACCTCGTCGGCATCCTCCTGAGTGGTGTCGCGCCAGTCGAAAACCTCCTTTTGTCTGAAGTCGGCGTTGTCGTCAAAGTTGAGCTTTGCGTCCATACAGAGAACCTCGTGTTCGGCAGTCTCGGAGAGAGGATTGATCTCGATCTGGGTGGCATCCTTCTCCATGAAGACCTTGTAGAGCTTTTGAATGGTAGACATGGCGTCTGGGATGCACTGCTTGGAGAAACCGAGGTCGGTCGCAATCTTGGTGGCCATCTCGTCAGTAACACCCTTGTGAATATCTACGACGGTGGTCATGATGGCGTCTGGCTGCTCCTTGGCGACAGTCTCGATATCCATACCACCTTGAGAAGAAGCGACAATAACTGGGGATTGCGATTGACGGTCCATGAGGATAGCGAGGTAGAATTCCTTTCTGGCGAACTTGCGCTCGACAACGTAGACAGAGTTACAAATACGGCCGCGCTCGCCGGTTTGTTTGGTGATGAGCTTGTGACCGATCATCTCGTTTGCGAGGATTCTGGCCTCCTTTGGACTTTCTTACTGTCAGTGATTGAAAGAATCGTGGATGGAGACTTTACTGACGAGTATACGACACGGACACCACCCTTAAAACCGCTGTCGAAGTGGCCCTTTCCACGACCTCCAGCAAGAACCTGAGCCTTGATCACCATGTCATCTCCAGCTGGGTAGTATCAGCATCTTTTGTCTAGGGGTTTCGCTGTTGGCAGGACGTACGGATGGACTTGGCGACCTTCTCGGCCTCGTCGGCGTTATGAGCGACATTGCCCTTTGGGACACCAATGCCGTACTGTCAACATGTCAGCGATAGTGAGTGGACAATTGGTGAAGTTGCGCGTACGGTCTCGAGAAGCTGAGCAGAGCGGTACTCGTGGATGGAGAGGTTGCGCTTCTGCTGGAGAGCAGAGCGTGTTGATTGACCCCTAAGGGCAGAGGCAACTTGCCTACTGCGCGCGAGTTTGAACATTGTGAGGGTGTGAAGTGTTTGCGTGGTAAAGGACCCTCTCGCGTTTGTTTCGAGGTTTGAAGCTCGAGGTTTTGGTCGGATCTGCGACGGCTGCGCTGCCTGCCGCCAACAAACGCTCGGCATCAACAGGGTCCAGCCGAAATTTCCCGGGTCGCAGAGGACCGACCTCAGACAATAATTGTGGGTTGCCAGTGAACATTCATAATTATTGGATTGCGACATTTATATTTCGAAGATGTCAAAACAGCAGCAAAATGAAGCGGATGTAATATTCAACAGAGCAAATCTAGCTCTTGCGCGAAGTCAGCGACTCATCCAGTCATGGCTCGGTCCTGCACCAACCTCGGACACGGCCGAAAAGACTGAAGAAGAATTGGAAAAAGAGGATCAAGAGCTGTTCAAGCCGGAACCCGAGACGTGAGCAGCTATCAAGAGTAGGATCGTAGATTCCAGGCTGAGACAAATGTAGTTTAGGTGTGGGCGCCAAAGTACCTGAAGATGAGCTAGATGCATTTGGCCTGAAGAGGAAGAGTACTTCGTCAGTTGATAAACTGTTGGAGCAGCTGCTTGGCAAGAAAGCTGCGAAAGGACATCAGGCCAGTAAAGCAAGGGTTCAGAAGGAGACGCCGCGGCAGGACATTAAGGATCCGGCGCATGATGCCGTCAGTGAGGATGAAGAAGAGGGCAGGGCGAGCATGATCAAGTCCAAAGCGTCACGAAAGAGGAAAAGGAAGCCTGTGGAAGAGCCTCAATCAGAAGAAACCGCTGTCGATGAAGAACCTGCACATGATGTTGAAGCGGATACAGTATTGCCGACAAGCAAGGCAGTCAAAGATGATTCGGACGAGCCGGAACAAAGCAACCGAAGCGCACAGTCGAAACGAAGAGGCATGTCTTACATGGATCAATTATTAGAGGAAAAGGCGCGCAAAAAGAAGAAGAAGAAGCAAGGATAGAGGTATGATCTGATGCCATTAAAGGCCAAGTATTTGCAAAATGCTATACACCATCCTCTTGTGTCGCATAAGTGCGGGTATATGTCTCGCTACTACCTATCTCAACACCTCCTAGAGCTTCTCATTGTGGCCGTGAACATGCTCAACGTGCCCAGTATCGCCTTCCGTCTTGGTCTTTCCAGCAGTAGAAGCAGCAACAGAGCTCCTACGCCTCTCAACCTGGTGAGCAGCATACTCTTCGGTGTCCTCGTAGTTGATGAGCAATTCTCCGTTCTTGCCGAAGCGGCGAGGCAACTCATTCGCCACCTTGACGACATCGAACCAACCGGTGGACTTGTGGAAGATTTCGTCCATCTCCTCGAGAGAACGGTAAGCGGTTTCTGGGTAGAAGAAGTAGACGACTGGGAAGATGAGAGCACCGTTGATGACTGCGAAGATGATGTATGTTTGGTAACCGATTGTTGCGAAAGCCGGAGGTGTGATCATAACGATGACGAAGTTGAAGATCCAGTTTGCGGTAGTCGAAATTGCGTTGGCGGGCGCTCTGATTCCAAGTGGTGTGATCTCTGCTGGATACAACCATGTCATACCGAGCCATCCTACTGCAAAAAAGGAGTTGAAGAGGAATAGCATGGTTGCGGCTCCGACTCCGGTCGCGTAGCTGAGATGGGAGGTGCAGCCGGCGAGAACTGCCATAGTAGCTGCTTGTCCGGCAGCACCAAACAGCATCAACCATCTGCGACCGCGGCGTTCGATCAGAGGGATCGCAATCCATGAGGCAATAAAGTACTCGGTACCGTTGCAAGCAGCGAGCAGACGAGAGATGAAAGGGGAGAGACCAAGACTGTTCTCGAAGATGGTAGGGGCGTAGTAGCTAACTGTTGTTAGTGACCGTGAGTACAGAAGGGCTGAAGACGATCGCTTACGTGATAATGTTGATACCAGAGATCTGCTGGAACATCTGGTTGACATAACCGAGAACGGTTCTGTGGAAGTTTCTGTTCTTGTTGCGCTTGAAGCAGTCCATGAAGGTGCCTCCAGCCATCTCCTCAACGGTATCCTTGACGGCTTGGAATTCGCTCTGGATCTTTGGGTCCTCACTGTGAAAAGTATTAGGGGGTGATCGCTCGAAAATCAGAGAACATGACATACGGTGGGAGGTCGCTGAGAGCGCAGAGAACCTCGAGAGCGTCCTCGTCTCTGCCTTTGAGAATGAGCCAACGAGGAGATTCTGGCAAACCAGGAATGAAGGCGAGAATGATCAGTGCAAGGAAGATTTGGAAAGCGATAGGAAATCTCCAGGCGACACTACTTGGCTCTGTGAACGACAGTCCGAGGTCTATCCAATAACTCAACATGACACCAAAGACAATCAGTGATCCTTCAATCATGACCATTTGACCGCGTCTGTGAGATTTGGAGGTTTCTGATTGCCACATAGGTACAGTCGAGGTATTCATGCCGTTACCGAATCCGGTGATGAGGCGAGCAGGAATGAGCTGGGCAATAGAAAAGGATGTACACTGAAGAATGGCGCCGACAATCATGATGACTGAACCAACGAAGATGGTACGCTTTCGACCCAGCATGTTACCGAGAAAAATGGTAACGCATGCACCGAAGAAGCAACCAAGCGTGTAGCCACCGACTGTAATACCCTGAACACTGGAAGTCTTGGTGCTACTCCATCCTTCCGGTGGGTACGTTGTGTCGATTTGAGGAAAGAGTCTGCCTGTTAGAACATGTTTTTGCGCATTCCAGTCGTTCTCTTACTTGACAAAAGACGGTAACGTCAGCAGACCGCCCATGACACCCTGGTCGTAACCGAAGAGCGCAAAGTCGATACCGGCAATCACGGCGATAGCAATGTTGAGTTTCAGGCCTCTCAGGCCGTAGAATTTGGAGGACCTCATGATGGAGGCGGTAGATGGAGAGGAGACGTAAAGCAACGACGACGACGTGAACCTTGGCGTTCTGCTCTACAAAAGGCCTAAAGAAAACAGAGCGGCGATCAGCAGGAAATGCCATCTTATATAATCGTGACCGGAGTCGAACCAGTTCACTGATGGTACGGTAGGATCAGCATATACGGTGCCCCGGAAAAAAGCCGTTGGTTCGATGCTGTCGGTGGCGCTCTGCATATTGCGGAGTGTGGAGAGTGGAGTATCGCGTGCCTGGCAAGTTGCTGATCGGACCGTCGGACGGACCAGGACTTATCCAAGCAAAGGCCGCCGGCCGCAAAATCCACCAACGGCAGGAACGGATTACCCCATTCGGTTAGCCGAGCGGTCCGCGGAATGCTCCACCCTGACAGCCATCTCTCCACTGCGGATGCGATCGCATCTTTAGCCTTGTACGGGGTATGGAGAGGTTGGAGATGCTGCGGGGAAATGGGATGGTTGTACAACGACAACAAGGGTGACTTGCAGCGATGTGGCAAGTAGCCCGGACAGGGATTAATTCCCGCCAGTATGTATACAAGTACTTCGCAAGAGCATCAAGGGCAAGCCTCGAGTAACCTTCCGGATATATCGGTATATTTAAGCGTGCAGGCTGGGTGTTTCATGTGTCAAATATACTGCACAAGAGTCCTACCACCCCCCCGGATCTGCTACAGAAGGACTTGACTCCAGGTACATGAAGTCAGTTGTTGATCAGCAACACGTGGCTATAGATGTATGCAGCGCTGCACATCTTGCAAGTCAAAGCCTCCTTGTAGATCCTGAGTCTCTTGAAATAAGCATGATTGACGATTACTACAGCCCGTGAAGGCTACCCGACTCTGAACCAGTATGATTTCACCGTAGTCACGCTACGTCAGGCCGTACCGAATTACCGATCCTCTTGATATCAGACACCGCCTACCTGCTAATCTGGAATTTACCGTTCAATGGACAATGATATTCTTGGTATGTTTTGAATAATCGGGCCGTTACGGATGGATGTCGTATTAAGAAATGGTGGCTTGATATGTGGGATGGCTCGGCGCAAGGCTAAAACTTGACGTAACATTGAGCGAAGCGAGCGACGTAAGATTATACGGCATGACTTACTTTTGCTCTACAAAGAAAGCGTTCGGATACCAACACCATACTGCACTTGATTGTATAGGCAGACTCTTGCAAAAGGCGAAAAAGGCTGCACAATAGCCTTTCAGATGGAGGCTGAGGGTGCTGATGGACGCTTGGGGGTGTGAGCCGCCGTGTGTCGTGTCGTGTCGGGTCGGAATCGCACCGCTTTCGGTTATTACTCAATCGGGTATGCCGGTCTTGCTTCACATCAGCCCATACGGCATTTGGTCGAAATTGGTATAGCATCGCTTTTGCTATGTGCATGATCCTAGCAATAACCTTTTGTCCCCCATGGAGATGATCGGAATCCTCCACCACGGCAGATACAGCCCCATCGCATAGCATGACAGCCATCACCTGAACGCGGGAGTCCTACAAAAATGTAAGAGCAACGATGGGTTCGCCGTTACGGAGTACCATGTTAAGTAGATCCGACTGATGAGAACTCACTCACACATGCAAATCTTATTGACGAGGACAACGATGAACCTCAAGGTGCAGAAACTTTTGCATTCTTCGCGCAATTCATATTAAGTAGGCACTGTTATCAACAACCAGTGCGAAAAGGTATCATGCCAGCGCGTAAAAGACCACTACCCTCAGCCTCGTTCCCATCGTCAATCATCAAGCCCCTCAATTGCTCTGGGTCTCTCATTGCCTAATTCTTTGGGCAAGAGGCACAGGCACAGTGACCAGGCTCGCAAGGGCACTTGCCGGCATCAGAGCCGCAGTTGCACTTGGTCTTGTTTGTACCCTCAACCTTTTCCATACCGTTGCTCTTTGGGCATGAGGAGCAAGCACACTTGCCAGCCTCACACGGGCACTTTGCAGTGTCACCACCGCAGTTGCAGGTAGTCTTGTTGGTGCCTGGAATCTGTGTCATGTTGGCAGTCTCGGCGTCAACCTTGGTGGTCGAAACTTCAGGGTTCTTGGCGCAGCTGTTGCAAGCACACTTGCCTGGTGCGCATGGGCACTTGCCAGTGTCGGCACCGCAGCCACCTGTGTATTGTTAGTATTGTGTTCACATACATGTCAAAAGACCAGCACTTACACTTGGTTCTGTTGGTGCCTGGAACGTTGCTCATTTCACTCTTTCCACCCTTGAGGTTGGCGAGATGACGGGCCTCGTTGTGGACATCCATGACTTGTCTGTTGCCCTGAGCGTAGAAGCTGCGCACGCGTTGTCCAGTTGGGGTCTCCAGAGCCTTCTCGAAATAAGAGCTCAAACCATTCCAGCTAGCGGCGGCCTTCTGAGAGACCTGGTATTTCTGGTCAACAGCCTGAGCCTTCTCAGATGCCTTGTATCTAGAGTCGAAGTCGGTAAGAGCCTTGGTGAAACGGTTGCTGATTCCGTGCTGCTTGTCAACGTCAAGAGCCCTCTCGATAGCCTTGTCGCTGATTACATAACCGTGGGCAAGGTATTCTGCGATGATGCGTGCACGAGGCTTGTCCTCCTGGCTGACCTCGTCACCGTGCTCGTCGTGACCAGCGGTCTTACCGCCAGCAGCTTGGTCGAGCGACGTAGCAGATGTCACCTGAACTTGAGATGGACCGAGTTGAGTGTTGTCCAACAGAAGAGCGGTCTTTGCTGCAGTCTCTTTCTCGAAAGTAACGGTCGCCGACTTGGATGAGTCGGATGAGTCGGACGTAGGAGTAACGGAAAGGGAAGAGATCTTGCCACTGCGGACACTGTTAGAATGAGGAGGAAAAGGTCGCGACATAGATCACTTACCAGAAGCTGAAGAAGTCTCTAACCTCTTTCTCGCTGGTCTGCGAGGCAATGTTCTTGACGTGGACTGTTTGAGACATTTTTTGTGCGATATGGAATAGTTTTGAAAAGGTGAAAGGTTTGTGATGCGAAATGTGTAGTTTTGAGGAAGAAAGGGAAGGATTGGATGTGTTATTTGATCTTCGAAGGGTGACTGCGGCTTGCCCCTCCACGTACGTCAGAACTCGGAATCCAGCCACAGCCCTTGCTCAGCCACACGTGTGACCGTAGCTTTCAGAGCTTGGCACGAACGAAAACTCGAGTCATGAATGTTGATGTCGATTGAGGTAGGTAGCAGACTCACCTCGCAATAGACATCTAGGTAAGGTAGCCCTCGCTGTACCGCTCCTATGTCCACCGCGAGCTGGCTAGCCTGATCATTCTTGATTCATGCTCACTAAGAAGTGTATCGTTGGTTAGACTCTTGTATTATACCCGCTGTCAATATATATCGTAGCATCACCCTGATGTGCATTGCATCCAAATAGTTTGAGGGACACGGTCACTGCGTTTGCGCCCGTACCATGCAATGTTGCATCAGCGATATCGACAGCAATTTCGACTATCGACACGTGTGGTATACGATACGACGGCCTATACTGTGTGTTACTTTACGACGTTCAGTCAGCACGTTGAAGTTTGCGGTGTTGACATGTCTAGAAGTTTCGAGTAGATCACACGCTCCGATAGATGTTGATAAATATTCGGCTCCAGTTTCTTTGTAAAGAAGCCGCCTGTACTTCGGTCATTGCTGCTAACGCTCCGAAGCCGACAACCACTGTACTACAAACCGTCTGATCAAAATGATCGCGCTGTCCTACATCGATGAGTTTTGACGAAGGAGATCCTACAGGCCAATGTCATTAATTTTGACGATAACTATAGAGATAGGCAGATGAGGTGTCGTTGATTAAAGATTGTAGAAACTTGGAAATCGGCCAAGCTACGGCTCTTTCCTAGCCGGTCGAGATCACCAAACGGTTAATCGCTGCCCATTTCGGCAAGCGCATGCGTAAATTCTTCTTTCCCACCAATCGGTCGCCTTCGCCGATAAACTCATGTATCGATTTTGCCTGACTTATCGCTCGCTCGTCAAATCTCTTCTTCCTCCTCTTGACACGCCTCTTCAACAAGGCATTAATCATAATTCCGCACGACGACAGAAGAAGACTTCCAAAAATCTACCTTCTTGATCATTTCCTCGAGCCTGTTCACTGTTACGTCAGGAAAGACCGTAAGACACATCGAAGAACGTGAAACATGTTTCTTACCAGGAAGGAAAGACAACGACCGGACTTCAACAAGTTCCCCGTCGCACAGCTGTTCATCCTTGGTATGTTGTCACCATCGCATGCCCTTTCTTCAGCAGTCACTGACAGACACCAGCTCTCATCAGAGTAAGCGAACCGATCGCTCTGACTTCCATCTTTCCGTATGCCTGGAAGCTCGTACTTCACTTCGAAGTCGGCAACCGAAGCAATGCCTCGTTCTACGCAGGTATCCTCATCGCCGCCTTCTCGTTGGCAGAGGCTCTCACCGGAGTGTAAGCCCATCGCAAAATGCTTCGATGCCCACGAAACTGACAAAGCCTCAGGTACTGGGGAGGTTTGTCTGATCGGATAGGTCGTAAGCCTGTTCTTCTCCTTGGTTGTTTCGGAACCATGCTTTCATTGCTTCTTGTTGGAATCTCCGATAGCTTCTGGATGGCCCTTTTCGGAAGAGCGCTTGGTGGACTCTTGAATGGTAACATTGGTGTAATCCAGACAATGGTCGGCGAAGTCACAGTCAACCCAAAGCATGAGGGTAAGCCAGTCAGCCAGCCACGAGTAGAGTCGTTTAGTCGTTAACATCCTCTGCAGCTCGAGCGTTTTCAGTAATGCCCTTTGTCTGGTCAATTGGTGGGATCATTGGTCCTTCGATCGGAGGTTACTTTGCAAACCCAGCCAAAAACTTCCCCGACACTTTCCCGCGACACGGACTTTTTGACAGATTTCCATATCTCTTGCCTAACGTCATCTGCGCTGGTCTCATGCTTGTGTCTGTTATTGCGGGATATTTCCTGCTTGACGAGACCCACCCTGACATGCAGCCTTGGAGTACACCAGACGACCTCGAACATACCGAGGCCGAAACCCCTTTGATCCCCGCTCAAGCTGGTACCACTACTGCCGCTGTCAATCTCGCTCAGGAGAGCTCGTACGGAACATTCAACCGTGTCAAGGTCGACCAGGAAGAAGAGCAATGGAGAATAAACGAGGACGGAACAAGGCCAGTATCTCCAAGCGCTGAGAAAAGACCTACCAAGACCTACACTCGACGGGTCATTATGCTGATTGTGGCTCTTGGTATCTTCACCTACCATTCCATGACTTATGACCATCTCTTGCCCATCTTCTTCCAGGACGAGCGTGAGGGAAAGGCTGGTGAGGTCTCGCTAGACGATCTCGGAGGCGGTCTCGCACTTTCTATCCAGGATGTCGGTGTAATCATGTCGGTCAACGGTATCATTGCGCTTTTTGTCCAGGCAGTCATCTTTCCTGTCGCGGCTTCGTTTCTAGGCGTTTGGAAGCTTTTCATCGTCGTGACAGTCCTGCACCCTGTTGCATACTTTATCGTTCCGTATCTGTCAATGCTTCCCGCAGAAGCTCTCTATCCCGGGATCTATTTTTGCTTGACTGTCCGCAACATTCTTTCGATTATCGCATACCCGCTTCTCTTGATTTTGATCAAAGAAGCATCGCCATCTCCGACCTCTTTGGGAAAGATCAATGGTCTTGCAGCCAGCACTGGAGCAGCTTGTCGATGTTTGGCCTCACCAATCGCTGGTCTCCTCTACGGTATCGGTATACAAATCAACTTCGTCGCCCTAGCATGGTGGACCAGTGCGTTCGTCGCTCTTATCGGTGCGGCTCAGGCGTTCATGATCAATCGACGAAAGAGCACTGAGCACCACGTCGTATCCAGTCGTCTGGTTCCAAAGCAGAGACGTGGCACGATTGTCCACGTCCACGTCCAGCATGTCTTTGAAAACCAGGACCAGAACCAGGAAGAGACCGAGACTACAGATGAGCGCCAGAGACTCATCGAAGCATGAGATATGACGGCTGTGCGACCATGACGACACATCTTACGAGATGGCCTTCTTTTGCTTCTTCAATCCGCGGGTAATATTTCATGTCGTCCACGATTGAGGGAATTAGCGAGGCGTTCTTCCTCGGCGCGTCTAATTTTGGTCTCTATTCTTTACAGCGGTCTTCATTTCTTCATACGCGAATACGTTTCCTGCGTTTTAGCGATGCTTATGTTCTGCTTCTCTCGTTAACATCAAGCGCGGTCTTTCGTTCTCTTGACGGGCATTTTCGGTTGTTATTTACGAAATAGATTGTTGTAGATTACAATAATGAATGAAGTTGAACAATACTATTGTAAAGTCGAAGAAGTGATCCATCTAGATGCGATAAATAACTGTTACAGAGTGGTACAGGGCTTTATAAGCACAACGTCTTATTGCGTGCTTTGACGCTAGCCTGTCCCGTATGCTCCATCTCTACCTCACCAATGATACAAACCCTGCAGTCTTGAAGATCAACCAATCGCGGATCTTTTGCTGATTGTCACAGATAATGACAAGTGCGCGAACAAGTACACGCAAAGTTGTACGATCGATATCGACGGGCAGATACCAAAGAGTCGTACAGTGGATTCTAGTACACTAAAACCGAGTCCAATCCAAGATACTACGTACAGTACGTCTTTAGTCGATCAAAATTAGCACGTAACAATTCTCAATTCATGGACGAAAGAAAAGCTACCGTATACTAAGCCCTTAGACTGAGGTACTGTGTACACCTATGGACAAGAAATAAACAACTTGGTACATCGCTTAGTTTGTCACCAGTGTGCTGGAGCAGGAGTTGCGTCTATAATTGACCGAACTCATACTGGTAAGGCCACACCCAATTT
>Ga0058704_10001183_pt1 | contig 12347 bp, 14 predicted proteins | sample AgamicMgSfe_FD_71363 | JGI IMG/M metagenome (GOLD analysis project Ga0058704, IMG submission 71363) | Agave microbial communities from Guanajuato, Mexico - Mg.Sf.e | ecosystem: Host-associated > Plants > Phyllosphere > Phylloplane/Leaf | place: Guanajuato, Mexico | collected 2012-05-30
GGCTGGGGTTGGAATGAACCTCGTGTTTGGGCTGTTCAAGCTGCTGGGGTGAGGGATCGTTCTATCGGAGCTGAAGAGGCTTCGACTTCGAATGTTTTTTCATCCGGTGTGCATGAACGTCGCTTTGGGTGCGCAGAAGACGCGCTGCACCTTCGACATACCAGTGACCTCGGTCCAGTCTGGGAAGGAGGTTTGCTCGCTTCCAAGTCCGAGCTGGCCATTCTTGTTCACACCAACCACGCACAAGCGTCCGCTGGCTGTCACGAGCGCCACATGATTGGTGCCAACACCCACATCCAACACATCCTCTGGCTCGGCGCCGTCTTCGGCAGCCGGAAGCTCAACTAGCACGACCTCGCCGGCTGCCGCTTCCTTGAGACACCTAATCTCAGCCTCGCCTCCAGGTAAAGAAGTTCCCCAGAGATACACTGCGCCATCCTCGCTCAAAGCGGCGCTCAGCCAGCCATGCCCAGCACCGCAAGCGACCTTCTCGATCTTCAACCCACCAAGCGCCTCTACAAAGCCAGCTTGTGATGCAGGTACACTGCCTTCTCCAGTCGTCGGCCGCGCAAGCGTCCTGAAGCGCGGATCACCCCAGGTGTACACCTCACCGCCTTCCATCAGCATGACGAAGTTCGCTGCATTCGCTATCAGTTGCTTGGGCCGGCCACCAACCATGTGATGCACAGCCGGATACTTGCCCTCGGCCGCCGGGTCTTTGTGCCAGCGACGAAAGTCCTCGAGTGAAGCGAACTCAGCGACGTGCGTCAACTTCGCATTCGGCGTCTGCTTGAACGTCACCACTACCCTGCCATTCCCGGCGCGGGTGACATGGCTCAGCAGCGGCCTTTCCTCATCATCACGCTCACGCTCCAGCTTCGAGCTCCTCACCATTCCCTTCTCATTCCTCCACTGGGAATAGTACAGCATCCTCCCCTCCCCGCTCAAACAGCCCAGCAACCCATCAGTATCCCCAAACGGCGAATGCAGTCCCTCGCCTCCCTTGAGCTCATCAGCCCACATCTGGTGCCCAAGACTCATGAGATGCTTGCCGCATCGCAGCAGCGTGGTGCTCCATGTTGCATGGAAGATTTCGGGCACGCGGTCAGGGTGTTTGTCCTGAGATCGGTAGAAGAGGTCGTATTCGTGGCCGGAGGGGAATGGTTTGAAAGTGTGATCATCCTGGCCGGCGGCGATGGTGGATGTCATGGTGATCTTGCTCGAGGCGGAGAGCTGGTCGAAGGCGTTGAAGCCTGTGGCGAAGAGTTTGGGTGGGGAGCCCCCGTTCCAGGGCATTTTGAGATGCAAGGTAGATGTTGTTCAGTGCATGCGCTCCAAATATGCCGCCTGTCGTTGTCTCATGTCACATGTGGTCTATACCTGTTTCCTGTTCATCCTCGACCAGAACATGTCGCGTTGTACTGTTGTGGCGGTAATTATATTGTCTGAGCTGTGGCTGCAGCTTCCACTTTCCCCGCCGAGAGGACTTCATCCCAGATCCCTGACTGTGGCTGACAACAGTCGTCCATCCCTCCATCCTCTTCGCACGAGAGTTCTTATGTCGCTGGGAGATCACGGTAGAACATCTGCACAGCATGCAACGATGCTCTGGATTCTCCTGGCGAGGTCAGAGCAAGGCCATTCGACTGTATGAACTGCAGGACACACGCTTGTGCTGCAACATGAAGCGCTAGCTAAAGGACCCGAGGATATGATGCCATGGCCCATCACGGCTACTAGGGACCGAGGATAGCGTAAGTAAAATAGAGCACCCTTACCAAGATGGAGGGGTAGGTATTGGTATGACTGCCGGTGACTGCTCAGAGTTTCCTCACCAATTGATCCAGCGACTTGGTTTCATTTCACACCGCAAGCATCAGGTTGGGACTACTCTTGACATACGCACTCGACCAACACCCACGTCACCGATCACGCATCACAGACCGCAAACATGGCCGCCGCCCTCCAAGGCAAAACCGAAGCCGTCCTCCCCAAAACCAAAACCATCCACGTCCCCCACCTCGGCGGCATAGACGCCGCCTACCAAACACCCAACAATGCACCCTTGAACCCGGCCCAGCCGACCTTGGTCCTCGTCAACTCCTTCACCACCTCCTCCGAGCTCTACCGAGCCCAGTATGCCGACAAAGAGCTTACAGACTCGATGAACCTGCTGGCCATCGAGCTCCTGGGCCATGGACACACGAGGACGAAGAGGGAGAACTGGACGTATTGGGATACTGCGATTATGAATCTGCAGGTGCTGGATGCGTTGGGGGTGAAGGGGAAGGTGTTTGTGTTGGGGACTAGTCAGGGGGGGTGGATTACGGCGAGGATGGCGTTGTTGGCGCCGGAGAAGGTATGTCAATTCGTCCTGAGAGGGATGGCATGGTTTGGGTATGCTGACCTATGATCCAGATCGCTGGCATTGTTCCACTCGGCACTTCGATGGACTACGAAAGCCCTCAGACCCGCGAGCTGGGCTGTTGGAACGCTATCCATGACCTTCAACCAGTCATCGATGGCTACACATCCAAGTCACCAACGCCGGACTTCGCGCCAGGCGACCAGTTCTCTGACTTCCTCATCGACATTGGCTTCGGCAAAGACTGCCCTCAAGACGCCCGTCAATTCTGGCGCGACACCATCGCCTCAAACTACGCTGGCGACGAAGGCCGACGGCGCATACGCATGGCTTCGATCAATCTCCGAGATCGCGACGGTCTGCACAACAGGCTGTCCGACATCAGGTGTCCGGTCTTGTGGCTGCATGGGACGGCGGATGTGGTGTACAGCGTCAAGAACGCGGAGAGGGAGATCAAGATGATGCTCAACAGCCCGGATGCGAAGTTGCAGGTCGTGGAGGGTGGACAGCACTTTCTCAGCTTCAGTCATCCCAACGAGGTCGGCAGAGCGTTGATTGATTTCGTGTGCAAGTATGAGAAGGATGCTATGGCAGACCCGAGTGTAAGGTCGAATCTCTGAACCATATGTCCTCTATTCGAACTTCGCTGCATGTCCGTTTGATCATCAAGTGCATCCCCTCCGCGAATCAGCGTTGGGTTCACGAGCGCAAGCAGACATATTGTATAATGACTCGCAAGCAAACTCCCCCCGTCGCGGCGTATGGAGGCTCTTCTGGGTCGTATCCTGAAGAGCTGACGTCCAGGCTCCCACGCTCCACACATGCGAGTAAGTGCCGCGGCAGCCATCGCTACTTGCCTTGCGATTGAAAAGTGTCTCTTCCCGCGACTTCGCAGCGTACTGCTCCTCGGCACGGTCTAGGGCGTATCCAAGCCCGACATAAGAGTATCTCCACAATTGTTCAATCGCTCTTTCAAGCGATGGTCCACCTCGACGCCCTCCGACCACAGAGCTGATGCCCATCAGCCCAAGCCTGAACCCGTTCCTCCAACCAGCCAGACTGTACTCCCTGGGCATGCTGACCCATCCTCGCCTGATCAGAAAAGTAGCAGCCCATATCAGTCTTGGCATACTGCACGCACGTTGCATCGCGCTCGCACATAATTCTGCAGTCGTCAAGCGTCGAGTTCTGCGTGCCCGCGCGCAGATCGGGTGATGCGTTGTTCCAGTCCATGCGCTGCTGGGTCACGTTTGGCAGAACGTAGTGTCGGAAGACATCCTGGTGGTGGAGACGCAGACGCTCGCGCTGGCGATGGGAGACTGGCTTGGAAGCATGCTGACGCCCGTTCACGGTCTGGCGGAGCCACTGTTGCTCGAAGTTGAACATGTCCTGGATCTCGCTCGGTGACAGGTGGTGGTAGGAGATCGCTGGTGCACACCAGAGTCGGCGATCATCCCCTTTGCTTTCCCTGTAGTCCATCGTCTGAGGGTTGCCGCCCTGGAACATCGGCCATGCCCATGTGAGTGGCGTGTCGCTCTCCAGCAGAGCTTTGCCGAGGATGCAGTCTCCAGCCCAGTGTCTGGAAGTCAATTCATGCCATGGCTCAGGCTCCTGCTTGTACTTTTCGGCAACACGCTTGAGTGCTGGGTTTGAGACGACGAACGCTGATCCACCATGCGCGAAGATGTCTTCCGAGATCTGCACCTCGCTGCCGTAGTATGCGGGCTCACTCGGATCAAGCGTCTTTAGCCAGTCCAGCAAATTCGACCACACCAGGTAGGTGTCCGGCTCGACGAAGACGTACCACTTCTTCTCTGGTCGAAGCTCCATCGTGCGGACAGCCATCGGCAAGAACTTCCACTTGTCAAGTCTCCAGCCTTGGTTCTCGACCTTGCCAGTTGCACCGCTGTCCTGACTAATGGCACCGCTAAGCTCTGATCCGTCCAGTGCCTCGCGGCCATGTTCTCGCAGCCGGCGATAAAGCTCGAAGTCAGGGTGAGTATCTTTCACACGGTCGTCTACAGATGCCAGCAGGTCGTGGACTTGCTGTCCCTCGAATTCCTCGGCAAAGTCGGACATCAGGATGTAGTCGTTGTAACATTGCAGCGTTGTCTTCAGATGGATCGGGAGCTTATCGCGGATCTCAGTGGCACCAGTCCGCATCACGACTACCACATCCTCTCCGCCGGGGAGCTTCTGACATGGCAGCAGAGGTGGACTCGCAGGTGCCGCATCCGAGTCCGCGAGTATCTGCTGTTCCGTGTCTTCGAATGGATAATCTGGCGTCTCCCCTTCCTTCAAGGCCGCCGGTATCTTCCATTTGGGCAACTGTTCGGGAAAGCTGTAGGCGAGATGTGCTCCGACCAGCAGAGTAATCGCTATCGCCAAGAAGATGACCAGTCGCGGAGCAGTCCGTGGAGCAGCGCTCGATGTTTGGAGCAGTCCTATCATCTTGACAGTAGAATGACCCGTGCTGTCTGGAGATCAATGAATTTAGGGGATTGCGTTCAGTCCGGCGCGAAGTGAAGAGAGTACGCCGACAGATGAGTAGGCGAAAAGGATTTATGGACGTAAGTCCACGGGCCCATGGAACGAACGTGAGGCCTTGATTAGCAGTGGCAGTAATGAAAAGAAAGTAGCATCAAACATGAAGAACAGCAAGAGGAGAAAGCGCTGATACCTCCTGACGGTGAGAAGGTGAGGTGAGGTCGCAGAGACAGAGGGATGCACCCGGTAGGGGGACCACCAGAGTAACCAGACGGGTGCACACTCGTCGCCGTGACGGCGGTAGCTCGCCGTTACGAGGTCGGAGCTGCGAATTTTGAGTGGCTGCGGCGGGTTTGACGTGCACAGATCGGGTTTCAGAGTAATCCTTGTGCGAAGCAACATCCGCGGGGAGCCTTGCGTAAGCCGCTGGGATGGTCATTCGAAGGTTGACACGGGTGCTCTATGTGTCAGTGTGTCCGGTTTTTGACCCAGCATGGTCGTCCAGCGCGATACCCATCCGAAACTACATGTGACTGCGCATTCGATCCAGAGCCCTCAATTAGCCTACTAGTAACATTCGAGACGTCTTGTCAGGATTCAGATCTGGGCTTTGCGATGATTGAGTTCAGGGTGTGTGAAACACGTGGAGAGAGCTGACGTGGATGGGCGAAGAGCTCCGCCGCTATAGGGCTGACCCCTTGTTGACGATCACCGCTACCAAGCAATGCCTCGCGGTGCTGGTCGATGCTTAGCTCTATTCCTTCCAACCGCACTCTGAGCTCAAGACATCATGGCAATATACACAACACAAGCACGTCGAAATCAGCAGCAGCAACGGCGCCATAGCTTTGGGCTTGGGAGGGTCGAGCGTTAGGAATGACAATGAAATCGTCAAGGCGGTACAGTAGTGCGATACAGTAGTGGGAGGTGGTCAGGAGCAAATATGGGAGCGTTACTCTGCTCGCGACACTTCCTTTAAAATCTTCTGCGCTCTCTCCGTCTCCGCATCAAGACGCTGCCCACGGTTCGGAAGATCAGACCATCCCTCCCCGGGCGCGAGCGCGACCTCCTTCCCGCTGCGTATGCGCATGACAGTTGCCATGCAATGCACAGCTCGTAGACGTCCATCTCTTGTATCCCCAAGCCATTCCTGCCACCTCGCGACCGTGTAAATCGATCGGCTGTTAAGCCGTCTGCGCTCTTCGCATCCGGCATCAAGACTTTGAAGGTGATCGTATCCACGTGCTCAGCGGCAATGGTCGCCAAAGCGGCGCGCCAACTCTTGCTCTATCGCTCCGACCGAGAGTCTCACGCCATATGAGCGCCTGTCCCGAACATTGTGGCTTCATCCTGCAGTGCTGCGGTGCGGTTCTGCGGCATCCGGCGATGAGATGGTGGTCGCATAATGCTTGCATCAGATGCAGTGCAAGTTGTAGCATCATCTTCTCAGGATCATGCGGACCTATCTGTCCATCTCTTCCACCCCTCACTTCTTCATCTCGCAAACCTCCCTCAACTCCCTCGTCACAGCACCCACCGCACCCTCCGCCGCACTCACCGGGATCACCAGCCCTCCCGTCGCAGGCGCACCTTCCTCATCGTCCCTCCCTTGAAGCTTCACCTGCGCCTTCACCTTCTCCATCGCCTCGAAGTAAGTCGTGCACTCGCCCGAGCGAAAGAGTCCAGTGACGTAGTTGCGCAGGTACTCTGACCAGCCGGCCTCGTCCAGACGTTGGCGGAGGGCGGCTTGGATGCGCGCGATACCGCCGTTTTGGAGGAGGGCGAGGGTGATGTCGTCTTGGAGGCTTGGGTTGGCGGGAGTGGTGTTGCCGTTGACGGCGACTTTTGGAGGGTTGGCCATGGTTGGGGTGAGTTTGCGCGGAGTCCCTGACTGGTTGTATACTGTGGTAGCAGTATGGTCAGTTGGCTTGGGTCAGTAGAAGGTACTTGACGATGTGGATGTCGAATCGGCTGTTCAATGAGCGAGCGCGACAGACGGAGACGCGCCCACTGCCGAATGCGGAAAGCGCGCTCTGATCAGCTTGTGAAACTTGGCATTCACGATGGATTAAAGGTGCTGGCATGGTAGGAAGTACTCCACCCATATCATACTCTCGCCGTTTTCTGCCGTATCTACTTGATATGCGATGTACATGTATGGCATTCCCTGCCGCAGCCTGCCTTCCCTGGCCAAATCATGCCCAAAACGCCTCGCCCAAAGCAGATTTTCAACAGCAAGCGGGCTCACTCCTTCTTATCTTCCTCAACTCCACACAGACCCGGAAATGCACAGAATGTAGATGGCGCCACATGAACCTGCCAGAACTTTGCGATCTTCTCGTTCCCAATCTTCCTGCTCTCCTCGTCGTACTTTGGGTGGCTCACTTCCTCCTTCAGTACACCCTTCCTGTGCCCGCCTTCGAGGTAGTACATGAATTCGTCGCTAATCCTCACGTACTGCGCGATGCCGTCCTTGACGTCGATGGTCGCGCCCGTTGTCCAGGATAGCAGCATTGGCTCGATGAGCGGTGCGTCGGTGACGGAAGGATGTGTTGTGCCTTTGGCGGTCAGGAACCAGGCATACTTCTTCTGCTTCTCGAGTACATCTCGTACGAGATCTTGCACGACTTCAAAGTGCGCGCGGCCGTGGAAGATGGTGTGCTTTGAAGACCAGGATTGGGAGTGCACCACCAGCAATGGCACGTTGATGTCGTGGTTCAGCGGGCCAGACTGCTTGCCGGGATCCATAATGATAGCGCCTTTGAAAGGCAGTTTTTCTGATGGTGCACCTTTTAGTGCCTGTAGCGCAAGCGTAGCGCCGTAGGAGTGGCCTGAGATGACCACACGATCCATGTTGAGTCTGTGCTTCCACTCTGGCAATCCGATGCCTTCCCTTCGCGGGTTCGCTCTGTAGACATCAAGGCCTTCGCCAGCATTGATGCGCCGAAGTACCTTGACAGTCTCCTCAACTTCGATCTGCCGCATGCCAAGCTGCATCTCCTTCAGCTCTGGGATCTCGGGCTTCGGGTCCAGCTGATCCGCACCAAAGTGGAACAGGTGTTTCGTGTGGTCCTTCTCCATGAGTAGCGATCCGGGTCCACTGCCATCGCGATGCTCAATCGCTGCCACCACATACCCTCGCGAGGCCATTTCGCCACACCACTGCGTGTAGCTTGTCCGGCTGCTGGCCATACCATGCGAGAACACGATGACGGGGAACTCGGGTAGTCCATAGTCGTCAGTCGGTAGCGATCCGTGCGGTTCGACCTCGTGACTTGCCCATGCGGTGCCATGCAACTTCACGTCCACTTCGGCAGCTACAGTGTTGCTTCCGGCGAGACTCCAGAGCCCGAACTTGAACAAATTGTTTGTAAACCAGTTGTTGATATGCGCAAACCGCGCATACCCTTCAGCCTGCAGACTGATCGGTTTCGGCACCCAGAGATGCTTCGGCCTCTCGCTCACCGCACCCTTGACACTCGGGTAGAACAAGCTGAAGAGCACCGTGTCGACCTTGAACGCCGCCTCGCCAGTCTCCTTGTTGACCGCATCGCCATGCTTCCTCGCCGGATGCACAGGCACTTCCAGATCTATAGTCCCGACATCGAAATGTCCGGTATAGCGCGGCAAGTTGGAGCTCAAGAGAGGCATATCGCGTGCCCAGCAGTAGAGGATGTAGATCGTGGCGAATGCCAGAAGCCAGTAGCGCGCTTTCCACCTGCGAAGCGAGGTCCTGAAGATAGATGCCATTCGACGAGGTCGCATGCGTCGGGGCATCTAAATGTTGGAGTGACGTCGGAGCGCCGGCACCTCTAGGAAAGCGTTTGATTGAAGGGGAATGGGTCAATTTTGCTGGTGGCATCATAGAGGCTCCGCGCGTGCACACGCTTGCGCCTTGCCCGCGCGTATTGGCGGATGCGGCAGCCTTGGAAAGCTTGTTGGCTTTTGCCAAATTTATGAGACCGATGTGTCGTTCTGTCTTCTCTCGCTTCCTATACCATCAAAGGATCTTTCACTACACTACTTGCAAGAGCTTGTCCATACGAACGTAGTATAGCTGATCCTGTACGCGACGCCAACGACCGCTGAGTTCCTCGACTCGTCTACAAAGACTTGGGATTTGGAAAGACTCCGTGAAACTCTTCTAGCAAGTACAAACGAGGGACCTACTCTTCGAAAGCGAACCGGGATTTATGTACACACATTACACCCACCAGCCCAGAATGCCCTCGCCTCGAAGCGTATGACCAAGCTGCTATCGTCACAGAAGCAAAACCGAGCCCGTGTGCATCATCAACATGTATCGCTCTTGACTTCTGCTCTCCAGCTGCTGGCCCAGCAGCCCGATTGCTGTAGAGCGCTGCGCTCATCGGTCCCTGACGCTCGACTTTCTCCCTGGCATAGTCCTCACCCAAAGTCGTAGCACCCTCTTCGCAAGGACCAGCTCGCGGTCATGCTGGTGCACGACGTCGACTTCAATGCACTGGGCACAGCAGTTAGCTTTTGCTCTCCGTCTCATCACCACACGAACCAATGTGGATGACATACCTCCAGGTCTTTGAACATCGCCCATGTCACACATAGCTGCCCTCTCCCGGGTGGTGAACATATCGCTTTCCGCCATACATGTCCGCCAGCAACTGCACGTTCCTCCCTCGGACCTCGCGCATGTAGGCCGCTTGCTCATGCTCGGCCTCTACGGCCTTGATTCTCTCGTCATTGTTGACATTGCCGGTCCACAGCAGCGAGACCGCCCACGCCAACAATACGGCGGCGCCAGAGCCGGCGATGACGATGACGATGATCGCTGAGTTGCTGAGAGGGTTGCCGCCGGTATAATTGGTGGTGTATTCGTTGGGCGCGGACATGACTGGACGGTCTTGCTATCCTTTCGTCGCTCGACGGACGGGTTGCTTCTCGTCCCTGAGGCGGCCGAGTTGGAGAGTTGGGATGCCAGTCTTCAGCGAGATCTGCTGGTGTTACCTTCCAACGGGTGCGCTAAAGACTTCCGCAGAAGTTGTGGTGAGAATTGGAATCTGGGATTGGCCTCGACCAGCGTTCGAGTAATTGACCGTTTGGTGCCTTCACCCAAGACCCTGGCCGGAAAGTGAAGATTGTCTCTAGACTTTCTGTACCTTCTTGAAGGCCAATCAGGGTTTAGAAGACCGTTGTTCAAAAGGCTGACGCTTGTAGTGATCCCAGAAGAACGACCGAGCAAGTATGCAAAAACGAATGTGATGGTTTGGCCGACAACACAAGTACTCCCAACGGCATGATCGCGCTATATGGAAGGGCACTGCAGCAGCGACGACTCAAGCCTACTGCGTTTGCACTGCGAATGCGAGTCGGCATAGTCTGGACAGACGAACAAGTCTGACTGGCTGGTTAACGAGATGGTACATCTACCTCAAGGACGATGTACGCAAGAGTGCCTGAGGAGGTCGTTGCCCGTCCGCCTACCGAGGAATGTCGGCTGCGCCATCGTATCAACGGGCATGATATTGCGTGTACAAAGTCCTGCAATGCCCTGGACCACTCGTTCGGTGGCCAATGAAAGCTACTTGCTGCGGGATGACTGTATGTGAAGGATGGATTAAGACATATACATGATGCACGGACGCTGGGGCGACCACGTAGTGCGATAGCGTGCTGGCTAGCTTCCTTCAGATGCGCCAAGGCCGGCGCTGATTGGCTATTTATCGAGATACCTATTCTTGCATCCTTCGCGAGGACTCCTCCTGCAGGCACGCCGCACGATGGCTTTCTTACTCCACTCAAGGACGTATCGACTATGTAGACCTTGGCTGATCAAGCCATGAGCCATTCGACCGCTGCCAGGGTTCTGCTCACAGCTGGAAGCTTTACAATTGCTACACGCTGAGTGGTCGCATATCGAGCAGCGACGCTCGCTGCATTGAACTCTGTACCGTACGATGGGTGGCACCAGAAAGCGCATCGTGGTCGCGAGACCGACGAGGAACGGTTGCAGAACATGCCGGTATGTTTGGCATCCCGCTTTTAAAGAAGACGGAGCATCTGTTGAATGTGAACCAGGATTCGGCGCGTCAAATGTGACGAGACACGCCCTGCCTGCAACAAATGCACCTCGACTGGTCGCCAGTGCGATGGCTTCTTGACGCGCGCCCTGCCGGTGACTGGTGCTGAGACTCGGCGGGTGCTTTTGCCGACCTCGTCAAGCAATTCACCGGGGAGCAACAGCAGTAGCTCTTCTACTACACTTTCGCCACCAGTCACGGCGCACCCATCTCTTCTCGCGCCCTACATGAGCGATCAGGAAGCACGCTCGGCATTTGACTTCTTCCGCTTCGCCTGCGCGGAGCCACTGGAGCTGATCTCACCTGCCAAGGGGTGGGTCCAACATGCTCTCCAGCTCAGCTTTGTCTCGAAGCCAATCTTCTACGCCATCGCTGCTGGCGGCAGTGCCAACCGCGCCCTATCCGGAATCAGCCATGAGCTTTCTCCAGTGCGACATGAGGATCGTCTCACTCTTGCCATGCAGCAGTACGGTAAAGCGGTCGCTTCACTGCGATCTCATATCGATACCGTGCTTGTAGGCAAAGCTACGTTGGAGCCTGTGGTACTCTGCTGCATGCTACTCGTGCTGTACGAAGTCATGCAAGGCCGCTGTGACAAGGCCATTGCCCAGTTTCGGTCTGGATGGAAATTGATCCAGTCAAGTCTGAGCCAACACGCAGGTCATGAAAGTGACTTGCTACGCTTTCTTGCCAGCGCCTTTGAGACACTGGGCCGCGAAGCTCATGCATTCGATGACGAGTGTATAGACCATCATTCAGGTGCCGAAACATCTCTGCCTCCGCCTGATACACATGTTGGATTTACATTCGAGAGTCTGCATGCTGCTGAGGAGGCGTTGAACGCTCTGATCAAGATGTCCGATCAATGCCGCCGGGAGCTCGTGGCATGTGCGGAAGAGAAAGTCCGTCTCGAGATGAGCAATCGGCCTCTCGATGATGCCACTCGCCGTTGCTTGGTTCATTGCCTGAGTAGGTCCGTGCAGCTACTACCGAACAGCCTTGTCCCGAGGAGATTGACGAGACTCATTGCGCAACACGATACATGGATTCAAGCTTTGGAACCGCTGAGGCAGTCACACAGCTCGAGACCGCCGCGACGATTGTTGCTCCTGCAGATCAGACACTTCACCTCCCACTTTCACATAACGACCTGTCGAGAAACCAGGGAGACATTCGCCGACCGCTTTGAGGACGAGTTTACATATATGCTAGACATAGCTGAGCAGTACCTCACCCATGCATCAGTGGCACCACGCCTGCCTCGCCCTGACCTGATGAGTGATCACCTCCAGCGCTCAGGCATTGGCCCAGGACAAATGCAGCAGAACACGCTGTATCCAGTTCAGCATCTGAGCTTCGAGACTGGAGTGCTGCCGCTGCTCAATCTGATCACTTTCAGAAGCCGCTCATCGCGAATCAGACTTCGAGCGGCCAACATA
>Ga0058704_10001185_pt1 | contig 12342 bp, 10 predicted proteins | sample AgamicMgSfe_FD_71363 | JGI IMG/M metagenome (GOLD analysis project Ga0058704, IMG submission 71363) | Agave microbial communities from Guanajuato, Mexico - Mg.Sf.e | ecosystem: Host-associated > Plants > Phyllosphere > Phylloplane/Leaf | place: Guanajuato, Mexico | collected 2012-05-30
CCACAGGTCGCAGAGAACAGACCATCCCGTTCGCTCTGGTGTACTTAAGCTGCGAACCGGCGGATTAGTAGTACGGTGGGTGACCACGTGCGAATCCCCGCTGCTGTACGTTTTGCTTTTGCTGTATATATCCTCTCGCCCTAGAATTTACTATGCCATTTGTCTATTGCTAAACGAGTGAGGTATCTTTTCCTCGAGTGAGGTATCTTTTCCTTTTGAGACTGGTAGGGTATCGAGCGACGTCGCCTACTCATACAAAACCCCACTTTCACCATTCCTGCACGCTCCCCGTCTCCTTCGACCGAATACTGTCGTTCGCCCAATACAACCCCGTCGCGCCCTCAGGCAATTCATCCAGCGCCAACCTCACGGGGATCCGAGCACCTTCCTCCGGCGTCTTGGGAGGTTGGATCCGCTTGCTACCAACCAAACGACCCATGTCCGTCGCGATCCAGCCCGGACAACAGCAATTGATCGCTGGGGGTGGGTCAGGGAACGAGCGGGCCAGTAGCGAAGTATAGGCGTTGACGAGGGCTTTGGAGACGTTGTAGCTGCGGCCAGGGCCGTAGAAACCTGCTTCGGCTTCGCGGCCGGTTCGGACGGAATGCTGGATGGATCGTTAGCCTATCGAGTTATAGATGGTATGTAGTTAGTAAGGTAAACGGACAAGATACTCTTCGGCTAGTTTGTCGAGGTCCTGTAGTGTAGCGTGGGGATCGCGGAAACGCTGCTGAATGGCTTCGCTGTAGTCTTTGACGGACGAGGCGACGGAGGAGAGATTCACGATGCGACCGGTGGGTTTCGTGAGGAGAGGAAGGATCGATTGACACATCTGTATCGTTCCGTATTAGTGATCGCTCAATCAGTTGTATGCCAATGAGCAAATTGGAGAAGAGACTCGCGTGAGAGCAAAACAAAATGTCCCCAGGTAGACCGTGAACAGCAGGACGAGATGAAGACGGAAAGCAAGGCATCGACAAACCTCAACAGTCCCCCAGTAATTCACTTCCAACGTCCTCCTCGCACTCTCAAGCCCATACTCCGCCTCGAGATTCACTCCAGCATTATTGATAAGCACGTCCACGCTCCCAGAATGCTGACGCCTGATTGCATCGACAAAGCTTCTCACGCTCTCGCGGTCGGCGACGTCGAGTTTAGGGTATAGGATCTCCTGCTGCTGTGACGGCGTCGATGATGATGATAGGCCGAGATCCTCGCCTTTGCGCGACGTGGCGAAGAGTTTGATGGGACCTTGGCCGTGCGGGCGACTGAGGATGGAGGTGCAGATGGCTCGGCCGATGCCACGGTTCTATGGTAGGGATTAGATGGTTGTGGTTTTGGTGGGAGTTGGGGATGGACAGGTGATGTTTGTGTACGAACCGCGCCGGTGACAATGATGACTTTCGGGTTCGTCATGTTGATGATGAGCTAGAGTGAGTTATCTTTATTGGAGGGAATTGTCGGTTGATGTTCCGAATCCAGAGCTGTTCGATGAGAACAAAAGCCCATAGTTAGTAGATAGATGGAAGGAGGTGGTGTCGTATTGCAGTGGCGAAAGACTTCGCAAAGCCCTCGGATTCGCGCCACGACAAAACACCGTTCTACATGAACTCCGTAGGCATACCAGCGACGTGAAGAACACAGCTTCATCAGATGAAATCATTGCTCTTCTTGTGCTATGGGGTATCTAATGCTATCGTCACATGATCACAAAAGCCCAATAATACACTACCACGCATCATCTGCATCTCCACGCTTCTGCAGGCTCCACGATGTCACCATCTTCCTCGTCATCAAGTACGCCCTGAATCATCGGAAAACTCCTCTTCGATTTCCGTATCGCCCGCCTCACCGTCCGAGTTCTCCGCCACGTCCGCGTCCGCCCTGAAGGCTCTCAGACTCAACGAAGGACCAACAATAGCCTCAGCGTCCGCCATCTCCGACGTCCAGTCAGCAAGCTCCTCCAACACCTCCCGCAAACTCTTGATCGCCGGCTTCGACTCCTCGTACTCGATACAGTGGTCTGGAGCGAGGCGCTCGTGGTCGTCTCTGGTCACATTTCGCAGAATAGTCTGCCACTCGTCGTGAATCGTCGTCAAGAACGAGAGTGCCATCTCCATCGCTCTCATCGCTGGCTCATACCTCCTCCTGGGTTGCTCGGCGCTATATTCTCGGAGCAGATGTGGTAGGCACTTCTTCGCCAAGGCGCGAGCACCACGCGCCCGTGCCGTCACGTACGGGCTGTTCGGGTTCGCGTCCACGAAGGCGTGCTCGACCATCCACTCCAACGTTCTCCGCCGATCGTGTGGCGACTTGGAAAGCAACAAGAAGCTGGGCGCAAAGTAAGGGATGCTCTCGATCGTCGCCATGGGCTTGAGCCTGAAGGCGATCTTGTAGAAGTCCAGACATGCCGGCACCTCATTCCAAAGTGTCAGACATTTAGCCAATTCCCGGAACGTGATGACCATGTCTTCGTCAACCGCGCTCGCGCAGTAATGCAGCATCATGTGCAGGAGAGGTGGTAAGTCATGCTGTTCGTACTCCAGTCGTGAGAGCAGCATCCGGTCAACCATCACAGCGTGTTCCGTCGTCGCTTTCTGAGACGTCAGGAGGCGCAAAAGCTTCCCCGGAGCAAAGCTTTCCCAGTCAGTCGTCGTCGCACACCTCTGACTTCCGACAAAGCCCAGCAGCCAGGTCTGCTTCTTATCTAGGGTGAGCTCGTAGTACAGATATCTGTGCTCGGGCTCGTTCAGAATGACCAGGTCATCGTCGGAGAGCTGATGATTTTCATGTGGAGCAGTAGGGTCGGCTTCTAGATCCACGTGCTCGGCCAGGACATTGCTGACGAAGTCGAACAGCGGACTGAGTTCCAATCTGTTCGCTCTTGTCATCTTAGCTGGGACTGGATGCTTCGCCGCCCACTTAGAGTCGTACTCGAGAAAGGTGATCTCAAAAGCCCATAGAACATAGTCGTGGTCCAGGACCATCACAGTCTCTCTGGGCCCAATCCGCGCAACTGCCGCCACGAAACGGAGGTAGTCAGACCACAATGCGGGCTGGTTGTCGAGGTAGTTCTGGCGTACGGAGGCGTGGGCCACAACGACGGCTCTGGTCGTCTCGTAGTAACACTCCCGCTTGCTCTCTCGGAGAGTCGAGATGCAAGCCAAGATGAAGTCCGACATCTCTCTTCTCACATTCGGGGTGTGATGACGCCAGATGCTACCGAAAACCACTGGTACGCTGATCAGGTGGCTGAGCATGTATTTAGCGAATGACCCCTGATTGCCCGCCAACCGACGCGAAAGGTACGCGAGCAGCGGCCCAAGCTCTTTTTCCAACGAAGCTGGTTTGCAGAGGACGACGCGCAAGAGGTATGTTGACATGAATCGAGCAATTTCGTCGTCGACTTCCGGGCTCTCAGACATCGACTCCAGAAGCCAGCGTACGAACCTGTTGAATTGTGGGTTATAGAACTGATCGATACGATGACGGTCCAAGCTGAGCGTGAGCACTCTACGAGCCATCTCTGGGGGTGGTGCAACCCGAGGCAGCAGCAGCGTTGCAATCTCCAGCGGCAGATCAGTCGGGAATGGGGTTGCAAGCTCCGCTTGTTCGTGCAGATGCTGCTTCCGCTGGTAGAACAGGACATATGCGTTGTCGGTTCTCTCCTGACCGTTCGCGAAGAAAAGACCACCAAAGCACTGCTCTTGAATCTCCCCGATACCGCCAGGACAAGGTCTGGCGTGCTTGTCTTCCAATTGGACCCACGTACCTGCTCCATTTCCGGCAGTGGGGCCCCGAAGCCGGACGTACGACCAGTAGTGACCGAACTGAAGGGAGCCCTGGTGTACAATGACACCCACGAGCTCGAAGATGTCAGGCGCCACGGGTGTCCCGGGCTGCTCGAGGTGCTCCGTCTCGAAGACAGACATGTCGATCTGTGGAGGGAATTGGAAAGCATCATTGACCTTGCCTTCGGCACCCATCATAGCCTCGAACGTAAAGCGCTTGAGGCAGAAGGTCAGATTATTCGGCACCCGATCCAATGCGGTCCGCTTCGTGGCGTTCACCAAACGACCACCGTCCGTGGGATCGCACGTCATGCATCGGTATCTGTTGGCGCCACGCATCGGCTCGCCTTGCACGAACTCGGCCAAGCTTTCTTGGAGACTTGCTTTGTTCTTCACCGTAATCGACACGTCGTTGAACGATTCGGTCTGCGTGGAGACATGCCCGCACTCGCCCTTCACCTGGGACTTGAAGGTGCCCGCGAAGAGCTTGTTGAGTGCCTCCTTGCCCGCCTGGTCTATCATGCAGTCCTCGAGTCGACTCAAGAAGATGGCATAGAAGCCATGCACATCCTCTTGGCTGTCCGTTTGAATGTCGAGGACTTTCGCCAGAGGTGCGGTGTCGACGGCATGCACATTTGCGTCCTGCATCTGCGTGAAGAGATCCTGAAGCGAGCTCAAGAAAAGCTGGCGTTCGACATCGACGACCGGGGTATCGAAGACAAGTTCCCGGAACGCCAGGTTTGCAAACATCTGTTGCAGTAATGAGTTCATGTAGCAGGTCATCCCCAAATTGTAGAGTCCGGCGCATTGCGCAGGCGGCTTGATCCACTCGTCATGACAGAACACCTGCATTGGCTCAGCAGTCAAGATTTGCATTGCGTCGCCCGTGATTTGTGCAAGTGTCGCGAAGTCGCCGGCTGACTCGCATGTTGCTCGGACAATGTCAAAAGCGATGTCTCGTGAGTCATCGGTCAGCAGCGGAGCTGAAGGGTCGTCTCTTGGTGGGAAGAGAAGCCTCCGCATCAGCGCAACGGACAGGTGCGAACAGTCAAGCGGTTTGTTGAAGCTTTTCAAGAGAAGGATAGCGCTGTGAACCAGCTTCAGCAACCCCAGAACCGCATGGTCAACAAGTGGCAGGACTGGTGCTTCAGAGTGTCGGTATTGCCACAGTGTAGAGGTCAGTGACGCTACGATGCTGCGGACCTCAGCCTCGTCCTTCTGTAAAGCTCGGCTCGTAGTCAACAGGTCCATGGCGAGTTTGAAGAAGGCACTTGTGGCGAAAGGCTGGGCGAACGCCTTAGGTATGGTACGTGATACGAGGCGCCAGTAGAAACCCTGGGCGTCCGCAGGCGATGAGCTGTCTCTGCAGTAGTTTGCTATCATATCAGCCAGGCCGGTAGTGAGGGTGAGGTCATTGTCCAACAGCAATTGAGCGTGGAGGTTGGAGATCGCCCCATCGTCGAATGCCGCAACGCTGCTCCAGACCCTATCATCCGACCTCATGGATTCAAGCAGAGTTTCGTAGATCTTCAACGACAGCGAAGCGCGAGACGGCAAGGACGATAACGGAGCAACCAGGCCAAGCAAATCGCAAAGGCGACGGACGAGTTTGTCGGGGTCCTCGAAAAGATCCAGGGACCCATAGTCGCTTGATCGTTCTGGCTTGAGGTCAGACGCTAGAATGCGCGGAGGGGCAAACGGCTCTTCAGATGTTGACCTACCCTGCATGAACTGCACCAGATCGGCGAGGATGGTAAGCAGGAGCTGAGATTCGAAGGGTCGGCTGTCGTCTGTGATGTAGTCACAGTAAAGACGTACAGTCCTTGTAATGAATGATGCATCGGCGACTGCCAATGTGGCAAAATCTTGCAGATGCTTTCGAAGTACGTGGCTCGAGAAGAGCGTCCTCCATGGTCTGGCTGGCGGAAACAGCTCGTTGGCAGTAGCGTTTGCGGAAGCCACGCGGGACCTAGCAGAGGCTGAAGGCCTGAGCTTAAGTAGGAGCTCGAACGCGCTTTTGGCTGCCAAAGGGGGTCCGTCGAGAAAGCTATCTATCCGGTCGTACAGAGCCATGATTTCCCGCTCTATGGGGCCTGGAGACGGTAACACTTTGTCCAGATCTGTATCGGCGGTGTATTTAGGACATACCATGATCACACCCGCTTGCCCGACGACCTCGTGAAGTGGTTTAGGTCCATCGTGCTCTAAACTTAACCGTCTTCCTCCAACCATGATCCTACTTTGACTGCCATCAACATGGGACGGTAAAGCAGCGGCAAGCTGCGCCACCGTGTTTGTCTTGTCCGTTTGAATGTGGATAATTTCATTGCCTTTGTTGGGTCGGTATATCTGGCCGGTGAAGCACATGATATCCCTCTCAGTCTTTTCCTTGGTCAAAGAGCACACTGCCGGTCTCGTTGGGGTCCTGTAGAAGTCCTGCATCTCTCTGCTTCTGTCGAGCACCGCGGTGAGCACGGAGACTGCTCGACACAGTTGTTGCGCTTCGCCACCGTCACCGAGACGCATTCTCTCGGCGTATTCGGTACACATCTGCTCCACAAAGTAGCGCACAAACTCTGCATGGCACAGCACGACAGCGGCCTTGTGCGCAAAGTCCTGGGGGCACACGAAGAGAATGTGACATATTGCATTGGTGGCGTAAGGAGCGGTGTAGCCGTCTTGGGAGTATGTAGCAGCGCGGACTAAAGTCTTCCAAGACGGGGATTGTAGTAGCCTTGGTGGGCTATCCTGGTGCGAGTCGGTACGAAGGGTATCTTCGAGTGGAGGAACCATGAGATTGATGAGTGATTGAGTCACTTGTGATGCGGATAGCGTAGGCACTCGGGCATCAAGGTAATGGCTTATCAGGGGGCTGGCTGCCGCGAATGCTGGTTCCATCGTACGTAGGGATGCCAATCTCGACCACGCCGTCTGCCGCACAGAGTTGTTGGGTGCCATGTCGCCAAGGAAGTAGTCGAAGAGCCTTTCCTCCACATCTGAGTCGCGGGAGTATGGACCAAGAGACATCAGCCACACCGCGGAGTCGAGGCGAACTATGATCGTTGACATCCTTACATCGCAGTCCATATCGCGAACCTGTGCGATTTGTTGCATATAGTGCCCAATCTCGTCCACCACAGCGGCTGGGGGCAGCATGGCTAGAAGACATTCTGCTTCAGGGTCACTTTTCCACCCATTCAGGAAGAGGCTCAAGATCTCGTAACTGCAAGTGGCTCGCTCTGTGTGCTCGACTATATCGGGTACGCAGCGCTCGTAGAGTGGCAAGCGATCGTCAGTGTTCATATCTGCGAGACGTGCGATCTCTGTCATAGCCACTTTCCACGTACTTCGAGCTAATGGCAGGGTATCTTCGGAGTGGAGACGCCTGACGATCTCGAAGGCCAATCCGGCGGCGTCTTGGGAGCACAGGCGTTGTTTGTCGATCGGGCATACTTCTAAGAAGCGTCGGAAAAGCATACTCAGCGTGCCCGCAGGGCGTTCGGCTGTGAGCACTGCAATCGGCGCCGAGGTGAACTTCTGAGCGATGTAGAACAGCTGGTCGAAGCCGAGATAGTGAGTGAGGTACTCCAACACATCAAAGGAAGCTTTTGCGAAGTCCGCCTCGACGCTAGTCGTGCAAGCTTGCCAAATGGTATCCGTCTCGTGGTCAGTGTAGGTGAGAGTGGCGGCAAGAAAGGCGATGATGTCCTTGCTATGGCTGACGATGCTAGCGTGTGAATCCGCACTGAAGATATAGGAGGTCAGGTCGTTGACCCTCAAAAAGCGGGCTGCGTACTCCGTGACGGACTTGTTGGTGCTGTCATCTGCCGCCTTGCGCCACAGACTGTGCCACTGCTCCAAGGTTCGACAGAGCAACATGATGCCGCAGCTTCGGACGTCCATGATAGTGCTGAAGATGAAGGCTTTGTACGCCTGCAGTACCCATGAAGCGCTGAGCAACTCTGCGAGTGTGTGTTCGTCCTCGCCGCATGTCAAAGCAAGTGCCTGAGAAGGCGGGACACCGCTTGGCATGCAAGAGAGCAGAGCGTCTCCGTCATTCTTGACGAAACGCTCGTAAAGCTCGAAGCCACGACTCAAGTCTGCCTGACCCGTACAGTTCTTCAGCAATGCGGCAGTCGTGACCACTACATTCGCATGGAACTCGATCGGCAGCGCGCGAGGGTGTTTCTCCTGAATGAGTGGGAGGATGGCCTCTTTGACAGTCGCAAGCACCTCCGTCGCGCCCTCACCGTCGTGTACGAGCCTCCGCATCATCTTGAGTGCTGCATCAAGAATCGACCAAGATTGCTTCACCTCTCGCGCGCTGTAAGACACATCGTGAAAGGTCTCCAAGAGCGATCGCAGCGTATCTCGATCGAAGCGCGTACGCCACTGGGCCATTGCACATCCTTTATCGAAGTTGCACTCCGTCCTCAAGTACCGCAGACACGGGGCGCTTCCACAAACCAGCGAAGCAGCCACATTGATGTAGCGCAGGGTCGGTATCTCATGATGAGGATTCGATCGATGCTGCATGGAGTCGCGGCGCGCCAGCTTCTCTTTGGTGATGCACGGAAGCAGTAATACGAAGCGCGCGGCCAGCGCCACCAGATCGTCAAGGAGGTCGCAGATCACCGCCTTGAGCGCGAAGTGATTGAACTCAGGGTCGAGCCACTCCATACGATCCAGCAAGCCGTGAGCGAGGAGTGCGAGCTCTCCGAAGAAGTCGTTATCCTGCGTATATGCTTGCAGCAGCTGGTGTTTGCCATGGCCCTCGGTATCTGACATGTGACCTCTCACCCACGCACACAAATCGGTCAGCCATCCAGGCTCCAGACAATAGTCGCTGGCGATTTGGTCGCGGATATGCCGAAGTTGTGCGAGTGGCGTGTAGTCCGGCCAGATCCGAAAGGTGGCGCTGTACGGCTCCATGTTATCGTACTCATCACCATCGCCTATCTGAATCGCACTGACGAAACTCGTTCCGATCGGCTCGTCAGGGACCAGCGCTTCAATGTGAGGCTCTCCACGTTGGGAGTCCGAGCCCGGTGAATGTTCGTCCTCGCTCAGCCTCGCCCGTTTGCGTGACAGGGTTGGATCGGAGTCGGCATCATGGTCGCGCGGTGAACCGGTCGCCGATCCCGTATGCGCCATCAGTGGCAAAGTCGCAAAGTGCTTGGGCGCCAGATTGTGAAGAGGAGGTGTGGTAAGAACGTTCGAAGGGCGAAGGCCAACGCAAGAGCGGAAGTGGAATGTTGTTGCCAAGACGTGAGGAGCTTCAGGCAGCCAACAACCTCTACGTACCCTGCGATCACGTGGAGCTGAGATCAAATTTCAAACTGCTTCACTTGTTCCAAGGCCAACAGCGGCGACGGGGTGTTGTCCCAGCAAGCTTCACTCATCACGTTGTACGCGTCGGGTACCGCGTTGACTTTGGGTCGCGATGGAGCTTGGACGTTATCACAACTTGCAATTCGCGTTCCTTATCGATAGCGTCCCGCCATGAGCGCATCGCACGTCAGGTGGTTGCTTAGTAAGCAACCAAGTTCAAACATCCCGAGGTGCCGAGGTCACCCTTGGAAAACTTCTAGGTTCCAGCCTGAAGCCAACCTAAGGCAGAAAGAAGACTTCACCGATCCGGGCAACGATGGAAATAGTGGTTACGGCAGTGGGATGAGGCAGATGAGCGTCGTTCACTATCAGGGAAAAGCTCCAGCCGTACGACGACAGAGGAAAGCCAGTCAAGATGGCCGAGAAGCCCAAGACCCGGAGACCGATCGTCAGGACGAATACGCCCTTCGAGCGACCTGAGGTGTATGCTCCCTACTACCCTATATAGCCATTGAAACGACTCTACCCATGGCACTACTAATCAAACAAGCAGTGTTAAGCTTGGCCAACCCCATCACGACATCGTCGTCCAATTGCTCGTGAAGTAGGCTTGAAGACATCGTTCCCATTTCGATCGCTGTGCTCACTGTTCCCTCAGCTTGCTGCAGCCGATAGGCGTCCACCGATCCGCCAGGCCCAAGTCGACGGGGAAGCGAAGCAAGAAGCGCAAACGTGACTCTCAGCAAGTAAACAGCGATATCGGGACTGAACCTGCGCCTCCAAAGCCTTCGGTTGCGTCCAGCGTGCTCCTCGGCTTTAATCATGTTACCCGCCATCTTGAAGCTCTCTCGGGGATCTCTTCGGACCGCGTCGGTGTCATTGCTGAGCAGAAAGACGTCCCCATGTTGCCAAAGCCAGGCCATATTGCTGCGGTCTTCTTACTGCGGCCGATGGATGACTTGATTTACACCCACTTCCCAACACTGTGTTACACCGCTTCGCTCGCGCATCCCGACCAGTTGCCGACCAGATTGGTGCTGCTCGACCCCAGCGTTGAGAAGACTTTGACAGAGGTGTTGGCTTACTCGAGGGTCAGTGTCCTGGCCTTGCTGGATGATGGCGCCTCAGGGAGACTTGTGGAACTTGTGCGTGAGCTCGTTGATCCGCCAGACGTTCCCTGGCTCAAGTCAATCGTTGATCCGAGGTGGTTAGGCACGCAGATAGACGTACAGTGACTGATCCTCGCTCTTCATCTCCGTCCTGCGTACGCCGCTTGTTGCTCCGGGGTCCGTGAGGCGAGCTCGGGTCTTCAGTGCGTCGCTCTGGAGCACGCGTCAAAAGCTTACGGGTCTTGCGTTGCCGGCTGGCATCGCTCAACCGACGGCGACGTTGATGAGGTAGCAGCCCAGGGGCCTTTCCGAGCTGCGCTGCGGTGGCGGCCGTCTCGGGAGGCTGCAGCGCTCGTGCGGCGGCGCGCTGCCTCGCAACACTCGCCAACAATTCGTTCGCCTGCTTGATCTGCTCTTCTTGCTCTATCTCGGCTGAGGATGGTTTCCTCGGGCGCACTACCGGCTTCGCGTTTAGGCTCGCAAGGAAGGCCTTCGGGCCTGTGAGTCGCGACTGCCTTCTCGCGCCGACACTTTTCGGTGGACGCGTCGGAGCGGGCGTTGGTGACTTCTTCTCTTCCTCGGAGCTGCTGGCTTCCTCGAACGGTCCCGGTCGTTTTGGTGGTGGCGTTGGAGAATCGCTATCACGGACAAACAGCGTCCTCGCATCCTCGAACGTTTTGACCGGCCGCGGGATATCCCCCTCGGGGACAGAGAGGCTACTGCCGTCTTTGGGACCCATCTTCATCACGCGCCGAGCAGCTCAATTGTGAGTAGAAAGCGCACAAGATGAGCGCGAGGGCCAAAGAGGACAAGAAGGTCCTGGTGTCGAAGACGAGATGAAGGGGTCTGTCGTGTGGTATTGCGAGAAGTGCAGCGCGGGAGACGAGGCAGACGCGGCAATGGGCCAGCTGATTCACGTTCACCTTCTGTGTGTTGCGGTGGCGCTGCCGGGCAACAAGCGAACCCAAGACCCCGATTAGGAAAGAAACTGGAGAACTCGGGCGGGAAATGCCGTGAACGACACGAACAGCTTACACCGAATGCGGACTCGACCTGCATTGTGTTGTGTCTGCTGTTGCTGCTCTTGGTTGATCGAACGGAACTAGTCGCACTCAAGCAACAAGAATCGACATTTGCATCAAGACAGGCGGCATTACACAGGGATACAGAAACCATCTGAGTAACTCCTGACGGAAGATGCATTGTGAATGCGCGGTTGGGAAGTTACTCGCAGGCCGATTCTACGTGGACGCTTACCAGTACGATCCTATGTACATGTGTACAAGCCACAGATCGATGGCCATGTTGGGGGTTTGTAGACTGGATGCTGTACGAGAGTATGTAGATAGGAGATTGAGGTCGGTCGACATACGCATAGCTCTTTGACCTCTCGTACTCCTTGCCTACTACTAGTATGTTGCTATATGAGGTCATATTCTAAAAGATAATAAGATACATGCTATATACATATGTAGGTACTACACTATAGCTAGACTAGGTAAGCTAACTATGTATTTACTACTATCTATTGAGAATTGGCAGCCATCTAGTCATGTAGCCCTTAGTCATGTGACTAGATGACAGTTGTTAGGGTCTAGATAAAATCCCTTTATCTAGATTTATTACTCCTACTTTCCTTTTAGTTCCTTAGTGATAATAGCAGCTCTATAATAGACAACACATTTTCCTTAGAGGGTTCCTATACTTTTAGTCTCTTCTACTACATAGTTTAGTCTACCCTATTTAATAGGTTATAAGCCTAGGTTTATAGGACTATTTACATACCTTCTAAGAAGAGTGTACTTAATCTACTAATCGATTAAAGGTAGACTAGAGGCAACGCTACTACCTTACATAAGAAGTAGGAAGTATTACTCCTTCCTAGTACATATAAGACGTAAAAGAGCCTAGGACCTATACTATTGCTTAGATAGATTAGTTACTAGATCTACTAAACTATCACTACATAGTTAGTAGTTACCTATAAACTATATACATATATATACACTTTTCTAGATTTCTAGTTTAGCTATTTCTAAGGCCTATATACTTATTTGATTTAATTTATTACTACCTTTACTATAGACTCCTAAAAGTCTAACTAGAAGAGA
>Ga0058704_10001186_pt1 | contig 12336 bp, 15 predicted proteins | sample AgamicMgSfe_FD_71363 | JGI IMG/M metagenome (GOLD analysis project Ga0058704, IMG submission 71363) | Agave microbial communities from Guanajuato, Mexico - Mg.Sf.e | ecosystem: Host-associated > Plants > Phyllosphere > Phylloplane/Leaf | place: Guanajuato, Mexico | collected 2012-05-30
ACAGGCTACTGCAACATGCGCATACTCATGCTATTCCGGCCCAGACTTTTGCGCTTACCCTTATGCGCATGGCGAACTCCGAAACGCCAGTTGCAACGCTTGTCATGCCCATGAAATCTCAACCCTCCACATTCACCACACCCTCATCACTCTCACTCTCGTCCTCATCACCAGAAACCTCCTGGTTCTCCCGCTCCCGCTTGTCCATCAGCGCCTGCAGCTCCGCGTCGTCGTTCTCCGTGACCGCCTTGGGTGCCATCTTGACCACGCAGTTACCGCCCGCTGCCCGGATGTTGCGGTCAATCTCCTTAATGGCATCTTCGAGTACCTGGATACCGATGTTTTTGTCCAGTGTTTGACTCGTGAGAACGTAGAGAGGAGGCGAAACAAGCTTAACCTTAACCTGCGTCTCCGCCGTATTCTTCGCCTCAGCGCATCTCAGCGCATCCTTCACCGCATCGATCCCATCATATCCAAAACACGTGACCTCCACATCCGAGCGCACCTTCGTCGGCGTAGGCGTCAACCTCTTCCCGATGTAACTCTGCAGCTCATCTCGAATAGGATCACTCTTGAACGTCACCTCGTCCCACACATTCGGGTTCGTAATCGACAGCTTGAAAGCATCAATCGCATGCCCGTACTTCTTGTTCAACGGCCATCCAATATCCTGATACAGCTCCTCAATCGGCACGCTCGTCTTCTCCGCCACGTGGCGCATGATACTGTGCACCATCTTGCTCTTATTGTACCGCTCCTCACACTTGACAATATCCTCGGGACTGACTCGTCGTTTGCTCAAGTCGATGTAGCCCTTCTCCTTGTCCACACGCAGCACGACGACGACCTCGTTGCGGCCGACGCGGATGAGTTTCTGGATGGAGCGAATACGACGGCGCGAGAGTTCGGAGAGTAGGATCATGCCGTCGATGTTGTCGTATTCGAGGAGTTTGACGTAGGCGCCCATCTCGGCGATCTGCTTGACGTTGACCATGACGAAGGAGTCGATTTCCGGGTATTTCTCCTCGTAGAAGCGGCAGTTGGTGAGGGACATCTTGTCTGATAGAGGTGCCGCGATGGCAGGCTGATGATCTCCGAGTGCGCCTCGTTGGCTGCTGTACGCGCTTCGTTGGTCGGGCGAAGATGAGGTCGTGTGCTTGTAGGTTGGCCCGCTTGTTACTCACCTCTAAAAGTTCAGAGTCATGGCGGGGTGGTTCCGCCACTTCTTCGCTTAGTCATGCTATTCGGTTGCCTCAGGCTTCACGTTCGACATTGGTGGAGTATTTAGCCTATTTCCTGCAGCTTCAAGCTATCCCTCCACCGGCAGAGACACGCAAGACGAAGTGTCCGTCAGGAATAGGCAAGTGCCTACAGTAGACCGGCTTTGGTGTGTGCCACGCCGTAGTACTTAGCCAATACTCCAGCCTTCGAAGGGCACAAGGTACAGTTACGCTTCCACTCCATCCCTTTCCCCTCGAATGTTCAACATTGAATAGCTCCCAAGTGCTCGCTATGTCTACCGGAATACTCAAAGTCAAGGGTGACAAAGTCGTCGGCAACGATGGCAAGCCCATAATCCTCCGCGGTGCAGCGCTGGGCGGCTGGATGAACATGGAGAACTGTATGTTCACCTCCGCCACCCAACCACCCTACAGTGTCTCACAAGACTCCAGTCATCACCGGCTACCCTGGCCAAGAATCCCAGCACCACGCCTCCATGATCAAAGTCCTCGGCAAAGCCAAACACGACCTTTTCTTCGACAAATTCTACGAGAACTTCTTCTCCGAAAGGGACGCTGAGTTCTTCGCCTCCAAGAGCCTCAACTGCCTACGCTTGCCAATGAACTACCGTCATTTCGAAGACGACATGAACCCTCGTGTCCTCAAAGACGGCGGCGCGGCCTTCAAGCATGTCGACCGGGTTGTGGAGCTGTGCGCCAAGCATAAGATCTACACCATCCTGGACCTGCATGCTCTGCCTGGTGGGCAGAACCCGGACTGGCATTCGGATAATGTGACGAACTATGCGGCGTTCTGGGACCATAAGGATTTCCAGGATCGTGTTGTTTGGCTTTGGCGGGAGATTGCCAAACGGTACAGGGACGACCCTTGGGTTGCGGGCTATAACCCGATCAATGAGCCTTGTGATCCGGAGCACTGGCGTCTACCAGCCTTCTACAATAGGATCGAGAACGAGATACGGGACATTGATCCTAACCATATCCTTTGGCTGGACGGCAACACCTTCGCAATGGAGTGGAAGTTCTTCGATCACATCCTGCCCAACTGCGTCTACGCCCTACACGACTACGCCATGATGGGCTTCCCGAAAGGTGACAGGTACACTGGCTCCGAAGAGCAGAAGTCGAAGCTTGAGCGGCAATTCGTAAGGAAAGCTGAGTTCATGTGAGTCTCGGAGTATTCCAAATCATTTCCGAAGACATGACAGGCTCATACTCAATTGTCCATCAGGAACAAGCACAAGACTCCCATCTGGAACGGAGAATGGGGCCCCGTCTACGCGAACCCGAAACTCGACGCCGATCACGAAGAGATCAACGCCGCACGGTACAATCTGCTAGACGAGCAGTTGCGGGTCTACGACAAGTACAGGATCCATTGGTCCCTATGGCTCTACAAGGACATTGGCGTGCAGGGTATGGTGTATCTGGATCCGGAGAGCAAGTACATGCGCACCATCGCGCCCTTTTTGGAGAAGAAGAGGGCCCTGCAGCTGGACGCTTGGGGCAGGTATCCGAGCAAGCAGGTTGAGGAGGTGATTGAGCCGTTGGTGGCGTGGATCGATAAGAATGCACCTACGAGCAAGGATGAGTATCCTACTCCATGGGCGACGGAGAGGCAGATCACGAGGATTGTGAATCAGCTTTGGCTGGCTAGGTGTTTGTCTGACGAGTTCGCCGAGCAGTTCCGGGGTATGAGTGAGGAAGATTTGGAGGAGTGCGCGAAGAGCTTCAGCTTTGAGAAGTGTCTGCAGCGAGACGGCTTGAACAAGGCGCTCGAAGCACATGCAGAAGTGCCGGATTTTGAGGAGGGGTGGACGAGGCCGGTGGGGGAGAGGGATGTTGAACAAGATGGGAAGTTGGAGCTGGATTGAGTGGCGTGCGATGCGTTCGTGAAAGGAATTCTTGGTGTAGTTGCACCAGGATCTGCACGAACCCACAGATACTGAGAGGCACGAGGCAGGATTTGATGAAAGCAGCCCGGGGATGTTTTAGACGCCACATCATTGGCCGGTATGGTTTGACATGAGCTATCGCCACATTCGAACAGTGAGGAAGCTTTCCAGCTGATTTTCGGATGCAGTAGCGGTGCTCGATTGATCGTCGTGAGTGTGTAAGTATTTGCATACGCAGACATTCGGAGCACTTTGACTCGCCTTCCTGTTTGATCGGGCCGGTCTCGGGTAGGTACAGAGGAGCTGCAGGGCAGCTTAGCTTCGTGTATAGGCATTGAGACGACTCAGGTAAGAAATGTTGACATCAACAGCGATTCAGTACCTGTCGTGGTCGACTTCAGTAAGTCTGTCTGTCAGCCTGTCCGCTTTATGGCTCGATTGAGAGTCCATACGAGTTTGGCGGCTGAAAGATCATCGTCGATGTGTATCTGTCACATATCACATAAAATGATCTTCCGGCCTTGCTGCAGGCATCTTTGCAGCCACAGTCGGTTCGATGCAGCTAAAAGCACTACAGTGTCGATGGTGATCGCTTTCATTTGCGACAGTTGAAGACTATTTCTGTTCTCCATATCAAACGCTCCAGGGTGAAGAACGTGAGCTACCCTCTACTCTCTCTACCGACGTACGTCGCTCTTAAACACGCCAACGACGGCACTGATCTCAAAGACTCAGTGACGAGTCGTTGGCAACCTCTCATTCAACTGAACAAAGTGAAAACGGCCTTGGACATATCAGTCCTTTCATTCACAGACAACGGGATGCATTTGGCAGACGAGCGTCTCATCAACATCTTCACGTATCTACAACTATCACCAGCAACGCAGATCGGCAAGCAGCGATATGAAGTCCTCCATGTGCCGGATACGGACAACAACATCTATCAACATGACGATGCCTACATAGATGCCAACCTCAAGCCGGACACCGAGTTCAAGCTTGGTCTACGGACGCTGTCCGCCATCATGAAATACTCCAGGCGACTCAGAGACTTAGCGACGCCTCTTCTGTATCATGCGTACCAGGGCCAAGGCGTTACCGACGCACACTCATTATTTCAGTCGTTGATCGCTCGCCCAGAGCTGGTTGCCTATGTCAAGGAGACCGCGCTCGACTACTGGAATGCAATAGACTGGGGCGCAAGACTCGACGTTGCTACACCGGGCCGTCTAACCAGCCGGTAACAGGGACGTATCAAGGAACACGGTCTCAGCAAGGCGTTGCTGGACCTTGTGCATCGGACTGCCGCAAAAGGCACGCCAGACGTTCTTGTTGCTCTGCTGCTCTTCTACTGCTCAAATGTGGAAGTCTTTGCTTTCTCCGGGTCGATGGCATTGCATGCGAGCATCCTTACGCCGCTTCTCGAACATCTGCTATACCATCGTCCAGACACATAATTCAGAGGCGAGAATGACGATACTTCGACCGATCTGACATTCCCGAGCCTTCCTCCTCGTCGACTGAGAGAGCTGAGCATACGCTTGCGGATACCAACTACATCGCCGGCATCAAACAATTTGAGACGCTCATCCGGCTTCCTACTATCGAATTATTCACCGCCTACCGCTCCAGGAGTGAAGCCGACTTCCTGAAGACCATCCTCAACATGCAGGCACTGTTTCTCTGGCGCTGTACACTCGCTCAGCCTAGTCTTGTGGCTGCAATCGGAGCATGCAGCCCGCTCAAGCGTCTGACAGTGGTGTGGGCTGGTTACACTGTGACCGGCAGCAAGCTGGGCAAAGTCTGCCCACGCATTGATCTCGAAGAGCTTGGGAACATCCTACGGGCGAAGCATAGAGGACTGGAGCATCTTCGGCTGGATCCTAGGGAGTGCTGGGCCTCCGGCATCCAGTATAGAACGGCCATTGTGTCGTTGGCGAAGTTGTTAAGTCGAAGGAGCTGGCGTTATCCGACTTCGCGCTTATGGGCGGGCCAAATCACGATTCCGGCCAGAGGTTCGGAGGTGCTGTCCGCACCCAGCTTGTCGACATCTTGCCTCCTTCACTGCGTCATCTCGTCATCCTATGTCAACGTATGCTCGCCTATAGAAACAACGGCGTAGAGCCCGCCGAAGAAATGGACCGTGAGGTGGACGAGCGGCAGGTTGCTAATTTAGCGTACAATCGGCGCTTCACTGCTCTGCGGGAGATTCATGTCGACACTATGACCACTTTTTCAATACCGTTGGATGGATAAATTGCAGAAATGTTGCATGCCGATCCGGGAGTTGACCCAGAGAGAATGGTGGTAGGGTCCATGGGAGACGCGAAAATAATGTCGTTTGAGCTGCAGCGGAAAGGTCGTCTTGTCAACACTGTGATGTTGCGCAGGAGCTGAGAGAGGTGTGCTGAGTAGGGGCGGGCGGATACAAGCATATGTCGAGACTCAGGAGAGTCGAACCCGACCATAATCACCATTGTCCGCATTGCTGGTTTGGACTGTCATGCCTGCTTTTGGATTGCTAAGTTGTCTTTCAAATCCTTTGCATGTCGTACACTCTTCGTCTCAGATTGCTAATCCACTCTCCACACTGTTTTCTCTGAAGAGTGCAGATAAGCCCAACTCCTCTCGAGACTCTGGGTCGAGCAAGTCCCAGTACGCTCGCCGGCTGAACTTCAGCCAACCGTTCTGCTTCTTGTCCTCGAACACAGTTGCATTGTAGCAATCTGTCTGACAAAGTATGCGCCAAGCTCGATTGCATCGAAGAGTTGAATAATGTCATGCTCTTGAGAAGTAGCGCGGCGGCCACTTCGGAATAGCTTTATGGTACTACTACCATTGCCTCTGCGCCCACTGAAGGTAACATCGAAGTTTGGGGACTGGAAATATAGTGTTCGAGGAGATGGAAAGAATATGCATCGCCGAAGGACATGCTCCGGACAGCGACAGGACAAGCACTCAGAGTCGCACAACGAGCCGGAGTTTTCGAAAAGTTTCGAGGTTGATAGCCGATGCTCCACTGCTTCATACATCAGTTTTGCCAAAGGGTCTGAGCCTGATGATCTGATGGGCTCCAAGGTGTGCTAAGATCATGAGCTGGAGCCCAGCCGGGAGGCGTAGTAAGGCTCCCCAGGTGGTTCTTGACAGCAGGCATCCTCGCAATCCAGATCGGGTGGTGGACTTGTTGTAGGAGGGGGGTGTGGGTTCTGTGTGCACTGACCGACCACCGGGCGAAAAGGTGTCATCCACTCCGGATCTTGTCGACTTACGAACATCTTGAAGGAAGCCTCGTATATAACAGTGATTTGATGCTTCGGCTAATTGCTGCATTAAAGTTCGCGTGGCGGGTCACCTATCCAGAGCTCAAGCGTGCGAAGAAGCGAACGGCTGGAGAGAAGCATGTTTCGACCTCAGACCACCGTACCTCTGAATCGAGTGAATCTGCGGCAGCAACTAAAACGCTGTTGTCCGAAGCGTCGGGGATTGAGTGTTCGGTCTCGGCGTCACGATAACAGGGCGGCACTAGGCATACCAACGCCGCAAAGTGAAGCAGCTGTTCCAAAAGTCAGCCAGGTCAAGTCAGTCCTTCCACTCCGTTGAGGAACCGAGTAGAATGCTGGTTGCGTCTTGCCTTCTCAGAACTTGGTCATGGTATTGGAGGAACGGCTTGCAAAGAAAGTCATGAATGTGACCGGCAACGCAATTGCCTACGCTAGCCAGAACGACGTGTCTTGCGCACTCTGCGTAGGGCACGGCGATTCGGTGTACAGTGGGATATATGCGTCTCGGCGGAATTTGATGAGCGATGATGTGAGAGGCGGGGAGTGAGGTTGTTGGGTTCCGAATCTCGGTCCATGGATGAGCCAGGATGTCCCATGGGCATTCTCTAGGCTGATGGCAATGGCACTACACACCTAGCGTTAAAGATCTGTGTACCGAGCTAACTATATTATACTACTCGCTGTAAAGCTCTACACATCCCCATTCAAGCCTAGCGTAGCATATCTCATGTATTCTTGGGTATCTGTACAGTCCTTCCCAGAACGCCTACGCTGAAAAGCAAACCCCTTGATACAGATGCAACTGTACGCTCAATCCGACAATACCCTTTCGCTAATGCTCAGCACAGTACCGTCATGCGCATGCTCGTCGATGGATCATCACTCTCCCTCCTTCACCAGCCTCACATCCTCACCCTCAGCAGACTCCTGCGCCGCAAGCCGTTCAACCTCCACCTGAATTGCCATAACCCAGTGATCGCGCTCAGCTCTGCTGCGTGCCTTGAACACAACACTCCGTCCTGTCGTACCGAGTTTACTGACCCGCTCAATCTTCGTCTTCACCTTCCCCTGCCCTGACGACAACCTGCCCACCCTTTCACCTCGCCTCTGCGCGCGCTCTTCATAGTCCTGCTGCTGTTTCACATCATCGACGAACCGACTCGAGCGGAACCAGCTTTTGCTCTTAGCATGCCAGATAACGAACGTCGTCATCGCGTCTTCGTCCGTGCTTTTCCAGCCGTCTTCGAGATACACTCTCGGGAGGGCGTGGTGGCCGGGTTGATTGGAGTCGAATGTTTGGTTTTGATATAACAGGTCGTTTCCAGTCAGGAGACCGGAGTAGAGATAGCAGCCCTTGAGATCGATGGAGGCGATGCGTTCGTGATGGATATGCACTAACTTCTTTCCGGTCGTCTTGCGCAACGTATCCTGATATATCAGTAAATGGCCGTGCGACAGTATGACATGGCAGCGCGTAAAGGTCGTATGCCGTCTCGGCTTCCGGAACAACACCCCACTCAGGTGTATCGTCCGGCACTGCGCGATGCCGCACATGTTATACATGGTCGGACTAGCATAGCTCTGCATAACCTCCCACTTATATGCAAAGCTCCCGACCTGCGCTTCAGCGCGCTCGTCGATGTTGAGAGCCTCAAGATTCTGCTGCCGGACGGACTTGAAGAGATCCATATCCTCCCTCGCACGAGAATTCCAGTATTTGACCAATTGCGTTAGTCGGGTTCGCCACTCGTTGCGCGATGCTTTGTTGTACGCCTGGAGACGGATAACGAGGCCATTTTTCATCAAGAGCTCAAAGGTCCGGTCATCGTCGATTTCGGTTGTCTCGCCATCGTCTCGGAGGCTATTTTGCGCGATCTCGGAATCCGAGACATCGAACTCAACATCCGAACCATCATCCAGATGTTCATCCGCGGGCGTGGCGCCACGGAGCATCTTGCGCACGCGCCGGACATCGCACATGTTGATGAAGCCGTCAGAGGAGAGCAGCATCTTGACGTTGCGGTCATCTTCCGCCGCAGCTTCGTCGTCACATATCTGCTGTGAAGAGGCGGAGTTGTCTAGCCATGCTATCTGCTTGCCTTCTAAAGGATACGGCTCCACAGCATACGTCAACGGAACTTGCTCCGCCAGCTGTCTGCTCGACGGTACGTTTCCATTCTGCTGCGCCAACATCTTAGGCGGTGGAGGCGGGATAGCACTCGCAGGCCGGAGGAAGAGTAAGTACTGGTTCTGTGTCATGAAATACAACCGCTTGAAGAGCATCTTGCCTAGCCGTCTGTTGTCATGACCCTTCTGAGACGTCAGGCGGATAAGGAAGCCTTCGACTGGTGGTGGCTCATCGAGCCGCTTTCCCTTCCGGCTCTTCGCGTAAAGTGGGTAGTGGTACTTTGGTCGCAGCTCGAGGTCATGGGTCTGCTGCATAGCGATCGTGCCGTACATCCTCTGCTCGACCGCTCCGTGCACCCACTCCAGTCTGTCGTAGCATTTCCAGGCTAGACCGATACGACCATATTGCGTCCAGGCTTTGAGTATGTCGGTCCATTCCGGTGACTGCTTCAACATGTCGATACAGCGTGCCACGATAGCGCCAGCGGCGCCTTTCTCTTCGTTGGCGGCTTTGGCAAGTGCTTCATCGTCGCCTGCTGCAGCGTCGACCAGCAGTTGGGATGCTTCCAGTATCCTGAACGGGTCGTCGAGACGCAAACTGACGCTCAGGTCCGGCACATTGATCGTCAGTGTCTGCGCTCGCTTCGAGCCCAGTGCGGTTCGCAGGAAGGTGTACCATTCCACACTCGTTGCACCAGACTGCGGCCGCAGATAGTAGATCGTCGTTCTCGAGCCTTCGATAGTCCATACACACAATGTCTTGTCTAGACTGGAGAACAGGTTGACGTGTGACTTCCTGGGACTGAGCAAAACTTGCGCCTTCGGCTTCTCTTTAGCCTCGCCCTTCTTCGCCGAGCTGGCCGCAATGACTCTTGTCTGGTAGAACTGCAGCACACTCTGCGCGTCTTCCTCCGTATGCTTGCGGCAAACGATCATGAACTCCCGCCACTTGTCAAGCGATTTCGTCTCCACGCCCGCGCTGATCCTCTCGTCGTACTCTGCGCCAAGCGTCTGCCGCGTGATGTCTATCCGCACCAGCATGCGGTCCATCTTGAGCACTTCGCCATCTTTGACCTTACTGCTACGGAAGTTGCCTCGAGCCGCTAGTCGCTGCGCCCGCGCACGGAGTTGGTACTTGGTGGACTCGCTGAAGCGCACTCGTGGTACCTTGCTGATAGCATCTCCTAGACGCAGTCGGTCCGTCCGTCGTTGCTGTAGCGGTCCGCCGTCTGGCTGATCTGTGCTCGCATCCTGCGCCTCCCGTTGTATTGAGCTGCCGCCTGCATGGCTGGCACTGTGCTGCTCACGCAAAAGGCTGGTTGTACTAGTCCCGACCTCCGGCCCTCCCGTCGTCTCTGCACTTTGGCTTGAAGGCCTCGGCGCTTGTTCTGATGCTTCCGCATTCCCTTCATCCCTTCCGCTCGGTCTGGTATCGACCTGTGCTATCGGCTGCGCCGCATCGAACGTCGGCGTCCTGCTCTCGCCATAGGAGACGTACTTCCTGTACCACGACTTCCTATGACTTTTCAACCAGCCTTCTGGTATAGGGCCGATGAACTGTCGGCGGGTGGTGAGGTGTAGGTGTTCGGCTGTTGCGTGCTCTAGGCGGCGGGCTGTGTGCGAGTCGGTGGGGAGGGAGGTGGAGGTCATCGCATGCCCGGTAACAGGCTGCACCAGGAGGATGATCTGTTACTTTCCCTGGTTCAATGCTATATAAGCCTGAAACTGAAAGGCTTACGGTCGCTATAGGGTGTGGAGCTCTCGGTCTGAGTTCTAGACCATCATGTGGTGCTGGAGCCTAACCGTTGAGCTGGGATTAGTATCAACACTGACGTCGGCGGCTCAAATGGGGCCAGAATGGTGGCAGCGACGAGCTTTCGCTACTTGTCAATTATCATCACTTTCACCAAGATTCCTTGACAGCCCATACGAGCATTAAGATTCATGGCAGGTACCCTTTGCGCATTGCGACAGTGCTTCAGAATGACTAGGCGCCAGTTTGCCACCGCGGCGCACAGCCTCCGTATCCTTTCGCCACTCCTCTCCAACCCTATGTAGCTCATAGGTTGCCCACTTGCTCTTGGATCTTGCGTTTTAACGGAGATCTGAGGAAAAGCTTGGGCTGACCACGAGCGACCACCTACGAACTTCGTACCTTTCCCTGCACAAGCTGCCGTACTGCGAGTTACGCGCATCCCTATGTCGATTACACGAACAGTGGCACATGAAAACAGTCTCGGTACGCTACCTGAGTACAGATACACACCTCTTCCGCGGGGCCGCATCCGCGTAATCGATTTCGAAAAGTCTGGCGGTCACGGTAATCCTATCTGCTGCCGCGTCCGCACCATTGATCCTACACAAGAGCTGTACCAAACTTTATCATATGCATGAGGCCCAACCTCACCGGACGGCTCGCATTTGACGCATGGAATCAAGTGCGACGGGAGTGTACTAAAGAATGCTTCGAATCTTCACCAAGCATTAAGACGCATCCATGAGAATCTGTCGGGGAGGATATCCTTCGCTGATGATCGCTTTGGATATCCTCCACTGTGGGTTGATGCGATATGCATCAATCAGCAAGATATCGACGAGCGTAGTTTTTTGGTTGCGCACGTGGCATTCATTTAGCGTGCATCTGCAAGGCTCATAATCTGGCTCGGCGAGCTTTCCGACGACGATGACCTCGAGACTGCGGAGCACCGTATTTCACGCAGATTGTTAGACAAAATGTTAGATTGGACTTCGTCTAATGGTCAGGTCTTCAACGTGGGCAGACCCAAACTCGAGGACCTCGAAGCTATGAAGACTTTCTTCGGCCTGCCATGCTTTACTCGGCGCTGGGTCATCCAAGAGTACCGCTTAGTCAAACCGAATCGACGATGGTTCCTCATTGGCGGTGAAACAGTCTCGGCTCAATCGCTGATAACCGCGGTGATCATGAAGACGATACTTTCCAAACATCACTTCCATTTGGGTCCGCTGCTGACATCATTCGAGGGGGAAATATAACAAGGCGCGACTTACTTCAAGAGCTACAGGAACATCAGGACGCGGACTGTGCTGGTCCTCTGGACAGAGTATATGCCCTGTTGCCGCTTTGCTCGGACGCCCGGTGGCTCAGAGTAGACTACAGACGGTCACTTCGAGACCTGTACATGTCGGTAGCCGTAGCTAGGATCAACGCGGTGACTGGTGATCCACTAGGCTTGTACAGAGTTCTTGTATGTGCGTCTGCGCGACCACAGTCAGATAAACTGCCAGGTGGAGATATATCCTCATGGGCCCCGAATTGGCGCCTAGCATGCACGTACGTCTCGCCCGAGCATCAGCAACTGGTTGACTGTACTATGAAGCCCACAAGGAGGTCTGTACCCAAATCTCCCGAGGATAGTTAATATGCCGAACCCGAGGCTGGAAGGACTGCTAAGCTGTGCAATGGGAATGAGCTTGTTGTTACCGGCGAGATCATATCACCATGCTTTCCTCCGGGTGACTGGGAACATTGTCGGACGTGCCCTCGTTGTGCGTACTGCGGTCAACTATTGTCTATATGGTCAAGTTCGCTGAAGGACTGCCTCCAGCGTTTGCGACCGGATACACGCGTGCTATTCACTATGGACGTACCGGCATTCACGCCTGGAAAATTTGAGCCTAGCGGCATACTTTCAGAGTTCCGGACTCCTCCGACTGACGACGATTCGGAATCTAACTTTAAGCACAGCATTGGACCATTTCACACGTTCCTTTTCGTCCTTACTCGTTGTGAGTCGAGCTCACGAATGGGGG
>Ga0058704_10001187_pt1 | contig 12322 bp, 13 predicted proteins | sample AgamicMgSfe_FD_71363 | JGI IMG/M metagenome (GOLD analysis project Ga0058704, IMG submission 71363) | Agave microbial communities from Guanajuato, Mexico - Mg.Sf.e | ecosystem: Host-associated > Plants > Phyllosphere > Phylloplane/Leaf | place: Guanajuato, Mexico | collected 2012-05-30
CCCCAGTGGCCGTCCGCCAGCCCGCCTCGCTCCTCGCCGCACGACCAGCCTTCATCGTCGCCAGCAATGGCTTCCAGCAAAAGAGGTGCGTCTACACCATTCCTGACATACTGGATCCTACCCCTCAATGCGCACAGCAACACTGACTAACAGCCCAGACTCGTCGAATCAGCAACCATCTCCAACAAGACAGCGCACGACGAGATCCTAGCCAAGCAGCGCCTGAACCGCCCCGTATCGCCTCATCTCTCCATCTACAAGCCCCAAATTACCTGGTACGGCTCAGCTCTGAACCGCATCACCGGCTCCGCTCTGAGCGGTCTGTTCTACGTCTTCGGTGCCGCGTACCTGGTCGCGCCGCTCACGGGATGGCACCTCGAGAGCGCCAGCATGGCGGCTGCGTTTGCGACTTGGCCGGCTGCGCTCAAGGTTCTGACTAAGCTTACGCTTGCGTTTCCGTTTACTTACCACAGTTTCAATGGGCTCAGGCATTTGGCGTGGGATATGGGTACTACTTTGACGAATCAGCAGGTCAAGACGACTGGGTGGACGGTGGTGGGTTTGAGTGTTGTGTCGGCGCTCGCTTTGGCTGTGATGTAAGAGGTGGGTTTGAAGAATTGAAGGAGAATCAGGAGGATGTGGGTGGACGGGTGCTTTGAGAAAGAGCTTGATGGTATGGAGGTACGATATATAACAGGTTGCAGGAACGACGGAGTTCGGTCTTTTTCTGTGCATAGTTCAAAGACTACAATTGCAATCGCTTTCAATCATACGGTACCATTTGTTCTACATCTAATCGCTATGCGAGATGCGTTCCTTCCAGACCAACAGCATCACCACCCAACCTTGCTCTAACATCTCTGATCAACGCTTTGGCCTCCTCGACCTCGAAACCGTCCTGACAAAGCTCATTCGCCAACTCCGTAGCCCGTTGCCATTCCTGACGCGCAAAACACCACTTGCTCAACCACAGCCTGGCACGACTGGTCGTTTGCGTAACGCCAATGCCGGTCGGCACAGCAGATGGCATAACACCAGGCGGGATATCCTCTTCATCCGGCCCATCCTCCTGCGCAAGACAGAGCTCCATATAACTGGCCGCTTCCTGCATGTCTTCCATCTGCTCATACAAACAGGCAATCTCGAACAAGACATCAGCATTCAGTCGACCCCCGACGGCGCCCATCAAAGGATCCAATGCCGCGGCACTGCTGGCTGTCGACGCCGCGAACGAAACGCCTAGTCCCAGGTCACCGTTCTCGGCATGGCTTTGCGCCGCCAGCGCACGCTTGAAGGCTTTGACTGCATTGCTCAGCTTACCACAGCGCTTGAAGGCCTCGCCGACGGCGGCCCACATCTTGGGATCCCAGGGCTGCAGCGCGGCGGCGCGTTGGAAGTAGTACAGAGCGTAGCTATTCATGTCGAGGATCTCGTAGCCTAGACCCAGGCCGTGCCAGGCGCGGTAGTCTTTCTTGTTGGCGTCGACGGCGCGACGGTAGGATTCGATTGCTGCTTGTGTGTTTTTCAGCTCGAGGTACTCGTGGCCCATCAGTGTCCAGGCGGAGAGGAAGGAGCGGTCTAGTGTTAGTGCTCGGCGGAAGTACATGACTGCCTTTTCGTGCTCGGAGGATTTGCTGTAGTGGTTTCCGATTATGCAGCAGGTTTCTGGTCGGAATTTATCGGTTGCACTGGCGATTGAGGCGAGGTAGGAGAGACGTGGGCGCTGACCTTCCATTACATACAAGATATTGCTGTAGCTGTCGAGAGAGTCCAGGCGGTGGGGGTGGTCGGCCATCATAGAGGAGAAGATGCGAGCGGCTTCTTCAAAGTCTTTGGCATGGTAATGCAGGAGTGCTCGTTGTGTTTGGAGGAAGGCAGAGTTGGGAAAGACGTTACTGATCTGGGTAATCTTGTCGTGAATCTGGTCGTTGGCTTGGTAGAGCTCCTGACTGCAGTGAATCTGGAATAGGAAAGCAGGCATGCTGGGTTTGATGTGCTGGCAAATCTCGCTCAGCTCTTCGATCGAGTCGATCAGACTGGTCAACTCCTGCCACGCTCCCCAATTCCATTCGTAGAGGCTGACGCTCCTCAAAAGCCATGTTTTGGCAAGAGCTTCGTTCTTGGTTTTGAGCAAGACAATGGCATATAGGTATTCGAGAAAGCCATCAGACTGTGCTTCTGCTTCGCTGGAACGTTCGCTGAGATATCGATCCAGTGTTGTTGATATGGTGATCAATTCCTTGTTCATGGTGATTGGCCCGTCTGCTGGTCCGAGGATCATCTCACTATCTTCTTCCTTGCGCTTCTCACCTGCGATATATTTGGCATACAGCGCAAGGAATAACGATTTTTGACTGAGCTTTGGAGTCTGTGATGCTGTAGTCCGTACGTTTGGAGGCGACGCTGCAGCTTTGGTCTTCCCCTTGCCAGTTGCGCCATTCATATATGGTTGTGCCAGATCGCGATTGATGGGTTGTTGTGGTAAGAGGCTTGGTACTAAAGTGGCAGCGCATCTATCATACTCTCGACAGTCGAAAAATGACTTGGCCATGAGGAATTTGGGTAGCTCTTTACGCTGCAGTCGTGCTTCTGTGGCGCTGACAGCCAGATTTGATATCGGATCATGTTCGTCATTGGTATCTTCTTCTGGTGTGTCGACCTCGGTGTCTCCGTCGACATCATCGTTCTGAGGTTCCGGTAGTGAGTTCAGAAGCTCTGCAGCCCTATTCAGCATCAGTATTTTGTGATCTTGGACTACATCATTTTCAACTAACCATTTTGCAGAATGATATAAACATCGCTCGTTACATGCTACGACTGCTTGTTGTAGTTGTTGTTGTAGCTGTCGTAAATCGTCGCTCGAAAGACTGGTCATTGTGATGGGCGGTTGGTTTTCATATGTCGGTGGTTATGCATCAATCGCATGTAGCGTCCAAACATGGATTGTAACCACGGCGAGCATGAAAGTGGCTGTTTTAGGCAGGCATCAAGCAGGTCCTTTGTCAAGTCGAAACGTAGTCGTGTCAACTCTTATTCAATCAAATATCATCAATTGCACCGGATTTGTGCAGTCAGTATACGAACATTTGCACGCTTGTCTTCACTATGCGAGTTGTATTCACTTATAGCAATAATATTCACCATTCGACGCGTGCCAAGTTGTGTTCCGCAACAACGACGTCGGCAGAAAGCAAGAACGGCCGACTGGTTCACTTCACCTTGTGTCTTGGCATCTGGGTTCGGCCGATGGAATTGAGGCTCTTTGAAGACGCAACAACTGATTTGTGGACCATCAGTCTGAACGAAGGATGCATTTCTGATTATCTGTGTTAGTTACGGCAGGACTCGGGCTCCATCTGCACTGGGATACGCAGTCGCTCGTAGATAAATTAACCCCATTCGGCCGAATCCGTCGGACTTTGCTGCCTCGTAACTTCTGTTTGTAGTCGTCGATTGTGACAAAGCAATCACTGGATCTACATAATAGTAGCAGGGTACCTTAGATTTCGTTCATGTTGAGGATGCGTTCACATATCACACGCATCAAGCAAGCCTCGTCACACGAACAGTCAATCAGAGATCGCATTGCTGCCTAAAGCGTATTGCTGTGTCACGTCTGTACCATTCCATCGGGAAGTGGAGGCGTGCGACTCGGAAGCAATTCGCGGCACCATCTGATAAGATTTACCCGGCTCCTACATCTAACATGACGCTCCCTCCTCCGCCAAAGTTCAAGCTCAAACCCAAGATGACTTCTCTCCTTCGAAGTGTCGCGGCGCGACTTACTCCTGCCAACTCGAGTACCGACATTCATGGTTTCCAGAAAGCAAAGCTATCGCAACTATTCCCAAAGACAGATCCAGCTGTCGATGGTGATGAATGCCTTCACGACTGCGAGTCCTGCTCGGTTAAACTCCCACGAGGATGGAAGATCGATGATGACGAAGAGCTATATGGTCATGTCAATGAATGGAGCACACACTTGATTGTCGCGACCGGCAAGTCCGACTGGGTTCGAGATGTTCAAGACGAAAAGGGTTCCGTCATGGAAGCGGTGGGCAAGAGCAAGATTCAGCCTAGCAATGGAGTAAGCAGACTCGTCGCCGAGTATACAGATGGATCGCTAACAGCTCGCAGAAAATGATGCTTTCTGCATCAAACATTCCTCTTCCACACCATGGTTCTGATCACTCCGATGGCACAACCGTCCTTCTTCTCCCGGCCTTCAAGTACATCGACAACGTGACGCCAGCGACTACATCAGACTTGATCGAGCATTGCGTGAGCACCGCTCCAACAAACACCACCCCTCTTGTCTCAAAGACGACAACTCACACTGCTGCTGGAACTCCTGCTGCATCGACTCCAGACCCAGAAGGTCAAGCACCTACTGGAAGCACACTCCCACCTCAAGGCATTCCAACCCTGCCAGCAAATTTCTCTATGCGCGACTGTCCTCACGCCTACCTCATCCTTCTCTGTAGTCAAGGCACGCGCGATGCGAGATGTGGTCAATCCGCGCCTCTGTTAAGAAAGGAGTTCGAAAGACAATTGAGACCGTTAGGCCTGTACCGCGACTTGGACGACGAGAGACCAGGCGGTGTCGGTATCTATTTCATCAGTCACGTCGGTGGTCACAAATTTTCTGCAAACTGCATGATCTACAGAAGAGGAAGCAAGGACCGGGAGAGCGTGGACGCAACCGGCGTACCAAGAGATGAGGCTGCTCAATGCATTTGGCTTGCAAGAGTCAGACCAGAGGACTGCGAGAACATTGTTCGATTCACCATCTTGCAGGGCAAAGTTGTCAAGCCGGAGAGGCAGCTTAGAGGTGGCTTTGATCGCAGCAAGAAATTGGTCAGCTGGTAAGGCTCAGAGCCAAACATCGTAGTTGTCGAGGCAACTCACGTCCGTAATCTCGATATAATGCTAATTGAAATCCGAACAAAGACTGCTTAGTGTATGGGGCTAATCGAGTAGCTAATTCTTTTTACTTCAGAGTTAGCGTCTTGCGTTATCCAGAAGAGAAAACGTTGAAGGTGAACCAGCTGTCATTAGGTCCTTCACCTCAACAATCGATCACTGGCCAGTAGCTTGGTCTGAGCCATCGCGCTTCTCGACCGACATCAATTCAACTCGTCTTTCTTCATGATCACACTTTCACCTTTCTTACCTACCGAAAACTGAGAACGGTTTCCTGACCATTCTTCGAAGCTGGTGATCTCCGGCGGTCCGCAGCCATGACGGGTTCAGGCAAGGACGCTACAATCAGCTGCAGTATACTACAGTATGTTGCTTAGTATACTCAAAGTCCAAGATCCTAACTAATGGTTTGGCAATCGTATGCTTCACTCGGACATGGTGACTTTAAGAGTCGGATCCGGAAAGAAGGACTTCCGTGTTCACAAAGATGTCATCAGCTCGCATTCTGAGTACTTCCAAAGCGCCTTCAACGGTGATTGGGAAGAAGCAGATACGAGGACGATCAATTTGGAAGACGCCGATCCAACCGCGGTCAATGTCGTTGTCGCATGGCTCCATACCGATCGAATTCATTACGTCCCCGAAGTACAATGCGCGCCTGCTACAGAGCCTCAGCCCGGGAGTCAGATCTCCATCGCTGTACCTAACCATCCCGAAGATACGCAAAGTTGGTCTTGGGATCTTCGCGTTGCCATCTAAATCTTTGCGGATCGGTATATGCTGAAAGCGCCGAAAAAGGATGTCCTCGCTCTTTTCTCAATGCAACTCGAATATTGTATCAAGTTTCCCCTTGATGATTTGAGACTGTTAAAATACGTCTGGACTAACTTACCGATCGATTCTGGACTTAAGTATCTGATCCTGGACTTCTGGGCTTTGGATGGCTCTTATGTCGTTCCAGATATGACAACACTAACGACATGTTACGAGGAGTTGCCGCTAAGATCTCAAGATTTCAAGGACGTCTTGATCCGCCACTTCATCTTGAATTCGCTCGCGGACATCGGAACGCGTGAAGAGCTCAAGCAAGCACCTGAAGAACTCAGGTACGATCTTTTACGCAAGTCGTTCGACCTGGCCAGACGCCGGAAACTCTAGGACCATATGCTACACGGAGACGCCACGATATACGCAAAACGGCCCAACGTAAACGGTCCCACGAGGGCGTGAAAGACGCAGCAATGCTGCAGCCACAGCATCCACCAAGAACCATAGCACCCATTCCAACATCTCGACACTTCACCATCTTCCATTTTCCGTTTCCGACACAACGAAACTACCGGGAGATATCTATTCCAGACCTCGAGCTGAGAAAACATGAGCACATTGAACCAAATGAAATTCACACAAGAATCAGTATGAACAGCAATCTCCTAAACCAATGTTCGGACGATTTTGATAATCTATGAATATGTCAAGTGACTTCGAAGCGTAGTCTTGAAAGTGTAGTCGTGGAGTTAACTCCGTGCCAAGCGAGACGTTCCTTATGGTCGTATCGGCTATGATGACCTGTGAGGTGGAGCCGACGATGGTTCCCCGCATGGAGAGGCTTGGCCCCTATTGCGGCGTGAAACTTCCACTGACAATCTAGACTTCTAAACGTGCAATACAATACGAGAAACAGGTAAGTGAGTACAACACATCAGGGGCGTGGAACCCCGCAGGTTCTTCTATCCGTAAGTATCACGTAGAATCTCTTTCCGTTCTTCTGCCGCTTTGTCTAGACATGTCAGACCTTGGCGAACATCGGCAATGCCTTATCGATCCGGAGAAGGTTGTCGTTCGTCGTCAAGAGTCGTTCCATCGACGGCTATACCAGGCCTATTACTGGCCGATTGTCTTTGCGGTCTCTTGCTTCGCTCTTGTCATCGTTGCAGGTCTTGGAATCCGCGACTATCACTACTCAGATCACCACAATGACGAGCCTACAAACGCTGAACACATTCTGAACAACGAAGCATCGGTGTCCTTGCCGTTGGTCAACTATGCTTATGCAATCGATACTGCTGGTCCGCCAGGCGGTCTCGAATATGCTGTCTTCGACTCAAATCGAATGTGTATAGCCTCGCCAAATGCCAAGTATCAGTTTTGCATGACAGAAAACGGCAATCTGTTGCTTTCTCAACATGATTCTACGACTTCTACGCTCAGCCCTGTCTGGTGGGCCAATAGCGGTGACTACAAGCGCACTGGGGAAGCGTCATGGGAGAGATATGCGACACTGGATCCAGCCGGCATATTACGTGTAGAGAAACTTGAATCGGCAAGCAAGAGCAAGGAGACACAACATAGACAGCAATGGTCTTCAGAAGCAACCCGACTTTGCAGAGAAGCTAATACAACACAACTATCCTTAAGATCACCTACGTCGCAAGCACTCGCTCTGGAGGACAATGGCCAACTGTCGATCTTCAATTCCCAGGGCGAAGTCACATGTATCCTCTATCCTGGTTCGGACTCTGAATCGAGACCAGAACTATACCACGGTGTAGACTTTAGTGTCGAAGAGGATCCCACCATACCTGTGCACATGCCTGGAACGAAGAAGAAGAAGAAGAAGAAGAAGAAGATCTGGCCCAAGTACAGAAATTCGAGCCATACGAGTCTTTTACAGCTCCGCGCAATGTTGGAGAAGGATCTCGCTGGTCGAAATATCACGCTGAATCTGAACATTACGCAACTGGAGACGATCCACAACACGGCCATCATTATACCTACGTGGCACGGGCACCTTGAGTTCGTTACAAAGTTTCTGAGGTGAGTGGAGCTGATTAACTACCCAGAGCATCCATCTTGCAGTTCATTAACATCGTTCCGCAGATCTATGGTTCGTCACTGTGTCGATTGCAATCTCTGGCAAATCAATCTCGTCGTGGACACCGAAGACATTGAGCTGTTCAACAACTCCATGTTCGGAGAAGGCGATGACAAGCTGTCATATTGGCTTCCCGGTCTCCGACTTCTCGAGTTTGAAAAGCTCGAGTTCAAGCACTACGCAGCTGATGTCGATGTTCCGGCAGAAGTCAGCAAGATATCAGGCAAATTCATGATCCAGAATTTCAAGAAAGCCTACGGCTGCTTCGCGACTGGCAAACAATACTGCTCCCTTCTCGACTCGGAAGGTATGGTGATACGAGCAACCTGGTATTCCGACGTCGTACAAGAGTTTCGAAACGCTCCCATCGTTCTACATAACAGCGACGCGCGTAACGATCACGTCCGCTGTAAGTATCTCCAACCACCTCCCTACCACATCCAAAGTCCCCTCAACTGACACCTCCTGCCAACACAGTCATCACGCCTCTCACGGAAGTCCTCGACATCCCCGACCTGCACAAAGCAGGCTGGCTAATGGAATATTACGGCTGGTTCTTCGACGCCAGCGTCTACGACGCCGTACTCACAATAATCGCAAAAAAACACCCGCAAATCAACACCCTACCAGAGAAAATTTTCTTCGAGCTCGCCTACTGGGCCTATATCTGGGCCGACAAGGGCCCCGTCCCAGGGCCTAAACACACCTTCATCGACGCGAAGGACTTCTACGGGGAGCGACTCTATAATCTGACCTGGCATCGCTATGTCAACAAGGGAGACGCTGAACAGCAGGCGACAAGGAGGAACGGGAACGCCATCATTGAGGATCTGAGGTATTGGCTGGACCGGTTTCCGACTATGCTGTTCCCTGCCGCGGCTGCGTTCGACAGACACAATCTGCGCTACTATAAAGTGCACCCGAACCATTTCACACAAAACGTTGCCTTTTTGAGTAGCGCGCGGAGTGTCCGAATGTGCGTCAGTCAGCATGAGCCTGATTTGTACGAGGCGGCCATGGCTGGTGAACTCAATTTGCGATCCTTCTAGCACTCTTTTACAAATATCCTCCCCAGCATATAAATCATTCTTGACTTTTCGAAAGAACATGGTAAAGTGAAAACGTGGATGCATTCATATATATTCATAACCGCATTGCCCCATGAGACGCCCGATTCCACCCCTGACTCCAAAGAAATGCCATACGCCGGTTGAATACATCGTCTCATCACACATTGACATCCGCACCAGTGATTATTTCTCAGAAAACAAACTCATCACCTTTGTCCAAGCACAGATCCAGCTTCGGCATCTCCAGCTTTGGTGCCTCTTCCTCCTCCTTCTTCCTTGGCGACGCAGCTTTTCTCGGACTGCCCCTCTCACGCTCCTCCTTGTTGAACCCCTCTCTCACAACCCTGACATTCCAGCCGTCCTCGTTGGCCGCCGCGACCCACACCCTGAGCGCATCGTGGACCGGCATGTAGAATTTCTCCTTGCAAGTGCGCAGCGTACCGCCCATGGTCTTCTCCCAGCCGGAAGCGTGGAGATCGGCGCGGAGGGCGTTGCGCTCTGCGATGGTGGGAAGGGAGGCGATGAGGCCGTTCAGCAGGTCGAGGTGAGAAGTTATGTAAGTCGTTGCATCCCACTCTACGCCGCCGATGTACGGAGCCGCAGGTACTGGGGCACGGGTCGTGGGGAAGTGGCGCGAGGTGTAGGAAGCTGCAAGAGAGGGAGTCTCGGTCTCAGTGTCGGCGGTCGTAGCGTTGCTGCGGCTGGGCAGGGTCACGACATTGAGGTGATGCAGGAAGATCCAAAAGACTTCGCGTGAGACGTTGGTGACCTCCTTCGCCCAGACGCGGTACGGTCTGCGCTCGCGCATAGAAAGGACAAAGGCGAGTTGTTGTTCTTCATCGGGCTTCTGAGGGTCCGCGAGGTAGGAGAGGATCTCTTTGGCGCGGGCTGCAAGCTCGACTGGTTCGGAGCGTGAGGCGCCGCTGAGGTAGGCAAAGAGAATGCTAGTGATGATACCTCGGGTGTTGAATTCTGCCGGACCCTTCTTCTCTTCGTCAAAGATCATGCCTAGCAAACTTGGAAACAAAGTCGGAGCAATGTTGGAAAGCTTTTCCAGTGCTGCGTTTGTTGTGCAGAGACCTTTGAGACAAAGGAGCGTTTCATGCAATAGTTGGTCCTCGTGGTCTTCGCGCCATTCTATGGCCATGATACGGTGGAGAATATCCACTATCTCTATCATACCTCCAAGTCCAATAAACTCATTGACCCAATCCACGGTTTCGTTACGTAGAAGGATCCTGAGTTTATGTAGACGACCGACCTCTGTCTCTACAGGATTTTGCTGCTTGCGGAGATATTCGACAAACTCTCCGGGAACAGCAGGTTTGGAACCACCTCTTGACCATGAGCTACGTTTCTCCGATACTGGTGTTTTGGCCGGAGACATGACTTGCTCGGCGCCATGAATGGAAGTTGGTCGAACGCTAGCCTTTTGCTTCTTGGTGGGAGAGTCTCCTTTGGAAAAGGTAAAAGTCTTACTTCTAGGTCTGCTCCGCTTGGAAGCACTCTTCGGATCGAGGACTTCTTCGTCTGCCGCGCTTTCTACGATTGGCTCATCCGTGCCGGTCTCTGAAGGCTGCGACCAGGTTTGCGACTTCTGAGGACTGTTGGGCCTGGAAGCGCCTTTGTCTTGTCGCACAAATTCGGCCTTGACGTGCATGGTGAGCGAGCGCATTTTTTGTCTCTGTTCTTCCGGAATGTTGCGCTTCTCAAGTACGGCCTCGAAAGCCTCGTTGACGGCCTTTGGATCGAGAGTGGGCTGAGTTCCTTTCACAAGCTCATCTTCGGTCTTGCCAGTCAATGCTGCAACAGCGGCCATGACTCTGGTGCCTCTTTTAGCGATAGTCAATCCTCTTGCTGCAGGTTGTTCCGAGCTGCTGCTGCTGACTTTGCGTTGGCCAGTCAAGCAGTCGTCTGTCCTTGCGCGCTCCAGTACACGTCGTGAGTTGAGGTCCTCCGCTGCTTTAGAACTGGTGCGCGACGAGTCACTTCCTCTCGAACCAAGCTGCGATCGATCCGTGCTCCTTCTTCCAAAAATTTCTGGAAACATACCAGGTCCCGACATGATTGCACTCCTTGGTCTTCCAGAAGAAGTCGGTCTACCCAATGCCGGCTCTTGAAATTCGCGTTGTTTGTATGGAGAGTAGTCCTTGGGTGTGTAAAGATCGATTTGACTCTTGACGTCTTTGAGGTGCTCATGTGTGACATCGGATCGCACCCTGGGGTTCTTCATAGGCTCCTCGGTTCCGTCCTTGGACGAGAACTGTGTCCAGATAGGTGGCTCTACTGATCCAGTGGCGGAAGCCGGTGGACTCGGATTCACCTCTTTTTCCTGTGGTTGTGAAAGATCCTTGTTCGATCTGTTCATTTTTGAGAACATGGCAGAGAGGCCGGTTGACGATTTGGTCTTGACGGGCTTTTTGGGTTTACGACTCTTCTTCTCAGGAGACTTTTCCTTTTCCTTGTCCGCTTTGTCCTTGGGCTTTCTGTCATCACCGCCGACTAATGATCGGAGTGAGATTGCACTCTTGGACCGCTTGTGAAGAGACTTGTCCTCATCTTTCGTGTCTCTTCTCGAACGTCTGTCGTCTTGAATTGGAGCGACATTTTCTGAGCCACTGGGCTGGGCGTGTGGATGATCGGCTGGAAGTAGAGGTACAGACTGGGCGTTTCCGCTTCGTGCAGAGAGAGGTTGATCTTGAGTGACATCGCGACTGAAGCGGTTTCGACTCTTGGTGATTGACTGCAGGACACCCGAAGATCTTGTCCGGGTGTGGTTTTGAACCGGACGTGACTGTAGGCCGTCCATCGTGGAAGAAAGCTGGTAATTCTGTGCCAGCCAATGGAATACAGAAAGAATTGGATAATCCCTACTTGATAATTCGAAGAGAATAGTAAGCAGGAAACGGCCTGTGAACGTTCGAAGTTGGACTCTCGAGGATGAATGAGATGGATGTGGAGCGTCACTGTTTACGATCCGTCGTAGCACCAGCAACAACACGGACGTCTTCCGCATCCGATCCCGTCCCGCAGCCCCAGATCGACTCCACTATAGTATGTCGGGTAATTATGCATGTGACAACAACCAGAAATTGGGTAAAATGATGACATTGTTTTCTCGGGGTATCAATTATGTTGCCGACGCTGCCAATGCGCTCTGCTCCTCAAACGCCTTGCGATACTGACTGGTAGCAGCATGTATAGCCTTGATCGTTGGAGCCACCAGGTTCTGTACCGCATCCTTTCCTCCACCAATACTTTCTAGATCCATCTCAAGCTTCCTTCGCTTATTTGAAGCGGTCTTCAAGCCTTGCATGGTATTCTTGAGTTCCTCAACCTTCTTTCGCCTTTCCTCCGCTGCGGTCTTGGCAACTGCGTTGATGCGATCAACTGATTTATCCAGAGTCTCCACGAGTCTAGCAAGTTCAGTTGTTCTCGACGCATCTCCGGAAAG
>Ga0058704_10001188_pt1 | contig 12303 bp, 13 predicted proteins | sample AgamicMgSfe_FD_71363 | JGI IMG/M metagenome (GOLD analysis project Ga0058704, IMG submission 71363) | Agave microbial communities from Guanajuato, Mexico - Mg.Sf.e | ecosystem: Host-associated > Plants > Phyllosphere > Phylloplane/Leaf | place: Guanajuato, Mexico | collected 2012-05-30
AGATAGACGTCATTCTGTTTAATCATGGCTGGTTATGATTGTCATGGCTACACCAAAAGATCACTATTGAGCCGTTGTTGTATGGTAACGTGTGACAGTTTACAGCAGTCTCAGCCGCGCAAGTCACCCTCCTAATCTCAGTCCCGCGAAGCTCTGAAGCAGCAGCGCTGATCGCGCCAGGTGCTGGTGTTCTCATAAGCCACGCGAGTAAGCTGATCGCGTGCTGCAACTCTAGTACAGCACGTTCAGCTTCCAGCCCACCTTCATCACTCTGACCGCCCCAAAGGCAAGCAATGCACACACGTAGCACAGACCAGTGAAGATGGCCACACCCCAATACGCACCACCACACGCCGAGATGATGGCGCCCGCAATGGGAACGCCGGTGAGCGTACCGAAAGAGACAATAGTGTAACATGTAGCGTAATACCGTCCATACTCTTCAGTATCGCACAACATGCCGACGCAGACAGGCGTGAGTGAGATGTTCGAGCCGGAAGCGAAGCCCATAAGGATCGCGTAGGTGACGACCAAGCCCAGGACTACAGGGTTGTTGCTACCTGGCTCGCTCGAGAGCACAGTAGCTGGGAGCCACAGAGCAAGGGAGGTGCTCATACAGCCAATGACCGTGGCGACCATGGTGTTGTAGCGTCCAAACTTGTCTGCCATGTAGCCTGGCGCCCAACGGCCGAGTGAGGAGCCAGCGTTGAAGATGGCGATGAGCTGGAAAGAGAGCGCCTGGCTCATGGCGCCGGAACTGAGTGCGTAGCTTGCCAGGTACGTTATGGGGACGAAGAGGCCCCACTCCAGGAAGTACGTTCCAACAGTGGCAAGTAGAAAGGCACGCTGTCGAAAGATCGTGAAGTCTGGCAACACACTCCCACCTGGCCTGGGCGGCAACCGTGACCTGATGAACAAGTTCGCTGGGATCAAGAGGAGAAGAACGATGAATGCTTGTATCCTCGTCGCCCAGGCCCAGCCAAGTTTCGGGATAAGCGACTGCAGCATCAATGGGAAAATGATGCCACCCACGGAGCCACCTGTTGCTGCTAAGCCGGTGGCATTTGCTCGGCCGGTCATGAAGAAGTGGCCGATAGCCGAAACGGCTGGAGTGAAGATCAAGGAACTGCCGACGCCACCCAGGATGCCAAAGACTATGATAAAGTGCCAGTACTCTGTGCTCAACGTTAGTCTCGCCGGATCATGGCTAAGGGCGAAGGGCCAAGCTTACTTGTGCACACGCCCAGCAAGAACTCGCTGAGCAATAGGAAGACACTACCAATGGCAATGAGTAGTCTCGGTCCTTTAGCGTCGAATATAGGTCCAATTTGTACTCCGCAGAAGAACGTCAGAAAGATATACACGCTGAAGACCCAGCCTATGGTTGATTCGCTGTACTCAGACAGCTGGTGTTCGGCAAGATAGGCTTGGTAGATACCAATGGTATTCATATACCCGAAGGAAGCCGTCATGCCGCTGAACGAGCCTAGTACCACAAGCCATGCTTGCAGTCCGCCTTCCGGGTACGTCACTCCATCTTTCTCAGCAACAGGTGAGTGAAGAGCTTCCGGGTCTTCACACTTGGCATTCTGCGCCGCTCCTGCCTGGGACGCGGAGTCCGGTGATTGGCATGGCTGGCATGGCTTCTCCGTACCTGAGGTTCCCGGAGATGTCGTCGGGTTCAGTGATCTGTCGATGCTATTGTTTCGTGGCAATATTCCTGGCCTGCTGCCTTTGGAGAATATGGTCATACGCCGCTGGGGGTGTTTAATTGCTTGGTTTTCCACACGCCTTGACCTCGTCCAATATGAGACAGCATAGGCTTGGACACATGGACAAACCTGGGCAAGGTAATGAAAAGAAACGAAAGTCTTATATTCACTCAACGCCACGCTTGTTCGCTAGTCCGTGAACCAGTGCGATTTGTGGAGGCCGATACCATTCTTCGCGTCATCTGGTTGGTAGAACCGTTGCCGGTGTGCCGTGTTCGGGCAAGCAAAAGCGGTGACCTTCCGCCCTGAGCATGGCGGCAAGCACGAAGATGCGCCTTGACAGCGACCAAATGGAATCAACTGCTTTTCGCGGTATCAATATTGACGTTGCTTCTTTTCGTGAGCCTTTTAAGTCAAGTCCCAAGTGGCGGGCGGATGGAACCCGATGCCATGGTTACGCTCTTTGCCCGATATTGGACTGAGCATGGTCAGCGAGCCAATCATGATAGGCGACAAACGTGTAGGGCAATCCGAGTTCAACCTGACGGTCCTCTCGTGGACCTGTCTACACGGTTTAGGGCCAAACAAGCACTTGACGGAGGGGATACTGATAGAAGCCACTGCCCTCTAGACTGTGGGGATGACGACAGCCGGGGTTATGGGAGAGTCACTGGCAGTCGGGCAGCGATCAAGTCCTTCGACAAGACGCCATTGAGAAGCTTATCGACCAGCGGCTAGACCTCACCGTTCAAATCCAACTGCAAATGAGGAGCAATCGGACCTGGTGCTACTTAACAAGACTGATATTAATTCCTGAATTTTTATGTTCACTTCTGCAAGGTATCAGCTGCTTGCGCACCTTGTACGGCTGCGGGTATGTGAGCTTCCCTTGATCAATTTGACAAAGCTACAAGCATGTACGTTCTGCGGACGACGAACAGAAAACCCTTCACTACGCTTATATTGCGTTACAGCCGAACTCGGAGGTTTGATGGACAAGAACAACATCTTAGACCTCACAGACGAGACTACTGGCTTCAGCATTGCCTGTAGTACGAATATACGCCACCAGACAGTCAATACGCCCGATTCAAGCATAGAGGAAAGTACCATCCGTGCACTAGACGTCATGCTCTCACAGCAACGTCCACAAACAGCTCCTGCCTAAGCCAGCGAAGAGGTGGCGCTCGCAGGGCAGGCACACTCATCTTTAGAACATGGTGTTCATATCTTATTGTACTTTTTCGCCTTGAACTTATTCAACGCCTTGGTCGGCATTTCGCCCTTCGTAGTGCCATAGTACTGCGCGTAAGAGAAGACCTGATGTAACCAGAATTGCTGGTTACGATGATGCGGTCGAAGACCAGCTGCATGCATCGCTTTTGGATCAGCACCAAAATAGCGCAATGTATCGTTGCAGCCAATTAGCATCTGGCCCTCACGACGGTCGCCATTGTAATAGTAGCGTCGGTAGTCCGTAGTGTGTTCGTCTGGAATCACCCATGGCTTCTTCTTGCGCGTGCTTGAAGATGCCGATGCCAAAACTGTGCCTCCTAGAACATTCGAGGCCTGCGTAGCAGCATCCTTCTTGCGGTACTCCCGAAGAGCTTTGCGCAGATCGTCGTGCTCTTTCGGCGCGCCAGTCTCGCGCAAATAGGTGATGTAGGAAGGCGGTACTTCGTCCAGAGTGCAGCCATTCCACTTGCCGAAGTCCAAGACGAACGTCCTTGGTATCTTCTCCCACGCCATGATAGCTACTCTGAGGTCGACGTTGTTTTCGTACATAGCCTGACTCTTCACCCAAGCGATGTAACTCGCGGGAATTCCGTCCAGGGTCTGACCACAATACTTGCCAAACGTCAATACGTATGGCCCACTTGGCTGGCGGCTCGGTGTAGGTGCCTGCTGAGGAAGCACGATTTGCGAAGAAGGTACAGGGGTAGCATCGACAGAGCTCAAATAGCGCTCAATGGCATCCTGCAACGTCTTGTTGGCCTTATACGCATCCGAGCTGCTCTTCAATCACTGGAGACAGTCTGTCGGCACTTCGCTCAACAGCTTGCCCTTGTGCTTGCCCCATGGCAGTCTATACTCTTGACAATTGAATTGACTTGACTTGACGACGGTGCCGGCGTTGACGGCAAGGCATTGATGGCGGATTGGGACCATTGCCGCAACGGCTGCGGCTGAGAACTACTGGGTGGTCCATACGGTGTCGCCGGTGACGCCCACGGCAAAGTACGATACGATTGGGCACTACTTGCGGCTGGTGGTGCTGAGGAACATGGAGATTGACTTGAACTGACCACTTCTGCCGCTGTGGCAGCTTCAAACAGGTCGTCGCTGTTCAGTAAGCCGAAGTCGTCTTCGTAGACTACGACATTCAACGTCATATTGACGCGCTTGGCCGGGTAGATGCCGGTTGTTGCCTACTCAATGTGCAGGAAAACGATTGGCAGACGTCCTGCCCATTAGATCTACTCACGTGACGTATGCGCTAGAACACGAACTCACGTGCGTTCTTGCCATTCTTCTATCTTTGCGCATTGTATCGCGCTGGAGGCGATCGAGTGTCTCCTTTCCACGCCACTCGCTGCCTCATGTGACACGGCTCCAGTATCACCCACGCGTGCGCCGCATTTGACACGGGTCAATCTGGCTTTACTCTCGTCTGCCTGCTGTTCAAAATTGGGAGAAGACCGAGCGTAACTTGGATCTGAAAACACCGACGAGGTCGTGGTCAAGTGCAAGCTTGTCATTGTCTAGTGAGTAGGCCTGCCATGAGCGAGAGCAGAAATGTATCATGGGGATCATCGTAAAACCGAAGGCGGATGAGCATGGAATGTTCAAGCTCACGACAGTTGAATCCGTACTCTACACTTCTATAACTTCGCCTGCCCCTCCTGAGGCACCTTGATAACAACCTTCCCCCAAGTCTCCCTCTCCCCCAGCGCCGCAAGCGCCTCCGGCACCTTCTCCAACCCCACATACTCCTTATCCGTATAATTCGTCCCCTGCACCTTCCTGCTCTCGAGAAGCTTGAACAGCTCATTCCAAACCTCATTGATCTTCTCGGGCTCGTTACGCGCATAAGCGCCCCAGTGCAAACCCACTACCGAGACGTTCTTGAGGAGCATCTTGTTGGTGGCCACTTTTTCGATCGGTCCGCCAGCGAACCCTACGACGAGGAGCCGGCCGTTCCAGGCAATGCACTTTGTAGACTTGTCGATGAGGCCGACGGGGTCGTAGACTATGTCAACTCCTCGGCCTTTGGGCGTGAGGTCCTTGACTTTCTGGGGCCAGCTATCGTCTCGGTAGTCAATCAGGTGGTCGGCGCCGAAGCGTTTGGCGACGTCTAGCTTATGCTTATTGCCTGCTGTCGCCACAACTGTCGCGCCGAGCGCTTTGGCGATCTGAACAGCTGCGAGACCTACGCCTCCTGCTGCAGCATGCACGAGCACCCAGTCACCGGCTTTGAGATTACACCTCGTCACCAGTCCCGCGTACGACGTAGGCATCGTAACAAATAGCCCCGCAGACTCAAAGAAACCCCAACCGTTCGGCATAGGTTTCAACTGCTCCTCTTTCGCAACGACCTTCGTCGCGTACCCACCCTGCGAAGCTCCGAACACCTTATCGCCGACCTTGAACATCCACTGTCCGCTCTTGTTGGGGCTAGGCGTGGAGGGTGTTGCGGTGATAACGCCGCTGAACTCGGAGCCGGAGACCCATGGTAAGGGTGGTTGGTGCTGGTATTTGCCGCGGATTTGGAGGAGGTCGAAGAAGTTGGTTGCGGTGGCGTGGATGGCAATGGTGTATTGATCTGGGTTCGGAACGGGGTCGGGGAGGTCGGTGACTTTGAGGTCCAATGGCCCAGAGACGTATTCTTTGACCTGAATGCCGCGCATAATGGACGGACGGTAGCTGTAGCAGCCCGTAAATTCAAGTCGGTATCTACGTAATGGTAGAAGACAGAGCGCAAGGACAGAGAGTAGCAGTGACTGATATCAACAACAGAGAGATAGAGATGGAAGAGAGCTACTTGCCAATAAACTTACATTCACTCAACATGGTTCGGTTATGTTGGTGCCCTCGGTGATCAGTGGCCTGCTCGATTTCAATGTCCGAGGTCCAATCTTCACGTGGGGTGTCTGGCCTGAGGCTGCAGTTTCTAGGGTTGTGCAGGTGGTTACATCATTGGCGGGCTGCTGAAGGCCGATCATCTGCGTGCTTCGCTGCTCTTCCGTGGATGATTGCGCCTCTGGACAAACATTGAGGACAACTTGCACTTTGCAGTCCATAACCACACCAGCACTCACGACCTACCAAGCTACGCCACACTACTCAGAACAATCAACCAGAAAGGCCATCACAACCGAACGCTCACCGTCACATAACACCCCCACAGAGAAGTCTCAACACTCAGGCCACCATGGCCGACGAGAGCGAGCAGCAGATCACCTTCAATGTCAAGTCTTCCGCCGACGCCAAATATGTTCTCACCGTCCCGACCTCAATAACCATATCCGACCTCAAGCAAAAGCTCTCAACTTCCGAATACGCCAACCTCCCGCCAGAACGGCAACGACTCATATACAGCGGGCGGGTACTGAAGGACCAAGACACAGTCGCCAGCGTCAAGATCAAGGATGGCAACACAGTCCACCTCGTCCGTGGCGCAGAGAGCAACACACGGCAAAATCCGGCGAACCAATCCGGCTCCGCCTCCGTACCACCAGGCGCAGGCCAACCGGCAGCCAATGTGCCCTCCAACTTCGCCACTGGCACTTCCGCATCCAACCCACTAGATCAACTGACCGGCGCCCGCTACGCCGGTTTCCACGGCCTACCAGGCGCCGAGATGTTCGGCCAGGACGGCGGCATGGGTGCTCCTCCCTCAGCAGACCAGATGCTCCGTATGATGGAGGACCCGAACTTTGCGCAACAGATGAACGAAGCCATGAACAACCCCGCCGTGGTGGACATGCTTAGGAACAATCCCATGATCAGGAATAACCCGATGGCACGCGCGGCGATCGAGAACCCGGAGTTTAGGCGCATGATGATGAACCCAGAGATGATCAGGATGCAGATGCAGATGCAAAGACAAATGGGCGGAGGGGGTGAAGGCGGAGCTGGTGCTTTCCCGATGCCGGGGCAGACGGATACGACACAGCAGACGCCGAGTGAAGGCGCAGCGACAGGTGGTGGGACGTCTGCAACGCCGAATCAGACGAATACGACTGGCAACCCGCAAGCGAATGCGCAGGGGCAGGCAGCAAATCCCTTCGCTGCGCTGTTTGGAAGTGGTGGGATGCCGGGCGCAGGTGCAGGGCAGACAGGCACAGACGCATCACAACAGAACCCTCTCGGGAGCCTCTTTGGCGGCCAACAGCAAGGTGGCCAGCAAAACCCACTGGCGTCAATGACGCAACAGCTAATGCAGAATCCGCAAATGATGCAGCAGATGATGCAGATGATGGGTGGCAACGGCGCAGGCGGGCTGGGTGGAGCAGGAGGCGACGGAAGCCTAGGCGCTGGCTTAGGTGGCGGTCAAGGGGCAGGTGTAGGTGCAGGTGCAGGTGGCTTTAACCCCTGGGCCGCACTTGGCGGTATGGGAGGTATGGGGTCGCCTCAGCCGCCACAGCCTGCTGATGACCGGCCGCCGGAGGTGAGGTATGAGGACCAGCTTCGGCAATTGAATGATATGGGGTTCTATGAGTTTGAGAGGAACGTGCAAGCACTCAGGAGAAGTGGTGGCAGCGTACAAGGAGCGATTGAGTACTTGTTGGGCTGAGCACGAGGCGTGGTGAGCTAGCGGCATGGTCTCTGCCCGATTGGAGAGAGGTGAGCGCTGCGCTGCGCCGCGCCTTGAGGCATTGCGTGAAGAGGTACATTGCTTCGTGACGCATGTGACTCATTGCGGCATGCGCAGCGAGGACGAACAGCAATAAAGGAGAATACGATTGAGAAGTCTTGACGATAGATTCAACGATACCTTAGCTACTGTCTGCTGCAGTAGTACGATACGATACGCTGCGAAATCTACTCTCCCTCGCCTATATTCTTTCTGTGCTGCTCGCACGATGCCCTGGTCCAGGTTCGGTGTCTGGTACGGGTGTCGCCACAGCCTTCCTGCACTCTGCGCACTCCGCAGGCTTGTCCAGAAGCTCTTGCAAACCGCTGCCGAGACCTGCCAGCTTTTTCCAGTGCGAGGGCATTCGCGGTAATGATGGTCGATGCGTGAGGTACGGATAGCTGGTACAATGGAGACAGGGCTAGAAGGTACGGTGAACAAGCGATATAAATCTGGCTGAACCATCAATCGATGGACTGATCATCTCGCACCGAAAGCTTCCATTCTTACCTGTATTTTGCGATAACGACAATGGACGTTAGCAATGAGCGACCTGTGTGCGAAGCAGTCAAGTTACGACAGCTCTTCAAGCAACGTTGAGCTTGGCTTTCATCGACATCTCGCGTACTGCCTCCCTGTGCATTGTCTAGCAACAGTACGCTATGCTTCCAGAGCCGGTCTCTCTTCGTTCCTTTGTCACGTCCAGATGTTATGCTCCAGTCTGCTCTTTGTCTCTTGGTGCTATTCTTGTCGAGCAGCCATTGTCTTGCATTGTTCGGTGTACCGTGACGCCTTACGCCACAGCTTGTGACAAAGATGCATTGTGTCTTTGTACGCTGCAGCCTCTTGTTCTCGATGGTCTGCATGTCCCTAGCTTTTGTCTTTAGTCTACATTCTACGCTTCACTGACTGCGCCATACTATCGAAACTAACTCCAGTCCGAGACTATTACAGTACCAACACTGCAGGACAGTGAATACGACAAGCGACCCAATAAGACATTTCCACGACTGTCTCATACGTCTTCAAGACACGCATTTGCACCAATGGCAGGCACAGGATATAGCGTAGCGAGTGCTGCCCAACTTTTCGGAGGAAAGAAGCCAAAGAGACGTGAGGCCGACGAAGTCTATTTCGGAAGGATGAAAGCCATTGACAGGTCAAACAGGGACAAGTCTGCCTTGAAACGACAGGACCACGTCAGAACAATCCGTTTCCGCCCTGCAGGCGCAGATGGCGGTCAACAAATGAGCGGTGAGGACCGTGCGTCATCAAGTGCCGACCTCTCGTCTGAAGACTCGACCGCAAGTTCATCATCAGCCTCAGGTACAACTGCGAACGTCAAGGACGCCACAAAACGTCCTGTGATTGTCGAGTTTCCGGCCAGAGTTAAGGAGTTACAAGCTGAGACGACGTTGCCCGCGAAGCATTCGGAACGCATTGCCAAGACCGCTAGGATCGACACCTCAGGCACACCGACGATTACCATTGAGACGACTGGATTGAGCAGATCTTCGAGCAAGAGAAGCAAGCGCGACTCGCAGGATATCTTCTTCTCGCCAATTGATGTAAACAAGAGCCAGATCAGCCTGTCAGACCCTATCGAGGACCCGGACGAGGTGCTGACTCTAACGCAGGAACGCTATGACGAGCAACTACGGGCCGACAAAGGCCACGACGACAACCAGCAAATGCCGAAGTACCCTCCACGGAGCGACAAGGAGCGGGATGAGACCATCCTTCTCACGCCCACAAGAGTTGACCGTCTTGTCAAGGCATTGGCCGAGTGTCCGTTGCTGCATTGCCATGTGAGCCGGCAGTGGTGGGACGATGTCTCTGACGATGCGACGACTTCGTCAGAGGAGACTCCATCATTGACTTCTGACTCTGGATCAGATACTCTGTACTCGCATCCGAACAAGAACTTCTGCGACTCACCGCGCAGACCTTCGGTTACCCAGGCTATCCTTGAGGAGGAGTTCGCACAAAGCTTCCCGAACCATCCCAAGGCGAAGCATCCGACTGCTCATGCTGCGGCAGCCGCCAGATCAACGAAGTTTGGTGGTATAGCGCTCGCGGATCCCAAGGTTCATGGCACGCCTATCCGGTTCATCACTAAGAACTATCGGTTGGGTGCCAACGTGCTGAAGGTTGGCGCCTGCAGCTTCCTCAACATACCGTATGGCACCACAGTACAGAGCAATCTGCGCATCGAACCACCTTCCAGCGTCAGCAGCAATGCTAGGGTGATGCTGCAAGTCGTCAATCAAGTGCTCGAGCGTAAGACGGGCAGGAAGACATACCTGCTGTCAGCTGAGCTCGATGTAACGGAGAGCTTCACCAATGCTGCGCTGACGGAGTTGTCCGAATTCGCCGGTGTTTCACCTGATGACATCCAAGTCATTACACCGGCTGAGAAGCCAAAGCACCACGGTCCGGACGTTGACTGGTGTGCACTAGCCAATGAGTTCGAAACGTCTTGTGCAGTCACCAGCACTGTCGAAAAAGCCGCCTCGTCGTTTGCTAAGCTCACCACCGACACCTGCAGCATGAAGACGCTGACATTGATGTCCCAGCTCGAACGCCTAAAGGTTCAACATCAGGACTTCCTCGTCGCACGTCCAACTGGGCATCACCAAAATGGCATGGTATCAGGCATAAACATGCCGTGGATCTCACAACACCTGGACGCGATGCTCCTTGACGGCGATTCGAGTAACGCTCGTGGCGAGAGATCGGCCCGTGTCCTCCGTGACCGCGTCGTTACTGCTATCGCGGAAGGCTGTGGCGGTGACAAGCCCTTCGATACACGCATCTGGTGGGGCGATCAGATGAGACTCGTTCACTGCGTACCACTGATGGAAGGCGCTGACGACAGCAGGCCTGCTGCCTGGGTGGCTTTCTTAAGCGGTGAGTGCAGCTACCTACCATTTTGAAGAACTTTCGCATGCTGATCTGCTTTGATCAGACTTGGGACGATATGCTGGGTGCTTGGTACAGGCGTTTTTGAACTTGGGAGACTGTTAATGTATATCGTTGTAAGATTTGTAAATGTACCTTGATGTCTAACGCTCTACGCTATGACGACGCCGTTCCTCCGAACGCTTGGATGTGTTTCCTGATAGTCTTTCGTATCTTGCCACTTATTTCTCGCCTTCGTCCATACTCTGTATCATGACCTTGATGCCACCTTGCTTCGCATCTGCCGCAACCTTGAACGCATCTACGGCGTCTTCCAGCTTGAAACGGTGCGTCACCAGCTTCGAAAGGTCAAGAACTCCGCCCTTCAATAACCGGATCGCTCGTGGCCAGGTGTTTGCGTATCGGTATTGGAACTGCAGGTCGACTTCTCGTGTGCTCAATCGCATGAAGGGGATCTTAATCTCTGGCCTGCCAACACCGATAACGAAGACCTTGCCTCCGAACTTCGCTGCGTGTATTGCGCCGGAGATGGAAGACTCCACGCCAGTGCACTCCATGACTACCGCAGGCTCCACACCATCTGCCTTCTCTACCACTTTCCGTGCGAAATCGTCTGGACTGTCGCTGAACTCAACCTTATGTGTTCGGACGCTTGGGCAGAGCTCCTTGGCGAACTTTAGGCGGCCCTCGTCTATGTCTGTAATCACGATTGGCTCTGCACCCGCAGCCTTCACGCAAGCCAGAGTTACTAGACCAATCGGACCTGCACCGCATACCAGCACGCTGTCGCCCAGTGTGATGTTCGCCCTCTGCACGCCCGCTAATGCCACTGAAAGCGGCTCCAATAACGCACCATCTTCGTAGCTCATGTCTCCAATCTTGTGACACCACACCGCCGGATGGTTGACATACCGCCTCAGCAGACCTGGAACGGGCGGCGTCGACCGGAACAGCACCTTATCGCATCCATTATACCTGCCCGTCAAGCAAGGCTCACACTCGCCGCAGATAATGTTGGGCTCCACGGCCACGCGCTCGCCGACTTCGTGAGTGGTTACGGAAGGGTGCTTTGCGACGATGATGCCTGCGGATTCGTGACCGAGGATATGCGTGTCTTCGACGATCATGGGACCTATGCGGCCGGCATGCCAGAAGTGGACATCGGAGCTATGTGCACCATATCAGTTGTGGTCACCATGATTAGAAATGTTGCTCCTTGCTTACCCGCAAATACCGGTACTCTTGATCGCAATAGTTACCTCGCCCGGCTGCAGACTCTCGCCCTGCTCAACCTGCTCTTTGGTTGGAACGGCGTCCGCAACCCAAAGGTCATGCTTTGGGTTCGTGTACACGCCGATGTTCGCCTTGGATGGCGCAATTGTCGTGGTGGTGGTTGTAGACATCTTTTCCTCTTTCTTGCAGCAAGGAGCGTCGCAGAGCATTAGACAATCTCAAACAACAGCAGTGCAAAGTAGACGAAAGATATGAGCGCACACTACCTTTGAAGCCATTTCAGGTACGAAGTCGCATTGTACCTCTCTGGGCGCATTATTGCTATCTGTGCCGACGCTAGATGGTGTCATGTTGAGATCGCGTTGCTTGGGAGAGCTACCCACACCCACGGCATGCATAGTAATTTCTCCACGAGTGGTTGCAGAGAGGCGCAGCAGAACGTGGTGGCCCGGTGGAGGGGGTGGGGCAGAAACGAGCTCCAGGAAAGTCAAAGTCGTAACTGGCGGGGTTCAAATGCCGAGGCTGAGCTCAGGTTTGACCATACGAACCCTGCAGAGCATATTCGAGGCTGTGAGAAAG
>Ga0058704_10001189_pt1 | contig 12302 bp, 15 predicted proteins | sample AgamicMgSfe_FD_71363 | JGI IMG/M metagenome (GOLD analysis project Ga0058704, IMG submission 71363) | Agave microbial communities from Guanajuato, Mexico - Mg.Sf.e | ecosystem: Host-associated > Plants > Phyllosphere > Phylloplane/Leaf | place: Guanajuato, Mexico | collected 2012-05-30
ATGTTGGCCAACATCGATGCAGAGGTGGCGAGTGCGTGTGAACGAGAGCGACGGCCGATTGCGTGGGGTTTGAGCCTGAGGTGGTTTCGCGCTGTGAGCCTGTGACAGTGAAGGTGAAGTCGAAGAAACAGCACCGTATGACGTGGCTCAGCACGTGGTTGAGAGATGTCTGTGAAAAGGCACAGCAGTCGACGGTCATCTCCTACCCGTCCGCAGGCAAGCAAGGCACGCAACGGTTCCCTGCCAAACCACCTGGAATTACTAACCCCTTATCACGTGCGTCGGTGGGACAAACGCCAATGATCTCTCGGACCTTGCGAGCAAAGTCCGCGACGCCAAAGCTGATGATGGTCATGGGCCATGGCAGGACGGGGAGCTCTCCGGCGTTCATGTCCATGCGCCGTCATCAAACTGAATCATGACCATGGAGGTATTCAACGAGGCCGTCACCCGTGGGCAAGGCGGGCCGGTCAGCTCAACCATAGCGAGTGCACGTGGGAAGCGGCCCTTCTGAGTCGAAGACACCTCAACCCAACCCTCACCTGCACTCGAGCTTTCATCGGGATTCGGTCAAGCATCACAGAGGCTGAAAGGTGCAGAAATCTCCTGCGAGCGATGCCGGGATCTTCCTCGGTTATATAAGCATGTCGCTAGCAGCCCTTGTTCACGTGGCCCCTTCTGCACTTCATGTTCTACAAGAGATCACTGAATCAGTCCTCATGTGTCTGGCAAGATGCGGATGGTCAGTGACAGTTGATGCAAATCGCTCGGAATCAAAGTATCGGCAAACTGCTCATCGCCGCCATCATGAAGCTCGCAATCAGCAGAGAACTCGATCTTGAGACTGCCACATCTGTCGATGGCGTCGAGCAACGTGGAAGTGGCAAGACCATGCTAAGGACGACGCAGACATCGCGAGGTAGCATCACCATATACTCGCAACCAACGGCTACACCGCTCATCTCCTTCCACAAATGCAAGACCTCGTCGTTCCGTTGCACGGGCAAGTAATCGCCCAACGGCCGGGATTACGCTTGCCGCAAATGGGCCTCATAACCACCTATCGAGTTATCCACGAGACCAGCTATGAAAACATGATCTTACGACCTCCGGCTCATCCAGTCCAAGCACGGAAAAGGTGCGGTCAGGCTAGGTGATGAAGCCGAGTCCGCGCCACCGATTCAGCATCCGCACGAGGCGCTGGATCTGCGGATAGAGACCATTAGAAGTGCTGGCCACGAAGGCACGAATAAGATCGGCTTCAAGACGGACAAGCCAAATCTACTGTGGGCTTCCGGACTCGAGAATCGATATCGAGAGCTTCTGACCAGATATTCCATTGTGTTCCTCGAAGATGCCTTCGGCCAAGACGATTGGGCAGCGTTTACTGAACTTTACCAAGGACTGTGCAATGGAGCTGGTCGGAGACGATCTCCTCGCGACGAACATCCAACGGGTGAAGATGGCCGAAGAGAAGAAAGTTTGCAACAGCAGCCATTGATCAATCAAATCCGGACAGTCGCAGAGGCTATCGCAGCGTCAGTCACGCGAGAAAGGGTCTCATTTGCAGCTATTGGCGATCATTAACGTGATCTGACCGGCAGTAGCAACCGAGCCTTCGGCAACGGATGGTCAGCATTCATCTTGCACCGCTCAGGCGAGAGCAGGGTTGACTTCATCGCGGCCGTGATGGTGGGAACGAGCACCGGTCATCTCGAATCCGGTGCGCCGGCTCGCGGTGAGCGCATCGCTGAGTATAATCGCTTGATAGATATCGAGGACCCGCTACAGAGCTAACGTGATTATGTGGATGACTGTCCGGCGAATGTTCATGCAGTGATAGCACACAGCGTAAAAGACCTAAGTAAGGCTGAAAGCAGACACCTTGCGCTACGGCTGACTCGGCGAAGTGGCGATATGTATCGTGGGCGGGGCGTGAAACGGAAGTTGTCCACATCCTAGCCCAGGCTGCGATGGACTTTGATAGCAACGAAAGTCCGCATGGGCTGGTCTCTTGCCAACAGACGTATACCGTCAAGATCTATGCTGTCTTCGCGTCGTCAAACCCATCATACCGCACACCTTTCCGTTCCTTTGACGAAGTTAACGCCTTGAACGCCCTGCAAAACCTTCGCTATGCTCACTCGCCTAGCCATAATACGCTTTAGGAGAGCCAGAATATTCTCCCTACTCCTCAATCGTCTTCACACACTCCCACCCACCCCTCAGCTTCTCCTTCCAAAGGCTCACGCGGTTATCCCCCGCGCTGACCGCCAGCACGTTCCCGGCCATGCTCCAGCTCACCCTCCACACCACCACCTCCAGATCGATCGTCTCCTCCTTCCACGCCCCCGCATCGCTGATCTCCGACCCAGCGGGCAGCGTCCATATCCGCACGGTGTGATCCTGCGACGCGCTCGCGATGTACGACTTGCTCAGCGGCGTCGGCGACCACGCGACGTCGCGCACCCAGTCCGCGTGCCCTTTCAACGTGCACACGTTATCGTACGACACCGTGGCGGGGTTGAACTCCCACAACTTGACCGCGTTGTCCGAACCACCCGTGACGAACCGCCTCTGCGGCGCTGGCTGCTGGCCCGGCGCCTGCGCGCTCATGAGCTGACCGGGCAAGATCGCGGGCGCCCAGCTGACCGCGTTCACGCCCATGCCGTGCGCGGGGAAGATGGTGTGCGAGAAGGTGTTGTTCTCGAACGTCAGCACGCTCACGTTCCCGTCGCTGCTCGCGGCCGCCAGGTGACAGCCCACCTCGGCGGGACTCCAGGCGATCAGGTTCACGCTGGCGGTGTGCAGCGTGAACTCGTAGATGCGCTGCCATTGCGCGTTCTGCTCGCGCCAGATGAGGATGCGGCCGTCGTAGCTGCTGCTGGCGAGGATGGTGCCGTATTTGGGGTGGGCCCAGCTGACGCACCAGACAGCCCCTTCGTGGCCTTTGAGCGTTTCGGTCAGGCGGTGTTGTTGGTTGTTGGGGTCGGTGGAGTCGATGTCGAAGATCTTGATGGTTTTGTCGGAGCTGCAGGTCGCCAGGCGTCGGCCGTAGTAGTCGAGGACCGCGTCGTGGATCATGTCGTCGTGGCCGGAGGAGGAGATGACGTGCGCGGCGGCCATGGTTGCGGTGGTTTGTATATACCAAGTAGCTCCTCTCTCTCTCACTCCCTGAACTTCTGGAGATGTTTGTCGCTAGCGCAAAGCGTACCTGGCCTGAACTTCACGATGCGCTCGCTCTTGGCGCGCATCAGCCTCAGGGTCTTGCTCCCGTAAGCGGAGATCGGAGCTTATCCGTAAGCCGAGGCAGAGGAAAGCAAAAGCCGACGTGCATGTACAAGTCACACAAGAGATCGACTTCGCTCCGTTCAATTATACTCACCCTTCTCTTCCCCAGCATTCTTATCAACTGCTAGGTAAAGTAGGCGAGAGAATGGCCGACGCCGTCTGCGGACCGTCAAACCCTCTCCAGCAGTTTAAGCAGCAATCACAACTCGACCGCACCCTCCAACAAGACCGCCTCACCTCCCGACACTCTCCCGCTCAAGGCTTCCGATCTGCAAACCCCAACGTTGGCCTTCTCGATCCCGAATTCGAAGCCTTTCAGGCCGGTCTCCCAGCGCCTGATCTCCCGCAATACCATCACCAGCAGCAACAATTCCCGTCACCGTCCTTCGCCTCTTCGTCACAAGCGCCAGCATGGGCCACGGACTTCCAGCGTATGCACATCTCCTCTCCACCACCGTTCGCTCAACATCAGGTATCACAGGCGGGGCCGGCGACGGCGAACTGGACGCAAGGGTTCCGAGAACACATCGCGCAAAACGCACCACGGGCACAGAACTCGTCTCCGTCGCCTCTGGCATTCCAGCAGTCGGCCCGGTATGGCTACAACGGGTATCAAAGTAACTTTCAGCACCGGAGCTATGCTTCGCCTCTCGTACAGTCGAAAGGCAAGGAGCTGGCAACGGATCAATTCGACGATGCCGCATTCGAGCGCGCCTTCGACCAGGCACGTGATGAGATGATGATGGAAGAAGGCGCCATGTCTGAGGGCATAGAAACGGATGTTCCGATACTACAAAAGAAGACGAACGCATCCGAGAGCGACGTGTTGAACAACACAATGCACGACATCGATGATGCAAGCGTGCAAGAGGCGCTTCCTCTGGTCAACATCACGGACGATGAGACCGAAGCTTTGCGAGAAGCGCTGGACCGGCAGGAAGAAACGCAAGCGGCCGAGCCTATGCAGCAGGAGGAAGACGACGCGCTGGCCGCCACGGCGCAGGAGTTGCTGGAGAAAGTCGAGCACAACCCAACGGATAAGTTCCGCAACAGCCAGTTTCTGAACTTGATTCGCAAGCTGCGGGACCGAGAGGTGAAGGTGGAGGGCGATAAGATGGTCGAGCAGACAGTCAGTCACACCTATCCTCACGTTGCACAACCATCTTCCCACCTTACCAGTGTCCCCCTCTCTCACAACAACTCTTCCTCTGGCTCCGGCGCTGCCACGCCCATGAGTTGGGACAGCGCGCACTTTGACACGCACATCTGCGGCGCCACCAATTGCGCGGGCGATGGTCACAGCCACACATTAGACCATTGGGAGTCGCCGTATACGTGATCGCACCCACATAAGACTGTATACAGTTGTACGAAAAAGTTAGTGCGATACAGAATTCACCAGGCTAACGCATGTGAGTGAACTACAGGCCGGTCCAGCCGCCGCCGCCGCCGCACAAGAAACGTCATCGCTAAACAACGCCCCTAGCACCGCCAACAGCCCATCGTCCGTCTACGGTTTCGACAACAGCGAGCAACGACCCAGCCCTTTGGATGGAGTTCCTCAGCCACAAGACCGAAATGGTCCTGTCGATTCCCGCCCGCCTGAATACAGCATACCCGCGCACGAGCAGGACCACGATCTCGGGCGAGTCGAGCCGCGGGACGGGCAGGAAGTGGTGGATCTGCTGAATCGGCCTGGACTGTGGGCGGGCGACGATATCGGTACGTTTTTGATGTCTCCGCCTGATGACTTCCAGCCGCGGAAATTGTACGCGAGGTCGGAGAGCCAGGAAAGGCGGGGCGCGAACCTGAGCGAGATGTTGTATGGTGCGGACGGGACGCTGTCGGCCGCCCGGCGTGGAGACTGAAGCATCCGCGTTATCTGAGCTCGAAAAGCACATTCATCATGGCACCATCTTTCTCTCATCAGCATCCCGCCGTGGAGTCAGAAAGCCAGAGCTGAGAATCGTCGGTTCTCAGGAACCACCCAGCACGACTACGACCCTCAAGCCGCCGAAGCAGGATGGGAGAACGGCTTCTCCCGTGGCCAGTGATGTCCGAGTCTACCTTAGGGTTCGCATTGAGAGCACGCGCAATTCTGTCTATGCACTCTGGCTGATTCGAGGCATGAGAAGCAGATTCGGAATTCATGATGACGTCGCCTTTTTACCAGCCTTGAGACCTGGTACAACTACCAAGCGGGTGGCTGGACTGATGGTGTACGAGTACACGGCCAAAAACGCAGGAGCAAGCTCGTCCACGGCAAGAAATGGAGTATGTCTATCCACTTTGCGTGCCTGCCTGGAAGGTTGACTCGTGGGGGCAGCGGGAGAAGTGCGGATGGGGAAAGATGTGGGAGGAGAAGAGGATGAGGTTGTTTCGCGAGATGTCAGGCGGGCTTGTCTTGCCGACGGACCAAAGCAGCGAAATGCATTGCTACGCCTCTCGATCACTGTGATCTCGATCCTTGTACAATCATCGTTTAGGACTTCCGTCAGCGAGACGGCTGCATGGTGGCGAGGCTTACTCTGCGGCTTCCTGCCCCGCCCTGGTTAGCTAGTATTCAGCATCTCGTCGAGCATGTGGCACGAGACTGCTTGTCCATTCAGTCAATACGATCCACAGCCTGTCTTTTCGCAACTTCGATCCCGTCTTCACGTCCTGAGCGATTCGGGGTCCTGTCGAGGGATTGTCTGTCGTCTAGGAATCGATGCTACGAAATCATGGTGACCGGTCATCCTGCACGCCGTGAACGACGTTCTGTCACGATGCCCAAGATCGATGCTGTCGTGACGGTAGTTTACTACTTGCCAAGTAGTGTTGTACCGCGGGTGACGAGGCATCTTGTTATTATACCTACATAAGGTACATACCTAGGTATACATGTAACCATGTTGGATGAGGCACGTGTTTGACTGCAGGGAAAAGCGACCCCACACGTGCCGGGGACTTTGCCATGCACTCCATATATCCTGTACCGATACCTATACTTGATGACACAGTTATATATGTACTCGTTCTCTTGTCGATGCTCATACTGTCAATGGCCGTCGTTCTCAACACCTTGCACGAGAAGTGAGTGGATTTTACCGGATATTCTACGCTCGATCCTGCGATACAGACGGGCCGAACAGGTACACCCTTTTGAGCGTGCCAGGGCCTCGCGTAAAAGACAAGCTCGCTTCAGCACGTCGCGCATTTCGCTTGATCCTCACTGGCCGCTTTATATGAATATATGAGAGCGAGCCGTCGGATTGAATCCGCCTGGCGTTCGACCTGCCCGCACGTGAACGTCGGCGGGCGCGCGCGCGCGCTAGTGACCAGCAGCGGCCGTGACGTTCTCTAGTACAGTACTTGGTACAGTAGGAGGCCACATGGATGACAGGCACGCCACGGCGGGCGCGGAGCTTCATCACGAGCCTGCAAAGGCGCGTGAGAAGCAGCGCCAGGAAGCAGCCTCGTCGACGCCTTCCACTCCACCCCCCGCCACCACCAGCACCGTGCCTTCCGCCGCCAACATGCAACGACCCTACGAACACCACAGCAGCAGTAGCGCCAGCCCTCCCATCGGCGCACAACCGGACCCGGAGGCGTATCGCCCAAGCCTGGCAAGCCATGGCGCACCCGCTTCCACGTCGCACCCGCAACCTCACCGTCTGCCTCCGATGCAAAGATTCGAAGGTCCACCGTCGCACAACACGCAGTACCCGCAGCATCACCCGCTACCACCACCACCACCACCACCTCACCCGCCGAACCACGCCCCCGACGCTTACGCCCAGCCTCATTATGCCTACCAAAACGGTAACGTAATCCACCCCGCGCCCATGCTGGCTAACGGGCAACCCGGCCTCACGCGCTTCCCCATCCCTCCTCCGCTGGCGCCGCTCGACGCACGCGCCATGTCCGCTGGCCGACACAAGAAGGAAATCAAGAGACGGACAAAGACGGGTTGTTTGACGTGTCGGAAGCGACGGATAAAGGTACGCGCGCGGTGATTGTCCAACTTCGCATCCGTTCAGAAGCTCAGAGGTGTTTGACGTCTCAGTTCGTGATAATGGCGCTTCGCTTATTATGATGGGTCGCGACGGACGCTTCCAAGCGAACCGGCCTAAGGCCTACAAGCGAGACTTTGTTTTGCGACGAAGCTTTCTGAACCCCGAATCACCTCCAACCAAACACTGCACAACAAACAACCACTTTTCCGTGATATATCAATACTGACCGCCCGCTATAGTGCGACGAAGGCCTGCCCGCGTGTCGTAATTGCGCAAAGAGCAAGCGCGAGTGTCTGGGCTACGATCCCATCTTCAAAACTCCCACCGGTCCCGCGCCCATCCAACCTGCTCCGATCGACGACGGCACGCCTGCATTGTACCCAGGTGCAATACCCGTCCAATCACCAAACCAATACCCACCTCCGTCGGCGTATCCAGGTACGGGTCAGACTTTCGTTCACGCCGGCGACTCGGAGACGCCTCACGGATACGGCCCTCCTTTGGACCCAGCCCTCGCGAGTGGCGACCAATCTCTCGACATGGCGCACGCAAACCCTCACCCACACTCTGAGCGGAGACGTAGGTAGTACGCTCGTCTCACTTAACCGAGGGGTGACCACTGACGTGACTGTAGCAAACCACATCACCATCGACGACCTGTTCGCACTAAACGACATTCCGCCCCAGTACGAGCGTCGTGAAGCGCCTCCGCCCGTCTCGGCCGCCACCCAACAGGAGATCGCGGACTTTTACAACTACCACTACGCGCCAGGCTTGGATCGCTTGCTGGAAACGGACTGGTACAGCCGGTCCGGGCTCGAGCAATTACGGCAGGACGCACGTACGCAGGACTTCGTCGCGCAATGCATCGACCACTTCCAGTCGCGCACCGACGACGCCCACTCCACCAACGTCAACAAATCCCTCGACGCGCGCCTCGTCTGGCAGCTGGCGACACTGTGCCGAGGAGCGAGCTCCACCGATCACGACCTCATCGCCCGTGTCGACACGCTAGAAAATCTCCTCACGGGCCAGTACCTCGAGCCCAGCAAAGTCCCTTCCCCGCCTCCGCTCCCACCACAACCATCCTCACGAGAACCTCCGCCGCCAAACTACAACGCAAAATACAACGAACGCGCCTTCTGGCACCACCTCGGCCGCTTCGCCTCCGTCCACGACCCATCCTCCTCCTCCCCGTCCTCTTCCTCCGCCACGGAGCACGCCCTGGCCTCCATGCGCACCGTCCTGAACTCGCTCGAGAACCGCGACGTCCTGTACTCCATCGCCATCGTGCGGGTCCTCGGTGGCAGTCGCCCAGACACTACCGCCGCCTCCTTACCGCCCGAGGATGCGGAAGCGCTCCGCGTCGCGCGGCGGTTCGTCGAGGAGGAGGACGGGCGCGGCACGACGCAGGTCGTGCAGCGGGTGTGTAGTATGGCGTTGAGGGGGTGGGCGTTGCTGATGCGATAAGCCTGGATCGCCCATGTTTGGTCGTGGCGGATCCGAACACTTTTTCTTGTTTGACGCTTTGCGCGAAGGTGTTTCGTGGCGCTCTTCAAGTCTTTCTCCGATCCGGAAAACGTTCGAGCGGGTGTGGTTGGGAGGGAGTGTGATAGCTCCTTGTGTCTTCGCGTTCGTTTGTTTTTCTTATCCTGTGATACCCCCTGCCGCGGGAAGGGTGGGCAATGTCCACAGTCTCCATATCCATTTAATTGGCATTCAATCTGATTTTTCACAAGTCTTCTCCACTGACTGCAGAGCCGTCACTTGCAGTTCATATCACCACTTACAAAGTAGTACGTGACCGGAAGGTCGAGCGGTTAGCTTTCTGCAACAGTGTGCCTATCATTGACAATGCATGGCGCACTTGAGGTTCCCGTAATACTGAAAGGAGCTGAGATCTCAGATGGGCGTGAGCCACGGTCGTCCATCGACTGCATGATCACGTCACGTTCCCCATTCACCACCCAAAACAAACATTCCCTCCCCTCGCTCCTCTATACAAACGCCCAGCTCCGAAAACACAAGCACCAAAGCGCGCCCTTCAACTGACACCGAAACCCCGAACCCTTCACGCTCAGATCCCATTCAAAGGAAGAAAACTCTCACAAAGCCCCCCAATACCGCGTCCCATAACACATCTCATCCCAATCCGCATCCGTCATGCCCATCAGATCGTTCATCGCCGCGCCGCCAGACGTCATCGGGTCCGGCGTGAGTCCCGTCCCATCACCACCAGTACTATGACCACCTGCTCCCCAGTCCTGCGGAACGATGAAGCCGCCGAGTACTTGGGTGTCTGAATGCGGGAGGAAGGCGGGCATGTCGAAATCTGCTGCAGTGAGGGTTATGCCGGTGGCGGCGGTTTGCTGGTGGGATGGGAAGGGTTGCTTAGGGTCGGATTGCGTTTGATGGAGGAGATACTGCTGCGCTAGGTCTTGTGGCGAGTAAGCGGTGTTGGAGGTATTAGAGGATGTGTTGTTCTGTTGCGAGTGACTGCTGGAGCTCGGGGTGCGGTGATCACCGCCACCGCTGCCGTCGTCGGGACTGAGGTCCATTTCCGGTTGGGCTGGTGCAGGGCTGCGGGTGCGTTGTCGGTTCGGGAGGTCGAAGTGAGGGGATGAAGCGGTTGTGAAGTCGTGCATCTCTCCTCCTCCTGCTGTCGTTTGATAAGGGAGAGATTCTCGTTTGGTGGGCGCAGAGACACCGGACGCGGCATTCGGCTGATTGTACATGGCGAGGCCCGAGTCGCCGTACGTAGGCAAGCTTTGCCGCGCGCTCGCGTCCAGCGGGTCGATGTAGACCGCACAGCCGTCATTACGCTTCGGCGCGAGGGTTTTCGGGATCGCGGCGCGCAAGGTCTGGACGTCGTCGAGGCCCGAGCTCTCGAGGTCGACGTCGAGTTGGACGAGGAAGGATTCCGTGAGCGGGTTCTTGCGTTTGAGGGCGTGCATGGCCGCGAGGAGGAACTGCAGGGACGCGCGCACTTGGGCGTCTTTGGGCCGCGATTTGAGGTACTGGACGAAGACCCGGGCCGCCACGTACAGGCAAAATGACATGAAGGGGTTCATCTGGAAGCACGGACGTCAGCGGTGAAGTTTGGCATGTTCGTAGAAGGAGGACGGCACTCACGGAGGACAAGTCCAAATGGCTGATCTGGCGCATCATGCTGGCGATCTCGGACGCCGCCGTGATGCACCGGACCTTGCTTTCGGCGGCGATGCGCCCGGGCAAGCGGTTCTTGTCCGATTTGAAAATGGCGGCTTGGTGAAGGCAGATCGTCGAGGTGTGGATGTTCATGTTCATGAAGATGATGTTCGCATCGCCGAGCCCGGCCGGAAACCGTAGCGCGTCCGGCAGAGCGAGCGAGATGTTGAGCAGGGTGTTGTCCATTTCCCGATGCCGCTTCCAGAACTCGCCGTTCAGGTCCTCGTCTCTGTCGTCTGGCCCGGGTCGGTGAAGATGCGCGAGGTTTCGACCGAACATGCAGGCCATCAGAACCACACCTGCAAAAGACGAAAGGCTCGAAGCGCCCTGTGGATCTAGGGCTTCGCTCAATGTCATAGTCTTGCCCGGTCTGTTGAGCTCGTACTCATGCTCTTCGCTCGGAAGAGTGGTCATAACATCCACCTCTTCGATAGCCATCGGCCAACCGGTCCCGATACTCGAATAGCGGTCGATGCAAAAACACATCCAGAACGTGCGCCGCCTCTCCTCCCGCTCCGTCCAATCTCTGGGCGGTGGCAGACACTGCTTGACATCCATCCCGCTGCCATCCAGACGGTGCAACCCCATCATCTGCCCCAACCTACTCGCCCGGCCAGCCGACATCCACGCGCGCGGGAAATACATCAATCTGAACTCGTAGGTGGCCAGCAACGCCCAGGTCTGACAGTGCGCGACGGTGATCATGCTCTCGCCGTGGCCCTTCATCTCGTCCTGTTGCACGTACTTGCGCGCGCGGTGGTAGAAGTGCTCCTGCAGGGTCTCGTACTTGTCCGTCACGCTCGCCGCGTTGCACCACATGGCGTAGCGCAGGCACACAGGAGGGCGCGCGTACGGCGCGAGGTTCATGGCGGCGTGGTACCGAGGTCGGTGCATCATGGGTAACGACGGGTGGATCTTTTCGAAGTACGCTCGGTTCAGCTCGTCGACGACGTCTTGCGTGGGTAAGGGCTCGTCCAGTCCCAAGCCTATCATTTCCCACGGAAATGGCTCCTCTGCTGGCATGTTGACGCTTTCACTGCCGGTCGCCCCGAGCGTCGCGTGTGGGAACTGCGACTGAGTCGGATAGTCGTGCTGATGGATCGTGCGCTCCATATGCGGCAGTACATCCACATTACTAGCACCCACCGCAATGTCCGAGAACTCGGGCACCATCGCGTCGTCCTGTGACGACTGCGCTACCGCCTGCTCGTAACTTGCACCCTTCTTCTTACCCGACGACGCCGGCTCATCCTGAGTCTTCAACAGCGTCTCGACCTGCGCCAACCGTGCCTCCAGCGCCTTGACATATCCCCGTTTCGGTCCGCTCTTCCGCCGTACTTCATCGTACGAGCAATCGTGCTGCAATCGCACACACGTCCCGCACGAGGGTTTGTCGCCATCGCAGCGCAGCTTGCGCTTCCGACACAGCACGCACGCGATCCGCTTGGGTTTGGGCACTTGGCCGCCGGCATCCTCTTGCGATCCTCTCCGCTCCTCCTCCTCGGCGTGGTGTCGCGGTGGTGGTTGTTGTGAGAGGTCGTTGAAGTAGTCGTCGTTGGGCGACTGGTCTCCCGAATCCTCTGGCATTTTGTTCGTTGATCACCTATCTTAAACCACTGGCCTCCGAAGTAGCTCTGGATTGTACATAGCTTTGCTCCAGGTGCTTCAGACCGACGACTCGGTGGCCAAGTCCACATCAGCACTTCGAATCGCCAAGAAGGGCATCGGGAAGAGGTGATGGGTAGGTAGGGAATGCAAGCTTGAACATGGACATGGGCGACCGCAATAGCCCGCAGGCAACACAGG
>Ga0058704_10001191_pt1 | contig 12283 bp, 6 predicted proteins | sample AgamicMgSfe_FD_71363 | JGI IMG/M metagenome (GOLD analysis project Ga0058704, IMG submission 71363) | Agave microbial communities from Guanajuato, Mexico - Mg.Sf.e | ecosystem: Host-associated > Plants > Phyllosphere > Phylloplane/Leaf | place: Guanajuato, Mexico | collected 2012-05-30
GTTTGTTTGTTTGTTTGTTTGTTTATTTGTCGCGTCTCGTGGACTTTTTTTCGGATTCCAGGTTGTGGTTGATAAACATTATAGCAGGCGTGGGACCATGTGATGATGTAGGTGGGGGGTTCCAGTGGCGGTGGAGGCGCGGGCGGGGGCAGTCTGTACGCCACCTTTTTTCTTTTTGGTCAGCGACATTGGGGGTTTGTTTTGTCTGCTGCCCTTTCCCGCTTGGTGTCGGAGGAGACCGATGAAGATGCGCCATCTTCGTGTGTCCGCGTCAATTGTATATACATCTGTTCACGACCTTTGAAGTTGAGCGCATGCACTGTTTGTTGCTAGCGCGACGTCATTGTCGGTTGGGAAGTGGATCAGCAGGGTGATGTTGTATTGTCACATGCGCGTAGCCAATGCCGAGGCTCCTGGAAGTGGAGATGCTATAGTATAGAGCGAAAGCTTGTTCGTGTGCAGAAAGTGATATGTTGCAATGCTACCTAGGTGCCTGGCAGCCTGGTAGCCTTGAACTGGATCATCGTGTACCAATCCTCTCGTGAGCTCATGCCACGTCGCCCCGCTGCACGTAGAAAACGGGAAATACTAGGTCCAAGTCCAGGTCCAGGTCCAGGTCCAGGTATTTGAGATGGAAATAGTATGTACACTGCCTCAGGCTGCCAGGAGCCTCGGGAGGTTGGGAGAGATGATTGGTCGGAAGGAGGGCGGATGCTCCCCATCAGCCACCCGTGGCACTCCCTGCTTGCCTTGCCTCTGGGCCGGGCCCGTGTCGATCTCTCGACTGCTGACTGCGCCGCACCTCACACCGACCTCCCTACATAAGCAGTCAGGTGGGCCATGATGATACCATAAGGTAGGTATGGATCGAAGCTAAGAATCATAAGCAAACCCGCACCGACAACAATCCCAATTGGAACTCACATGACACGTCACTCCCACCTGACACATGACGCCCCGTCGCCTCTTAAGCCGGATCTCATCTGTTAAGCAACCGGCGTCGCACCTTTTCCCACCGCCCGGCCCTTTTTCCTCGTGAGAACGTTTCCTTTCCGACTTCACCTCTTCCTCCCCCGAGCCCCCTCCCTCGCCAGCATCTTCACCTGCTGCTCTCTTGCATCCTGCAGCATTATCGCATCTTAACAACCGCTCGCATCTGCACCGGCGTCGCTGCATCCCAGCATTCCACCACCGTTTCCCATCTCATCACCCGTCATTCCACACCTCTCTCTTAGCCGCAGAGCTTATCCGTTGTTGATCTGTTGACTCGACACAATCTGCGCTCCATCCCCGAAACTCTCCCTCCCACCTCCCTCCTTCGGTCTCATCCCCCTCCGCAGACGTGGTGTGAAACATCAACTCGTTGTGAGGCCAGTCGGAGCAGATCACGCCCACCATGCTATCCATCCGCGCCACACTCGCGCTCTGCGCCGCCACCGTGGCACTCGCCGCACCGTAAGTACTGACGTCCGGTCGAAACCAAGCGGAGCGCAAATGTTGACGCGCAAGCTGCAGAGCCAGCTCGTCCTCTGGTCCGACGGGCTACGACTGGGGCAATGAGAAGATCCGAGGCGTCAACCTCGGTGGGTGGCTGGTGCTGGAGCCCTGGATCACGCCCTCCATCTTCCAGGCTTACCCCATGTCGAAAGGCATCGTGGATGAGTACACCCTCTGTCAGTCGCTGGGGACCCAGACCGCTCACGACTCCGTCCTGAAGCCCCACTGGGACGGCTGGGTGCAGCTCTCCGACTTCCAGAAAATCGCCAACTCGGGCTTCAACCTCGTCCGCATCCCCATCGGTTTCTGGGCCTACGACAATTTCAACACTCCCTACGCCAGTGGCGCGGCGCCCTACATGGACAAGGCCATCGCCTGGGCTAGGCAGGTCGGGGTCAAGGTCATCGTCGACCTCCACGGCGCGCCCGGCTCCCAGAACGGTTTCGACAACAGCGGTCAGCGCATCCCAAGCCCGTTGTGGCAGACGGACTACGCGAACGTTCAACGCACCCTCGACGTCCTCAAAACCATCCAGACCAAGTACGGCGCTTCATCCTACGACGACGTCATCGCCGGCATCGAGCTGCTGAACGAACCCCTCTCCACCTCCATGAACGTCGACGACCTCAAGCAGTTCGAGCGCAACGGCTACGGCCAGCAACGCGCCGTCTCCCAATCGCGCGTCGTCATCGTCCAAGACGGCTTCCAACAACCCAACTCGTACAACGGCTGGCTCTCGCCTTCGGACAGCAACTCGCAGTGGGTCGCCATCGACCACCACGAATACCAGGTCTTCACCAACGAGCTCGTGGCCATGCAGCCGTGGCAGCACCGGCAGTACACCTGCAACAACGCCGGCACGTACTCGAGCGCCGACAAGTGGACGTTCGTCGGCGAGTGGACGGCCGCCATGACGGACTGCGCCGCCGCTCTCAATGGCTACGGCATCGGCGCCCGCTACGACGGCACCTACCCGGGCTCGTCGTACGTCGGTTCGTGCGCCAACGTCAACTTCATGGAGACGTGGAGCCAGAGTTTCAAGGACGACACGAGGGGTTACATCGAGGCGCAGATGGAGGTCTTTGAGCGTAACACGCAGGGTTGGATTTTCTGGAACGTGAGTTTTGATCGATCCTCGTTGTAATGCTTTGCTGTGCTTGTGTGCTGATTTGCTCTTCTCAGTTTAAAACCGAAGCTTCCCCCGAATGGGACGCCTTCCGCCTGATCGACGCCGGCATCTTCCCCCAGCCGCTCTCGTCGCGCCAGTTCGGCCAGATCTGCAATAACTGACGAAGAAGAAGAGTGAGAAGTGCCGCCCATTGCAAAGATCATGACCGCGCACCTTTGGAAACCGCAGCCGGGGGATGCTGGAGCCATTGCCAACGAAGAAAGAAATAAAGGGAGAACTGACGATAAACGGAACGGGGGCCATCTCCGGTGGATTCATTTCTTCCGCTTCTTTCTTCTTTTTCTCTCGATCTCTCTCTCTCGGATACCCGAGTCTCTGTTTGGATGACTCAAATCTCACGAAGTGTTCCTTTTCACGAGAGCTACGTTCGGAGCGTGCGCGTTTGCAGATGATTGAGGTGTTGTTTAGTGATATTCAAATCATGTGTCACTTGCAAGTGCTGTGCTGTAGTGAATGATGGCGAGATGCTGAATTTCAAGAGTGATGTTGCCGTCATGTGCTGATTTAGACCTACCATATCAAAACTCCTGGGATCCGCTCCCCCAGACCCCGCCTTCTTCACAGACTCGAACCCACCACGACTTCTGGCATCCCGCCCGCCTGCACACCCTCGCTTCCTTCCCACCTGCGCTTTCTTTTCTCTTCCCTTTTGCTCTCTTTCGCCCGCTCTAGTCCCTTTTCCAAAAGACGGCATACCATTTCCTCCATCGCGTCCACCCTCGATCGAACCTCTTTTGGCGCGAGCCGTGACCGGACGGCGCGTTTCTTGTCCCGAGATGCCCGGCGGACGGGTCAGCCGGTACGACTGGGACGACAAGAAGGAGATTTGTTACAAGTTGTTTGTCGAGGAGAGGAAGTCGCCGAGGGAGATTGTTGAGGGTGGGTTTATATTCTTATCACTCTCTCACTCATCATTTCTTTTTCACTCGTTTTATGTGTGTTGGGCTTGCTGACGTTGGTTTTAGTGAGTTTGCGTTGTATTATGCGATGGGGTCTTGAAGCCTGTTGTTTGTTTGTTTGTTTGTCGGACTGACGTTGCTGGTTTCGAAAAGTACTTCGCCAGTCATTTCGGCGTCGATCAAAGTGAGATACCAAGGTAACGTACGTCCCACTCAATCGTGCGCGCGTGGTTGTATTGACTGTCGCGCAGCGTCCGACTCTTCCGTCGCCAGTTCCACGAGAAATGGAATTTCCCCAAGAGGCAGGAGCCCATGGCCCCCGACACCGAGGCCGCGATGCAGGAGCGCATCCGGCAGATGTGGGAGGCCAACATGAACATCAAGGACATCCGGGCGGTGCTCGAGGACGAAGGGTATGAGTTCAATCGGCGCGAGTACGCGAGGTTGAGGAAGAGGAATGGGTTTACGAGGAGGGAGGGGGCGGGGTATAAGCCGCGGTTGCCTTCGCCCGGGAAGAGGAAGCGAGGGGATGATGATGATGGTGATGATGGGATGGAAGCGGACGGTGATGCCGCTCGTGATGGCGGGATGGACTCGGGCATGGTGCAGGCGGCTGGCGGCGTGATGGGTATGGCGGGGACGATGCAAGTGGGCGACCAGCAGCCGGGTCTGTCACCAGAGGAAGAGGCGCGTCGTGCTGAGCGTCTCGCGCAGCTGAATGCGAAGAGCGACGAGCAGTTTCACAGCCGGAAGCGGCGACGTCGCATCCGCGGCTACGGACACTTGCCGGCCGACGAATCTGGCCTGCCGCCACGCTACCGTTCCGAGACGTCGCTGGACGAATGCAAGGCTTTCCTACACCTGACCAACGACATGTATCAAGCGATCAGGCGCGCGTACGAGGAAATTTGTGGGGAGTTCGGGATCGAGAGGAAGAAAGGGGCGGCGGAGGACGGCAGGTGGCAGTCGTCGAAAGACAAATTGATCCGCGAAAACATGCACCTCTCCGGCGTGATGCATCCCCTGCAGCCCGATCTGGACCAGAAGGCGAACGCGTTGGATTGCCTGTGCATGGACATCACCAAGCGCATCCGCGACGCCCCGAAGGTCATCACCGTCGCCCAGGCGAACAACGGGCTCGGGCTCAACCCGTCGGCAAGCAAGAATCTGCGCCGCGCCTTTTACGAGATCTTGGAGGCGGACAAGTACACGACGAAGCTGGCGTGCGGGGACGAGCACTTCCAGGAGCTGCGCGAGCGTTGGATCGCCGGTTCGCCCTTTTTGCAACAGGTCGTGGCCGAAGGTGACCCGCAACGGTTGAAGTGCGTGGAGAAGCTGCAGCGCGACTGTCAGAAGCGCTACGGCGATGACCGAATCCGCGCCGACCCCAGTCTGGCGAACTGGGGACTGAAAACGTACGGCCCTGGCCCTGGTCCCGCCAACCTCCGCAAACCTGGCGAACGCTATTCGCAGCCCCCCAAAGCTCCCGCACCACCCAAGCCGGCCAAAAAATCGAGGCAGAGCGCCGCTGCAGCCGTTGCGGAAGTAACGGACCCCGTCGCGCTCGACCCAGCTCTCGTCAACGCCTACGCCGACCCCATCCCAGCCTACTTCCGCCTCGCGCCGTCATCGCACATCATCGGCCACCACCCGCGCATGTGGCTCGGTAAGATCGAGGCGCCGACTGTGGCGTCGTTGCACAAAGCGGCGGCGAGCAATGCTGGGGCCGCGAGCGTCACCAAGGCGCAAGGCGTGATCAAGAACGAGGACGGCAGTGAGGTGTGCTATCAGATCGACGTGGATGAGGAGTTGCAGGTGTATCTCGAGGCCGCTGGGGCGCAGGACAAGGCGACGTTTGTGGTGCAGTTGGTTGGGGGGTATGCTTGAGCAGATGGAGGTGATGTGCTGGGATGGGGGCATCTCCTTTGAGGTGATGAGAAGAGATACATGAGTACCTACATAGTACTTACTACCTGTAGGATATAGCTCGTGCTCTTTGGTGAGCTTCTGTCATTACCCGGAAGAAGAACTTGGTATATCTTTTGTGGTTTGTACATGTTTCTACTTGCGGTTACAAGTGGGAGGGAAGAAGATGTCATTGGGTGACGCTGTTCAAACCTAGTTCATACTGGAGAGATGGCGTTCAGCCACCCGCACGGTTCGCTGCCGATCATTCCGATGAACCGTGCGGCGGAGGTTCATGCACAACAGCACTGCACTTCTTGAGTCCGAGATGCTTGACGATACAGTTACAGTACTCCTTTTCCATATCAGTCGGAGGAAGAACCAGTATTCCCCTCCCTCAATTTAACGTTCAGTCCATTTCTTCACAATCTTGGCGACAGAAGGGGGCCATGTCTTGATGTTATCACCCATCAACCACCCAACCGCAGTCCAACCCGCAAGGCACCCGACGATGCACCCATCCACCACCAATGCCGCTTTCGTCCTCTCCGCCGCCCACCACCCATGAGTAACCACAGCGAACCCTCCATCTTCACCTCGCGCGACAGTTTCATCCAGAAGCCCACCGCGCCCCCGCAGCGCTCCCACACCCCGACCCGCCTGCCCCGGACCAGCTCGCCCTTTCGTCGACAGAGCTCGCCGCATTGTCTGGAGCCGTACAAGATCTCCGCGATCGTCGAGGGGTCTTCTAGTGGTGCTGTCGCCACGTCGTCGCTCGTTACATCTGCTGTTCCTCTTTCGGAGAAGGTCGTTGGGGGAAAGGACGTTGTTGGTATTATTAGGAACGAGGGCAGGACGGGAACGCAAGAGTCTGGGACCAAGCCAGCCCCATCGGCATGGGTTTCGGGTGTTGTGCCCGCTGGTGATCATCTTGTAAACTCGGGCTTGCGTACTCGCGCGGCGAGTGTAAGCATTGCAAGTCCTGCTGGCGCCTTGCAGGTCCCGTCGCAGCAGACACTGCACCCGGTGAGCCACGCCACCACACCGAACAAGCGCGGCGCGACAGAGCCTGCAGGTCCCGCGTCGGAGCCGAATCCCAAGCGTCCGCGGTTCTTGGCGCGCAAGATCAAACACACCCTCGACGGCTTTCCCTTCGGCCCGTCGAACTTCAACCACCCTCCGCTCGAACCGCCGAGCCCGCTGTTCTTCAGCAACACCCCGCGCCAGCGGCCGCCGTTGCCCCCGCGGTTCAGCAGCAGCGAGGCGGCGGCAAGGATGTTGAGCAAGGCGCGCACGGAGGATAGCCATGTCAAGACCGTCAGCCTGGCGCGCGGCACCATCACCACCCCGGCGGGCTTCCCCCCCACGAGCGCGCCGAGGCAGGATTCCGTCAGTCGGCGAAGCTTGGAGCGGAGCGTCACCGGCCGCAGCGATAGCCCGGAGGCCGGTGGCAGATATGGCGAAGGTGGCGGCTTAGATGTAGGCGGCATGTTGGGCTCGATTGGCATCTTGGAGTTGTTGGAGCAGGACGAGCGGCCCACGTTCATTGTGGACTTGGGCGACAACGCGAATTACGGGCCGGGTTCGCTGCACCTCGTCTTTGCCAATTCGTCTCTGCGCTCGTATCACGGTATGCCCGAGCTCGTGAGCGGCACCGCGGCTGGAGACGCGAGTCCGGCGCCGAACGCGTATCTGCAGTTCAAGTCTTGGCTGCTCAGCGCGAGCGTCGATGGCGAGAGCCTCAACGTCTGCTTACCGTCGTTTGTCTACGCTGGCGTGACCTGGAGTTGTTCGACGTTGAGGAAGAGATTGCGCATCATCGGCGGGGCGTTCATGACGAGTCCGGCCGCGTCGAACCCGCCGACGGGAGCAGCGAGTGTGTCGCCTTCCGCAAAGCCTTTACGCATGCGAACGGCGCCGACGCAGACCGCTGGTGCCGGTTCTGCGTCCGAACCGGCGGATTATTTCGCTGGGGCGGTACTCTCGCCCGCCCGCTCGTCGCCGCCTTCAGAGCCCGTGGGAATCCCTAAGGCGGCAGTTGTACCGACCATCGAGTCCCAGCGTCGGGAATCGAACGGTCACGGACCTTTGCTTCCGCCCCAAGTCGACCTGTCCGGCGCCACCGATCTACTCCCCTCGCCCTCAACGTACGTAAGCTCCTCCGCCGGCCGTCCGATGCGGAGCTCGTACGGCAGTAGCGCCGTTAACTCGTCCGCTAGTCGTGTCGCGACCGTCGCGTCGGACGCCCCGTCCTTTGACTGGACCCGCTTGCCCGTCACCGACAACATGCCGCGCCACATCCAATTCGCGCGGTCGGTGGATTGGGCGAGCACGAGCCTGGGCCCGATCGAGCTGTGGTGCAGCGATCTGCGGCAGATGTGCAACCTCATCATGGCGTCGCCCCACCCGGCGGCGATGTACTGGGGCGAGGACCTCATCGCGATCTACAACGAGGCGTACATTTTGCTCGCGGGCCAGAAGCACCCCAAGCTCATGGGCCAGTCGTACAGCGAGGCGTGGGCGGAGATCTGGGACGACGTCAAGGACGTGTTCGCGAACGCGAAGAGCACGGGCGAGGCGACGATGAAGGACGACGATTGTTTGTTCATGAAACGCAACAGCTACCTCGAGGAGACGTATTTCAGCTGGTCCATCATCCCCATGGTGGGCTGCGACGGCTCCGTCATGGGCCTCTACAATCCCGCGTTCGAGAAGACCCGGCGGAAGATCGCCGAACGGCGCATGCTCACGTTGCGGGAGGTGGGCGAGCGGACGGCGTCGGCCCGGGATGTAAGGGGCTTTTGGGCGCAGGTGCTCGACTCGTTCGAGTTCAACGAATATGACAGCCCGTTCTTGCTACTTTACAGCGTCGCCGATGAGGGCGACAGCGACTCCAGCAGCATCCACTCCAACTCGGTGTTCGCCGTCCGCCAGTGTACGCTCGAGGGCGCGTTGGGTGTGCCGGAGGAGCACGTCGCGGCACCGCACCAGATCGATCTGAAGACGGGCATGGAAGGCTTCGGGCCGGTGTTCCGGGAGGTGATGGGGACCGACAAGCCCGTCCTGCTCGAAGTCGGCACCAAGGAATTGCCGGAGAGTCTGCTCGCCGGACTGCAGCTACGTGGCTTCGGTGACCCGGTTCGGGCGGTCGTGGTCTGTCCGATTTACCCCACGACCGGCGACAGCAACGTCCTCGGCTTCTTGGTCCTGGGCGTGAATCCGCGCCGACCGTACGACGATGACTACTCCCTCTTCGTGCAGCTCCTGAGTCGGCAGCTTGCAACCTCCTTGGCGTCCGTGGTGCTTTTCGAAGAGGAGATCAGGCGGGGCCAGAAGGCGGCGAAGCTGGCCGCGCTCGATCGCATCGAGTTGTCCGAACAGTTGGCCGCACGCACGCAGGAGGCCATCGAGAGCGAGACGAAGTTCACGCGCATGGCGGAGTTTGCGCCCGTCGGCATGTTCATCGCGAACAGCGAAGGACGGATCACGTTCGCCAACGACACGTGGTACGGCATCTCGCGGGTGACGAAGGACGAGAGCATGGCCGACACGTGGATGGAATCCGTCAAGCCCGAGGACCACGAGCTGGTCAAGCAGCTGTGGAAGGACCTGGTCGTGGGCACGAAACCGGTGAGCAGCGAGTTCCGGTTCAAGGCGCAGTGGGAGGGTCGGAGCGGCACGCGCGGCGACACCTGGGTCCTCTTCTCGGCGTACCCGGAAAAGTACGCGGACGGCAAGCTGAAGTCGGTCTTTGGCAGCATCACGGACATTTCGCAGCAGAAGTGGGCCGAGGGCATCCAGACGCGCAAGATGGAGGAGGCGGTCGAGTTGAAACGGCAGCAGGAGAACTTCATCGACATCACGTCGCACGAGATGCGCAACCCGCTGTCGGCGATCCTGCAGTGCTCCGACGAGATCACGACCAGCTTGACCAAGTTCCGGCAGACGGAAGAACGCGTGATCCCGGACGAGCTCCTCATGAGCTGTTTGGATTCTGCTCAGATCATTAACCTCTGCTCTCAACATCAGAAGAGGATCGTCGACGACGTTCTTACGTGAGTTCACCCGTGCACGATCGCTGACTATGACAGATTTGCTGATTACTATCTTTCTTCTAGGCTGAGCAAACTCGATTCACAACTACTCCTGGTCACGCCCGTGGACGCACAGCCGCTCACGGTGGTGCAACGCGCGTTGAAGATGCACGAGGGCGAGCTGCAAGCCGCGGACATCCAGATGCGGTTCGTCGTCGACCAGTCGTACCGCGACATGGATCTGGACTGGGTGCGCCTCGACCCCAGCCGGGTGTTGCAAGTGCTCATCAACCTGACCACCAACGCGATTAAATTCACGGGCACCGAGAGCAAGCGAACCATCACCGTCACCATCGCCGCCTCCCGCCAACGCCCGAGCGAGTTGCAGCAGCCCCCCGTCAACTACTTCCCCACCCGCAGCAAGCGGAAGGACAGCATGGCCGAGCGGGACTGGGGCGAGGGCGAGCTGGTGTACGTGCACTTCTCCGTGCGGGACACCGGCCGCGGCCTGAACCCGGAGGAGAAGAAGTTGCTCTTCCTCCGCTTCTCCCAGGCCTCCCCGCGCACGCACGTGCAGTACGGCGGGTCCGGCCTCGGGTTGTTCATCTCCCGTGAGCTCACGGAGCTGCAGGGCGGTCAGATCGGGGTGGAGAGCGAGACGGGCAAGGGCAGCACGTTTGCGTTTTACGTCGCGGCGCGGCGGAGCAGCGCGCCGCCGGACGTGGACGGCGGGACGGGGATGCGGCGGGCGGACGCGCGGAGCAGGAGTATGCCGTCGTCGGCGGTCAAGCCGCCCGCGGGTAAAGTCACTTCGGCAGGCACTTCCACTCCCGCGGCCGCTGCTGGAGGTGGAGACGCGCCGCCGCCGATCCAGAAGCGCGTGCTGATCGTCGAAGACAACCTCGTCAACCAACGCGTGCTCCAAAAACAGCTGAAGAACCTCGGCACCGAAGTGCACCTGGCGAACCACGGGGGCGAGGCGCTGGAGAAGCTGCGGCAGTCGACCTACTGGGCCGACCACAACAGCAACAGCGGCACGACCCCACCGATCGACATCGGCGTCGTGCTCATGGACCAGGAGATGCCGGTCATGGACGGGCTCACGTGCACGCGCCGGATCCGCGAGCTCGAGCAGGAAGGGAAGTTGACGGGCCACGTGCCGATCATCGCGGTGACGGCGAACGCGCGGGCGGAGCAGGTGCAGACGGCGTTGGACGCGGGGATGGTAAGCAGGCCTGATCTCAACTCTTTCGATCTGGTAGGTGTCGTTGTCGGTTCATACTGACTTTGTCTTCGCGAAATAGGACGACGTCGTCTCCAAACCCTTCCGCATCCCGGACCTCGTGCCCAAGATCGAGGGGTTGCTCGAGAAGTATCCGGTGCCTGGACGGGGCTCGTCATAACATTGGTGGACGGTGCTACATCTTTGGAGGCGTGCGGTGTCCCTGGTTGGGAGAACGGGTTCTCGAATGACTGACTAGGAAAGGGGAGTGGTGCACTACAGGGTTTGCCTTTTTGGGGGTGGGGTATGGGAGAAATGTCATGGTGGATCGACATGGTGAAGCGGGAACGCCACGCGATTTCATGGATGAGAGGAGTTTTACCTCATTACATGGGTAAAGCTTCGGAATGATGAATGGTGATTGCAACCGAAGGCATGCATGCATGCATGGCGTGGCGTATGTATGTTTGCTGGGCGTGAGCCTTTCTTGACGATAGGACGCATCTTTTCATCATCTGCTCGGCTTCCATCCTGGCTCTGGTTGGTTGGTTGGTTGGTTTGATTGGTGCTGGTATATGGTACAGGACCGAGATCTCGGACAGACGAACCCTGATGGAGGATAGCCCGTTGTCACCATTCCGGGGGCGAAAGTTCGTCGGTCACGCCGGAGGATTTTCCCTCGCGGCGGCCACACTCCTCGAGTCCTAGCTGACCACCCGACGTGCGCGCGCTGGATTCCCATGTTATTACTTGTAGACATGTCGTCCCACCACCACCCCACCTGGCCGCCGGCGTAGACCGGATGTTCTGCTCGAACGCCACTTTGTTCTTCTCGTGCCATGTGCATGGGCCAGTACGCGGACATCCCGACGAATCGGAAGACGGCCCCAGAATCGCTCAACCCGACAGTCTGGCTGGTTCCGGTCGCCGTTTCATCACCAGGGAACGTACACTTCATCTTCTGGGAAGGGAAACAACCGTGCGCTAATATCCGGGTGTTTGCTGTTGTAGATTGCAAACATCCTCTACATATGTACATGCTCGTGACACAGTCGCAGACTCGCAGGCGGCGTGCACACATGCATGCACGCCGTGCTGTTCATAGGCTAGGTACGCATGATGATGACCGTGGCGGAACGCGAGGGCTCGAGTCCATCATCACTGCGCATATATTCTTCCCATGTCCCGTCTCGATGTTCCGGGTTCAGCACTAGTTCGTCCCATGTCGTTACGCGAGCTGGCACTAGCAACCCGCTAGCGCCTTCCCAGCGCCGTGGATGGATCCGACGCCAAAAGCGCACGGCTTGACCAATGCTTTGCCGCCCGTTTCTCTTGATGAGCTTTTGCTCCGACCGTCTATTTTATCTTCATCTCTCGCCAACCTAGTCATGTCTGGTACTCACAACGGTACCTACTAGCCCAGTTGGATAGAGCCTGATAGTGCATTATGCGCATCCGGCCGGTGTCACGCGTGGCACAGCACATCCGCATGAACCACCGAGCCCGAGGCTCCGGGTCACATCGCGCGCGCGTGGAC
>Ga0058704_10001192_pt1 | contig 12280 bp, 21 predicted proteins | sample AgamicMgSfe_FD_71363 | JGI IMG/M metagenome (GOLD analysis project Ga0058704, IMG submission 71363) | Agave microbial communities from Guanajuato, Mexico - Mg.Sf.e | ecosystem: Host-associated > Plants > Phyllosphere > Phylloplane/Leaf | place: Guanajuato, Mexico | collected 2012-05-30
GATGGAGACGGCATGATCTTCAACAGCGACTTCCTCCGCAAAGGCGAAGCTGGAGGCAAGCAGGCGGCAACGGTCCTACATGATGCAGTCCAACAGTGGGCGGTGAGCAACGTGAGTCTCCGAACAATCACCATGCTCAACTAGTTACACTGCACTTCCACGCTCAACAAAGCCTCTCACGATCCTAGTGGGATGCCGGGCTAACGCATACAGGTTATTGACGTGCCATCCGATATCCGCATCGTTGTGCGCGTGTATGCCAATGTCAAGGGCCTCGCCGACGTCTGCACGAAGGCCGGCCTTATCACGTCTCCAAGCATGATGGAGGACTTCACGCGCGGTTTCACTCGCGGCAAGACGCTGTTCGACTTCGTGGACGTGGGGTATGGCAAGGACAGGGCGGATGGGAAGGTGGCTGGTAAGCATCATCCCCAACCTGGCGAACGACCTGACGTTGTGACACGACGTCCTCCCGCTTCTAAACCTCGTTTCATCGCTTAGAGATGACAACGCTGACGCTCTCACAGAAATCTTCAAGCTACACCTTTTCGACTATCATTGTCGCCAGATCTTGTTGGGATGCTCACACGATAACGGCTACGCTCGTTTGCTTGAGCAGTATATGACGGATAAAGAGGCGCTATACCGTGTCACCATGCTCGAAGGTGTACCCTTCGAGAAGGAGCTGGCGGTACGTATCATCGCATTTAACGCGCGCTTTTGTGGGCGAGATGCCTGGTTGCCAGCCACCGCTGTTGACGGCGCTCGCAAGAAAACATTGCTCTCGTCCACTTTACGTGGCGCTGCGCAGGCGCATCAGGATCGCTCAAGAAATTCAAGAAGCTGACATGATCGTCTACAGGTCCTACCCTTCACCACTGCAAAGTTCGCTGAGATCTTCCGCGAGACTAAGCTCAACGTCACCGGGCCATCTATTGACCTGCTTACCGGCCAAACCTTGCGCCCTCGCATCGACTCTAGAGGCTTGAGCGCGACCAGCGACGTCTTCACGCCTCGTACGAATACCCCGTTCTCACCAGTGTACAGTCCGAGTGGTATAGCTCAGCTGGATGGCCAGGGCTTGACACAGCGCCTTCCGCACATTAGAAACCCATCCATGGCGTCGTCGGCCGTCTCTTCCGAATCCGGCGTCAACGCATGGGCGACCGTGGCGAAGAAGTCCTCATCGCTGCCTTTCACCGATCTCCCAAAGCAACAAGCAGCCATCCAACCCCCCAAGGCGGTCTCCCGTAACCGCGCCGGCTACCGCATCGATGAGGAGCTCGAATACAACCGCGACGAAGTCCAGCGCCTCAAGCGCATCAAGTTGTGCAACCAGCACTACCTTGGCCAAGGCTGCTGCCACTACAACGCCGGCAAGGCCGACAAATGCCCGCACAAGCACGATATGAAGCTCACGTCACAAGAGCGCTATTGGCTCCGTGTGGTGGCACGCGAGACTCCATGTAAGAGAGGCTTCGAGTGCGATGATGTCAAGTGCATCTATGGACATCGCTGTCCGTTCCCCGTCGCTACTGAGGGCAGCTCTAGGGGTAGCGGGAGTTGTTTGAACGGCGAGAACTGCCGTTTTCCGAGGGAGATGCATGGGGTGGATACGAAGGTCATCAAGTATATTAAGGTCACTGGCGCTTTTTAAGGAAGGGGTTGGTGCACTATGAGAGCGCGGCAGACTGTAGGCGGCCTTGGTGCTGCTAGCTGCTGCTGCTTTTTCGGATGTAGCTTGATACCCAATCGTGAAAGCTGTGTCTCTTTAGTGAACTCCGGGCGTCTCACTGCCTACGTTGTTCTGCCCAATTGCATTGCCGAAAGTGAAAGCGCTCGTTGTGCAGTGCTTGGCCCCTTTGCTACATAGAGAAGACATGGATAGGCGCGAGAAAGAAGGTCGTCGCTGGGCTACTTGACACGCCATCTGTCACTTAACTGAACGGAAGCCGGCAGCGAGGAGGCTGCTGCTTTACAGTCTTGTAGCAACCTCTCGGTGACGTGGACGAGGGTAGGGTAAGTGTATTGACTTCGACGTCCATTATGATAGCTAATGTTTAGGGCGGGAAGCTGTAGTGTTTTGATGTTTGTCTCAACATCCTTCGACTGCCACTATGCTATGGCTTGTATGCTGGTGTATTGGTGTGTGGTGAATGCGGCATGACCTCTATTACGAATAGGCCGCCTTGGTGGTCTACGTCCATGACTACTTTCTCGGAGAATAGCTCGATACCCATCTCGAACTGCATGAACTCACATCTGATACTTCAGCTCCACAGCCTCACCGCCTTTCTCTCCGCTACTCAGCATCGCTTCCAGTATCTCTAGATCCGCCAACGCCTCCTCGGGCCTTTGCTGCAGATCCTGCTTCCCACTCACTAGACTCTTCGCCCAAGCGAAGACTTCTTGCTTAACACCACCCAGCTCATCAGGCTTCTCCTCTACCTTCTCCTCGCCGTCCTTTGGCTTGACGATAACCGTCTTTCCCGCTACGGTCACGGACCCGTTCTCGCAGGCAATCGCCCATTCAGCGCCCGAGAACGTCGTCCCGAAAGAAACGGAGAAGGTCCCAGTGCTACCGTTCGCCAGCTTGAATGTTGCATCCACGGTATCAACGGGTGGGAGATGAGGTTGTAACTGCTGCGTGAAGGCGCTCGTTCTCGCTACTTTGGCTTCTTGGCCGAGCAGCATGCGCATCCCGGCTATGAAGTGCACGCCGCCGTCTAGTAGGAAGCCTCCCTGACTAAACGCGCAAGGTCAAATGATTAGCGGGATGATCTTACACAGATACCAAAGAGGTTCTACCCAGAAGGCATAGGTGTAGGTGATACGTACTACTCAGGCTTCTTCCTCCACTCCGTCTCAAAGTACTTAGCCCCCGGCTGCACATTAGCACCAAGCTTATGCCTGAAACCCAGGACGCGGCCGAACTCTCTAGCTTTCTGCGCACCGTAAGTGAAGGCGTTAAGGTACCGAAATTGCTCTGCCACACCAAAGGTGACTTTCTTCGAATCAACATTGGAGTGATACCACTCTATCAGCTCCTTGCCGGTCGCTACATCCTTCGCTAGAGGCTTCTCCGCCAGAACGGATTTGCCAGCGCTTAGAGCTTGCTTGATGAAGTCCGGCTGCACCAGGATAGGGAGGGCGATAATAACGGCTTGGATGTCGGAGCGGGTGAGGAGGTCACTGTAGCCTTTCTCGGAGTCCTCTGAGTAGAGGTCGATGTTTGAGAGGGATTCCGAGACGCTTTTGGCGGATTTAAGGGAGCGGGAGTAGATGGCCTTGAGTTCTAAGTGTTCACAGTCTTGGACTGCTGGGAGGTGTTCTTCTTTTACGAAGATACCTGCGATGGGTTCTCAGCCTTAGCCGTAGTAGAAGGTATGTGAGAAGATGTGACTGACCACTGCCGATGATGGCTACGCCTATCTTGCCGCTCATCCTGAAGCTCGCGAAGTCGTTGTTATCTGGCGATAGTTGAGGTGCGGATGGTTTAACGAAGTCGAAGGATTGTAGTGAATTGAAGGTTTGCTGCCCGACTTGATCTACTGCCCTACTGTATAATACTCGCTATGTGCTATGTAGCTCCTCTTTACGTGAGACCTGCCTATTTTGCTGAGTGGAGTTAGTCGCTCCGGACGTAAAGCACATGGCTGTGACGACAGCGGGGTTGTGGTCGTGGTGGGGTCGAATATCGTCGGGTTGCCGGACCGAACAGGCTGAAAGTCACCAGACGAGTCAGGGTAGAAGGGAACAATGATTTGAACTTGATTTTTTGAAGTCGAAGATGTGCTTGAGCATGACCGGCCGGAAATTGCGTAGCGGTGAGTACATGGTACGCTACGCTTCGCCACAGATAGGAGGAGCTACGCCGTCGCTGCGCTGACCTGATGCATGCCGTTCGATTGCGCTTTCGCGCCTTCCGCATCGTCTTCGATCGCAAGCTTCTCAACACCTACAGCAAGCGGATCACTCTCCGCTGTCATCTTCCTCGGTCCGTCCACCCCCTTCGGAGGCAACGCCCACTCCGGCAAATCACTCTCGTAGCTCCATCGTCCATCCGCATCCGCATACTTCATCGCATGCAAATAAATCCCCAATTCATGCGGACCCGGATCACTATACAGCGGTGTCTGGCAAATCCCACAAAGCTCACCAGTCATCTTCTCCGCTTTCTTCTTATTGTACTCCTCAACCATCTCATCTTCATACGCCACGGCCTCGGCAATCTCCTCTTTGCCCATACGACCAAGACGGGTCATGACGTCCTCGTCGTCCGCAGCGGAATCAGACGCTCGGCCCAAGTTGGCGCCGAAGACGCGGCGGTTGGCGTAGATTGGGTCGTTGGTTATGGGGTGGCCTAGGAACTGCAAGTGGACTCGCAGTTGGTGCGTCCGGCCTGTCAGAGGAAGGCAGCGGACGATGGAGTAGCCTGACCCTTTCGTCTCACCGTTGCCGGCGGGTGGTGCAGGGTAGTAGGCTAGGCGTTTGAACACCGTCTTGGCTGCTTTGCCGTTCGCTCGGACCCGGTTGAGACCCAGTTTCGGCGAAATCTGTAGGATAGGTTGTTCGCAGATGACATCTTCTGCTGGGAACTCACCACGCACGCGCGCGGCGTATTCTTTTCGAACTGTGCGGCCTATGAGCTGGTCTGTGAGCCTCCTGGCTGCCTTGTCGTGCTTGCCGATGAACATAACGCCGCTCGTCAGTCGGTCAAGACGATTGATCGGTAGAGGGTTAAATTGATGTCCTCGTTCCGCCCGCATGATCTCCACGATACTGTTGTAGTTGTACCGTCCTGCCGGATGAACAGGGACACCTGCCGGCTTGTTGATGACGATCAGATCCTCGTCTTCATGTACAATACCGATCGGTTGCGCGGTCACAGGAGGCTCATGTCGATGTAGGGTATGGCTGACCACATCGCCATTCTTCACATGCGCTTTCGTTGATTCGAGGGGTTGGCCATTGACCTGAATCTTCCCCGTCTCTATGGCATCTTTCTGAAGGTGTCAGTCAGGTCAAGCCCATCCTCGTGCTTCTTTGTAGGAACATACGTAGTACTCTTCCGGCCGATCTCTGAACTCATCCTTAAAGATATCCAGAATCTCCCGTCCCCTCCACCGTTCTTTTACATTCGTGTTGTAGGTGAAATGGTATGGCGCGACTCTTCGCAGGCCATCTTCGAGGAAATAGGGTCGCGGCCACGGATCGCAGGGTGTAGTGACGACATTCGGCGGAGGAGGTAGGTAATCGGGTTGCTCGACCGGAGGCTCGACGACAGTGAGTGCCATGCTCGATGCTGGTATGCGTCCTTTGCGCAGAAGGTACGCAAGTACGCGCGGTGACGGCGCCAGTGTCAGAATTCACTCCAGTAGCGAGTGAGTCAAACGGTGAGTGTGGACGATAATGACTGGCGCAAGATAAACGTGGACCGCAAATCGAACTTCATCTCGGCTCGATCGGCTTGCCGAGTTCGGCATCGAACAGGCGCCCGGCTGACGATATGATTATCGGCGGCGAGCGAAGCGAGTCGCTGATCTGAATCCAAGTAGGAGAAGTGTGCACGATAGCTACCGGCTGTGATTGGTCGGTCTTAGTAGTTGTTGTTAGGCGGTATAGCAGAAATCTATATGTGATATCTGTAAGCTTAGGCCGAATTAAGAAGTCTCCCCATAGTAAGCTTAAGGCTGTAGCATATAGCAATCGAAGGCAAGCAGCAAAAGAAAAGGCAAGCAGGGAATGTGGAGACAAAGGGAAGCGCTATCCGTCAAACTCAGGCCTCGAGCAGAACAATTCTTCGCTTGCCGGTACTTTATAGGTAGCGCTGCGGTTACAGGGACATTTTTAACTTTTGTGAGAGATGCAATGAAACGACAACAGATCTCGGGGTTCAAACGCCGTCTTGCCATTTGCTCTATACTCTATGCTCTATACTCTATCATGCCTGATCTACCCGCAGGATGTAATCGCCATGCCCAAGCTCCACCAAGCCCTCACCAGCACCCAACTCCCACCCGAGCCTTGCTTCCTCTCCACCGTAACCTTCCCACGCGCCTCTGGCAAAGGCACAGTAGCAGCAATGCTCATCAGTACGGTCAACTCCAGCACGATCACCCCCTCAGCCTCCCGCCGTCGAAAGTGCACCCTAATCATCCCATACGGACACTCCACATCCCCCTCCACATCATCAAATTCCGACTCATACGGCGGCCTAACCTCAAACGTCTTGTACGCCTCACCCAAAGGGTTCACCCCAAGCACCACAGCTCAAAACCACTCATGGATCGACCCAAGCATATCATGGCACTTACTCCTGCACTCGTCCTGCCAGAACTCTAATTATGTCGTCTCCCCTCGTCTCAAGAAGCGCATATATGACGGATGTTCTTCCTGCCTCGCCATCCTGAGCACGATATCCGGGCGTCGTAGGTCGTCGAGGGTCATGAAGAGGTATCGTAGACCGATCTCGCCTGAACGCATAACGTAGTTGTCGTGGTGGATGGCCTCCAGAAAAGCTTTTTGTACGTCTGCGATGTGCTGCTGGGATACCATGCCAAACTTTAGCGCAATGGCTTGAGCGACTGCGGTGCGGTCTCGACTCGGATGGTTGTCGAGGGAGGTGTAGTAGGCGTGGCCGTACTCAGAGTCCTTAGCCACAAGCAGATTCGTATTGTAGACTCCATAAACCCGCTCCGCCCCCTGGTGGAAGCATTTCGCATCGCCCTCCAACCCCATCTCTGTCGCCATCATCTCCAGACACTGCAGACACTTATAATAGACCGCCGTCTCGATGTTAGCCTGCAGATTTCCGAATGCAATGTCCCGTCCCCAATCACCAAGCCCATGGACGATAAGCCCCCCCTTCCGCTCCCAAGTTTGCATATACTCTACCTACCTCACCGCCGCTGGATACACCTTCCTGATAACATGCGTCGAGCCATAGTACTTCTTCAATATTTCCGGAATGAAGCAAATCGCACAACTCCAAGTGATGCAGTTCCGCATAGGCCCGCACATGAAGCGGGTATCAGGCACCACATTAGGAATGAAACCCGAAGGCACCTGCGCGTCGAGGATATCCTCTAATATCTTGCTGTGCAGCGCTTCAATCATAATGTTCCTGATATATTGTGTAGCCGGCGCGAGGAGGTGTGTAACTTCAAGTTAACCGAACTTCTCGATCTGGGGGCAGTCGGTATGGTAGCTGGATATGTTACTGGCGTAAGATCAATAGCAGGCGTTGATGAGCTGGTTCACGTCGCCTTTATCCGTCTTCATCGATCCGAGGCGCTTGGCGCCGGAAGAGACGTGCTGTCCCACGGCATAGTGTATGACAGGCAGACCCTTACCCCCCTCCAATGCCACATCTTCGGCTTGGATGTATCGTGCGCTGGTGAAGCTGAAGTCTGGCTGCCAGATCTCGGCTTCACCGGTACCGGAGAGGATGATCTTCGAGTAGACATGGGTTTCGAATTCTTTGAACAGCGGATCAGGCATGTGCAGGAGACCACTCGGCATCTTTGAAGGACGCAGTATCCCACCCATCAGGGTAAGCTCGTCGGTCGTGCGTTTCGATGCATAGATATTCGCAAATTTAGTGTCGCTCTTCCGCACTCTCCAGTCTAGACCGGAGATGATCACATCATGTTTGCCGTCCTCGTAGAACAGATGAAGTTCGCAGAAGAAGCAGAGCTCATTGCCATGCTGTACATATGTTTGATCCTTATAGTTCAGCCAGAAGAAGCGATCGCCCTGGTCGCCGGCATAGAACCCATTTCCGACATGTGCACCAATAGCGTTGTTTCCGCCAATAAGTTGCTCGGTGAGATCATACGCCACAAACTGTACCGCCCTGTGGTAGTTCGTCCAGCCAAGATCAAACACATGATCAGACGCAGGCCTGCCGTTGACCAAGAAATTGAAGTGGCCAAGAACAGAAGCGAAGGCAATAGTGCGAGTGGGCTTGCTAGGAAGGCCAAAGGTCTTGCGCACATAGATCGGCTTGTCGCCACCTTCGTCTACCCATACACCTTTCCAGCGGTTCGCCTCATTCTCGAACCAGATGCGGAAGATGAGACTGGAGTGCGGCATGTAGCTCTGATTCATGCTCCACGGTGGGAGGTGGCGCGATCCAGGATATGCTGTAGAGAAGTGGTTTGGTGCTGAGTGGGAGGCTTCGTAAAGGCCGGACGCTCGAGCAAATGGACGAGCTATTCGGCGACCAGCTGGTGCCGCACGCGCTTCAAGATCCCGAAGCTGCAGCGGTGGCGGAGAAGGAGACGGGATTTACCTCGGTGGAGACAGTTGAGCATGAACATGTTTGAGCCTTGATGACTGGACAAAGAAGTGCGCATGACTATGTGGTGCTTCGCGCATTTAGTGTATAGCCATCTTTGACAATTCACGTTCAAAGAGCATCCAAAGACGTTAATGTCAAACTCACACATCCACGTGGTTCATTGAATCAGTCATTCGGCAAAAGCGCACGAGAGGAAGAGCTCCTGCCAGTATTGCCCTTCAGTGTTGATTAGTATAAAAGTTTTGTAAGGTAAGCTTTCGGGACCTCCGGTAGAGGTTGGTCCACTGCGAACTGATATTGACCGTAATGGATGGCAAGACGAGATGAGCGTAAACATGTGGTGACCACATAGCCGCCAACAATCACCCGCCTCGTGAGAAAGGGTCGCTGAGACGCTGAGAAGATGCAAGGGGCTGATATGCGGCAGCAATACCGTGTCGTGTGTTCTGAAGGGTCCATGTCATATATGACCATCAACCTTCGACGGATGTGGGTTGTGTGACTGCGACTCGTAGCATCGACGTCCTTCCAGTGCATTAGGAATGGTTACTTCGTATCCCTTCAATAGCACAGACTGCGTCAAAGGTTCTGCATGGAGTTCGAGCCTGCGATAGAGTTGACACCCAATATTGTTCTCCAGTGAGTACATGAGCTTTTTATCGTAGCACACGTGTTTGTGAATGCAGCTGCCTGCTGCCCTGGCATATGTGCCGACTTAAACGTCGGCAATGTTCGTAGGATACTGCGCTTCGCAACACTTTCAGAGACTGCCCGTCGAAAGTAAGGCTTGTCAGTATCCTTCATGTCGGATAGTGCTCGTGAAGTAGTTCAATTGTCCAAGGTTGGCTGCCTGCTGCCTTGTACGGGCCATAGACTACGTGGCTCGGGTAATGGCCACTTCTCATATGACTCCCGGAGATTGGTTCATCTCCATTGCTCTTCGCTTTCGGTCGGCGTAGCTGATAGACCGGTACCGAGCAGTCGACCCCAAGGAAGCGAAGACAAAGAACCGGACTGACATTAACACGAGACAAGATCCGGAAAAGACACGCTAGATAACCGCGGGTAGCACATAGATCTGGAATATCTCAGCTCTTCGAGAAGTAACAAACGCCTCGCCACCAGTATTCATCGTTTGAGTAGCCATCGAAAACCCTCGGGCTCAGAACAACGAGCAGCTTAGAGCATTAGCCCTGAATGTCACCGATGACCTCTCAGTGACCCATCCGCACGGCTCGGATGACCCCACAAACCGCTCAGGGTGCGGCAGTGGCACATTGAACGTTGAAGCATCTCTGAGCATTCTAGCGACATCTTCTGGTGTCACGTCATTCTGATCTAGCTTGGCCAGACTTATGTCCGGCGCTTGACGGGGAGGGTTCGCGACGGTGGCCTTGAAAGAAGGAGATTGCTCTCCGTCATACGGCACACATACCAGATTTCGTAATCGGCGCGAGATGTCGAGGAGGGCGGACTTCTTAGACGACGTGTCGGAGAGGTAGTGTTCGATAGCGCCGCACGGCGCCGAGCCTGTGGTGTCGTCGTTTGGCGAAAAGATCCTCGAGAGCTGCCCTGTAGGGGGGTAGATAGCATACAAAGCAAGCGCATAACATGCAAGTCGTTCTTCAAACACGTTAGCCACAATATCGAGCTCTGCGCAATGCCGAAGCACAGCGAGTCCCTTCCCAGCAAGATCCATGGCTTGTTCGTAGGCGCTGGGAGAGCATCCATGCAGCCTTGCTTGCGTCGCGTCATGCAGCAAGATACAGCTGGCTACGTAAGACTGGAGACTAGGCACAAAATTAGTATCATTCATGATCAGGTCGCTATTCACGGCGACTTACATTACTATCCAACAGTGTTTCACGCATTCTTGCTCATTCAACAGGAGATCGAGGATCCGTAACTGCGAGACAGTCGGTTAGAGTTCGGGCCATATTGGTGTGAACGAGAGACTACTCACCGACTGCCTTGCTGCAACTACACCATCGACAAATGCTTGCTTGACCTCGCTTACATGATCGTGAGATAGCTGCTTGAGTGCATCCTTTGACTCCCCGAAGACCATCATCATCCGGCGGTGAATAAGCATGTACGTGCCGAGGTGCAGCAGATGTATATAGAGCACTGCAGTACGGGACATCGACTTGGGCATCTCCATCAGATGTGACATGCGTGTCACTGTTGGAAGGTTCGTGTACCAGGAGTTTAAAGCGTCCTTCGTGCTCTTGACTGCGCCGATAAGGTCAGGACCTGACTGTGCTTTCCAGAGCATCTGGATGCTTCGTGCCTTCAAGATGGCGATGTTGGTAATCTCCCGTTGTGCAAATTCATCGCTGTCGATGCAGGGGTCTATGTCTTGAGGTATTGGGTTCTGCCGTCCGTTAGCCTCTGTGGAAGAGTCCACAAGGTTATCAATAGACTTGCGCTCGAGTATATATTCAAGCCATCAACATCTGATATGTATCCAACAGTTGCAAGCAGCCAACTGGCAGGCGAATGTCAGAGCCTGGCATGAAAGAGCTCGCTAATACCTTACTGACCTGTGACAGAGAGTGAGAGTCCTAGAGACCCTTCTTACCTCGAGACTCATGGCTTGTTGAGAGTACATCTGCCCCGACTGCTGCGCAAGTGCCGAACTGCGATCAGCTGCTAGGCGAAGCCCTAGTTCTGGCAGGATCATCAGCTCTTTACCAGGGCTTGCTTACGGATCAACATAGGCTTACCAATAAACGAAAGGGCCACTGTCGCTTTGTTCAAAAGGTTGAAAAGACCCAGCAAGGCGCAAGCCTTCATCGCACTCAACGGCGAAGCCTCTATACAGTCCGGCAGAAACAGCTTCGCCCCGTCATAGAAACAGTCACCAAGCTCGGCGGAGAGCCGTTCTCGCCCGTACAGAGAAGCGACGGCCGCAATGGCGCACATCTCGCAAATAGCGGACCTCGACGGTTTAATTTGGTGATCGGAGAACTTTGATAGCGAGTCTTCCATCTGTTCCGCAGTAAAGGCGCAAAAGATCTTGGAGATACATCTTTGCTGGATCTCCAACCCGCTTCTGATGTCTTGGAGCTTGGATTGAAGCAAATGGGAGAGCTTCTCTTCGCATTGGGGTCCAATAGTGCCGGTCTGGCCTGCTGAAGGGGTTGACGGCGGGGGCAAGGCTGTGGTCGGCGTACTCTCTACGCTGCGGGTCGCGGAACTCGAGACATCGTGCATGTCGATGTCTTCATTCTGCGGATGTGGTGTCCCGGCGCCATCTTCACCGACAGCAGACGAGTGGATGCAGTCGCAGCCCACATCGGCGGCGCCACGAACTGATGACCCGCTGCCATTGTACTAGCAACAGCAATCCGTATCAGTATGCTGCCTTCTAATACCACGACCAACGCGTGTTCGAACTCACAACTGTCCTACGTTTGCGGCATGCGACGCAGGCGGCAGGAGCGCTAGGGGCACGCTTGGTACCTCTAGTCGGTCTAAGGCCACCTCGTCGTCCGTCATGTCCAGTAGTCGTGTCGCCAAGCGAGCTGTCGTCAGTGTGATGCTGCTCCTGCTCCTGCGGCGGAACTCCGCCATCTATATCCGGCAAAGAACTCATTGGGAATATTCCGGCACTATTGGTCCAAGGGACTGAATCTCAGTAGGTCCTTGTTTAGCCCTGCATCACTTTGTGAGCAACGCGTATTGTCTGTTCTGCAAAATCAGGTGCTGGTCAGGTCGATGGAGGTCTGTTGCCACCAAAATGGAAACGCCGATCTGTAAGCCACCTCGGCACCCCCGGGCTTTCACGAACAACTTGGGACCACACGGTAGAAGCGTCCCGGGTGGTTGAGTTAAGCGCCCTATTCAATATCTTCACGACGAGCTTACAGCTTTTACACGTGAGAGTATTGTGAGATTCCATACAAACATGTACAGAAGACGTGCTATTCTGGTCTAAATAGCTTTGGGCCTGGCAAACTTCACTCTGTAAGC
>Ga0058704_10001193_pt1 | contig 12272 bp, 19 predicted proteins | sample AgamicMgSfe_FD_71363 | JGI IMG/M metagenome (GOLD analysis project Ga0058704, IMG submission 71363) | Agave microbial communities from Guanajuato, Mexico - Mg.Sf.e | ecosystem: Host-associated > Plants > Phyllosphere > Phylloplane/Leaf | place: Guanajuato, Mexico | collected 2012-05-30
TCTACGCTTCTGCATTTACTTTGCATCTTGGTCTTCATGATTGTGTTGTCTATTCGTGGGCTTCGGAAGCGCCGCATGATTTGATCTTCTGCAAGAGTTTCTTCGTCGAAGGCCAGTGACATCCCAGTACCTTGATTCCATCTCGGATTCGTTACGCCGATGGCAGACATCAGGCTGGACTGACGTACAGGGCTTGCAGAACCAATTTACAGACAGTCCACGTTTGCACACGCTTACTACGTGGGCGAAAGCCAATATACCATCGCATCTGCGTGAGTGATCCCGCATAGCCTTCTGCCAGACCCAGCACTTCGTACCCATGAGCCCGCCTTCACAATCACCCGCCAGGGTGGCTGAGATTACAGCATAATTCTGCCAAGCGTCTTGTCGCCGTCTTCGCCGCATGCAGAGGTTATCGACGGCCATGACGACAGCCCAGTTCTGCTGCCCAACGGCTTGCTCTCGCACGTATAGATAAGTGTGTTGTTCTCTGCTACGCTCGTGCTGCGTCGTCCTTAAAGGCGTAAGATTTTCAAGAGATTGGTGAGCATGGCATCGATTGCACGGCATCGTGTCACCTCAATACTACGTCGTGGACACTGTCTGTGAACATATCCTGTGCGAGATCGCCCGGTACCTAGCATCTGTACTTGTGGTTCCTGTGACGACCTCGACAATTGACAAGTTGAAGAGCCCCGCAATCTGCACAACGATCAGGAGCTTCTCCACCTTCGGCACTGTAATAATGAAGTGATTTATGCCACGAGACCAGGATCGCTGGCGGCTCCTACAAGGACACCGGATGGCCGCGAAAGTTGCCTCCTGCATCTTTGATAAGTGATATTAGCTGACTACCGTGCATCTTCCTCGTTGGTTCTCAGGTCAGGGCTCATACTCGGCACCCATCCTGCGAAGCTGGACTCGCAGCACGAGCTCACACCCACGCCCCATGAGCACGTGGAACTATCACGAGGTCGGTGCGCGTACCGAGAAGCAACATCAGGCAGACCGCACTGACGACGCCGGGGTGTGATCGTCGATTATCGTGATTGGCGCCGCCAGTAACCTTGTTTTCGGCCGATCGTTCTGCTGAAACCACGAGGTCCTCGTTCCGCTTACGTTGACAGTCCAGGTGCGCGCACGGCGTCCCTCGCCGAAAGTGCGGTATCCTCTGATGTGCTGAAAGCAGCTTTCGCCCGTGAGACGATAGAGGGTATATAGCATGCTGTCGTAGCCCAAACCAGTACGAAACCCGAGGTCGGAGCTGTTCAGGCGCCGCGCTGTTGGCAATGCGATGGCATGTTACGAAAGAAAGAGGGAAGAAGACTAGAAGAGGCGGACGATGATTGGTAAGAACTGGGCAGGCTTTTCTACGCTCGAGCAGTACCGGCGTATTCCAAGTATTAACGATGTAGACGAGGACAGGTGCCGCGTGAATACTATGTTGTTCTCCATAGCCTGCACCGAATGCTTCGCATCGCACGAAGAAGTGACGCGCGCCGTCATCACTCTCTTCTTCAGCTGTATCAAGCTACCATGCTACTTTAGACCTTGGTGATAATCGAAAAAGATAGGCTTACCGTTCAGGACTCGTGAAAAGCTACCTCGCAGTCAGAACGCACGTCAGGCAGTAACAGAATGAATGTCTGCAGCCGTCGGAGACTTGACACGGCGAAGTCAGCTGAACAGCGCGCGCCGCAACCAGTTCTCGAGTCGCATGCAGAGACCATGATCGGCCGATCAGCTGCCATGATCTACTTTGACCTTCATGAACGATGTGGTCGAGACAGACCACGTCAACACGAACCTGACACTCTACACCGAAAACGGTGCCGTTTGAGTGTTCGTGTCGCAGGACGATGGCGCAACGAAAATTGTCACCGTCGAAGCACCACTCCCAACGACGCATGAGCGATTCTATCCTTCGTAGACAGTCCGGCGAGCCGTTCTTCGCTGTACTCCCGAATATAGGGTCTGCCTTTTCGTATGGCGCTGCCGACTCTTCGTCGGGATAGTGCAGTTGCGTGATCTCAGCTCGTCTTTCCGATTCCTGGTTCAGGACTGTAGCTCTTAAGATCCGGCCAGATGGACTATTGGTGGCTTCATTCCAAATGCGTTTCCGGCCGACGGTTGACAGATCTGGTCGTGAGTGATGGGAGGGACATAAGTGGACGGGTAGTCGAAAGAAAACTTCTGTGTAGTCCCCCGGGGAGCAGATGCGACCTCGTGAAAGCAGATGCGACCTCGTCAAAGCAGATGTGACCTCGTGAAAGTAGATGTGACCGCCTGAGAGCAAGTCCTCCTCCTCGAAAGTTAACGCGACCCCGTGCGAGCTGGGTCGACCGCGCGAAATTCGATGCGACTCCTCAAAAAGCTGATGAAAGTTGAGGCGACCGCGTGAAAGCTGCGGCGCCCGCGTAGAAGCAGATCCGACCGCTCGAAAGCAGATGCGACGGCTTGGAAGGCTGATGTGACCGCCTGAAAAGCAGATGTGACCCCTTGGAAGCAAATCCGACCCCTCGAAAAGCAGATCCGACCTCGCGAATGCCGACGCGACCCCGTTTGATATGATTCCGACCCCGTGAAAGCACTTCCGACCGCGTCAAAAGCAATTCCGACCGCTCGAAAGGCAAATGTGACCGCTGGAGGAGCGAATGTGACCGCTGAAAAAGCAAATGTGACCGCTCGAAAGCAGAAGTGACGGCCTCCAAAGCAGATGTGACCGCCTGAGAAGTAGATTTGACCCTTCGACACACAGATCCGACCGCTCGAAACGCAGACCCGACCGCGCGAGAAAGCAGATCCGACCTGGTCAATGCAGATGCGACCTCGTGTACGCAATCCCGACTCCTGAAACATCACATCACATCTCGCCCCTCAAAATCAGATCATTGATCAGATCCGACCCTCAAAAGCAAATACGGCCTCGTAAAAAGCTGATCCGACTCCCCAAGAGCTCCCTCGACGTCGAGCGGCATCCGGAGCGGTCACCTCCGACCTCAGGGCGCGCGTGCCAGCTGTTTTCCCCCAGCGTGTCAACCCATACCACAGTTCATCGCATCGTTCGGTGACGCTTCAAAACCAATATGGTCCACCACTAATAGTTCGACGGTGAGATACACGTACCAACAAGTAATAAAGTGACATTCATCAAGACACGACGCCCTTCTCGCTGAACGACTGCCCGTCGGGGGCGAAGTCAATGGATCCTTCAGGAGCCGCAGGAACGACCCTCGACCACACTATCTCTTGCCACTACTCAGTCCTCGTGACCGGGCCGTTGCTGGCGAGTATATGGTGCTCTCGTTCGCCCTTCCTCTTCCTGCCCTTTCCTTCCTTCCAACTCTACGAGCAAAAGACTCTCTTCCAGTGCGATTGTTCTCTCACCCTCAGCTTGGATCTTGAGACATATCCCAATCCCGTGCTCGACCACTTCGTTCGCTTATCAGCCACGTCTTCCACACCCAACGTTTCCGCGAACTCACGCGCCGTATCCGCAAAGCTGTGGGATCGAGGACGCACGCACGCCTGTACGCCGTTACCGGACCGATCTCTCATGCAACACGAACAACGTCAAGCTGAGCGAGGAGGCACGAGAACGTCGAGACCGTTTGGTGGACAAGTCATGTACGGTTCGGCTTGTTTGACACGCTGGAACGCCAAAGGCAAAAGTGTGGACAAAACGTGGTACTTGGTGTCCAAAGTGATTCTGATCACATTACAAACTATGTATGTAATACCGCTAATCAATACATTTTCTCTCCACGAACCCCGAAGAACCCCGACCCAGGGGGACCAGCATGTTTTTTTCCTGTGCAAAACGCCGCCTGCCGTCTCGGTCGTATCCAAACATCCATCCAGGAGCAGCCTCGGTGGTGTTTTCCGTTTCCGTTTCCGTTTCCGTTTCCTCACGTTGCGCTTCCGTTCTGCTCTGCCCAACGCAGTCCAATGCTGTGATTCCTTGGAACACACGCTGGTTTACAGGACAGAGGTGTGTGCGGCGCCAGTCCGCCGATCTGCTCAGACCGCCATACGCGCACCGGCGGGGAATGCCTCTTATCGGCCCGCTCACACCATACGCGCACATCCACCGCCCCGCGCAACACGGTTTCTTCATCTCCTCTTGTCCATCACTCATCCAACTCGAGCAACTTCCTCAGCACGGCGACCTCGGCGTGGTTGCGGTAGTTCTTCATCCGATGACACCAGACGACCTCGCCGTCGTCGAAGAGGAACTCGCCGCCGATCTGCATGGGGTGGCCGCCGCGGAAGACGTCGCGCTTGCGGATGCCGTCCGGGTCCTTGAGGCTCCGCTGGATGGTGACGGCCTGGCCCGCGACCCAGGCGGCGGGGCCGATGTCGCGCATGTAGTCCGGGCGCTTCTTGCCGAACATGTTGGCGCTGACGACCATGCCGAGGGTCTTGTAGAGCTGGCGGGAGGGGTCGGCGAAGATGGGGAAGGGGCAGCGGGTGAACTGCTTGTAGTGGGGGATGAGGTCGGGCTGGCCGCAGCCGATGACGATGACGGAGGTGGGGACGGGGATGGCGAAGTAGTCGCTCATGGGGATGGCGTCGGCGATGGCCTGCAGGTAGGCCTGGCAGGCGCCGCAGTAGAAGTGGCGGACGAAGAGGACGAGCTGGCGGCGGTGGGTGGAGTAGGCCGGGTCGTAGAGGGAGCCGAAGGGCCGGCGGTGCCCGTCGGCCGAGTAGACGGGCACGTCGTAGGCCGCCGCCAGCGTGGCTCGGTCCGGGCACTCGTCCGTCACGTCGAGGCTGAGGTCCTGGTCGGAGCGGAAGCGCGCGAACCAGGCGTCGGCGTCGCCGTAGTCGTGGACGGAGTCGGGCGGGGTGGGGTTCCAGCGCGCGAGCATCCCCCTCTCCTTCTCCCGCTCGCCATCCGACGACCCGCCCGAGGAGGTGTCGAGCGAGGTCGGGGCCGTGGTGGCGGTGTAGGCGGTGTGGGCGGTCGACGTGCTCGCCGGTTTGCTCCAGTGCGGCGTCATGGAGGTCGGAGTGGTCGGGGTGGTGTTTTTGGAGGGGGGACTGTAGGGTCGTTCGAAGCGCGAGGTGCCCACGGGCGAGATGGAGCGGTCGCGGGACATGGTGGGTGCTGAAGGGACGTTGAACGGGGTGGGGGTTCTCGAGGCGGCGTCTTCAATCGCGCTCTTGACGCCCGAATACGCCGTTGTGCTCTGCCCAATCGTGGCAAACCGGTGATGCGCTTGTGCGTTGGGTGTTTCGCACCAATGCAGCGCCGAGCGGAAGCAGTTCGGAGCAAAAGCAATGAGGGTGTGACGGTGTGAGGGAGGCGTGAGTAGGTTCTTTGTCGAGGGATTCAGAGGGTGGGAGGAAAGGGACCATCGCAGGCGTTTACGCACCCGTCCGCATCAATTCACCCGTGACTCTCGCCTCCTTGTGCCCTCGTTTCGACGGACGACCGATTGAGTGTGAGTGTGACGTCGGTACACGATTACTGTACATGTCGGCCTCAGGGGTTTCTGCATTTCTTCCGCGGTGGAGAACCTGAATATAGACGGGCCTGAGGCGCGCAGAGTGCCGCGTGCGCCCTGCATACTTCCCGATCGGGCGAACGGCAGCAGACTCCGTCCTCGCCACCTGCAGCTTCGAAGTCGTCGCCAAGGGAGGAGGAGAGGGAGCCGACACTCGAAGACGGTTCGCGCGTGATCGTCAGACGGATACATGTAACCTGTCCCATGGTTCGTGAATCGTGGTCATCAGTGCCCCGAGGCGGAGAAAAGAAAAAAAGAGGAGGGAGTGCCGGCCCGCGTGGCGGCACATGACATAATCCGACAATCCACGTGATCGTGATGGATCCTCGGTTTGGGCCCGCACTTCTCCACGAACCTTTCAAGTTTTCGGGAAGGGAGTGTGGCTTGCCGGAGAATGCTCCCACACTTGGACACACTTGCAGGTTTGGCAACAAGACACTGCTCACAGTGAGACCATGGGGAGAAAGAGTACGAAATGTTCAGGAGAAAACCGCCCCCCGGCGATTGCATTGGTGATGGGTCGATACGCCGCGACGAAAACGACAAGGTTCGCGCGCACACACGGATGTCCGGCTCTGCCAGTGGATCGACGGTACCTATGGACGGTAACAGATCGATGAGTGAACGGCGCTTGGCACGAAAACGACATCGATACTGGTAACGGAAAACCGCCAACGAGCTGAATGACATGCTATGCCAATCTATCGTGCGTCGTCTAGACCTCGTGGAGGTCATTGACCAGGCCAACGTCAGCAGCCGGCCTGTGGAGCCCAGGCACAGCGTGCATGCAGGCTCCCGACGACGAGAATAGCCGCGAGGTCATTGGCGAACCGAAAAAAACACGCATGAGTTCTGCAGCATCCGACGGTATCGCACACACTCCCGGGCCGGCCGCGGACTGGAGTGGTCGACATATGGATGGTGAGCCGTGTCGATGCGTGCGCATGACAGTTGACGATGAACGGGCGGCATCGCTCGTGCTTGCTGTCGTGGGCTGCGGACATCTGCGCAGTACGGAGGTAAGGCTTGCTTGCCTTCTCGTCCTTCTCTGACATTCTCCACGGCTCCCACTTCGCTTCCTACATCTCCTCCAGCTGAGGATCCCTGCGGTTCCGAGCTCAAACAAAGGGAGGTCCGGGAAGGTAATGCGACAAGATTGAGATGCGAGGCATGTCTCGTACGATGATTGCTCTATTGCCCCGCTTGGGTCTACACTCGAAACACCGAGAAGCCCTCCTCCGCTGGCCCATGCGGCTCCAAGTCAAGAGACTCGGCGACGACCTCATCACGAGGCCCCTCTTCGTCGTCAGACGAAGACAAAGGCAACTCCTCCCTCCACCGATCGTCACCGCCAGACGGATGCGCAGCCAATTCCTCATCCCACCAGTCGCCGCCGCCGGTAGGATGCAAGGGCACACGCTTCATCCGGTTCGGTCGTTCGCCGAGGAACAACCTTTCAAGCTTGTCTCCCGGATCGACATGGCACGATGAAGAAGGCATACCCTCCCTGCGGACTATTTCTGAGCGTTTGCCGTCAGCGACCGGCGGTCCCAGCACTTTCACCCCTTTGTCCAGTTGCACCCCCTTGAGCGCGAGGCGCTTCCCAGCCCATTCGGCGACGTCGGTAACGTCGCTTGCGAAGAACCCGTCCAGGACCCGCAACTCACGAAAAGTATGGACGTGGCTTTCGAGGAATGTCCGAAGGTCCGCAGGTGCAATCACAAAGCCTCTAACGTCGAGGTGTTCTAGGCGCTTGAACGCCAGAGCCGTCATCAAGAAACCTGAAGAGGTCACCGCTGGCCCGGTCATCGCTGGGCAAGTACTCAATCCTGTGACCGTCGCTCAGAAGGGTGCGTCTCGAGATATTGCCGACGCGCAATTTCAAAGATTCGAGTGTGACAGTCGTGAGATCGAACAGATGCTGCAGCCGACTCCACAATGGTGGCAAGGCAACGTGTACCTTCCGGGTGAGTATCTTGCGGACTTCAAAATCGAAAGCAAGGTCCAGTCGGCGTAGGTTGCGAAAGACCTGGTCGCAATGGCCCCTGTAGTTTTCGTCAAGCTCGCGGATAAGAGACGGAGGCATATGCGCAGACATCACAACGGCCGGCGCGGTGTCGCAGCCGACACAATGTCCTTTGGAACAGTCGAAGCGGCTTCCGCCGAACGTGAGAGCCTCCACATGGGATCCTGGCGTGGTCGCGATCGCTGAGAGGAGCAACGTGAAATCTTTCCATCGGACCGCGATAGATTCGCTGGATCGAGTACGTTACCAAACAAGCGCTGGCAGCAGGCGTCAAAAGTTTCGCCATCGCGAGCCAACGCGCGATAATCAGCAAAGACGACGGATCGAAGCTTGGGAAGTGCCAGGACGCGTTGCATCATGCGGGATGGAAGTGACGTCCTCTCTATGCGGGATTGATCGTTCACCCGCCGACGATACTTGGGAAAGCTCACGTAACAATCCAGTCCGGTGGCTGAGCGGTGGTCCTCGTCATGCATGGAGTGTGAACGCGTGGCAGCGCAGTCGACGCCCCGCAGGAGCTTGCTCGCGATGAGCTGCCACATGCACTCGTCGGCGCTCTCTCCGGCGTCCAAGGCGTCGGCGTGAAAGGTCCTATGGTCGATATCTTGACAGGTCATAAGATATTCGCCAAAGGTGTTGCCGCGGTCGTCGAAGTAAGTGCTGGCGTCGTAGACCAGCTCCGTCACGTGCTGCCGGAAGTACGGATGCTCGACCACCTCGCACAGCCTCAAGATAGTCTCGAGTCGCTTCGCAAAGACGACGCGGGTGATGAGGAATGGGGAACTGAGCTCGTAGAAAGCGCGGCAGGTGAGTCGGCACGCTGCAACGTCGGTGCGGCGGTCGGCCAGATAAGAGAATACCCGCGCCCAGAGCTCCGGCGGCAGCTCCGGTGGGCTGGCCTCACCCTGACCCTCGTCTAGCTGCTTGGGAGACACTCCAGTACAGGATGTTGGCGAAGCCAGCGGTGAGCTCATGCTGGTCGATGAGGGATCGGTAGCGACTCGTGGCGAGAGCATCGATGCCGCCGGATTCACCACTCACAAGTCGAAACGAATGATTGTCAAGTTGATGGAATTGGGTGGAGGTGACATTGAAAGCAGTGCGATCAGATGAATGGAGGGTTGAGGTGAAGTGAATCTGACATGAAGTGATGTTGAAGTGAGGCGATCAGGCAACCGCAAGGCAGCAGTACTGCCAAGTGATGACAGAGGTGGTGGAAACCATTGCCAAAAGTCGCGCCCCGCGCAACTCAAGATTCTCCATGCGACTTTGACCTCACTTCTCATCTGCCTGTGAATATCGCAGGTCCACGGACGACGAGCGTGACCCCGACCGTAGTCCAATTCCGTGTCGGATGCTGAGGACACAATACTCTCATCTAGTAACGCCGCGTCCACCACACGCTCACGCCAACCCACCGTGCCACCTCAGCCTTACCGCGCAGCATTTAGCGGACAGCGCCCTGTAGGCTCTCATACATCCCACGCCCACTATTCTTCGTACACCGCACAGTCGTATTCCCAAGTCCCCAAAGAAAAGAGGCAAACCGCTCTTCATTTATCTCCCCTTCCTCACACCAGTGAAGTTCTCCGTCCTCGCTTCCCTCCTCGACCGCACCCCGCTGGTACGCGGACTTCGAAGCCATCGCTGATGATCCACTCCGATCGTGTATACCTTCTTCGCGCCGCCGTCATTGGCTTTTCCGTATCTATCCGCCACTGGCGTTCTTGGTTCAAAAAGGCCTGCGAGGCCGGCGAGTTCTGCGAGAAGGACCCGCTCAGCGCCCTCCACACCAGCTTTGAGCACTGCGTCCTCCTTGGCTTATTCGGCAGCATCGGCTCGGGTTTTAGCCTGACCGCGGCCTTCGTGTCGCCCCTTCCGTACATCGCCGTCATGGTTGTCGATGATCTGGCGGCCATCTGCTTCCTCACTGGTAAAGCGGTGAACGCAAGCCACGTTCGGATTCAATGGACATGCGACACGCTGACACGACGCACAAAGAGCGGCGACGTGGATGGCTGGGCAGGATTGTGACGAGTACGACGCGTACAAGGGTCTTTGCGTGAAGATCGAGGCGGATGCGGCTTTCCTCTTCCTGGGATTCCTGATATCTCTCGCCCTTCTGGTCTTGACGTCCCTGGTGTACAGGACAAGGGTAGAAGTGGGCGTTATGGCTCATCGGCTGTCCAGACTGTAGGTACAGGTGAGCATCGTCTCTCGTGTGAACGACTTTCGCTCGCGGTGGATCGGGCCTGTTGGCTATCTAATGAACATACACCTTACGCAGCATATGGAATGAGCACTATCACTGCTTTCAGTCAGTTTGATATACTCAGTGAGCCGGTGTCGCGATACGCCCGAGCGATATGCCTCTCCTCGCATGCCCGGAGCTCTCTGATCTCTTTCTCGCTTCCCTGCTGGTTCTTCATTGAGCCGGGGTCAACCTCGTTACGCTGAAGAGACGCTGTATACAAGACGACCCAGAGTCTCGGTCCACTGCAGCTCGTCCAGTCGCTCTTCCCTACCAAACATTACGGCAAATACCCAAAGAGTCGCTGAGATCCGACGGCTGTGTGTGCTAAGGACGGGATGACGGCTCCTTCTTTACCAACGGAGCAGACCGTTTGTACAAACCATGACACAACCATGTGCACGGTTGTAGCACAAACGGTCCAGCACACGCACGACCAGCTAGCAGAGTTTACGGTCAGGAGGTTCAATTCGTTCATGAATGTGGGCGCATCTGTCGCTACGCGAACCTGCTTCGGTCGAAGAATGGCGGAGAGGAGAGTGGAGACGGTTCGCTGGGACCACGAAATCCTGTCGTCGTCAGGCGGGATATGAGAATGAGCGTGTGTTCCGCGTAGTTCAGGACCTTCTGCCTGATGATGCGTATCGTACTCTGCCGTAGATGATGTATCTGGCCTGCACACATGCGTCTAATGACCGCAGAAGAGAGGACGCGATCAACTTTGCCAACCCGGGCGGCGATGTGCACGTGTTTATGCGGTCTTTCTTGCGCGCAATGCCGGGTGACCGATCGGAGAGTCGAGTTGGGGCAACAATCTTCGCGCCGTCGTCTGGTTTCCATCGCCGAGGCTGACGGGCAATAGTGCGCAAAGTGATTGTACCTGGCCACGCTGCGCAAGGAGTTTGAGCGGATTGGTGTTGTACTTGTTTCAGCATTTCCACCTACGGCCCTAGGTCGCAGACAGCAGACCGTCCTGTTCGCTCTGGTGTACATGATAGCTGCGCAACGGCGGATCAGTAGTACGGTAGGTGACTGCGGGCGAATCCCAACTGCTGTACGTTTTAATTTTGCTGACGGACGCTGTTGAACGGCAGTAGATGTGTGCGCGGTGGGCGTGACTTCAGGAAGCTGGAGGTAGCTTCCGGGAGAGCAAGGTCAAAGCAACGCCCGGGCATGCCGACGGTGAGATTGAACATCGGAACGTCGTGGGCGGAAACGGCCGCGTCGTGGATCAAGGGGATGTGAGGCCGAAGCAGGACTGAAGCGAAGGAGAGCACAAGGAGGAGAAGCGATCTGAGTGGGAAATGGAGTCTGCACCCTACCTTCGCGCAACGCACCGGTAGCGGTGCGAAGTCGCGCGTCGTAGGTAACTTTCATGTAGGTATGCATCGCTGATGTACTGCCCGGGCGAGCAGAACCACATTTGTCCTCTGGTCACTCCTTCCCGTCACAGCGGCCGGAGACTACAGAGGCCAGGCATCGCCGTCACAGGCCTCATCCGCCTTCTTCTTGATCGGGGTCGATAGCATCGGACAGTAAGCGGGACTTCCCGAGGTCCTCCCGAGGCGCGCTCTCGAGGGCGTTCGAGATGGTTACGAGATCGACGGTGCGCCAGGTGGATGCGGTACAGGTCCACGGTCGATTCGCTTCTTTGAGTGTGGCGGAGTCCACTTCCACCAACCGTGTGCTGCAATCTTTACCGACGTTGATGAGAGTACCCGGTGGACTGTAGACTTGCCGCAGCGGTAATGTAGCATCTCGCGGCGTGAAAGTGGGTGGAAAGTTGGAAAGGAGAAATTCCGTCAATCGTCGAAGAGAAGTCGCGCGAGCCGGCTCCGCGTTCACGTGATTTGCCAAATATGCCCAGACCTCTACCTTCCCAATCCGGCGCCCGGGTGGCGAAGAGCCCATCACCTCCTTTCTACTATCGACATGGCGTTCGTATTCGCCGGCGCTGGAACTTGAAAAGGGTGGTGTTTGTGTCACGTGTGTGGGCGTGGGCGTGGACGTGTGGGATTGGGGGAGAAACCGGGCGGCGGTAATTCCGGCGCGTCATGACTCAAGCCCACGTTTCGCCCGCGTCTCGTATGGGAAACCCCAAGTTCCGCCCGACACAACTCGGACCTCAACTTCACCACGTCGAACGTGTTACGTGTGTCGGTGAACAGGCGCCATCTTCGCCTTCATCCAAACCCTCGACATACTCGCAAGTCGGCGGCGGGCACCAATACAGGCTGGAGGTCACGAGACTCACGGCGAGAGAGGAGATCACCCGGACGGCCGATCGGGTGCGGAGTGCATACGTTTGTCTGTCGATCCCCACTTTTCGCCCGGCTCACCATCGACCACCTCCGCCAACCCACAGACCACCCGCTGCGACGACCACCTTACAACTCTCCGACGCTGACTGCTGGCGGGACTCGCGACGGCCGCAGCCGTTTCAGCCCGTCCATCACCCATCCCGACCTCTGCTCTCCCTCCTTTC
>Ga0058704_10001194_pt1 | contig 12269 bp, 14 predicted proteins | sample AgamicMgSfe_FD_71363 | JGI IMG/M metagenome (GOLD analysis project Ga0058704, IMG submission 71363) | Agave microbial communities from Guanajuato, Mexico - Mg.Sf.e | ecosystem: Host-associated > Plants > Phyllosphere > Phylloplane/Leaf | place: Guanajuato, Mexico | collected 2012-05-30
ATAGAAGACTATATTTAAGATATACTATAGTCTCTTTAAATATATAGTAATACTATTTAGCTTAGCTAACACTCTAGCTATATCCTAGTTCTATATCTATAAGATACTTAGTAATCTAGTAGATACTATCTATACTATCTAATCTATCAAAATATTCTTATCTACTTACGAGATAAGGCTAAGTATAGAAAGTACGTTATACTTATTTTATAATACCTCTATAACTATATAGTAGATAGTAGCTAGTTAAGTAGTTAGTAGTAGTATTTATACTTTGTAACGATAAGACTCTACTCTAAAAGGTGTGCTAAGCCAGTTACAGTTAGCCTACTAATTTTGTTCACCACGAGCTAACCACGCGTTCTCGGTCCTAACCCAATCCTACGGTACCCAGCAGATCTGCGGAGCAAGATTCGACTGATCGGCATCTTCGCAGCGATGCCACGCAACGTTGTGGGCTCTCGTACACAGCTCGGTTATGCCCTCTGCGGAGCTCTTCCAGACCAGTCATGCACTTACCGCGAGAGAGTCGCAGTATATGCTGCAGTAGCCAGTTGGTGACGTCGACAGCGCGAATGACGATGAGTGAACTCACTTTTAGCCTTTATGCGGCATGTCAGCGATGGCGTTTCTTATTCAGCCATTGACACCCCGAGGGTTTCAATGGACTACAGCCATGCCATTGGCTTCGCGCTCCGTTCTATAAGACTGGGCGGCCAGATCAATAAAAGTGAACCCAGTGCATCATTACTGTGGCGCATGAGTTTCTATCGCTGAGTATCAATTCCACCCTGTATTCAGAATCGCACAAGCCGGCAAGGTCGTCCGCCTGCAATCAACAGTGCACACATTCTCAGGCTCGACCCCAAAGCTGTGCGCCCCCACGCATCATCACGCCGTCATGCCGGTGGCGAGGGAGGACGCCAACATGGCGCACGCGGAGCGCGATGCAGAACCCAGTAGATGGCAGAATTATCCTGCTGCAGAGGGCTTGGAGCGCCTGTATTCTGAGTATCACCCCGGAGAGGCTCAGAGATCCGTAGTACGGCAAGACGACGCCGAGGAAGCCAGAGAGGAGGTGGAGGAACAGCCGCCGCCATCCCATCATGATGGACGTCACATGTCTACCGTCAGCTCGATCAACTCAACCCTGTCCTCGGTGAGGCATGAATCTCTACGTGGTGGTGCTCGGCAAAGGCCGAGCCGACTGGACTCTACCTTAAGCACAACCTCGACGAGACTGGAAAAAGTCTTCATGGTGAGTCACCCGTCGGTCAAAACGCCGTCTCAGACATTCAGATATCCTAACATACTGGCTTCAGGAGTACCTAGATCGACATCCGACGGCTATCAAACGTGTCGAAGACCACCGGCTCCAGCATTTCCTCACAGTAGGAGGCTCTAAACTTGGTCCTTCCGAGAGCCGGCAGCTACCACAATTCGGCGGAAACAAACCCTACCCCCCTCCACTACCAGAGCGCGAGGAGTACGTCGTTGAGTTCAATGGCGCTGATGATCCTCACCATGCACAGAACTGGCCACTTAAGAAGAAACTGGTTATCTCCGCTATTATGATATTTGATGCCCTTGCAGCGACGTTCGCCTCCTCGGTATTTTCGCCGGCATCAACTGCGGTGGGGGACCATTTTGGCGTAGGCCGGGAAGTCACTGTGCTTGGAACATCGCTCTTTGTCTTAGGCTACGCTTGTGGGCCCATCATCTTTGCGCCTATTTCAGAACTATACGGTCGACGGGTACCCATCATCATTGCCGCGTTTGGTTTTGGCATTGTGAGTGAACCACTAGTATCATTGAACACACGACGTCAACGGGTATTGATTCTATATTCTAGTTCAACATAGCGGTGGCTGTAGCCAAAGATATCCAGACTCTAATGATATCGAGGTTTTTCGCCGGCTTGTTCGGGTCCTGTCCGTTGACGGTGGTGGCTGCAGTCTTCGCTGACATGTATAGCAACGAAGTGCGTGGTGTGGCAGTGGCCTGCTTTTCAGCTTCAGTCATCACCGGTCCTTTCACTGGTCCCATGATTGGTGGGTTCATTACCAAATCTTACCTTGGCTGGCGTTGGACGGCCTACATCCCGGCGTTCATGGGCTTCGCTGCTTGTGCGCTTGCCGTATTTTACCAGGCAGAGTCTTATGGACCCGTAATCCTTGTTGAAAAGGCTTCTGATCTCCGACGGAAAACCCGGAATTGGTAAGCAAAGCGAAGGCTATAACCCATGTCTAAGACCCTAGTGGCTTCTAATCTCCTGTCTGTAGGGGGTGCGTACACATGATCAATACAACCCAGACGTAGTGATTCTAATCGAAATCTAGCATTCATGCGAAGCAGGAGGAAGTTGAAGTCGACTTGAAAGAACTGCTCAGCAAGAACATCTCCCGTCCGCTCCGCATCCTGTTCACAGAGCCGATCGTTCTGCTCGTAACGATTTACATGAGCTTCGTAAGTCATTAGGGAGGATATGTCTCATCTCCAAACCCACGTGCTAACACCAACCTTTGGTCAGATCTACGGCCTACTATATCTCTCGCTCACAGCGTACAGTCTCATCTTTAGCGGAACTTATGGATTCAGCCTTGGAGTTGCAGGACTGCCTTACATCGTAAGCACTGCACTGAGGATTCATGTGGAAGGCAGCAGACTGACGACATACTAGGGTATGATCATCGGCACCTTCATTGGATTTGGCCTGATCGTTGCGATGAATCCCGGCTATGCGAAGAAACTCAAAGCAAACAACAACGTACCTGTGCCGGAATAGCGGCTACCATTGCCCATGGTCGGTGGCATTCTCTTCTCGGCAGGTATGTTTTGCGCGGATCTCAATCACTTCTCATCGCAGGGCTAATATGGCATCAATCAGGTCTCTTCTGGTTGGGTTGGGGAGGCTATATGCGCTCAACACCATGGATAGTACCTACCTTGGCCGGGCTCTTTCTTGGCTTCGGTATCTACACTGTGTTCTTGCAGTGTCTCAACTATCTGATCGATGCATATCTCATGTTTGCTGCCTCTGTAAGTGCAAATCTCCTCTTGCGACATCGATAGCGCTAAAGAGTATGCAGGCTGTCGCAGCCAACACCATCATGCGAAGTCTTTTTGGCGCCATCTTTCCACTTTTCGCGACTTGTAAGCAGACTGAAGGATATTTCCAATCGCCAAGAAACAGATGAATCCTAACTTCCTGCTTCAGATATGTTTGAGGGGATTGGGATCAATTGGGCGTGTACGCTGCTCGGCTGCGTCGCTGCTCTATTCATACCGATGCCATTCCTCTTCTACTGGAAAGGGAGGACGATCAGGGCCAAGTCGAAGTTCGCACCTGCGCTTGATATTCAGCAGGATCAGCGAACAGATGAGGAGAGCAAGGGTACAAGTTCGGGGGAGAACAGTACCGCGAACGGCAACCGAAGCTCACCAGGTACCGAGGAGAAGGAGGACTGAAGCCTTGGTCTTTCGGTAAGCATGGCGTTCAGGCTTGAGTACATATGCTTCCAAGGACTGCACTTGAACAACGAGCTGCATGCCTCGCATGTCACGCTGATTGGGTGAGTGTCGAGAGAATGCGATGTGACGGATTGCAATGATAAGGCTGCCGGAAGAGACTGGAAGAGAACTCACCATCATCATGGCGACATCCTGGGTCTCGCTGCCAACTACCGCCCTCGAAACGCATCGTTCGTCGGCCATCTCCGACATGGTCGCATGTCGGAGCTGGCCGCTAAGGTGATGTCTTGAAAGATGATGTGATACTACGATAAGGACTGATCAGCGCATCACGTGCACAGTGGCTTACTCACGCTTCGCCCCGTGGCCCGAATCCTTCGTCATTTCACTTGCCTCTGCATCATCTCGTTCGAGCTTGCCAGTCTTCCAAGCCACCACCCTGGCTCTTGTGCTGTGACTTCAATGTATCACTGATGCACCTCCGACCAAAATAGCGCAGCTGGGGGCGCAGTCCTTGCAGGTTCTAGCGAGCTCCTCTGCGCGAAATATCTGCCGTAGCCTGTAGCCAAACTATGATATACAGCGTGGCTGTGATCCACTACACCGGACCCATGAGGACTACACATGCGAAGAAGGTAGGTCGGATGCGGCCCGCCTTGCAACAAGGCAACCAAGTAACAATGTGCCGCAGTTCCCCACGGCACCCCTCTGCCGCTACAGTATCAGGCAGCAAGCCTGAGTTCCACGCGGGTCGCGATACCGAGTCGAAATGTGAGGCTACCAGTATTGGAGTAGAGTACAACTTGGCATGCCGTCGTGACGCAGGGCGAGATTGCGCAGCTTGCCGCAACCCAACCTATTGAAGTCGCAGCCCTGGATACTCACCTCGGTTGCCGATCAGCGAGCCTCGTGTGACCATCGAACAGTTTGAACAAGGGTTGGGTTCCATCTACCGGTCAACTGGCTTCGCAAGTCCACGGCATTGATCGGTCGGCCAATGATGTCAATGGCTCTTAAGACACGCATTGCTACATGCTTCTATGAGTTTTGAAGAGGTATAAAATCCGCACTCTTCTCTTCTAATCCTGCACTGCCTTAAGTCAAAATTCACAAGGTTCAGCAGGCGGGCTTTTGACATTTGTTTCTCTTTCAAACGAACTTTGTACTATATTTTCACTCGGGGTTCGGAGCGCCATCTGCAAGTCAAACGAGCCTAGTTCCGACCGGGATTACTTCGAGACGGCAATCCCGACCTGACTTCTCCTCCTGTGCCCTCTTCCAGACACAGCGGCCCTCCAATCGGCGTACACCACACATCATTACATGTTCACAGCTTCTCAAGCGTTGGTGAACGCAGTGACTTCTACCGATCTCACGCACAACTGGAATGACAACGATATGGACATGCCTACCGCATCTGATAGCGATCGTCTTACCCAGCGAGACAGAATAACCAGCTGCAGTCGTTGCACTTGCGGATGCGGATGCGAATGCGTTTTCGATCGCAACAAAGGCGACCTTCTTCTTGATCTCCGCGGTGAGACTGTCTCGGGCCAATTAGCAGGCTTTGCAGGTATGGAAAAGGATGGTGCAGAAGACAACCCGTCTGTCGACGGGGACCAAGGTGTAGCCGAACGTATGATCCAAGTGGGCGACTTCGGCCTGGTCAGCTTGAGGGATATCCACATGGCACTGGCCAGACATCAACGCTGCACCTGCCACAGCGACGTGTCATCGGACGGCGACGATTGTCCTTCTTCGACGGGCTCCGGCTACATGTCCCAGAACTCCATGATCGTGAGACTCGGTAGTGGAAGCGATCTAAGCAGAGTCTCTTCCATATCCCACATCGCTTCTTCTTACAGCGGCTCCATGCGTAGCCTCAGTTCTACAGCTCTTGGCTTCGTTGGCGCCAACTTCGAAATAGACGGTATGGACGTTGACGTCGGTCATGGCTTGCTCTACGACTCGTCTCTGAGCATCGACGATAGCGCTACTAATACATTCAGCGATTACGATATGTGGTAGCCTCATCGTTTATCACGACAGAAGTACCAACGTCTATTCCAGCGGGTATGACTTGTGGTATATCCAGACTCTTTGCTACAGGACAACAGACATGGTAGCTAAGGACCAAGCACGACGAGGACGGAGGCGTTCAGGTCTGATAGCTGGTTGGCGTTCGGCTGCATCATAAGACAGGGGATCGCTCCAGAGCGAAGAAACTTCCGGTTGGGCTATTTTCATAGCTTTCCGGTGTACGATGTTTTAAATGACATACAGCATCTACCGCCGTTATGCGTCCAATTCCCCTAAGCTTTCCTGATCGGAACTTCCACTTCGTATGATAGGATAGATGGCATGCTCCGTTGTGGCTCTATAATCCCGCTCCAAAATTTCCTGCACCACGTTCATACGCCGCTCGGACTAATCCAGTCTTGTTTGTCCAAAGTCCTGTACGTCCGTACTCGAGGGAAGACGTTGGGTGTTCAAATCTTTGCCTCGAACATTCGCGTTACACGACAATGCTTTGTCTGCTGTAGACCGTCGCAGACACTCTTGAAACGTAGGACATTAGTTTCGATACCGACAGCCAGAGTAAGTCGGGCTCTGATGTCTAACAGTGAGCGCTCCCCTGCATGCCCAACAATTGGTAGGCCGCTCTCTCCCACACCGGCCATCGCAACGCCAACACCACACACACACACTTACCGCATACCAACCTGAGATGTTCAGACCAGACGACTGGCAAGTAAGCACCTCCCAGCCCATCCCTCACTCCGACGCTGCACCATATGGAACTGTCCTCACACTATACAAAGTCAGCAAATACACTCTCCGCCCACCCAAGATCCAGATCGTCCCGTCAAAGAGGTCAAGGCGATTACCGCATCCTGCGACCGCGGGGAGATGTGGCCCTGTCGTACACCCGATCGCGCCGTCTGTGCCTCCATAGCAGCCATAATCGTGCCTGAACTCATTGCTGACTCCGCCACGCGTGCTGACAAAGGCGGTGATCGCGAGGAGATGTGGCGCTGCCGTACGTTGAGCTGCACCATCTGTGCCTCCATGACAGCCATGGTCGTGCCTGATGCTTCTGCTGACTACTCTGCCACGGTTGAGGATGAGAGAGGTAATCGGGCCAGAGAGCAGGAGTGGGAGTACATGTGGCGGCGGGAAGGTAATGAAGAAGGTATCCCAGAAAAAGCGATGGGTGATAATGAGCGGCCGTCCGCCCAAACTCAACAGATCGACGAGGACGATGGGGAGAGCAACAAGCGGATGTGGAAGTGACAAGGAGATTGAGGAGGCGGGAAGGCTAATAGTGCGAAGAGCTCGTCGTTGCGTTGTGTTGCACTGCGTGAGAGCATAGCACATGTATTTCTTCTCTACAGCATCGATACTGTACAAAACATACTCATCAGCGCCTCACACCTAACATCAGATCGCACGTTAATGCAGAGTAGGTTTCAACGCTCTCACCCATCATCATTTCGATCCCGTCTATGCGGAGTACGTACGTCATCCCCGAACAAGCCGCCACGACTACCTGCTCAGTGCAATATCATCAATCCTCAAAATCATCTTGACTGTCTCGCTCGCCAGCTCGATCGCACTCGTGCTAACCAGCAGTGGCTGCATCACACCCTCGCCACTGCCCGCCGCGCTCTTCTCATCCCCGCCCATAACACCGACGCCGCCGCGCTTGATGGACACACCGACATTGTTCTCGCCCTTTGCATGCCGTGCGCGCATCTCCGTCACAACCTTGATACTATTCAGCCCCGCGTTCTCCGCCAGCGTCACAGGTACGACCTCCAACGCATCAGCGTAAGCCTTCCAGCAGATGGAGTCCGGGTAGGGAGCCGTAGTAGCGGCTTCGGAGAGAACGGTGGAGACGGCCATCTCCGGCGCTCCACCGCCCGGTAACAGAGCGCGCTTCTTGACCAAGCAGCGGATAACACACATGGCGTCGTGCAGACTGCGCTCCGCTTCGTCTAGGATCAGTGGGTTAGCGCCACGGGCGACGATACTGACGGTGCGGGTTGCGCTGCCGGTGGTGCCACTGCCGTCTTTGCTGCTGGCGCTGGAGGCGAACTTGACGCCCGAGACACGCGTATACCGCGCTCCCAGGGACGAAACTTCCTCGACGAGGTCCGCAGAGCCGAGTTTATCTTCGGTGAAGGAGTCGATGTCGGCTATAGGCTTGCAGCCAGTGGACTTGCAGATGAACTCCACCTCGTCTCTCTCGATGTCCCTGATCACTAGTATGCCGAGTTTGTAAAGGAAGTGCAGACTCAGGTCGTTGACCGCATCTCGCAGAATACTCTTCTGGATGAGCAAGACGTTGCACTTCGCCTTCTTGATCTTCTTCGCCATGTTGAGCAGGTACGTCCGCTCTTCCTTCAGAATCTTGTCCATCTGTCTGTAGTCGTTGACGATGATCTGGTTCTCCATGTCTGGCTTCGGCGGGCTAAGCTGGAACTGGATGAACCCGATCTTCGCCTTCTCTATCCGCGTTGGCCCACCTGCACTCTTGATCACTTGTTGGTTGAGCACGAGCCCGTCTAGGAGTTCGCTGTCGTCTATCACGCCCCCTGCCTTCTTCAGGATGCGGACGTTCCGTAGATCAACATTCTGGGCGTTGCTGGGGTTGATGGTCTTGAGGACTGCGTCGACGGCCATGGGTGCCAGCTTCGGCTCTTGGCTGACGATCTTGGAGCTGAGTGACGTGGATGCAGCCTTGAGGAGTGTTTGTCGGTCGGCCATGTTGATGGGTGTGCTGATCTCCTCGAGCGTCTTCACCGCTTGTGCTGAAGCTCTTTGGAAGGACTCGGAGATGGTTGTCGGATGCAGACCCTTGGCCAATAACCTCTCTGCAGCTCCCAGCAGCGCTCCCGCAATCACGACCACTGATGTGGTACCGTCACCCGCCTCGATATCTTGTGCGTTTGCTAGATCTACCAGCATCTTCGCAGAAGGGTGCATTACGCTCATGTCCTTCAGCATTGTGTTGCCGTCGTTCGTAATAATCGTTTCGCCTTTACCAGTCTGTATCATCTTGTCCATCCCACGCGGGCCCAGCGAAGTCCGGATCGCATCCGAGACAGCTCTTGCCGCAGTTATGTTTGCCATTCTTACGGCGGTTGGTTTCTCCTTGTCTCTGAAGGCATTGTTGCCAGCGTTCGAGGCGCCTTGCGCCATCTTCTCGCTGTGATTTCGTGCTCGGTTGGGTGTTGAAGTCGGACGTGCTTATATCAAGCGCGCTTCCTCGTCGTGGGGACCGCGAGACACTCGTCTGGAATACTTGCTCTCACACACACACACTCTCTCTCTCTGTCAGATGAAATGCTCGTTCAGTCGTGGATCTCTGTTGGCGTTGCGGGTGGATTTCTGCGCTTCCAACGCGTTTTCGAGCTCAACTTTCAAGTTTCGCGTGCGACAGAAAGCTACAAAGCTCGGACCTGCATCGGCGGTCCAGTCGACACCTCCGCGATGCCTTCACCTTGGCCGTAGTAGTAGTCCAGAGCTGCCTACCATCAACAACCACAGTGTCACCTCCCTTTCAGCCGGACATTCCGCACCCATAGCCGCCACCCCGATACATCCGATCGCCACTCACTCCAAGCACCACCTCATCCGCCGACGGAGAGAGGACCGAGCACGAGTCAGGAAGCGGTAGCTGGGGAGCTACGCAACAGCAGCGAGGATGCCTTCGGCAACGGGTCAGAATTGGGAGAAATACCAGAAGAAGTTCGACGACGAGGAGAAGGAGGAGAAGAAGATCACACCGCTGTCAGATGAGTGCGTCACCTTCCTCCCAACACGCCTTCACAAACAGCCCAGCCCAGCCCAGCTAACCGCGCCATGTCATCAACAGAGACATCCAAGTCCTCCGAACATACAACAACGCCCCCTACGCCGACGCCCTCCGCAACCTCGAGAAGCAGATAAAAGACAAGCAAACCTCCGTCAACGACAAGATCGGCGTCAAGGAATCCGACACCGGTCTCGCGCCGCCACACTTATGGGACATCGCCGCCGACCGCCAGCGCATGAGCGAAGAGCAACCCCTACAAGTCGCGCGATGCACCAAGATCATACCCGACGAGAAGGACAGCGAGAAGAGCAAGTATGTCATCAACGTCAAGCAGATCGCCAAGTTTGTTGTGAATTTGGGTGAGAGGGTGAGTCCGACGGATATCGAAGAGGGGATGCGGGTGGGTGTCGACAGGAACAAGTACCAGATCATGCTCCCACTCCCGCCAAAGATCGACCCGAGCGTGACAATGATGACGGTGGAAGATAAGCCGGATGTCACATACGGAGACGTTGGAGGATGCAAAGAGCAGATTGAGAAGCTAAGAGAGGTCGTGGAGATGCCGCTGCTGAGTCCAGAGCGCTTCGTCAACTTGGGTATTGACCCACCAAAGGGCGCGCTCCTCTACGGACCACCAGGTACAGGCAAGACCCTCTGCGCACGAGCCGTAGCGAACCGCACAGACGCAACCTTCATCCGCGTCATCGGCTCCGAACTCGTCCAAAAGTACGTCGGAGAAGGCGCCCGCATGGTTCGCGAGCTCTTCGAAATGGCGCGGACGAAGAAAGCCTGCATCATCTTCTTCGACGAAATCGACGCTGTAGGCGGTGCGCGTTTCGACGATGGCGCGGGAGGTGACAACGAGGTTCAGCGCACTATGCTGGAGCTCATTACACAGCTCGACGGTTTCGACAGCCGAGGCAACATCAAAGTCATGTTCGCCACTAACCGGCCCTCTACCCTGGACCCGGCGCTCATGCGGCCTGGGCGAATCGACCGGAAGATCGAGTTCTCACTCCCTGATACTGAAGGACGAGCCAACATTCTCCGGATTCATGCGAAGTCAATGTCTGTGGAGAGGGATATCAGGTGGGAGTTGATTTCAAGATTGTGCCCGAACAGCACGGGCGCAGAATTACGAGCCGTAGCGACAGAGGCAGGCATGTTCGCGATCAGAGCGCGGAAGAAGGTGGCGAGCGAGAAGGACTTCTTGAGCGCGGTGGAGAAGGTGATCAGAGGTGGGATGAAGTTTAACTCTACGGCGGCTTATGCGCAGTATAACTAAGCTTGCTTGTTGCTGTTGCGTAGTGCTTAGCTGGAGAGATTGGGGTGGTATGCCGTTTGTGTACGATTGGTGGGAGCATAGCATTATGAGTTGCGCTGGTGCTTAACCCGCGCCATAGCGCAGAAGCGCGGCAAGGCTCAGCTTGGTAGGGGCAGCTATTGTACGAGTACACCTTTCTATCCAACCTTCCCTTGCTGTATTGTGGAGTGGGATTGTGTAAATGTCATCGCGGCTGCTTTCACACCTGTTGGACTTCGGAAGGGAAGAGCTGATGACTTTGCACAGCCACAAGAGTCATGGCAATATCTCAGTACAGCCGTGCCCGTCGCATTGGTGATCTCACAGCAGCGTGAAGAGATCAAAGTAATTTCAGCTTGGCAGTCACCATCGTAGTGAATGGCGCTGGAAGATGCAGCCTCAGCCAGGGTCAATAAGGTGGTGAAGTACTCGGACCACATGTCAAGGGTCCTACATGCTCGTCCGATGGTGAAATGTCGTCCAGTTTTGCCAGTGGAGGCACGTAAGTACGGTTCTATCTTACCTCCTCCAGTGGAACGATTGATAGACTGTTCGAGTGTGGAGGTCGCTACGCTTTCAAATGACCTCCTTGCCATCTTCATGTTGAGTTAAATGCTCACCCTATCGCTGCATACACTTACGGCTGCCGTACCCTCGCGATCTCTGCTGGTGCAGCTCTTGGAAAGATGATACCGTGATCCTCTTGATAGTCTAATCTCTACAGCTACTACATTTCTCGTTGTAGTGTTGGACGGAAACTCGAAGCACACTCGTATCGGCTGAGTAGATGCATAAGGCGCTTAGGCTCACAGCCATCCAAGATGATTCATAATCCATGCTTGATGACCGAAGGTGTTACTAACATCTGGGTCCTGCCGTGTCAATATCCTGTAGTTGCTTGCGCACTTCCAAGATCGGAATCGCCATAATCGTGCTGATGAAGCTCGCAACAGCACTTGAGACACCGCTTAGGAAGAATGCGCGGTGGCGAGATGAAGCAATATGAAGAAATTGTTGTTGCGAGCATGACTGGAGACACGAACAAGATATTGAGCCTACTTTCTCTTACAGAACGATCGTCCCTAGGTGTGAGAGTGCAGTCTGCCCTAGGAATGTCCAGCAAGATTGGCTCATTAGGACCTGGATAAGAGCAAGTCCGGATGAAGTTGCCGCCGGACAGTCCGGCGGCAACTTTGTAGTCCGTAGCCAGAGGTAAATAATGCATAGTCTGCGCTGGATACCGTCTTCTCTCAATCCCGTAGTACTACTGTCCATGATATGACTTGATGGCAGACGAGCTGAAGTCGGCGATCCTGGCGGCCGAGCCGGGAACAGTTCCTCGCCGAGCTGTGACGAGAAGATGACGTCAATCTGGTAGATGGGACAACACAAACAAGCTGAGATAAACGACATTCGAGGATCATCGCTGATGAGAACATTGAGAACTATCTGATGATTATTCGCTAAGTAGGCTTGCTTCATTTACAGCCACTGTGGTCGTTGCAAATCCCGAAAGAAGCGCCTCATAAGGAAAGGCAGATCAATTGGCGGTAAAGCTTGGTGCTGTTAAGAAAATGATTGCTCGCCTGTGCCTGCCTAGCGAATTATTCCTTTATCCCTTATCCCGCTTAACAGCCTCAGCAGCCACTGGCGTTGTCTCGGGCTGCATGGCTA
>Ga0058704_10001196_pt1 | contig 12266 bp, 16 predicted proteins | sample AgamicMgSfe_FD_71363 | JGI IMG/M metagenome (GOLD analysis project Ga0058704, IMG submission 71363) | Agave microbial communities from Guanajuato, Mexico - Mg.Sf.e | ecosystem: Host-associated > Plants > Phyllosphere > Phylloplane/Leaf | place: Guanajuato, Mexico | collected 2012-05-30
GTCATGTGACTAGACTCACAACAATGCAGGCAAAATGACATCGTCCTCCAAATGTGCTGCGATGCCGATAGCATCCAGAGGGTCATGTTGTCGTCCGCCAAAGACAGTGTCAAGGCCAAATGCGCCGTTCGCGCAGACCCACGTGCCTCAAACGCCATCTCGCTCGCATACACCGAAGTAGCTGCAGCGTACCTCAACCTCACCACCCTTTGCTGCTGCCCCAAATAAAGAGCTGACAGGTTCCGAGGCCTGAGATGCGCTGTGACAGTCGGTGGAGAGAATGTAGATGTCGCCGATTGCGCCTGTACTGGTGCAACCGGCCAAAAGAAGCGCTTTGGTCACATCAGTCACAGCTCGACTCACTGGAAGGGTAATTATGTTGACTGACATAGTGCTATCCAGGCCATGGCTATAATGATCATCAGCACGTGATGGTAACCAAGGAAGGCTGTATGACAGGTGTCAGAAACAGTATGGACATAGCAATATCGACAGATATGAAATCCACGGCTGATTTTGAAGTGAGCAAGGACCCGTGCCACGAGGCGCTGAACGCCAACCGCGAAGTGGACGTCAGCCATACGAGCAGAAATGTTCTGTCTTCATCAGTAGTATGCTTTTTGAAAATCTGTTTGACAATATGTCAAAATGCACTCAGTACGAAGAAGTACGGAGTATCCAGCTTAGAGATGCAGCGAGGGCAGGTTCGTAAAAACTTGCGAATTCTTGTACGTAGTAACACCGTCGATCACGCCTGTGCACGCTTACGTCGATGGCGCTCATGATTCATGACATCGCCGTCGACGAATTCGACTACATCATTGAGTGCTGTACCGTATCTCCGAGCAAAAAAGAGAAGAGAGCGACATTGCAACCCATCATTCGCATCCTAAGTGATTTAGATTTCTATATCTACTCTATCTTGGACCAGATAACACCTACGCTCTATGCCACCTTTCCCTTCTGCCTGTCCGTCTTCGTCATAAAGAAGTTTCTCTCAGACCACTTCAGCACCTCATCAATAACAATAATTGGTGCGCTCCAACCTAGTACGATCTGCCACTCGTCCCATCCGAGTGGCACGATGCCGAAGATGCCTTGTAGAATGGGCGTATAAAGGAGTCCGAAGTGTAGAACCATCGACAGTGTGATGGCGTACACAAGTATCATGTTGTTCCAGAGCGGAAGTGTAAGTAAGGATTCTGATGAAGAGAGCGCATTCATGGCGTTGAGCATCTCGATGACGACGAGAACGGAGAGCGAGATGGTCGAGGCAGTACGAGCGGAGTCGTTGGAGAACATAGAGCAGCCGATTTGCGGGAACGCGGTGGAGCAGCTGTGGAAGTGAGTCTGCCAATAACATCAGTAAGAGACTCGTAAATGCGAAGTAAGCGTCTAGACTCACCAGCTGCCAGAAGCTGATCTGTGGCCCACCCTTATAGAACATGAACCACCAAGCATACCCTCCGACTGTAGCCAGACCAACGTACGTGCCGATGACCATATACCGGAAGAACAGCCAGCCACTTATAAGCGGCTCATCCCTCTTCCTTGGTGCTCGCTTCATAACGTCGTGATCCGGTGGGTTGAAACTGAGTGCTGTCGCTGGTAGACCGTCCGTTACCAAGTTGACCCAGAGAAGCTGCACCGGGATAAGCGCCTCCGGCATGCCAAGTGCAGCTGTCAAGAAAATTGACACGACTTCGCCAATATTCGATGAGATCAAGTACCTGATGAATTGCTGGGTGTTGTTGTAGATGCTGCGCCCTTCTTCGACGGCGGACTCAATGGTGGCGAAGTTGTCGTCTGCGAGTACCATATCTGCCGCAAGTTTGGCAACGTCGGTACCAGTGCCCATCGCAACACCGATGTCACTCTTCTTCAGCGCTGGAGCGTCGTTGACACCATCACCAGTCATTGCCACCACCTCACCAGTGGACTGTAAGAGGTCAACCAGCTTAGACTTGTGGCTCGGCTCCGTTCGCGAGAAAAGCGATGCGGTCTTGGCAGCCTTGAGCTTGTCACTCTCACTCAGGTCATCGAATTGCCGACCAGTGAAGCTCTTGCCCTTGAGGTTCTCGTTCTCACCAAAGACGCCGATCTGTCTGCAGATAGTCTCCGCAGTGTTCTGATTGTCGCCCGTAATGACCACAACGCGAATACCAGCCTGTCGGCACTGTCGGATGCTCTCCGCCACCTCTGGACGAGGCGGATCAAGCATGCCAACCAAGCCAAGTAGTGTCATGCCTTGCTCCAATTGCTCGTACTGCGCAGTAGTCTTCGCTTCGCTTGCTAGTCCAGTATCCACGTTGTCAGCACTAGCTAGTGCCATGACGCGGAGGCCACGGTTGCCATACTCGGTCACTTCGTCTTGAAGGAGAGAAATAAGTTTGCTTGAGAGCTGCTGACGTTGTCCGTTGCTGCCAACCAGACAGTGCGTGCAGCGTGCCAAGATCGACTCTGGCGCGCCCTTGACGAGCAGACGCTTCGAGCTGCCATTGCCGACCAAGACAGACATGCTCTTCCGGTCTCGCGAGAACTCATATACCGATATCTTCGGCGCCCGCTGTTCGTATCGTTTGCTGATGTAATGCAGCCTCGAATTTGGCGTCATGTTCGATCGCTCCGCGTTGTACGAAGTGTCGCTAGTACCGATCTTCTCCACTAGCACTCTAAGCGCGCCTTCAGTTGGCTCACCTACGTTGTTGAAAGTCCGGTGCGTGCTGTCATACGATAAAGTCGAACCGTTACAGATAGCTGCGACCTCGGTCATCTGGGCGATCGTCTGCGAGGTGGCTGCTGGATGGTCTACAGTCTTGCCATCCTTCGAGACAGCACCTTCCGGCGCAAAGCTCGTGCCTTCGACTTCAAGTTCTTCCAGACCAGAGCCAGATTGATCAATGTAGACAATCTTGTTGACGCTCATTTGGTTGGTTGTGAGCGTGCCAGTCTTGTCAGAACAGATAACGCTGCAGCTACCGAGTGTCTCAACAGAAGGCAACGAGCGCACAATGGCGTTCTTAGCAGCCATCTTTCTCGTGCCCAACGCCAAGCAGGTCGTAATGACAACAGCCAGACCCTCCGGAATCGCAGCTACACCAAGCGAGACCGCGATCTTCAAGTAGTAAATCGCACCCTTTGTCCAAGAGCCGCCGAAAGATGGGTCGTTGAAGTGCTGGATGTTAATCAGCCAGACGAGAATGCAGATGCCACTGATGACCTTGGCCAGCATGTCTCCGAAGTCATTCAACTTCTCCTTGAGCGGCGTAGGCTGCGAAATCTGCGCCGTGATGCTCTCATGGATGTCTCCAATGGCCGTGTTAGAGCCAGTCAAAACAACCACAGCGTGCGCAGTTCCGGTGACGACTGTCGTGCCAGAGAATAGCATGTTGATCTGATCCTGCTTAACGGCCTGCTGGTCTTTGATCGCCTGCACATCCTTGCCCACACTTTCGCTCTCGCCAGTCAAGATCGATTGATCAACGGCGAAGCTATTGCTGAGTATGCTCAACAGCCTGCAGTCCGCCGGTATCCTGTCGCCAACCGCTACGTGCACGATATCGCCCGGTACCAGCTCCTCTGCCTTGGCTTCTGATAGTCTGCCGTTCCTGACCACCTTCGCCTTGTTCGCCGAGTACTCTTGAAGTGCCGCAATCGCCTTCTCAGCCGATGACTCCTGACTGACTCCCACCACCGCGTTGAGGATCAGGATCGTCAGGATGACAGCCGGGTCGACGAAGGCAGTCCATCCCTCTCCCTCTTCAAATAGCGCAAGGACGAAAGAGATGCCGGCCGAAGCGAGGAGGATGATGACAAGCTGATCCTTGAATTGTTCGAGAATGAGTTCCCACATGGGCGTTGGCGGTTCTTCGGGTATGGCTTAAGATGCTCGTTAGCTTTATGCTCTACCACATGCGCTTCTGAAGTGAAGCCTACCATTCTTGCCATGTTTCTGCTGAGATGCGGTGACTGTGATGTCTGAGAGGCCGGTCTGCTCGGAGACATGGAAGTGCTCGAGCACCTCTCGAGTCGAGCGTACGTAGGCGTTATCCATGTCGCTTCACCCTAAGGACATAAACTGGTAGGGAAGATGGATGGTGTGTCTCCGGCTACGGTCCAGAGGAAATGGTAGCCACCTTAGTGATTATGTAGGCTTCTGACACCGTGGCAACATCGTTCACACTACGGCGACGGCTTTCAACAGCTTGCAATACGAGTGAGATCAGGTGGTGGGTCAGACAAAGAAGCCTACAAAAAGTGCCCCGCAACCATGAACAGCTGGCCTCACTTTTCGACTTTGACGCAGGAACGCCGATGCGGCTTAAAACGCGGGAGTAACCGCTTTCTGGAAACGTCGGGGTCTTTCAATGGTACCGCTTGAATAATCGATGAAGCCTTCCGCTATGAAGCCTTTGGTATCTGCTAGGCACATGCCTGGAGATATGCTCTTTGACCATCATCTGCGAGCCTCTCCCAATGAGTATTGCTGCCAGAAGTTGACCAGCCTCACAGTATGCCTTTCCGCCCTTGTCATCACTGAGCGTGTGCAGCTTGCATCGCGATTACGTGCACCTATCAACGTCCTTAGCATCTATCGCGATTCTCGGGCAGCCGGTCACGCAGCGCCATATGCCTCTCCCGAATGCATGTCTTGTCAATCTCGAGCACGAAGTCCGGATGCTCCTGGTCTGCACGCTCCTCGAATCTCGTCGCATAAAGCCGAGTGGCCACAAGATCCACGAAGAGGCGATGCATGCCCAACATGTGTGGTAGCTGTTCCCAGAACGCTTTGATGATGTCAGCAGAGATATCCTTTCTGATCCTGACCGTGATGTCAGTGAGAGTGTTGCAAACCCGGTGATCGTTCAAGAAATTGCCGAGGGCGTAAGCCTTGACAAGCTCGTGATACGCGTCCCTCAGCATCTTGCCGTCGTTCGAGGCGAATACCTCTGTCGTGCTGGTATGGCATAGCTCCAGTTCTCCAGTGTACAACCAGCCCACGTATACTGCGAAGATCGATGACATGACCTCTGGTAGCTTAACACTCTTCTCCCTCGACTCCAACCATTGGCCGTCGACAGCGGTCTTGAAGAACGCAGCGGCTTAGCACAGTATGTCCTGGTGGACGACGAAACGCTGCTCCTCCTTGTCAACGAGGATCGCCACGTCTTCAAGAAAATCCAACCTATCTTGATCAGTGTGAGATCGCGCACATTCGTACTTAGCTTCACTCACTTGCGGCGTTTTGCTGGCGGCACGTGTCCGTATCTGGCACTGGTACTCATCGTCGCTGTTGACGTTGACCGAGTGCTTAAAACCTTCGGTCCTCCACAAGTCTGTTCGGTTTCTGCTATTCTCACCAAAAGCAAACCGATTTTTCGCGCCTACGTATCGTCTTATGTGCTCTCGAAAACTAGCTGAGCGTTTTGAGAGAAGCCCGGCCTACTACACTAGCAAGTTTCTATAGCTAGGTAGCGCTTCGTATTTATAGAAATAGTCTTCAGCTTTCTGTGCCAAATTTGTTTGGTGTCACCAAAATCGAACAGACCTGCGAAACACCGAAGGTACATAAAGAGACCCAGGCAGCTTCTGAGGTTGACGTGTAGGGAGATACCTGTAAATAGGAAAAAGTTGAAGTGTTGAGAATGCGCAGATCGTCAGCTTGGCACCTCTAGGTGGAGTGAGGTCCTACTCACTCGCAAGGTCACAATTTTAGTCATGTGCTACTACGTACGTCATCTGTCCGCGCAAATACGGCACGAACGTCCTTTGGACCATAGCTTGATGAACAGAGGACTCCGTGTAGATAGCAAAGCCCAGAGACTCGACTCTAGAGCATCGTCAAACGGTCAAACCCCAGTTGTCATGACATTGATATATCGAGTCAACCTTCTGCTTCTTGAACGGATCCCAGTTCCACTCCATGCAATAGTTCTCATCGCATGCACACGCCCTCATGCGGAACCTCCGGACGTGGTCGACGTTCTCCGTATCGTCCAGGTCTCTGTACCATTCCTCCAATACCTCCAGCATCAGTATACGCTTCATGGACGAGACGCCTGGGCGGCTGTGGTCCCTTAACAGGCACGGTCTAACATTCTGAAAGCACATAGAGCCTTGTCGTTGGAGCCGTCGCGTCCAAGCATAGCGTTCGATCTTAGCCACATTCTTCATGAAAGTGTCTGATGGTAATGACGGCTCCATGACGGACTGGGTGATGCCATCATGCGACAAGACAATGTTTAACCATTTCAGCTCCTTTAGCTCCTTTAGGCTCAGTTCCTGACGACAAGCTGTCCAAGGATCCGGCCGAGCTGGGCATATCAAGCGTGGTGTAGCGCTTCATATCCGAAGGCATGCAATCCTCGGACGTTATTGAAAAAGCTTGGCTAGGTCAAAGTCCACACCGGATATGCTCGATCCCGATTGGATGAGAACGCTGGAGATCAGCTTCACTTCTGGGCAAACGTCTAGGTCAATGTCGTGAATGCTCTTGAAAGAATTCAGGTACAAGGTCTTCTGCCGGGAGAATGAGCGTCTAGCAACTGCGCAAAATCGCTTCGAGACTGACATCTGTGGTCCTTCGTGGCTACGCAAGACCTCTGGCGATGGCGGCGGGGCTCGCCTTGAGTGAAAGCTAGAGGGGTGAGAGTGAGCGAATGCGATGTCGAAGATGCGCTCGTGAAGCTCGGGAGGTAGGCGCCAGAAAACACAGCGGCCGTCCGTCAGTGGTTCGGTGGGACTGATCGCGGAGTATACCATGTTCGCCTTGTTCGGAAGGGATACGACTCAATCGGCTCTGAGGAGGGTAGAAGTTGTGTGTATGACAGTTGTCAATGTTTTGGTCGTATGAGCGGTCACTCGGGTCGGCTTCAATACATAACAGGAAGTTGAGACTGAGGGTGGGCGCAAATAAGAAATAGCATTGCGAAGACGCATGGTCGGGAACAGCGAAGTCAAATGCTTGTACCGACCGCCGAAACACTGGTACACGAGAGCTTGATACAAGAGCGGCTTCGCAAGAGACCCTCCAACGGCTAGGGATGTCCTCGGTATCCTTGTCTTGCCGGGTTTGTTCACGATTTACGTTGCTGGAGAAGAGGAAGTACCTAGTCGTTGGCAAGAAGGCCAAGCTCGCCCCTTCGGGCCCTCGAGAGGTGTAAAGAAGCCGTCCCAGGACTTTCTGCATACCGCTGCGGCCAAGTCTGGATCGACGCTGCGTGGCCACAAAAAACCACCATCATCTTCTTGTTGTACGTTTGGACTTGCTTCACCTTCCCTCTCCCTCCGTTGGTACACTCAAAGTCGGCCACTTTATGCCTCAGGCACGGCGGTCGGTGGCCGACTTTGAGCGTACCAACAGAGGTCTTTTGTTGCAACAGACGTCCGTCAAATCTTCATGAGGATGTAAGGCCCCCCAAGCCAATGTAGGTCAGTGCGCCAATGGCGCAAAGGATTTATACACCGCCACATGCCAACATCAACGAGTAGCCTCCCAGTCAGCCCTTCCTTCACTTCCCTCTCAGTCTACTGCCTGAAAACCTCTACCATACGCTTTGAGAGTCCAGCACCAAGCCTCTCACATATATCCATTTACAGGAGTGAGACAACCCAAAGCAGGAAGCTATGGGCTACTCTGAGGTAGTTTGCTCGTTGTGTAGTATCCCGTTCAACATCGCACGCATCAGGAGAGCTGGTATTACCTCCTGTCCTCCTTGTAAAGAGTCTAGACTGAGCAGAAAACATACGAGCCTCCGGAGGCAGCTTGAGATGAAAACTACGAAGGCTTCGTTTGCTATGACGACGAGTCTGAGGCATGTCGGGCAGAAGGTTGTGCTTACATTGAGCGACCCACTGCCATAGCGGAGGAGAGCGAGGCTGATAGCGAGGAGAACGTGGACAATGAGGAGGAGAAGGAGGACACTGATAATGAGGTGGGCTCTGAGGTTGTGGATGAGGAGGACACCATTGACGAAGCAAACTCTGATGACGCGGTCCGGGAGGGTACTGGTGACGAGGAGGATGCTGACAACGAAGAGGGCCCTGACGACGTGAGTTCCATTAGCGACGATGAGGACGAGGACGAGGACGAGGACGCTTTCATCACTGAAAGGCGGGAGGACGTACAAGGCAAGGAACACCTCGCTGGTCCAAGTTGTACGTGTAACCTTGGGTACAGCGGATGGCGCATCGGCGCTGAAGAGATGAGGCACAGCGTTCGAACACAATGTCTCAGTGCGAAGCTGTCAACCTGGAAGCCTGAAGCTGACGATGAAGCATTTGAGAAGGAAGCAAAACACTGCTTTGTCACTGGTATCAGTGTCGGTGGTGTAGATGAAATGGAAGTTAGCGGAGTTGAACCGGTAAGGCATGGCTTTTCGGATGGGCTCATCGACAACAATACGCAAGATAGTGTACGTGCAGCGCTTACATGAGAGCTTGCCGCAGCTACTGATTAGAGCAGATAATCCTTGAGGAGAAGTCAGCGATGCCGATGCACCCGAAGTGCTTCGAACTCTTCAAGCGTGTTAGTCAGCGACGGCTGGACAAGATTGATATTGATGGCCTGTGGAGGCTACGAGAAGTACGCTCGACGTCTGTCCATCTTGTTTTGTGTTTTCAAAAAGCTGATGATACTCTAGGCGCAAGGTGGTCATGAAAATCGCTTCAAGGATTTCCCTCGTCGCTCAGATGTGGATATAAACTCCCAACAGTAGTAAGCAAAACAAGGAGCACAAGCTCATTGCTAGATCTAACCATGTATCTCCAGTTACGGCCATGAGCCCGGGACGGAATATCTTTGGTAAGCAGGCGCAGAGAGCAGCCGAAATACAGACGGGTTCTAATATTCTGTAGCTCTGATCCGGTCAACGTACCTAGACTTATCCATCTTATCGAGAGCTGCACCCCGGAGGCTGGAGGAGTAGTGTTCCATTTACCGCCAGGACCCAAGTGTGGCGGTAAAGATCCGTTCTCGCAGCTACCGCCAGAGCTCCGGCAACTGCTTCCACTATACCTTGCACGTTCTGACATCGCTAACTTGCGCTTGGCCTCGGCGAGCTTCAGACAGCTGCCGCAGCTCTATTTCCAAAATCTGGTACGAACGGAAATGCCTTGGATATGGGAGCTCGATACATCTGAAGGTCGTTGTGACTGGTACATGCTATGGTGCAAGCTCCACGCCGCAGATGGTGGCGCCGGCATGGATGAGAAAGAGCGTCAGTGGCTCGAAGATGTACGTCGCAGGAAGCTCGATGCATTAGACAAGGTGCAGGAAGAGTACCGCAAGAGCAAGTCTCGTCCACGCACACTTGACTTGAAGGAAGATAGGAAGAGACGCGTCAAGAAAGTGGAGGAAGAGGCCGATGCGGAGATTAAGGCAGGGTACGAGTCTGGTATGTGGCCACCGCGGACGATAAATGAGCTTCGGGGATTGCGGAACCGGCGACGGATATGGGAGGATCTCGAAGAGATCGTGCGGAGGATCAGTGCATTGCCGCCCGATGAGATGGAGTAAGCATGTCATTCCTTGATTGGGCGAACGTCGTGGCGACGACAGAGTCCCGTCCAGTTGGTCAAGGCTGCATACTTGCTTCCACGTGCCGGTTGGTGTCCGGGGATGGTTCAAGACGCCGCACTGGTGCTCAGTCTTTCGCACGTCACTCTTTTGTAGTTACCAGCTACCGTATGCACGGCGTTTGGTAGCGTTCGGCGTGTCGCCGAATTATGATAGCGTCTATGCAACTGCGTCTTATCTTGGAAAGACTTCCAATATTGGCTAAGCGAGGTACCACAGATCCAGGTTGCAGGTATCTTCTGTAGAGGTGCTCTCAGTGGACAGGTGGGAGAGTTGCAGAGCCGCCTTCCATTTTACTATCTGGGTATGTAAGCGTAACGCCTGCTTGCCTAAGATAACGCGCGCTTAAGGCTGCCGACTTGGCAGAAGGCGTTTACTCGTGTTGTTGTGGACACGGTTGAAGCTCCTCCAGACTTGTCAACATTCGTGGTTGTTTCTGGGTTCTGGCGAGCGCTTGCCGGACACGTATATCAACCATAGCTGTGCCACATGCAGTTGCACAAACTATCACAGGCTTCTTCCATCACATCATCATCCTTCTCCGTTCCTGTTCTCGAAGGTTTCTGTCTACCGTTAGCGGCTCACCTCCGCAAGTCGGCGCCATCCCATTGGTTCAGAGTCAGATCGACATCGGATCGACATTGGATCATCAACGACCACATTCTCAGCAGCAACGAACAGAGTCTATGGTTCAAGCCAACACAGCAATCAGAAGCACGACATTCTCTCACTACAATCATTATCGTGAAAAAATCGCGGTCTTACAATCTGGTACTGCGACTACAAGGTCCAATCACCTTCGCCGGCGCTTACACCACCACACAAGGATCTGGGCGCTTACGGCTGACCAGCGAATCGTAATCACCGGCAACCAGCACCAATTTACGGCACTGTTGGTGGCTAAAGCCTTTCACGGTAAGGCTCCGAACCGGACCTCTGGGACTAGCATTCCCATTGGACGCGCAGCGCACCGCACTTGCATCACTCCAAACGGCGCTCCGGGCGTCAGACATCTTTGTCTGTCGCAGCTCTCTACGCGCCCGCACCAAGAATAGTCCTGCAGCGCGCGCTGTGCGTTGCATGTCTTGTTGCGGTCCGGTAGCAGCAGTGTGCTGTGAAGCACCGGCGAGCTCCAGGTAAGCAAAGTCAATTTCTTTAAGTCTGGCGCTCTTCATCTTGCCCAAAAGGCTTTGCCTTCCCTTTGCACTCCTCCACCGGCGTTGCTTACCATAGCTCGCAGGCCTAAGGTGTCGTCGTTGCCGATTCATTCATTTGATTCCTCGGTCACTCGTTTGCGCAAACGGCGACACGCGACAATGGCTTCTGCTACTGCTACCGCCACCATGGCCGCCGCTGGGTTCGACAAGCGGTCCAGCTCATCCTCTTCCTTGCAAACTCCGGGCTCCGGTACTTTTCCGTCTGAGATGCGCAGTCCCTTAGCCGGCTCGCCAGGCCTGACGAAGCAGTTGGATAACGACCTGAAGACGCCGATCACCCCTCCATCAGCTTACCTGGACTTCTTAAAACAAATGTCACCCGCAATGATGAGTCCTGCGCCTACCACTGGAACCAGCTCTCGCTTCAACTTCAACGACAAGAGCTCATTCGACAAGGCTTCCGTATCATCTGCGAAGCCTTCCATCAGTCCACCAACATCTCAACCAGCTCTGTCCCGCAACACGTCTTACGATTCCAACGCCTCTTCAGCTACGAGCTCATCAATCAGCAGCACAGCATCTTCCGCCAGCGCTGCAAGTACTGCCAGGGTACGGCCAGAATCACCGCGAGTTACTATTCCGCCGTCACAATTCGTAAAGCCAGCTCCACGTTCAGCACGCACTCCTCGGAGACTACACATCCCGCAATCACCTGCTTTCTCTCCAGTACCAGGCTCGGCCCACTCTGTCTCCTCGCCGTACGTATCGACACCGCTGAGCGCAGCGCCATGGAGCGCGTCATTCGAGTCGAAGGATGCCAACCCTGAGGCTCACGGTCAGCCTGGCAGGGTGAGTGTACGGCAAGTGGTGACAAGAACGGTCACCTACTGCCGAACACCACTCGAGCCCGCACCCAACGGCAACCTGTGGAAGAGGAGAAAGATTGAGCATGATGATAGTGAATCCAAAGTGCTTACGGAAGACGAGACGACACCAGAAGCTGGACCTTCGATCAAGGAGGAGAAACATGACGAATCTACAGCAGCACCCTCCACCTCTGACGACCCCAAAGACACATAGAACGTCTTCCGCAACGATACATGGCGTTGTGATGCTTTGATCTAGGGCGGCACCTTTAAAAATATGGGCGTTTGGTCATGCCGACTGATATAGTCGCCTTGCATTTGTTTTACGAGTCACGATGGATACCATTTTGTTATATTTGGGAACGCCTTATAGCCTGGCGCTAGAGGCGTGGGATGGGATATTTGAGCCTTCAGCGTGGAGCTAGAGGCGTGAGAAGAGATGATGACAACAGCCTCCGTCTCCGTTCGTCGAGAGGAGGCTTCATCTGCTCGAATGGGCAGTAGGCGAACACGGCGATGTCGATGCCGAGATGTAAGAGTAGCATCGTAAAACATTGATGCTTTGACCCATGCACACAAATTGGTTCTGTCTAGTAGGTGCCTGGGAAATGCGTGAAGTGACATTCGCTGTGATTCGCAGACGCTCTGGGCCACATCTTCTTTCAT
>Ga0058704_10001197_pt1 | contig 12260 bp, 15 predicted proteins | sample AgamicMgSfe_FD_71363 | JGI IMG/M metagenome (GOLD analysis project Ga0058704, IMG submission 71363) | Agave microbial communities from Guanajuato, Mexico - Mg.Sf.e | ecosystem: Host-associated > Plants > Phyllosphere > Phylloplane/Leaf | place: Guanajuato, Mexico | collected 2012-05-30
CAGTATACGTAACCTCGGATTATTTGACTTGGCATTTAGCCGCCACAAAACCTGGAGAAACCTTGCTTATACCGGTTCGCTGTGCCTACGTCGAAATGAGCCATGGCCGTTGATCTGACATAGGTGGCACATGTTCGAGCATCACCAGCTCAGTGGTGGAATATGGTGTCACCGACTTTTGCCCATTTGACGCATCAAGCAGGAATCATGCATTCAATCGCGGTACGGGTCCGGTATACTAAGGGGCAGTTACCGACCGGTTGAATGTGATCCAATATCCGATGCAAGTGGAGTGGGAAATCTGGGGCGGCTGCGGTAGCTGTGCTCGGCATTGAGCTTGCTTATTCTTGTGGTGAAAACCGATATTGATTGTTTCCTGGTCGGATGAGTGTACAGTCTTCTTTGAACCGACTTCCCATATGGCTGACGTGGCATAGAAGGATGGCTCGCTCTGCCAACTTCAGACCTCGATCTTCTCCGCAGATTTCGATATGAAATGGTGCGTTAGTCGCCAGATCCACAACGCAGAATGTGTGGCGGGCGGATAGGTTCCCTATTTGCGGAAATCTTACCTCCAAGGCACCAATGCACAGTGCAGCCAGGATCGCAATGCACATCTCGCAGGCAATACGAAACACTTAGTTTGCCAATGGGTCGGGATCTCTAGAGGGCCGTTTGGATCGACGTTGAAGACATTCGGGTCGTTTCCGACCTTCTTAAACTAGCCAGCGGACCCGGAGATGCGTTACACAAATCCTTCCCTTACATGCAAGCCACAATAGACGGCCGATCCGTGGCACCGGGTACAATACGAGCTTTTGAGAATCTGGAGAAGGACGTGTGTATGCGATCATGCACATTCCTATTGCCTCCTCGGTCGCCGGGTCCTGATGCGTATATCGGGATCCGCTTGGTGTAGTTGAGGCACCAGCACGCGGCCCGGATAGACTCTGTAGGATACCGGAAATGTTTGTTGAGAGATACATCTATTCATACGCATGATCCCATCGGAGCCTCGACCAACAAGAGTATATGGTTAAGCGGGTCGATGTCGTCATTCCGTGAGGCTGATCACGCCAAAAGGCGCAATGTCTTGTGTCGCTGTCTTGTCGTGAGACCTCGACCAGCCAATACTCTGAACAGCTGTAAGTAGCGATGCATGTAAGATCTCAATCGACTGGTCGCTCCCACGCACCCCGTCATTGGTGGTGAAATTTGGGGCTTAGCAACTTGCTCTCGGACCTGATCGATCGAAAATGCAGCGGAGGAATTCTTTCGGTACAACTAAAGTCGTATGGCGCGAGACAAGGCCCTAGCATACGCTGCTGCAAGCGAAGGATCGAGGCATGACATAGAGAGGTTTACACTCCGTGACACAACAGTCATGGCGGCATTACTTCGGACTTCCACCCGTTCGTGCAGTATGAACAAGGTACTCCTACGGAGAGCCGCCGGCACTTAGCCTCTATTGCATCGCGAAACAACCGCGGCATTTCTCCAAGGATGACATACCCCAAAGAAAGTGTCTCAAGTTTCGAAGCCTGGCACTTCGCTTGCGAAAAGGCGGAGAAGGGCATGGGCCCAAGCATTGCGAAGCAGAGATTGCATATCGAAATGAAGGCCAAGGTTGAAATAGAGTATACATGCAGCCCTAGTGCAGGATGAAAGGCTTAGCCTTTCGATCCGGGGTACCGCGCAGGGGTTCGATGAGCTAGATCTGCCGCCTAAAGCGGCAAACAGGGTACGGGTCGGGGTAATGTTGAAGCCAACCGTCTTTGGACTTTTTGGTTTCCGAATTACCAGGTCAGATTTTACGATGATCGTTGCTTGTTTGGAGGCGGCGCTGTGGAGTTGGAAAAGTGCTTCTTCGGCTTTCCTTGGATTCAACCGACGGCATGGCGGACCGCTTGTGTCACAGAAGGACTTGGTGCATTGCGTATACTACCTTTGGTATTTTCCACTTGGACGCGCTGTCGGCTCTTCCCCGGAGAACTCACAGTGGCGCATGTCAACAGTCAAAGACATGTATGTCTTGGGGCGATCGATCCACTGTCATCCGCTGATTCTGGTTCAACAAAGCAGCCAAGTGTTCGATGAATGCAGACACAACGCCATCAGAGTTGGTAGAGTCCGAGCCAGCCGTCAACCAGATGCTACGATCTACAGCAAAAAGTTGCAGTAGCGTACTAGCCGTATCGATGGTTGTCAGATCTGGTACAGAATGCACAAGAAGCGCGAGTTTTTCTCGATTACACAAGGCCGTCCCAGCGACAGGTCCGGTACTTTGAGGGTTGCTTCATCGAAATAAAGAGGCTCTGGAAGGGCGCCAGGGTTGTGGACGGGAGTGCAGAGTTAGCCTTATGCTCACGTAACTGCCGGGATTGAAGTTTGGGTATTTCGAGGCGCGTAAGTCACTCGGAAACTCCTGGTAGAGTGGATGGCACCACAACAAGGATCCAGAAGAGCCAACTTCCGCGTTCGTTCGTGCTACTAATGCAAAGGAAAGCGGGCTCAGCTTACCAATATAACTGTCCTTTAGTCCGAGGCTTTCTTCAACTGCTTGAGGAGATGCTATCAAAATACACAGCATGGGTCGAGGCGTACTGTGTAGGTGTCTCGTCGACGAAGATGCCGCCCAACGCTAGTGAAGAACTGTATTCTCCCTCAGACCGAAGAGGCAGCAATGTCGTCAAGTACAGAACTCAAGTCCCTAGTACACCACGTGGTTGCTGCATAGCCGATAGTGCGTACATTGCTGAGCAAGTTGAGCGCCTCGGTGACTGTTGAATACTCTGCGTTCGGCAATGCGCCCTTCCCGGGCCCATTATGTATGTTGATTACGACTGTAGACTGTACTCGAAAGAAATGACGATACTCTTTGGGTAGCGGATGTCTTTAGCTACGGTATGACAAGTAACAGTAACACGAAGATACCGTGGCATACACACTGTAAAGGGCGTCCCATACGCCTGCCAAGGGACAGACGTAGAGCGGAAGAATCACCAAGCCACGCCTGTCCATAGCTCTACTTGGAGCGCGGCTAGCTAAGAGCGGACGACGAAATATCGATTTCGGTGGAGATCAGTCAACGGAGAGCAACACCTGGAGAGATACAGCGAGAGAGTGCTGACGGACGGCAATGTGGAATGAATCCTTCCGTAGTATGCTTGGGCACCGAGAACAAGCTTAACGCATGCCGGGATCGGGTATCGAAAGAAGCCTCGCAGTATGCCCACGTTGGATCTTTTGTGGCCCAGATGATGGTATTTTCAGAAATTAGAAGACGCGGCAATGCAACCCACACGGGTACGTATTGCGCGCTCGGTCATGCAAATTGGACAGGGATGGTTAGCGATGCGAGAGTATATTTCGAGAGTGCTAGACCTGAGGAGACTCCGAAACTGATGAGTCGGGATGAAGAGGCCGCATCGTGCCAAGCAACGTAAACGATATTGACGGCGCAGGAAAAGTCAGACTCTGGCGCCTTCTGCCTAATTGATCGTGAGTTGAGGCTGTTGTTGAGTGGTGGCATCTATAAAGATTTTCGGGCGTATCGAGAAAGGTAGCGCCGTAAAGATCAACAAATTCTCTCCTCTTCATCCATTCGCTAAGCAATCGTGTTTATCCAACATGTCGTCATTCTCTTCGCAATATTCGCCGTCGCCTCCTGTGACACCAGAGGTACTCAACACACCATCAACAGAGCGATCTGTGCTATTCGACGACGAACTAGTTGCGGATCCTCTAGACATCAATGGAACTAATCCTGCTTTCATCATGGTCGTTGGCGGATTGGGGTATATTGGCTCGCATACGGTATTGGAATTGCTCAAGGAAGGCTATAACGTCCTGGTCATCGACGATTTGAGCAACTCGTACGAAGACGTCTTGACAAGAGTACGATCTCTTGCCGCGGAATACTGCGCAATGCGGGAGCGTCGAATGCCAGCACTACACTTCCGTCAGCTGGATTACAGAAGCGCACAAATGAAAACCGTATTGGCTAGCTATTCATCATATTCAACCGTCAACAAGCCAGCACCTATTGGAGCACGTTATCCGTACTCGACACTGCAAAGAACGGATTCCGGCATTGACATGGATATGGATGACGCGCCAGAACCTATCGTTGAGCGGCAATGTAGGATATCAGGTGTCATCCATTTCGCAGCGTACAAGTCGGTGGAAGAGAGCATCCGGATGCCTTTGAAATACTACAACAACAACGTTTGCGGACTCGTTGACTTTCTTGCCTTGCTGGAAGAGTTCGACATCAAGAATTTTGTGTTTTCGTCTTCCGCAACGGTATATGGCGAGGGCGCTAATTGCGGACTACCTCTTCGCGAGGAACTCTGTGTCCACCATCCGGAGTCGTTCGTAGAGAACGATGGAACGGAACGTCGAGTTTTACCAGGAGTCCTAGGCCTCACATCGCCTTACGGACGATCGAAGTTCATGTGTGAATCCATCTTGGCAGATCTGGCACTCTCTGACCCCACATGGTCCATAACCGCCTTGCGATACTTCAATCCGGTATGTACAATCAACACTCGAGATACGGAGACACAGCTAACGGATGCAGGTTGGTTGTCATGAGTCTGGCATCCTGGGTGAAGACCCTCGGCAGAAACCAAGCAACCTGATTCCAGTAATTGCGACGGTCTTAACCGGCATCAAGCCAGTTTTAGACATCTTTGGTACCGATTGGAACACCCCAGATGGAACAGCCGTTCGAGATTTTATCCATGTAGTGGATTTGGCTCGAGGCCACATTGCAGCTCTGGCAGCTTCGACAGCTGGGCGCATTAATGCACCATTCAGAACTTACAATCTCGGTAAGTCAGAGCTCTTAAAAAAAAAACGCAAGCCATTGCAAGTTCTCATACTGATCCCGACCAGGAACAGGGCGAGGACACACCGTTCGTGAAGTACTCCAAAGTTTGGAAGATGCATCTCAACGGAAGATTCCAGCCAGAGAAGTTGGCCGGAGGGCGGGAGACGTCGGCTTCTGCGTGGCGGAGGTGCGACGTGCAGAGACCGAGCTGCAGTGGAAGGCAGAGAGGTCACTGAATGACTGTTCTGGTGATGTGTGGAACTTCACCAAGGCTCGATGCCCAGAGTTGTAGTTCGATAGCCTTTCCGGCGGCTCTGGACCTGTTTTCTCCAACGCTCATTTCCTGCATTCTCCAGCATCGGCGGCATTCCATCAAAATAGATATCATCTCAATCCAATACCCAATTTCCTCAACTGATCAACCAATGCAGATGCGACGATCTTGTATGAGGACGTTCGACGAATCAGTGTTCTTACGCACCAGCACCGAGGTTTCCACGACATGATCTATCGGGCTCGAGCGCGAAGTCCAAAAGACGGAAGTATTCTGACGCGACATGCTTCCATGCTCTTGTTCGTTGCGGCCATGAATCGCCACGAGGCTAACATTGTTCAGGAAGTTGCAGCCACGTCCAGGAAGTGATAAAACCAGTATCGAGCGTTAACAAGCTCTCGAAGCTTCGAGCAGGTCCGCCTCCTTTCATGTCCATCCAGCGTTTAGAAAACCTTCTTCTGACCAATCCAAACTGCGCTTGAATTGCTTTTCCTCGTCATGTGGGTGGGCTCGTTACTGGTATCAGATAAGGCAAAGTCAGCATAGCGAGCCAAGGCGACCTTGCATCGGGGCGAAATCCTAGACCGAGGCGAAATCCTAGAGGCAACACTCGGTTGCTACGACGCTGCCCGCACTGCGTGCGAATCACATTTCGTCGACTAAAAAGAACGCCCAATCGCATCAGACAGATCATGTGGCAAGCCCGCTACTTCAGCTGGGTCGCTACACTCAACCCTTTCCGCCGAACTGTGCGCAACAACCACTAACCCCACGATAAACTGCCAGAGCGAAGAGCGGACTGTGAGCTAGCAACGCGGCGGTGACGGGAATGCGCCCAAAAACGGCCCAGTAATCGACGACGGCATCTCCGTGTAGGCACTTTGCGGGACCCGATTCGCCAATCCCGCGTTTCAAACCCGGTGGGCTTGCGTTGAATCGTACAAGCGAAGTACAGGCGACGGCAGGATCCAACGGTGCGTCAAAGGCGACGGGGTTGTCCGGGCCCATGTTCGACGGTGCGATGATGAGGTTGCACAATACATGTTGTCCTAAGCTGAAGAGCTGAATGAGGGCGGTCGCAGAGGGGCCGAAAAGGGAGGCTGAGGCTCTCCTTGCCTTGCATCTTGCGTTGGGCGGACACGACCGATTGGATGGCAGACGGGTTCGAGAGTCGGAAGCTTTTTGGCGAGCGATTCAGCGCTAAGCCAAGGGCATCACGTGCCTTTGTCAACAGTCTAGCAGCCCGCACCCGTTAGGAACCTCAACGTCTCTACCTTACGCACAGTCGCAAAGCCACACCGACCTGGATACCGTGGACGCTTGAAACGTTGCGATTAGAACAGGTGTCAATTCAGATGCCCCCTTCCGCAATGGCGATGCCTGGTCAGCACATGACGGGCAGCGCTCCTTCCAACATCTCGGCTGGCGTAGATCCCGCTTTCTGGGGTGGTGGCCACCAGGACTTCCACTCGCAATCGGACTCCACATCGCCATTGTCGCCCTCGCTAGGGCTCCATCTGTCGCCGACAGCAAGCATTACCACCCAGAGCAGCATCAATGGAAGTACCCCGCCGGCGCAAACTCCCCAATCCGACAGCGGCAGCAAAGGAACGGGCGGGAAGACCAGTCAGAAGCAGTCGCCTAACGACCAAACCAGAGCATCGGTCGCTGTCGCATGCGTCCCATGTCGCAGCAGACATTTGAAATGCGACGGTGGTGTACGATGTTCCCGATGTAGGACCGACAATGTGGAATGCACCTACATCAAGTCGCGAAGAGGCTGGAAAGGAAAGCGAAAAACCAAGGAAGATAGCGCGACAACGACGACGACGACAACAACGACTCCAAATGGTGGGTAATCGCGATGATCAAATTGACATGTCTAACACGGTCAGGTGAAGTTCCAGTGACCAGTGGCCACATCTCCTCACCAGAGTATTCCTACAATGGCGATGCCGGCTTGAACCAGCTCAGCCCAACTCATGGCCTTGGCGTCCGACCTGTGGCCCCACCAGTTGCTCAACTCAACCTAAATGGAACCGCACGTCTGAACCGCTTTGGTCATTTGGGCCCAGAGACTGCTATTCAGGCATTCTACCACTTCTTCTACAACTCACATCCCTTTTGTCTCCCGGAGCCCAGGTTAGTGGAAATCTTCAAGGAACGCCATGCCCCACTTTTGGAATACGCTGTCCAGTTCATCGGGTCCAGTTTCATACCATCCGTGCCCACGGCCATGTATAAAGAAGCTTTGGATCAGCAGATCGACAGCAACAACTACCCGAGAGACGCGTGGTCGGTACAAGCACTACTGCTCTTTGCCATTGGTCTCCACGCTCACAACGAGGTCCCACGCTCAGCACAAATCTTCAGCATCGCTCAAAATCTGACGCTGGAGATTGGCCTCAACCGGATGGAGTTTGCGCTTGTGCATGGAGAAAACGACCCTCAGTTGGAAGAGAGCTGGCGGAGAACATGGTGGTCCATGTTCACAGCCAACGGCATGATGACAGCAGTCAATCCAGGTGTGCAGTTCAGACTGAAAGACGTAGTAACCGACGTCCCGTTGCCATGCGAGCAAGACCAGTATCTCTCAGGTGTAAGTCCCTCAAACCCCTGCTATCACACTCTGACATGTGTCAAATCGGCTTGGCAATGTTTCCTTCTTTAGTGCGATCGTATACCCTTGCCGCTCCAGATGAGATCGTCTGACTTGCATGTCACACTTGATAGAGTTATGACTTGCATGTCAAACCTTATCTACCCCGCGGAGTGCATAGTTGACCCCAAGGAGAGAAAGAAGGGAAAAAAAAACAAGAGAAGACTAACACGTACGCGCAGCAAATCCCTTATCCCCCAACCCTCCAAGACTACGACGACTCGTCTTTTCTCGCCCACGCCTTCACCTTCTCCTCCTTCACCTACCTGATAGACGCCATCCGCATCCTGGGCAAAGTCTTCGAAACAGCTCGTCTCGACAGCACCTTTGAGTACCACGCCGTCGACGTCGTAGACCAATATCTTTGTAACTGGCGTCTCCACTTACCCGCTTCGAAAATGGAGCTCGTATCAAACGACGGCCACATCGACGAGGTCCTCTTCCAAGCGCACATGGTAAATGCCGGCAGCACAATCATGCTGCATCGGCCGCGCAGCAATCTGGGCTTTGGACGCGTCGAAGGCGTGAATATATGTGTGCAGCCAGGCCAAGTCTTGCTGCCGACGCAGACGAGAGAGATTCACACGGCAAAGTGCCTGACGTCTGCGGAGAACATCTCGGCCTTGATTCGTCTGCCCGGAAACTTGATAAAGCATACCCCCCTTTTCACCTGCGTCGTGGTAATGGCGAGCGTCGTCCATCTTTCTTACTGGTCCTTTCTCGTTCCAGACGGCCAGGACGACATCATTAAACAATCGATACGCCTCGATGTCGGCACGCTGCAACAGTATAGCAATACGTGGCCGATTGCTAATGTGGTGCTCGGACAGGTGAGGGGCGTGGCGCATACGTTATTCAACAGCAAAAAGGCCATGTCAATACATTTGTGGAGTAATTTGCACCAAGGGGATGTCATCAGAGGGGTCATCGAGGAAGGACGCGAGGTCCCGACGCAGCAGTATGCGCAGTTGATTGCGCCGTGAGTATTTCCCTTTCCTTTCTTCTTCTGGCATCTCCGAGTGCTTGATCATATGCTGACCCTTTCTTCTCTAGGATGTTGAAGTCGTAGACACTGACTTGTCTTGCTTGCTCTTGTTGTTCAATCTTGATTTAGTTTGTCTCGTTCTCGCGCCGATATCATTTGTTGTTTTGATGTTCTGTTGCGTCGTCAAAACACATGCGTCTCTCATGTACAGCGAGCGAATCTTGTCATTTAATCTGTCGATGATTCTCTATCGCTGCGATGTCTTGCAGGCGCTTTCATGTCCGCTTCCATGCGACCCTCTTTATCTGTATCATGAGCACATCGGATATCATATTGTCGTATCTTTTATTCGGGATCAGGTGGCGCATTGACAAAATCCCCTAGCAGCGAGCCAGCGTTGTTGGAACAATGCGGTGGTGTTGGAAAAGGACCTAACGAGGACATGAAGCATGCTGTTGTCGTAGTAGTAGTAGTAGTGATAGTTGCGCCATTGTGCGTGTTAATAGTAGAATCGAAAAGCCTTCCTAATCGTCAATCGTGTCTTGAGTCATTCATGCAGAACGTCTAGTTGTTCATTCGTCGAAGCGCCGGCTAGTCCAGCGCTTCATGTCGGATACCTCCGCAATTCCTCCTCGTCATGCCCAATTTTCACTAAAGATGCCCTCGGTCGCATATCTGTTTCCCATTCCAACTAAATCTCATCCCATGTCGTATACCCATTAGAGCCCTAGCCGTGGCCTAGAGCAGCGCTCATGACCGTTATCTACAAATCGGCGTCGTCCTCATCGGGCAGGGGCAAGGCAGAGGCGGCCTCCATCTCCTGTCGGTACTGGTCGAGAACGGCCTGGTCGACCTGGACCTCGGGAGGCGCAAGAGCAGGGGCGGCGACAAAGTCGAGAGACTGGTTGCCGACGAGTTTCCTGGCGAGCCAGAGGAAGGGCTTCTCGAAGTTGTAGTTGGACTTGGCGGAGATGTCGTAGTACTGGAGGTTCTTCTTTCGGTGGAAGGTGATGGACTTTGCCTTGACCTTGCGCTCTTTGACGTCGACCTTGTTACCGGTGAGGACGATGGGGATGTTCTCGCAGACACGGACCAGGTCGCCTGAAGAGATTAGTCTTGTGGTAAATCATAAGAGTGAGGGAGACGTACGGTGCCAGTTGGGGACGTTCTTGTATGTGATACGCGAGGTAACGTCGAACATGATGATACCGCACTGGCCGTTGATGTAGTATCCATCGCGGAGACCACCAAACTTCTCCTGACCAGCGGTGTCCCACACGTCGAACTGGATGGGTCCGAGGTTCTGTTATCTGGTTAGTACCGTATCGCGCGATGTGACGAGGATCGGGTTACATACGGTGGTGAAGCCGAGAGGGTGGACCTCTACTCCGAGCGTCGCAATGTACTTCTTCTCAAACTCTCCGGTCAAATGGCGCTTGACGAAGGTGGTCTGTAGTGGGGCTGTTAGCAATCTTCTGCCACGGTTTGCGCAGCCTTGAATCGCGCAGCCGTGGAGAGTCTCTCTATTGAGACGGCTGCGCGAGTGACTGCAACAAGCATCGTACCTTTCCAGTACCACCATCACCGACAAGCACGAGCTTGAAGGTTGGGACTGAGCCTTGTGCGGCAGTCTCGGCCATGTTGTCGAGTGTTGTGGCGGGGTGATGTGTGTGAGTGAGGGGGGTTGGTGGGCAGAAGCTGAGCAGAAAAGATGTTAGTCGAGGTCGCCCGGTTTTATTGAGCAAAAGGCGGTGGTGCAGACTTACAGGTGATAAAGAGTGGGGAAAGTTGCGGGCGTGAAGTGGGCAAGAAGAGGTTTTGTTGTGCTCAAGTGTTGGCGCCCGGGCGGTGTAAATCTCTTGGCGCCTTCCGCAATTTTGACCTCACAGCCAGGCAGGTTAGGCAGGTTAGGCTACAGCAGTCATCACACACACACAATCAGCCATCAAGCTGCCATCAAGCAACTTGGACAATGAAATGTTTCGTTTGGTCTTGAGCAATTAACGCCTCTGAAATGTTTCGTTTGTCTCGTTGTCTCGAGCAATTAACGCCGGGTATCATGCTATGCTTTGTCGCTATGCTTGTTGGCCAAACCAGTGCGCCACCCAGCGCATCCATCTGCTCGCCCACCCTACATGGGCAGCAGATGGCAGCCCAATAGCCCTCTTCCGCCCCAGTTCCTCCGTGGTGTGAGTTGCATCTGGACTGTCTCTGCCGGGCCGCCCGATGGGTTGGGTCGCAGCGCCTTGACGGTAATGGGAATCTGTATGCTGTAAGCCTCGTGCACGCAATGCTGCAGGTATCCCGTGTATTGTCGACGCACCCCTTCGTTCTGCGACACTGCCTCTGCCACGCGCGACAGCCTCTCGTGGTTTGTCCAGTCCACCCAGCCAAACTTGGTTATCGTGTCGCCCACCTGCAGGCCCGCTGTGGCTGCCGGGCTGTCTGCCACGACGCTGTTGACCTTTGCGAAAGGCGCTTCGATGGCGGCGGGCGGGGCGCTGAGCTCTGCCTGTGCTCCGTTGGTCGTCGCAGGAGCGCTCGCCTGCTCCTGTAGTCGGGCGTGGTGCTCGTGGAGACCCTTCTCGATGCGCGACATGAGGTCCTTGTAGTCATTCTTGAGCCGGATGATGCGCGCGCGCGTCGTTCGTACTGCGACGGTCAGCGACCTGTGGCATGACGCAGGCTCCTGCAACGCTCACTCTGAGGGACGTCGATGTCACTGCGAGGGAAGCCGTCAAGGGTCGTCAGGCCGGTACTCATGCGCACGCCATGCTACAACAAGACGTTAATTGCTTATCTCGCCTACAGCCCTGACTTGCGTACCGAATCCAGCACCTGCCCTAATGCCTTCAACTCTGCCTCTACTCGATCCTTTTCCGCCATGAGCTCCTGGAGCGTCAGCTGCTCTTTTGCAATGCCATTCGAGTAGCCTGATGACGTAGGCCCCGAAGAGACAGTCGGCGCGTGGATGTCATCCATTATGTAGACGCTGTGAGAATGAGGTCGCAAGATTGTTGGACTGCTTACCACAGCTTGCCCAGCTGAGCTTGGTGTGGGGGAGGGGAGCTCGAGCTGGCTCAGAGTGGCTAATGGTGCGGGGCAAAACTACCGGAACAGTCGGCCTTGCTTCTTTCACTTCTTCACTTCTCTACCAAACTTCAGTAATCGGCAAGCCACGCGCGTGACGTACGTGCATCGCGAATAGCCTTGCAAGACACATGCATTCGATTCAGCTGCCTCGCTACCAGCATCGACATGGCCAAAGCGAAGTCATTCTACTGTCGCTCTTGCCGTCATAGTAAGTCGCGACTACCAAAATATGGAAAACACAATGCGGCCGCCATGTTAGCTGCTCTGAGTCCATGGCTCACCACTTGCCCCTAACGAAACTCCGTCCATGGCTCCCGATCGTCTGCGCTTTACGATGCGCCGTCTGGACCCTTTCCCTCTAAATGCCGCCATCACGTTCTGGAGAATTTGCGCCGCTGTGCACTTTCCTCCAGAC
>Ga0058704_10001198_pt1 | contig 12248 bp, 9 predicted proteins | sample AgamicMgSfe_FD_71363 | JGI IMG/M metagenome (GOLD analysis project Ga0058704, IMG submission 71363) | Agave microbial communities from Guanajuato, Mexico - Mg.Sf.e | ecosystem: Host-associated > Plants > Phyllosphere > Phylloplane/Leaf | place: Guanajuato, Mexico | collected 2012-05-30
CCCTTATTATTATTATTATAATAGGTTTGCTTTCATACAGTACATGTACTTCTTGTCTGTGATGGCTGGTATGCAGCTCGCATATAGACTGCGTGTGTCTTTTTATTAGATAGGTATCAACAGGTACAAAGACACCCCATTCCAAAGCATACATGGATCTCCAATCCCCCTACAACCCACTATCTATCCACGATACTAGCCTTTATCCATCATTCACCCATCCACATCCACATCCACCTCCAACCCTCCACAACGAGGGACGTGTGATCGTAGGTGGAAGTGTCCTCCAATTTCGAAGAAGCCGTCGTGCTTCCCCACCGATTCGGACCTTTTCTCATGGAGATATATCACCTACTCCCTTTTACTCCCTTTTACTCCCTTATTTACTCCCTCATGCCCCAATGCAAACTCAGTATCCCCAATTGCGTCTACCCATACCTAGGTAACTCCTCTCCCCTCTTCTCATCCGTCCATTCCAGCCATCAACGAGGAAAAAAAGTCTATCAGGTCCTGTCGAACTCTTCTTCAATCAATCAATCATCCAAAGCATGTCGGTGTCACACTCGTTCTTCCCTCCCCATTCGCAAGATTATCCTGCCGATGTTCAAAGGATATCTATCAAATCATCGCGTAATCACCAACCCGAACCCATCGAGCCAGGGCCCGCCGCTGCCGTACACGCCCGCGATGCTGTAGCCCCGGGGCGGGATGAGGGTGTGTCTGCTCGCACGGAATCGTCAGTTCAAGAAAACATCTTCCCTCACGCGACTTGATCCTGATAAAGAGGCTTCCCAAAAACACCACCCAAGGAGAAAGGAAAGAGAAGGAAAACAAAATAAAAAAAACTCACCCCGACCCCCCAATCCGATTCCCAAAAACCTCGCTCCTCCGCCCCGTACTCGTCAAAATCTGCACCCCGTCGATCCAAAACCCCGCCCTCACATAAAACCCCACGATGATCTCCCCGCGCCGCGTGTCCAAGGGGAACACGTCCCCGCCGGCTTTGCCGCCCCTCTGCCCGAACAACTCGCTCCCGCCGTCCTCGTAGCAGAATTCCATGCCGTCCAGGCTGTTGCCGTGGAAGACGCGCACAGCGGTCAGGAGCCGGGGCGGGCGGTGGCAGGTGCCGAGGATGAGCTCGTAAGGTCGCGAGCCTTGCATTTGCGAGGCGCCGAGTTGGGAGCTGCGGAAGCCGAGGCGGGTGTCGGGGAGTTTGAGGCGGTTGGTTTTGCTGGCGAGCTGGGAGAAGTCGGCGACTTCGTGCTCGCCGCCGCCGCAGGAGAAGATTTTGAAGCGGAGGCGTTTGGTCTTGCGTTTGTCGTCCGGGAGCTGGTCGCGTAGGGTTTGCTCCGAGAGGGTGATTTGCCGTGGGGTCAGGGCGGAGGAGTTATTCGGGTCGAGGTATTCGATCCAGTGGTGGCAGAGGTCGTCGCCGTCGGGAAACAGCTCGATCCAGGCGATGCCGGTCGAGGCCGTGACGAGGACGGCGCCGTTGTCGACGGTCCAGACTTGGATGCTGGCGTCGGGGTTCGTGGGTGCGTCGGTGGGGAGCTGGAAGCACGGGTGGTAGCGGAAGCGCAGGGTGTCCAGTCGGTGCCATGCGCACTCGTCCTTGGGGAGGCAAAGTCTCGGCCCTTGCTGCTTCGTCCGGGTGGAGAAGGGTTCGCGGCAGGTGAAGGTGCGGTTCAGCCGGACGTAGTCGCGGAGCATGACGCCCGACTCTTGGTGAGGACACCCGAGCATGTGTCCCGTCTCGTGCATGTGCGCGCCGATGCCGATGTTCGCGGCTTCCCAGTTGCTCCCGGACTCGTTGCAATCGTTCGCCACGTGGTTGGTGTCGGTGCGGGTGCAGTCGGTGAAGGCCGGGACCACTTCCTCGATGTGCGAGGGGTACGATTGCAGGGAGTGCGAGCCGAAGATGGCGAGCTTGATCGTGTCGTCGCCGCCGCCCAGCGCCGCGTGTCCTCTCACCGTGCCGACCGCCTTGTCCCAGTGCGTGTCGAGGAACATGCACGACACGTACTGCCTCTGGCCAGGCCGGGGCGCAAAGTGCGCGCGCACGGCATCCGTCGCCATGCTGAAGAGGTCGCCTTTCCTCTTCGCCGGCTCGTACTGCTGTGCGATGTCCAGGTCGCGGATCTCCTGGACCGTCTTATCCATGCGGATGACGTGGACCTTCGCCTCGTTCCGCATCTGACCCGTCTCTTGATCCTTCCACGACAGCGTCCCCGGCTGCCACTCTTCCTCATAGCGATAGCATCTCCGCCCAAAGCCGTTGCGGTTCATCTGCTCGGCGGTGAACGCCTGCCATAAGTACGCCGCCATCCTGAACTTCCGTATCGCCGCGCTCAGTCCGTTGCCCTCTTTCTGCACCCGGTCCGGCACCGCGTCGAACGTTTCCGGCGAGTCCTTGGCGACCAGTATGCACAGCTGGACGGGCGGTGAGGAAATGAGGGGGAGGAAGTTGATGTTGATCCACGATGAGTGGACTTGCATCTGGCCGTTGGGCGAAGAGAGTCTGGGAGAGGTGAAGTCGAGGCGTAATCGGTTGGGCCCGGGTTGCAGGTGGACGAGCGCTTTGAAGTGGGAGTCGCAGACGGGCCATTGTGTGGGCGGACAGCTGTCTTGGTGGTGGTAGACGGTGAGGGTACCGTCGATAGGTCGTTGCGAGTCGGCCGCTTCACCGGAGATGAGGAGGATCTTCTGGTGCACCCAGGATCCGTCGGAAACGGAGAGGACGCGCGGCGCAAGCGGTGAGGTGGTGGGAATCGTTCTGGGCGCGCCGTCGCCGTTCTGGGGCATTCCCTACGTTGGCATGTCAGTGATTGCGCATGACCAGTCTCCTTCCAACGGCCACATACCGCTAGACTGTAGCGGTTGCTCTGCGAACTCGGCATTCGTGGCCGGTTCCCTGGCAGCGGCGGCGTCTTACTGCCATTGGAGGTGACGTTGCCGAGCGCCGGCAGATGGCTGCTCGAGCGGGACTTTTGTGAGGAGAGGGTGGTGGGCGGAGAGGCTTTGCCGACGGAGTTCAGGGTGGAGGAGGACTGGTTCGGGGGTTGATGGTCGTCGGGGTTGCCGTCGTTGCTCGAGGTGTTGCCCGACGAATGGCTGGTTTCGCTGGTCTTGAACGAGGCTCTCGAGCGACGGTGGAAGTTGAGGTCCTTGAGGAAGGAAGGCATGGTCGGTCGTAATAGTCGACAACGGTGGGTGATGCTCTGTCGTGCAGCACCCCCGCACTCGATCACAGGAGAGAGTGATGTTGAAGTTGGCGCTGCGGTCACCACGACATGGACCGATCGTCGAGTAGGGCGCGCGCGCGCGGAGTGGGAGGGGAGCGGCCGCGGCGCAGACCCAGCAGCGGCGAGCCGACGTTGGTTGGGTGGGTTTTGATGGATCAGGATGCGAGAACTTCAATAATGGGAAGCTTTGAACCCAAAAGTGGCGGTTAAGGTGTTATACGCGATTGTCGCTCGATCGACTCCAAGACTCACACAACGCAGGACAAGCGGGCGACAGTTCGGGGGGGATGTTGATGTTGATGTCGATGTCGGTGTCGACCGGTGGTTCCAGGTATCGACAAAGGTCGGAGTAGAGGTATAGAGATGAGTGTAGACCAATGCGTCGACCAATTGTCCGAGTGTCCAAGTGTGTGTGCGTGGAAGCGGAAGGTGTGGGGTGGGTTAGGGGTGACGGTAGTGGGTGGTGGGTGGTTGTTACTGTTGGGTGGGTGCGGTGAAGTCAAAGTAATGTATACAAGCTCAACCAAAACCCCCTGGGAGGTGGCAGGCCCCAAAGCAAGCACGAGCGCACTACGTACCTAGGTGTGGACGAGGTCCTCTCTGCTTTTTGCCTGGATGATCCGTACTGTACATACCCCGGTGGCAGGACATCAGACCGTGACACGAATACCTACATGAAAGCCGCATGATCCCGTCTCACAATGACACAACCCGATCTGCCGTACACAGGGAGTACAGGATACTCTACGTATTGCTTTTCACATCCTGCGCTTGCAACGACTTCCGAGCAGCAGCTCCCTTCTCCTCATCCTCATTCCTCGTCTACAATAAAGGTACGCCTTACTACAATGTCCGGTTCCTCCGAGACCATGAGCTTGAAAAAGCAACGGGCGGCGGCCCTCAAAACGCCACACGCTGTAATATGACGAACGTATACAGTAGCGCAGCCTCTCCGGCCCACGGCCGGAAGCGTTTGCATCAAGCAAAAGCCAAGGCACATGCAAGGTGTATACTAAATCCTAGTCGATACGTCCGCTACGTATGTGGCGGTACGCACACGCATACAAACATATGTGTGTGTGCACGCGTCCCTCGAGCAAGGTCGGATGGCTCGAATCTGTAGGCTTCATGTAGGTAGGTATATGTACAGTAGGTACATTATATTACCTGTATGTATCTTCTGTTCGAACAACGGGAGAGTGATCGAGTAGACCATGAGGAGGCTTGTACCAACATGCCCAGGTAGTCCTTGCCCTCCCTTGCGGCGACCGCGTGAGCGTCTTGCGTGCGACGTTCGGGACGTCTTGTCGGGACCGAGCGTGATTCTCTGTGAGAAAAGGTACAGCGCGCTGCCGTTACGGCGGACGTTGCTGCAATTCCAAGCCTGGTCGTCAGTTGCCCCTTCCATGCATCGATGCTGCGGCCTGGACACATCGGAAATACATGCTTCATGACCGCGAAGCTTCATGACTCGATGAAGCAGTCTGCGCAACATCAACCTCGCAATGAGCGGCGGTGTCGCCGCAGTCAGCAAACGCATCTCCAGTAGCCACTTCCGTGTTCCCGTCCTGATCAGCCGCCAAAGTCTCATCTTCACCAAGCGCCGCTTCCTCATCCCCACCACCATCAACCCCAGAACCCTTAAGCTTCCCTCCCTTCCGCTTCGGAATGACCTCCAAGAACGCCTGTCCCCAATCCCCACACTCCAGCCACTTCAGCATAATCTCATTGACGTGGTTCGTCGCCAACACCTTCCGACTCTGCATCTCGAGAAACTCGACGATGGGCAGTTTCGCGGTGCGGATGCCCCGCCGCGTCGCCCGCTTGTAGCAAATGCCCTTCTCCCGATTCTTGTCGACGAGGCCGCCGATGATGTAGGTGCTGTACGGCTTGAGCTCGGTCAACGTCTCGTTCGACTCGGAGGACAAGTAGACGACCTCGCCTTCCGCTTTCAACTTGCTTTTCGCCGCTTCGTCCGCGTCCGCATGGCCAGAGAAGACGCCCGCGAATTTGCCACCGGATTGTTCATCCGTCATCCAGCCCTTGGCCATCTCGGCGGCGTCGACGAAATCGCCATCGAGGAATCGTACGCCGCGCCAGGCTTTGTAGTGACTGAGGATGTTGTCGAAACGCTCCCTGAGCTTGCCGCCGAATGAGCACACGGCCAAGTGAGCGCGGTACAGGCTGTTCTTATTATCTGAATATGAGCGCGTGACCTGCGCAGCGAGCGATATGCGCTCGTTATCCCGCATCAGATCGTCAAAGTCGCAATCGATCAGGATGGTGATGGGAAGAGTGACGGCCCTTCGCGTAGGCGGGGCTCGGGACTTTTCAGGAGGCTTGTCGACGTCCTCTCCCTTTGCAGCGGCTTCGTGCTCCCTCGCCGCTCGTTTGCGCTCACGCTTGGCGACCGTCTTTTCCTTCTTGAAGACTTTGCGCTCTTCGCGCTTCGACTCCCATTCTTGCTTTTTGCGGAGCTTCTTCTGCTGGTTCTTTGACATGGGCGGCGCATCTGCATCCTCGATCCCGAACTTGGCCAAAGGTGCAGTCTCGTTGGGTGGCGGAAGTGCAGTCTCCGCTACGGGGTCGTCCTCTACGGGATCTTGGTGGTCCCAGGTATGATCCAGCCCATTGCTCTCCGGTCGCTGAGTATCGACTTGGACTTCCGCTGTTGTGTCGAGCTCACGAGCATCGAATCCATTCTGGACGGCACATTCCTCACTCAAGGGATCCAGCGTGGGAGGAGCTGTTGAGTCGGCCGCTCCTTGAACCTGTGTCGATACATCGTGACTGACTCTACGTATCTTCGTAGGCCGCTCTTCACTCTCCATGGTTGAGCACGGTTGGCACGTTCGATTTCATTTAATCCGGCCTACAAAATCTCAGAACTTCAAGTTCGCCTCGGGGGACATTTGATACTGCTGACTCATCGAACGCCAAGACAGGGCAGCCGAGTGGACCTATCCGGGTCCCGCGTCGACCACAGCACTCGATCGCAACCCAAGCCAAGGTCACGTACAGACAGCCATTGGGAGGGCATTCCTTGACCTTAACCCACAGTACAACCACCACCGCACCGCCCTCAAAATGCCTCAAGACATGCCGCCCACGGGCGGCTACGAGCCCGTCCAATACCGCCGCAACCTCCCCATCCGCGGCTTCAGGCCCTCCTACTACCTCGTCGCCGTCGGCGCGATCATGACCTACGGCTTCTGGCGATACGGGCAGGGCATCCGAGAGCAAAAGTAAGAAACACCAAGGAACCAAAAGACGGAAGAGAGGGAAAAGGAAGAACCTAAGCTGACGGAGATGGACGCCGTAGCGAACTCGCCCGCGAGAAAATGTGGTCCCGCATCCACCTCATCCCCCTCCTGCAGGCGGAAGAAGACCGGGACCTGGTGCGACGGACGTGGGCGGCGGAGGCCATGGAGAGGGAGCTCATGGGCGCGGAGACGAAGGTGTATCACAGCGATCGGTGCGTTGGCATTTCTCTCTTGCGCATGATAGTAGGGAAAGTCTCCAGTTACTGACTTTGTGTGTGCAGCTTCGTCCGACCTACGTACGCTGTTACGCCTGCGCATGTCACCAAATAGTGTATTCGATCACTGTTGGATGGACGACGAGGCGGGGTATACGGTTGTGTAGATATGGCAGGCGTTGTGGAGCTCATAGGGTCGCTTGAGGATGGCTCGATTGTGTGCAGTACCCGCTGAGGATTCTACGTTTTACTCAGGTTGTGGACATGACGGATGCACCAGGAGCAAGTCATTCCAACTGTTTCTTTTATATCGACTACCGTCCGCTCGAAGCAACCGAGCACGTTGCGCCCTTGGTCCGATACATAGTACGCCAGGCCAACCATTCGACTGACGGATGAGTGCTATTTACTGTAAGCCCACCTGAGATGCTGCAGATCGGGCTGTGACGGTAACAGCGGGAGTATGTTATAATTGCTACTTGGTTTTTTGGTATCTCAAACGCCCACCATGCCAATCCGTGCAAATCTAGGTTTTCGGACCGTCGCTGCCCTACACTACTATATGAGGTTCAATGCTGCCACGTCGGCATCTCTAAGCCCGTAATCCATGAATGCATTTGCCGTTCTCCGCGACAGCGATCTTCCCACTGCATAGCCAATGTGAGCTCGCCCATCCCTCCTTTCCCTACGACCTTGTCAATCCTCCCGAGCGCAACTCCCGAAGGCTAACCCTCTCACAAACCACCACCGCCGAACCCACCCATCGCCATGTCACCCAGCAGCATACCACCCATCAGACCACCTCCCAGCGCCAACGGTAGGCCGTAGCCGCCGCCATAGCCCATGCCGTTCGGCCTGTTGTATGGGTTGGAAGGGCGGATGTACCTCGCATTCGGCGTCGTGTAGATGCCTCCGCTTCCATATGGGTTGTACCCACCAGGGTAAGCCCCGCCGTAGCCTCCAGCGTACGATGGCGGCTCGATGTACAGATCCTTCCCATCCTTGTCCTTGCCCAGCAGCTGCGGCTGGCCCGTCTGCGCCGCGCGGCTCATGGCCTGCCGGATGCGCAGGTGCTGCTCGTACATCCTCTGCTCCTCCTCCGCCCGCCTCTTCCGCTCTTCCGCCCTCTCCTCGTGCGTCATGCCCGTCAGCTTGTCCTTGAGCTTGCGCCCGAACGTCTGCTTTCCCTTGCCTTTGCCCCCGACCCTGGGCGGGAGGTCTTGGTCGTGGTGCGCACTCGATGAGGCGGTGGGGTGATGGTCGTCCTCGTCATCTGTGTCTCCCGCGAGGATGTCGGCCTTGCTCGGCGGGTGCCCGCGGCCCATGCTTTCCTGCTCGATGCGCTCGCGCTCTTCGGTGCTCAGCGTGGACAGGTACTCGTCATCGTCGTAAGGGTGCACCCAGATGCTACGTGGCGGGTCCTTGGTCGTGTCGACGAAGAATTGGTGGGAGTTGGTGGGGTCGAAAGTCCGGACCCAGCCTTTGGGAAGGGGGCGGTTCTCGTCCTCCATCGATCGGCGGTGGTGTGGAGGGATGCTGCCGTGGGACTTGCCCGGCACGTCGAGGTGGCTGTTGTTGGCCTGTCCGTCATGTCTGGAGGTGTTGGCGTTCGGCCGCGAAGATGATGCGCCTGTTGCGTCGGAGTAGGATGGTGGCGCGTCAGAGGGAATGTCTTGGTTTGCGGACATGGTCACGGTTTGTGGCTAGGTGTCGCCTAGGTATTTCAACCGGTTGGTCCTCGTGACAGAGCTTAGGTGGAGTACCGCGCTTGTGAATAGAGACTGGTTTGTGTGATAGTTGTGGGGGATGCAGCTGGTGGACCGAGGAAACGTGTTGCTTTGTTCTTGCAGAGAAGGACTGGAACATTGAAGGTACATACATACATGAGGTGTACAGAACCAGTACGTCACTGTCTGGGGAAAGCAGACGCCACACGAGGCGCACATCAGTCGCCGAGCCTCACACCACCGCCACGTCACGTGTGGTTTACATGCAGTGGTCCATGTTGCCACAGCTGCCCGTACCTTCTATATCGTGGATGAAGAGTGGCCTTGTTCGAAAAAGTACGGAAGATTATATGAACCGCCGTCGTAGAAGCGTCGTCTCTATATACACGGTACAGATCATTGCAGGTGGCATGTGGAAAGGAGGATGACGAGAAGATTTCCTGCCAGCCATCTCACCCACCCAGCGAGCTAGCCAGCCACGTGGGAAACTTCCATGCGTGCTATGTCAATCTCTGGGGGTCTCGCCCTCCGAGCAGATCATCACACGGTTGAACCGCATCGCATTGTTGAGTAGAAATGGTCCTATATCTTATAAAAAAGGAAGAAGGCTCATCAAGGTCTCAAGGAAGGAAAGACGACAATCCCCAACCCCGCCACGACGACCCCGCTGTTTGCTGCGCGCGCAAGCGCGTGTTCGTGGCGTGTAACCACTGGACGACCCTCGAGCCGCAGGAAAAGTATTACATTGTACTGTACCTTTGATGGACAGAGTACATTGATCACTTGATCGATTGACGGCATACTTCACCTCTCGCCGCAGCGCTAGGCTTGCACCACGCCGTTCGTCGGGCTTCAAAAACAGCTTTCGGATCGATCACCATTCGTCCAAAAACGCGCGCGCGTGGACGAATGAATTGCTTTGCTGGTTGAACAACACTTGAACGCGCTGAACAATCTGCTTGGAAGACGACGGTTGTACGACGACGAAGAACGTACTCCGACGGCAACGCGCAGCGAGCACGATCGGGGCTACAGAGTCGCACGAACTCTGTCACACCACGCCCACGCAACGATCACCCTTCTTTCACCGCCCGGGAGAAGAACACACCCAAGAACGAAAACCCGCAAAGGCAAGGCTCTGAGATCCCCACTCATCACCATCAAAATATCGGAATCCTCCCGCAATCGCCAGCGCCAACCCCCAACATCCCATCATCATGGCCCGCTCATCCTCCTCGCGCCAGCGCGTCGTCGTGCGCCAATCCTACTACTGGCCCGACCAACAACTCAACTTCTGGCTCATCATCATGCTCGTCACGGGCGGCGTGCTGATCGGCATGTTCGCCTCATTCGTCACGGATCAGCAGCAATTGAGACAAGGGATCCCATGGTAAACCCCCTACCCTATCCCTCCCATCTTCCTGACACACCCATCGCTGACCGACCGGATGCGTATATCAGGATCATGCCCTACGGCATCACCATCGGCGCCCTGACCGTCATCTTCATCCTCATCATGCTCGGCCTCATCCTCCAACGCCGGCTGCTCCCGGGCGTCGTCATGCTCGGCGCCTTCATCCTGCTCGTCCTCTACATCACGGGCGCGGTCGAGACGGCCCTGCAGCTCTTCGGGCCCGAGGGCGACATCGTCGGTAACTGTCAGCTGTACGTCACCGGCCAGCGGAGCCAGTACCAGGGGTTGAGCGCGGGGACCTTGGCCTGGCTGGAGCAGAATGAGACTTGTCAGAGCTGGATGGCGGTTTTCGCGTTTTGGATCGTGGGTGCGGTGTTTTTGGTGTGGATGCTGGTGCTTGGGTTTACGGTGGCGAGGGGTGGGTTTGGGGATCGGTGATGTCTTGCATGCTCGTTGATGATGGGTGATGGGATATGGGGATAGATGATACCATGATGCGATCTGATTCATGCGAACCTGTCTGCTTGCCCGAGATACCCTCGACGCTAAGAGTACGGCAGAATGTGAATATTTCTCACCAGCCTTGTAGAGTAGTGCAAGACCGGTCCGTTTCGATAGTAAAGGCGTGTAGCACATCGCCATTCAACCGTTACATCGGAAGGCGGACTTTATCACCAACACAGATACTCCCCCTCAAACATGACCTCCCCAACGCCACGCTAGCAATGCACTGCCGCTCCCATCCCACCCCATCATTCACGCCGGCTGCTCATAAGCCCTCTTCACCATCCGCCCAAACTGATCAAACTGGACATTCTCCCTGACGACCGTCCCCCTCGCCTCATTCTCCTTATTCAACGGCACCCGCACCGTCTCCCCCTCCAACGCCCACCCGCACACCTCGCGCACGAAATTCTCAAACTTGGCCCCGCGCACGTTCAGCCAGCCCTCGAGCACGGCCCGCCGCACCTCCTGCATGCACTGGCTCACCACGACCGCGATCCGCACCCGCATGATCTCCTCGAACCCCTGCACGTCGGCGACGAGGTCGGCGTAGAGGTCGTCGCCGTCGAGCGTGGCCCAGAAGTCGGCGTACCGCGCGTCGTTGAGCTGGGTGTGCAGGATGGAGAGGTGCTGGACGGCTTCGGCCAGCGTGCCCGAGGCCGGGCCGTTGGTCTGCTGGGCTTTGGTCTGCGCGAGGATGTGGGGTGGGAGGAGGGAGAGGCAGAGGCTGAAGTCCGGGGAGGGGAAGACGGTTAGGGCTTTGGCGAGGATGTTGGTCGTTGTTTCGTCGCGGGTGAGGTGGGGGTTGAATTGGTATCTGAATAAATCAAAGGGTTAGTCTGGCGATATTGTTGTGCTGCTGTTGGAACATAGTGAGGATAGAGGAATGGGTCCAATTCAGATAGAGCTAATATCTTTTTCGCTTCACCGAGCGCTGGGTTCAAGCAGCGCTATTCAGGTAATAGGAAACGTTTGTGGTTGTTGTTCATCAGGTGACCGTGTCTTCCACCCTGGCATCAGACCGGGGAATATACTCACAGTTTGAGGAGGGCGAGGTTGGCATAGCTGTCGTATGTCTGGTCGGCGCACTGCTGGGCGACGTATTCTTGGAATATCGACGTCGTCTCCGGGTTGTAGCGGTCGAGTCCGTTCAGGATGGCGTCGATGTTCTCCGGCCGGTCGGGCGAGTAGTCGAATGCAATGCCCATGTTTGCGGAGGTGTGAAGGGGGCGTGGAAATTACAGACGTGTATGTCTTCTTGGTGAACAAACGACTGTACAGTTGGTTGTGTGCGCGGCAGAATACTGTACAAGGCAGTATCGAAAAGTCGAATATCGTTGGCCAATCGGCGCTGTGGACGGCCGCGCTTGGCGGAGGCTGGCTACATTGTAATTGATTATACCTAGGTGTGTACCTTACCTTTCAGATGCACTTCTTTATCTACATGCCTAGGTATGTGCTTACCTAGGTAGGTACCTAGTCTTGACTTATCAGGTAGCTTGTTATGTTGTAGATAAGGCAGGTAAGGGCAATAGTACAAGTAATATACTACTTTTGTTAAAGCTATAATTAGAACTCAAGAATTTAGAGCTATACTATAGCTGTATTAGTACTAAATACTCGACTAAGTCCTTATATATCTATGTAACATTTAAGTAATTTATAAGAAAGATCATAATCTAGATAAACTATCCTATAAGCTATTATTCTTAATATCAGTATTCTACTACACCTTTTGAACATTGTTATGTTACAATCCTACGGGTAGGGTCACGGGTTTAGAGCTCGTGGAGCGAGAAAGTATCAAGCAGTGTGATGTGGGAAGGTATAATGATTCTGAATGGTCTTCCACCTTTCAGTAAGATTGCAACTTAGGTTGAACA
>Ga0058704_10001200_pt1 | contig 12244 bp, 2 predicted proteins | sample AgamicMgSfe_FD_71363 | JGI IMG/M metagenome (GOLD analysis project Ga0058704, IMG submission 71363) | Agave microbial communities from Guanajuato, Mexico - Mg.Sf.e | ecosystem: Host-associated > Plants > Phyllosphere > Phylloplane/Leaf | place: Guanajuato, Mexico | collected 2012-05-30
CTTCTGGAAGATACCAAGCAAGGCGTTACCCTTCTTTCTGCCGAGATGCTTCATCTGCTGGTTGATGACATCAGACTCGTTCTTGTCATTGGCAACAGTAGAAGTTCCGTGGAAAGAAGCAACGTTGAGGTCGTCAATAGTCAGACCCCATGTAGCAAGAGCACCACGAAGTGGAGCAATCTGAGGATCACTCTTCCAGAAGTTGTTTCCAAGGCTGTAGAGAGCATCCTTTTCTTGACGCTTAGCTTCCTTCTCAATGTGCGAGGCACGGTCCTGCATGTATTCGCTCTCGTTGAGGTTGGGGTCTTGAGCCTTTGCCGCGGAGACCTCTTCTTGCAAGTACATGAGCTCTGACTCTTGCCATGACTTGATGTACTTGCGGCGAGCGTCGAGTTGTCTCTTGCGGTATTTGATGTCGAGAAGAGGAGATGGGTACTTGGAGGCTTCCTCTCGTGCTGTTGTCAAAACACCCTGGCCAGGAGCTGGAACAGAGCGACCAATCTTGTCAGTGGCAGTGGCAGTGAAACCAAGAACACCATAGATCGGCACACCCATGTCAAGAGCGAGCTGAGCGTCCATGATGACTTGCATACCACAACCCTGAGACTCCATGAAACCGTTTCTGGTAGTAGTCGTGGGCCTAGACATCTCCTTTGGTTCACGGCCGTGAGCAAATTCATCCTCAGCATTGCTAGTGGCCTTCATGTTGGCAAACTCGTATGAACCTTCCTCTTGGAAGTCATCAAAACCACCAACAAAGCAGACTCTGGCCTTGCCTTCGACAATGGTGTCGTATCCGATGTCGATAGATTCAACCGCGGTGGCGCAGGCACCTACAGGAGTCTTGATTGGACCAGTAGACGACATGAGCAGCATGTTGACCCAAGCACTCATGGTGTTGATGAAAGACTCTTGCAAGATATCTTTCTGAAGAGGCTTGTCGAGGAAACGATCCTTGTACATACCACGGAGAGCAGTAGTACCACCGATACCAGAACCGATACAGTTTCCGACCTGGGAAATGTGCACGTACTTGTAGAACTCATACGGATCGGTGATACCAGAAGAGAGGAGGGCCTCGGCGGTGGAGACCAAGACGTAGAGGGTGACTGGGTCGACCTGGTCGATAATGTCATCCGGAACACCGTATCGCTTGGCATCCCATCCAGTTGGGATCTGACCAGCAACAAGACGATCGAATCTGAGCGCCTTGGGGATGAGCAGAGTCGCACCCTTCTTGAGTCTGACTTGGAACTCGCCTGATCCCTCGATTTCGAACACCTCAACCTTGTCTCCGTGCTGTCTCTTGAACTCGAGAGCAGTCTCCTTTGACGACTCAAATGGATCAAGATCCTCCTCGATCTGGATCTCCTGCAAGAGCTGCTTCTTCTTTGGATCATAGCCGTTGAAGAGCTCCGGCTCGATGAGACGAATACCGGCGTGCTCCAAGATGTGCTTCTCATACTTGGCCTTGATGTCCTTGTCGTCGACGGGCTCTCCAGATTTGCCGTCAACCCAGCCAGAGTAGCTCTTACCCTTCAGAGGACCATTGTGGTTCTTGATAAGACCCATGATCCAGGCCATTTCAACACATCCCTCGAGGGAGAACTCGCCATAGGCTTCCATTTCCCATCTAGTTCTCGAGTTACCCCAAGGACCGACTTCGGCAAAACCAGTGACGACAACAACTTTCTCGAGGTCGACCATGCCCTTGAGGTTTTCGTTGAGTGGCTCGACCTCAGTCTTCCAGTCAGGCACCTTTGGAAAGTCGAACTTGAGGTTGGCACGAGGTTGAATGTTAACCTTTTTGTAGAGGGCCTCGTGATCTTCACCGTTGACAATCTTACTCTCGAGAGAAGTCTCACGAGTGACAGCGCGGCGGATCTCGCTTGTCTCTGTAATGTCCTTGCGAAGCTTGGTCATCAGATCCTTGAGGTCAGGCAAGAACTGCAGACCGCCGTTCAAGTCAGCAAAGACAGGTTCCGACTGACACAAGTCAACAATGGCCGGAGCCATAAGGCCGAGAAGGTTGAAGGCCATTTCCTGTTGAGAAAAGGTGCGAACACCGTATGCCTCAACGCCTTCAGCGACGATGTTGTTGCCACCCATGAGTCCGGTACCACGAGTCCAGCCAATGACAGCACCACAAATGGTGAGGTAGCTGCCCCAACTCTCAGAGTGCCATCGGTTGAAGAGGGTTTCGAGGGCAAGCTTAGATTCAGAGTACAGACCGTCATTACCAAAGGTTCCGTGGTTAGGTGACAATGGAAGGATGACTTGAGCTGGACGAGTCTCAATTCCACGTGTGAACTTCTGTGCTTTGACAGCACCAAGCATTCTGAGGAGGTTGGTAAGCATGATACGGTGAGCAAGCTCGGATTTAGAATCGATGCTGTCAATCTCGCGACCGTTCTCTGGAATGGCTGCGAATGGAACAATGTAGTCAAGATCCCAGTTGAGACCCTTCTTGTCGTCGTAGATGTACTCGACAAGAGCTTGGACATCCTGTTGGCTACCTTGGTTGAATGGTACAACAACAAGCTGGGAGCCGCGGGAGCCATAGCGGGCGTACATTGATTGGTAATATTCCGTGACTGAGCGCGAGAACCTGCTGGTAGTGACGATGACCTTGGCACCACCGCTGAGGAGGCCTTGGAGAACGTCAGCGCCAATGGAGCCTGCACCTGCACCAGTCATCAAGGCGTGCTTGCCCTGGAAGGTCACACCGGCTCTTGCGGCCTGCTCGAGACCCTCGAGGTAAACGCCTGTCAACTTCTTGCTGTATTCCCAACCGTGCTCGTCCTTACGCTTGAGGTGCAAGAAAGGAATCGTCTCGACTTTGCCTGCCTTTACAGGACCGTTGGTGCGACTGGTACGTGACTTCTTACTGCCGGTGGCCTTGCCATTTTCACCTGGCATGATCTGGCCCTCGTTCATGGCAAGAGACCGTACAATGTTGCTGTAAAGCTGCTTGATCTGGAGCTGTGAGGATTTGGAAAGCTTGTGTTGCTGGCGGATGAGTTTGTACACGCGCTGTAGATCATTCTGGACCTTGGTTCTGTTGCCGTACTCGGAGATCTTACCACCCTCGGCCATCTCTCTCACGTAATGCTCGAGCTTGCGAACACTGTTCCTTGGAGCTTCCTCGTAGTTCATGTTGCCACGAGCATCGATTGTGAGGTGAGGAGCAGTTGGAACAGCGACATCCTTGTACACTGGTGCAACCTCCAACACGTCTCGGCAGTTATCAATGAGTTGTTCTCCGAGCATCTTGGCGAGCTCATATGTCTCTCCACGCTCAGTCGGGCAGTGGTCGATATGGTATTGCATGTAGTCAAGAAGGCGAGGGTTGGAGCGGTTCATGATCTGGATGCACCTGCTGACAATCTCCCTATCGACTGCCGTCAACCGGCCGAAGATAATGTCGTAGTACATGCTCAAAGCATCCTGACGTGCCCAGTTCCATGATGAATCATAAATTCGTGCCTTCAAGGAGCTAAAGGAAGGCTCAATGCCCGAAGCATAGAATTCACCGTGCTCGGCATTCCAAAGATCCAGTTGAGCTTGGAGCGCAGTAGCATTCTCTTGTGAGGTAATGGCAGCTTTGTCGCCGGCACGAAGATCCAATTGCAGGTATCGAGCGAACGCTTCGAGCTGTTGCTTGAAAAGAGCCTTTTGGTCCTTGGTCAGGGCGTCAAGCGCAGCAGGATCCATCATCATTCCACCACCAGCGCCTGCACCAACATCTCCACCGGCAGTTGGAGCTGAGAGATTGATGCCAGCATGGCCAGCATACGCGGTCGTCAAAGTATCTAGCCAAGCTTTTGCATCGGTCTCTGATCCAAGACGAGCTGGTGGTTCTTGAGTAAGACCGAGGAGCAGCACACCGTCCTGACGACCTTGACCAAGTCCCCATCGAGTCTCGAGATGTTTCCTGACCGCTGTGATGTTGAAGCCACCAGGCATCTTGGACGAAACGAGACGAGCGATAAGGGATGTGGACTGCTTGCCGAGCTGACCATTGAAGGTTGCTTGCATAGATGCTCCCAGTTCGTCCAAGGGTGTGTCTTCTGGCTTTTCTGGTGTGGATCCGAACTCTTTGCCCAAGTCTCCGAGGATTTCGTTTTGAAGTGTGGATTTGCCTGGAAGACGTTAGTGACACGAAAGGCGAATCCAGTAAGTGTGCTTACCTCCAACCAAGTCCTTGATGGCTTTGCTGAGAGGAATGTCCATAAGGGGCTTCTTGAGCTTCTGTGCGACAAGTGCGCGTACAATGTCAACGGCACCGACTGGAGCATCTGCTACAGCAGCAGCTGGACCCGCGCCTGGCGGAGGTGGTGCCGCAACCGCAACCGCAACAGGTGCCGCCGCCGCAGGAGCAGCAGCGCCTGCCGAAGCCGCGGGCGCAGAGGCTGCAGTAGGCGCCGGTTCATCCTCAATCTGTTCGACATCGTAATAGATTTCCCTCGCATCTTTATTATAGCAAAGAATCTGACGTTGCACCGATCTGGCAGCGTCGTATGCCTCGTATTTGGAAGCCAGTGTCCGCTTGGCCATCACACCAAGGGTATCCGCGGGACCGATTTCCACAATACGTTCCGTCGTCTTCTCTCCAAGAATGACATCTTGAGTCTCAATCCATCTGACAGGGGAAGCGAATTGGTATGCGAGAAGCTCGACGAGCAGCGTGTGAGCGAGCTCCTGCTCGACCTCGGGCCTCATATTGGCGATGGGCGATTGAAGCTGGTGTATGCAAAGATCGAGGGTATTGCGGAATTAAAATTGGTCGTGATTAGGTCTTAAGCGTCATGCAAATCAAATGCAGATGCAATGCCTTCGAGTTTCAAAAAAGTTCGTATGGAACGAGAGCTTGATGCTCGAGGATATGATTGGCGATGTGCCTTCGAGCTAAGTGTAAGGAAAGGACGCTGAGAGCTTCACCACGGAAGCAATCGGCGAAGGGAATCGAAAGTGTTTGCGACGTGTGATATTATGCAGGTGAGAACGTCGCAGAAATTGAGGACAGACTTGACTGTACACTAATTCGTGAGATGGTGTTTGGCTGGCGTGGTTCGACACCTCGACTTTTCCTCTCCGCACGATGAGAGGTCGGCGAAAGATTGAAGCTCTTCCCGTTGCTTTTACTCGCACTAGTCGCCTAGCGTGCACTCGCTGATTCCTAAAACCCCCTGTTCTAGGCAGACCAGAATGACTCCAGCCAATTATTACAAAAGAAATTCGAGTAAAAGAGACGTGTTTACTGGATGATCACGCGAGCAGCGGCCGGAAACGTGGAGCTTTCGGCTGAGAGGAACAATTATTATTAATCTCGAGGCACCAGGAATACAGCCTTGACGCGATTGAGAACAACTATATCAATGGAGATGACAGATGTGTTCTACAACAGCTCAACATGTCTAGGCAGCAGGTATTGCTTACTGATATCCAATGTGACTGGACCACACTGGTATGGCTGTTCGGTACGCAAAATCAGGTACCTTCCAACCCGCAGCTCAATGTTGCGCTAAAACCTCATCCCTGGTATTCTTGGGAGAGCGCCTCAAATTCATCAAAATGCCACCGAGACCACTGTGTTCTTTGATGAAAATAGTCGTACCATAAGCGTTTCAGACTCACCCGACTTAAGCATTGACTACCAGTGCAATTTGAAGAACCCGAGACCCTCGAGCCATAACTCTCCTGATTTTAGAACCCTCATACGCCGTTCAATCGCTCGTACCATCCGTTGCTGTCCCGAGTCGCTCGCTCACTATACAAATTTTCCCAACTCGCGTGGGGAAGCTACCTTACCCTTTCCCGTTTCGTTCCTGATCGAGCTTCTACCACCAGAATCTCTAACACTGTCTTCTTTACCACACACACACACACACACATCTCTCCTTCCCACAAGCTCGCCAGGCGCCATTCTTAACGCCAGTGAGCGCGCAAATGACTGCCTAGAGCGATTGGCTCAACATCTCTCCTTGTAAGTCATGCCTCGAAATTCGCTTGGTCTGCACTAGACCCGCAGCCAATGCCACTTTGTCTTTCCAAGATACCGAAGTTTCTCAACTGACAGCGTGCCTTTAGATCCTGACCGCACTCTCTATACATACAAATAATAATGTACGGCTCCGGAGCACAGACAGGCGTATCTACGCCGCGGTCATCCGCCGTCTCACGACCTCTGATTCTTTCTCACGGCTCTTTGGACTACTCCTTCTTGATACCCACTGCATTACACTTCAGCGCTTCTCAACTCAAGGATGCCTTCTTGACCACCCTGCCGCAACCGACTGATGAGCTTGCTCAAGACGACGAACCGTCATCGGTGACCGAGCTGGTAGCTCGCTACATTGGCTTTGTAGCACGTGAGGTGGATGAGGGTGATGACCCGGGTTCATATGAGGAGGTTCTCAAGATTGTCTTACATGAATTCGAGAGGGCCTTCCTGAGGGGCAATGAGGTCCATGCAGTTGCAGCCTCCTTGCCGGGCATCGTGGAGAAGAAAAACATCACTGTCCGCTCATACTATGCTGCGAGAGCTGCTGTCAACCGACCAATCAAGCCACATGAGTCCGCACTTCTCCGAGAAGCCGCTGACGAGAACGCGTTCATCTATGCAGTCTTTGGTGGACAAGGAAACATCGAAGAGTACTTTGACGAGCTGAGGGAAATCTACACCACATACCCATCGTTCGTCGAAGACTTTGTCTCCGCTGCCGCTGCTCACCTGCAAGTTCTTGCTCGCGACCCTCAGGCCGAGAAGCTTTACTCGAAAGGTCTCGATGTTATGCGATGGCTGCACAACAAAGACGCCCAACCGGATATTGACTACCTTGTGTCTGCTCCAGTAAGCTTTCCCCTTATTGGTCTGACACAATTGGCGCACTACGTTGTCACCTGCAGAGTCCTCGGTACGCACCCAGGAACTGTCAGAGATCGCTTTAGCGGAACTACCGGTCACTCACAGGGTGTTGTGACTGCTGCCGCTATTGCAGCTTCGAAAGATTGGGCGACCTTTGACAAGGCTTCAAGAGATGCACTCACGGTTTTGTTCTGGATTGGTGCGAGGAGTCAACAGGCATACCCAAGAACATCATTGGCACCACACACACTGCAAGATTCGATCGACACTGGCGAAGGTTCTCCAACGCCTATGCTGTCTATTCGCGATCTTTCGAGGGACGCGATCCAGGCACACATCGACGAGACGAACCACCATCTTCCAGAAGACCGTCACATTGGTATTTCTCTGGTGAACAGCGCTCGCAACTTCGTCGTAACAGGTCCACCGATGTCCCTCTACGGTCTGAACCTTCGTTTGCGCAAGGTAAAGGCGCCAACTGGACTCGACCAAACCCGAATTCCCTTCACAGAGAGAAAGGTTCGCTTTGTCAACCGCTTCTTGCCAATCACTGCCCCATTCCACAGCCCTTACCTGGCTGAAGCGTACACGAAATTACAGGACGACTTGAAGGACATCACCATCTCCACTGCAAGCATCGGTATTCCTCTTTTCGACACCAACACCGGCAAGGATCTTCGCGAGGACAGCGCTACCAACATTGTACCAGCTCTCATCAGAATGATCACACGCGATGCCGTCAACTGGGAGACAGCAACTGTTTTCCCCAAGGCGACTCACATTCTCGACTTTGGTCCAGGTGGCATCTCGGGTCTCGGTGTCCTCACCAACCGCAACAAGGATGGTACTGGTGTTCGCGTCATCCTGGCTGGTACCATGGATGGCAGCAACACCGAGGTCGGTTACAAGCCTGAGATTTTCGACCGTGACGCAGAGCACGCAGTCAAGTATGCCATCGACTGGGTCAAGGAGTTCGGTCCCAAGCTCGCTCGTACTTCTGTCGGCCAAACCTTCGTTGACAGCAAGATGTCTCGCCTTTTGGGTCTTCCTCCAGTCATGGTTGCTGGTATGACGCCTTGCACTGTTCCATGGGACTTTGTCGCTGCCACCATGAACGCTGGGTACGAGATTGAGCTTGCTGGTGGTGGATACTACAACGACAAGACCATGACCGAAGCTATTGCGAAGATTGAAAAGGCCATCCCGGCTGGTCGTGGTATCACCTGTAACTTGATTTACGTCGCTCCACGTGCCATGGCCTGGCAAATACCTCTTCTGGCCAGACTTCGTGCCGACGGCTACCCTATCGAGGGTTTGACCATCGGCGCTGGTGTGCCATCGATTGAAGTGGCCAACGAGTACATTGAGACCCTCGGTATCAAGCACATAAGTTTCAAACCTGGCTCGGTCGAGGCAATTCAACAAACCATCAACATCGCCAAGGCAAACCCAACTTTCCCAATCATGATGCAGTGGACTGGTGGACGTGGTGGTGGTCACCACTCGTTCGAAGATTTCCACCAACCTATCCTGCAGATGTACAGCAGAATTCGCAAGTGTCCAAACATTGTCATGCTTGCCGGAAGTGGTTTTGGTGGCGCCGAAGACACCTACCCATACCTCACTGGTGAGTGGGCTCGCAAGTTTGGCTATCCAGCAATGCCATACGATGGTGTTCTCTTTGGTAGCCGAGTCATGGTAGCCAAGGAAGCAAAAACTTCGCCGAATGCGAAACAAGCCATCGTCGATGCGCCAGGTCTCGAGGACCACGAGTGGGAAAAGACTTACAAGGGCGTTGCTGGCGGTGTTATCACTGTTCGCTCCGAAATGGGTGAGCCAATTCACAAGCTTGCGACCAGAGGTGTCTTGTTCTGGGCAGAGATGGACCAAAAGATCTTCAGCTTGGACAAGAAGAAGCGAGTTCCTGAACTGAAGAAGAACCGCGAATACATCATCAAGCGTTTGAATGAGGATTTTCAAAAGGTCTGGTTTGGTCGTAACTCTGCTGGCGAGGCTGTTGATCTCGAGGATATGACTTATGGCGAAGTCGTCAAGCGCATGGTTGACCTCATGTACGTCAAACATCAGTCGAGGTGGATCGACAAGTCCTACACTCGTCTGACTGGTGACTTCATTCGTCGTGTTGAGGAGCGCTTCACTACCGGCGAGGGCAAAGGCTCTCTCATCCAGAACTACTCTGAGCTGAATGACCCATACCCGCTTGTCGAGAAGGTTCTCCAGACCTACCCCGAAGCCACAGTCCAACTCATCAACGCTCAGGATGTGCAGCATTTCATCCTCCTCTGCCAGCGCAGAGGCCAGAAGCCCACCACTTTCGTCCCCGTCCTCGATGACACGTTCGAGTTCTTCTTTAAGAAGGACTCTTTGTGGCAATCGGAAGACCTCGAAGCTGTCATTGACCAAGATGTTGGCAGGACTTGTATCTTGCAGGGACCAATGGCCGCCAAATATTCAACCAAGGTCGACGAGCCCATCAAAGAAATCCTCGACGGAGTTCACAACAAGCACATTGAGTTCTTGACGAGAGATGTGTACGGTGGTGACCAGAACAAGATCCCAGTCGTAGAATACTTCGGCGGCAAGCTTATTGAAGCCAGCGATGAGATCGATGTCGAAGGTCTCACCGTATCCGAGCTCAACAACAAGGTCATTTACCGCCTCTCTGCATCGCCAAGCGCAACTCTGCCCGAGGTCAATTCATGGATGTCGCTCTTGGCTGGACGATCGTACTCGTGGCGCCACGCTTTCTTCACAGCCGATGTGTTTATTCAGGGCCAAAGATTCCAGACCAATCCGATGCACAGAATCTTTGCTCCATCGGCAGGCATGATGGTCGAAGTCAACCACCCGGAAGATCCTAAGAAGACTACCATCACCGTCAAGGAGCCATCGTCAAGCGGCAAATTCGTCCAGACCGTCGAGATCGGTCCAATCAACAGCAACAACGAGATCTCTGTACAGCTGATCGAAGACCGCAGCGCGACAGGAGGGCCAGTCTCGCTTCCATTGAAGTTTACCTATCACCCAGAGACCGGCTATGCTCCTATCCGTGAGGTTATGGATGCACGCAATGATCGTATCAAGGAATTTTACTACAAGATTTGGTTCGGTGATGCCAACGTACCATTCGATACGCCTGTAACGTCCAGATTCGATGGTGGCAGAAGCACTGTCACCAGCGAGGCTATCAACGACTTCGTTCACGCCGTTGGCAACACCGGCGAAGCTTTCGTCGATCGTCCTGGCAAGGAAGTATTTGCCCCTATGGACTTTGCCATCGTCGTTGGCTGGAAAGCAATTACCAAGCCAATCTTCCCACGCAAGATTGATGGTGACTTGCTTAAGCTTGTCCACTTGTCGAACGGCTTCCGCATGATTCCGGGAGCAGCTCCTCTCAAGAAGGGCGATGTTCTTGATACCACTGCCGAGGTCAATGCGGTCGTCAACCAAGATTCTGGCAAGATGGTTGAGGTTTGCGGCACCATCACAAGAAATGGCCAGCCCGTCATGGAAGTCACCAGTCAGTTCTTGTACCGAGGAGTTTACGACGATTTCGAGAACACATTCCAGCGCAAGACCGAGAAGGTCATGCAGATCCACCTGGAGACTAGCAAGGATGTTGCTGTACTGCAATCAAAGGAATGGTTCCAACTCGAGGACCCTGATATTGATCTTCTCGGACAAACTCTGACCTTCCGCCTGCAGAGCTTGGTCCGTTTCAAGAACAAGACCATTTTCAGCTCTGTTCAGACCCAAGGTCAAGTCGAGCTTGAGCTGCCATCGAAGGAAATTATCCAGATTGCCACTGTCGAGTACGATGCTGGCGCCTCGCATGGAAACCCCGTCATTGATTACCTTGACCGTTTCGGTACCACGAACGACCAAGCCATCAACTTCGAGAACCCTATTTCTCTCAACGGCAAGACTGTTCTCGAGCTCAAGGCACCAGCCACCAACGAGACCTATGCCAAGGTCTCTGGTGACTACAATCCTATCCACGTTTCCAGAGTGTTCTCAAAGTACGCAAACTTGCCAGGTACTATCACCCACGGAATGTACTCGAGTGCTGCAGTGAGAAGCTTGGTTGAGACTTGGGCAGCCGAGAATAACATTGGTCGTGTTCGCAGCTTCCACGTCAATCTTGTCGGCATGGTGCTGCCAGACGACATCATCCAAGTCAAGCTGACTCATGTTGGTATGATTTCTGGTCGCAAGTTGATCAAGGTCGAGGCTAGCAACAAGGAAACCGAAGACAAAGTCTTGATTGGTGAAGCCGAGGTCGAGCAGCCTACTTCCGCCTACGTCTTCACTGGTCAAGGTTCACAAGAGCAAGGTATGGGTATGGAGCTCTATGCCAGCAGTCCTGTGGCTAGAGAGGTATGGGACCGCGCCGACAAACATTTCATGGACAACTATGGTAAGTTCTGGTATACAGCTGACGTTGCCGATTGTACTGACATTGGACTCAGGTTTTGCCATTACCAACATCGTCAAGAACAACCCGAAGGAGCTCACCATCCACTTCGGTGGCCCACGTGGTAAGGCCATCCGCCAGAACTACATGTCCATGACCTTCGAAACCGTCTCCTCGGATGGTAGCATTAAGTCAGAAAAGATCTTCAAGGAGATCAACGAGACCACGACCTCTTACACCTACCGCTCGCCAACTGGTCTTCTTTCCGCCACCCAGTTCACTCAACCAGCACTTACTCTCATGGAGAAAGCCTCTTTTGAGGACATGCTTGCAAAGGGTCTGGTACAGCGTGACAGCAGCTTCGCTGGTCACTCCCTCGGAGAGTACTCTGCGCTTGCCGCTCTCGCAGAGGTCATGCCAATCGAATCATTGGTCTCTGTCGTCTTCTACCGTGGTCTTACTATGCAAGTCGCAGTCGAGCGTGATGAGACTGGTCGCTCGAATTACAGCATGTGCGCCGTCAACCCATCTCGTATCAGCAAGACCTTCAACGAGCAAGCTTTGCAGTACGTGGTGGAGAACATTGCTGAGACGACCACATGGCTCTTGGAGATTGTCAACTACAACATCGCCAACATGCAGTACGTCGCTGCTGGTGACCTTCGCGCACTGGACTGCCTAACCAACGTCTTGAACTACCTCAAGGCTCAGAAGATCGACATTCAAGCACTCATGCAGAGCATGAGCCTCGAGGATGTCAAGGCACACTTGGTCGAGATCATCAAGGAGTGCGCCAAGCAGACCGAAGCCAAGCCAAAGCCACTCGACCTGCAAAGAGGTTTCGCCACCATTCCGCTCAAGGGTATCGATGTGCCATTCCACAGTACTTTCTTACGATCCGGTGTCAAGCCATTCCGATCATTCTTGCTCAAGAAGATCAA
>Ga0058704_10001202_pt1 | contig 12242 bp, 9 predicted proteins | sample AgamicMgSfe_FD_71363 | JGI IMG/M metagenome (GOLD analysis project Ga0058704, IMG submission 71363) | Agave microbial communities from Guanajuato, Mexico - Mg.Sf.e | ecosystem: Host-associated > Plants > Phyllosphere > Phylloplane/Leaf | place: Guanajuato, Mexico | collected 2012-05-30
GCGCGATTCTCTGGGCCGCCAGACCCGGCAATCAGTGGTTATGGATACGTTTGGCCCTCGCCCGCGGAGAAGCAGCGTGAGCTCGCTGCAAACGCAACCCGAATCGAAGGCTGGATGAAGACGCGGAGCTACTACAACTACATCCAGGATCTCGCAGTCTATTATTCATATCGATCGGTTCGCGACGTAGACTTGCAACACCTGCACGACAAGCTCTCCAAGCTGCGATTGGGCTCTGATGCTGCGGGCGCGATCTACACGGCCATCTGCAAGAACGTCAGCTCCGACGTACAAATCAACCAGCTCCTGGTTGTTATCGTGAACACGAGCCCAAACATCGCGGTAGGAGGAAACAGCAGTTCTGGTGTTGGCGCTGCGGGTGGTGGAGGCTTATTCCACATTGCTCTTGGCCTGTTCCACCCCAAGGTCGATGTCAGAGAGAGGATTGCAGAGCTGCTTGGTCGGGTACGAGAACACGATGCCGGCAGACACTTCTGGGTCAAACTCGGTGCTTTCGAGAAAGCCGCTTGGGAAAGAGTGGAGAGTGCTAGGAGACAGAAAGAGGGCAGAATGTAAGAGATAGCCATCATTTACATTTGGCGACTAACGTGTGTTTGCCTGGTGCGCATGGTGTGGCTTTGGTAAGCAGAGTGTTGAACTCTGTCAACACCGTTTGGAAAAGGTTGCACGGTCGGTCCTGTTTATGTTTGAATACCCCTTCTGTACGTTTTCAATGTAAAGTCACTACACTTGTGTACGTGTGTCTCATGATGAATTGTCTTTTCTGATTGCTGTCACTCCGCAGTCCATTGGCCCACTCTCCGGTATCTACGCATCATAAATTGAGATGGTCAAGGTCAAGACGATATTGGAAGTCAAGTACCTTACTGTAGGTCGACGTGGTGTCGATACGATTGGTCAACCGTGAAATAGTGAGGGTATGCAACTTTCGGCCTATATAAAGGTGTGGTGGGGTTCAAGCAGGGTCCATGTGACGAAACAATAGCCGAATCGTTGCACGTGGACTTTGACTTTGCCCCTCCTTTGCCTCCGCCGTCCCCCGAATTCGCAGATCACAGTCCCCCAATAATCCTATTTCTCTATCGTGCCCACGCAATATTGAATACGAGTGAGCTTTCAGAGATCAGTTGCATCCATAGCCCGACAGTTCATGTGGCGTTTGCGGCTCAACCGGTTACCACACCCGTCAGTCACCTCATCAATTGCGGCTTCATCAGCCTCCGTTCGACTTTCTACAACTCAGTTCGCATTCAGGCAGCAAAAGGCTGGCATTCGCTTCTCGTATACAGGCACGACCTTTCGCGAGATGGCGACGACAACAACAGCCTCGGCCAATGGCTCATCTCTGCCCTTGAAAAACCGCTGCAATGACAGCAAATCCCCATATGCAAGTCTCCTACAGTCACCCACCGGCATTCTATTTGCTGACGCGCATATCTCAGGTCCGGTCGCATGCCTCCAACCCTACAGCATGGCAGCTATGGGATCCTCAGACTCTCGCACTCGCCAAGGAGACCAACAAATTGCTCTTCGTTTCGATTGGCTACAGCGCATGCCATTGGTGCCATGTCATGGCGCATGAGTCCTTCGACCATCCACAGGTAGCTAGACTACTGAACGAAAACTTCATACCCATCAAGATCGATCGCGAGGAGAGACCCGATGTTGATAGGGTGTACATGGACTTTCTGCAAGCGACCACGGGTGGTGGTGGATGGCCCCTCAACGTCTTCGTCACACCAGAACTGGAGCCAATCTACGGAGGCACATACTGGCCTGGTCCTGGATCGGAAAAAGCTGGTATGGGCGGTGGCTTTGTCGATATCCTGAAGAAGGTCTCGCAGGCCTGGACGCAGCAGGAAGAAAAATGCAGGCACAGCGCAAGCCAGATCACGGCCCAACTCAAGCAGTTTGCGCAGGAGGGCACGCTGTCGGGACGACGATCTGGTGAGAATTTTGAGGACGGAGAAGACATGCCGGAACTCGAATTACTGGAGGAAGCATACGCGCATTATAAAGGTCGATTTGACAGCAAGTTTGGTGGCTTCGGCGGCGCGCCTAAATTCCCGACACCAGTACATTTGGGCTTTCTTCTACGGTTAGGAGCATGGGATGGAACAGCCGCTGATATTATCTCCGAAGGCGACGTCAAGCATGCGCAAGAGATGGCATATACAACTTTGGAAAACATGGCGCAAGGTGGTATCAAAGATCAGATCGGTACTGGATTCGCCAGATACTCGGTCACGAGAGATTGGAGCTTGCCTCACTTTGAGAAGATGCTTTACGACAACGCCCAGCTTTTGCCCGTCTACCTTGACGCATACCTTCAAACCAAATCACCACTCTTTTTGAGTACAGTTCATGATATTGCGAGCTACCTTACTTCGCCGCCAATCTGTAGTCCAGAAGGTGGTTTCCATGCGTCGGAAGATGCGGATAGTGCGCCCACAGCATACGATGACGAACACAAGGAGGGCGCGTTCTACGTCTGGTCGTTGGACGAGTTCCGACGGGCAATAGATGATGAGAAAGCAGCTGAAATGTGTGCCAAATACTGGGACATCAGAGAAGACGGTAATGTTAGCCCACGGAATGATGTACAGGGCGAGCTCGAGGGCAAGAACACCGTCTGCGTTACTTGCACAGTCGCAGAACTCGCCAAGGAGTTCTCGGTGACTGAAGAACAGGCGGTCAAGACGATTGAATCTGCGCGAAGGAAGTTGCTCCTTTACCGTGACGAGACTCGTCCTCGCCCTCACCTTGACGATAAGATTGTCGTATCCTGGAACGGTCTTGCGATTGGTGGACTAGCACGCACAGCTGGAGTGCTTGCCTACTCTGACAGTGAATCTGCGTCTCACTATCTAAAAGCCGCCGAGTCTGCTGCTGCATTCATCAAGAAATCACTTTACAACTCGGAAACACACCAGCTTTTGCGCGTCTATCGCGAAGGTCCGGGCCAAGTGCCTGGTTTCGCTGATGATTACGCCTTCCTCATCAGCGGCCTACTCGATCTATACGAGGCTACATTTGACGACTCCTACCTTCAATGGGCGACTGATCTGCAAGAAACTCAGATCAAGCTCTTCTTTGACGACAGCAAGGGTGGCGTCGGCGGTTTCTACTCGACATCCGCTGACGCTCGCGATGTGCTCATTAGGAGCAAAGACGCCATGGACAATGCGGAACCCAGCACAAACGGCGTGAGTGCCACAAACCTCTCCAGACTTAGCAGTATGCTCGACGACGAGCGCTATGCGTCTATGGCGAAGAAGACAGTCAAGGCCTTCGACGTCGAACTTAGTCAGCACCCAGGTCTGTTGACAGGCTTATTGGGCGCCGTGATCACAGCCAGGATGGGTATCCGAGGAGTCATGGTGTCAGGCGAGAGTCAAGGGGTCGAGGACGCGATCAAGACTCTTAGACTGACTGTCAGGCCTGGCAGTACAGTTGTGAGAGTCGGCGGCACATCCAAGAGCCAATGGTTGAGGAGCACGAACGAGTTACTCAAGGATCTGGATGAGAAGAAGGAGATGATACAACTTTGTGAGGGCCGGCAGTGCAAACTGCTCCACCCTGATCAGATCCCTAAAGCGATCCGAGGAGAATTGTAACGTAGCATCTATGGATACGAAATTACAGACATGCCATTTTCGATTTAGACGAGTTATAGAAAAGAAGACACTCGCGCGACTCGATATCTTGTGGTTTAGAACAGGGAAAGCTTTACCGAAGTGCGGGTGAGTTGCTGTACCCCGATGCTCGATGTTGCCGAACTCCGCATGTTGGGGTAAAACCGCTGCGGTGACGGCTTTTGATTAGCGACCTCATTAGCCGACACTGCTTGACCTTTGAACCACCATCTCCGTCGCTCTAATCTTCCTCTCCATAAAGTCAAGGTTGACCGAACTAAAATCAATTCAGTAGACTCGTACGGCATTCGATAGACCGTAGTGATCATTGACAGACATTACTGTTCAAAATGGCAAAGACGTATACTTATGATGAAGGTCAGAATTTCCCCGCTTTCCAGTAGCCAACCAACGACTTCACGATTACCGGACTAACACATCCCAGTGCAACAACACAGATCCGCGGAGAGCTGTTGGGTTGTCCTCTACGGCAATGTCTACGACGTGACCAGTTTCCTTTCAGAGCACCCCGGCGGTCAGAAAATCATCCTCCAGCTCGCCGGAACCGACGCCACAGAAGAGTACGATCCAGTCCACCCGCCTGGAACGCTCGAGTCATCGCTACCTGCCGAGGCCAAGCTAGGAGCTTTCGATGCGAGCACACTCCCTTCGACAGAGAAGAGTCCGGTAGAAGAAGGCAAGGCGAGCGAGGATGAGATCCCGGCGCTGGAAGACATGCTGAATTTGGACGACATCGAAGCGGCTGCGACGAAGCAGATCAGCAGCAAGGCGTGGGCATACTACTATTCTGCAGCCGATGACCTGCATTCCAAAGAGCTGAACAACCGCGTCTATCGGTCTATCTTACTCAGACCTAGGATATTTGTCGACTGCACAAATTGCGACACTAGCACTACAATCCTGGGTCACAAGGTCAACGTACCGTTCTTTGTGTCGCCAGCGGCCATGGCGCGATTGGGTCATCCGGACGGAGAGCGTGGTATAGCGCACGCTTGTGAGACCTTTGGAGCATTGCAGATTATCAGCAACAATGCGAGTCAGACGCCTGAGCAGATTGTGGAAGGCGCGCAACCAGGCCAGATGTTTGGATGGCAGCTTTACGTACAGACGGAGAGGAAGAAGAGCGAGGACATGCTTGTGAGGATTCACAAGATGCCGACGATCAAGTTCATCTGCTTGACGCTGGATGCGCCTGTACCCGGGAAGAGAGAGCATGACGAAAGGAGCAAGAATGTCGGCGCCAATCTGCCGGTCAGAAGCGCTGTGCAAGAGGGTAGCGCAAGCAAGACGGACCCGGACCCACAAGCGGCAAAAGCAGGCGGTGCGAAGAAGGGCGGAGAGAGCAGTGGTGGTGTCGGCAAGGCTTTGTTCGCCGGCACGGCGCCAGATCTTACATGGAAGACGACTTTGCCATGGCTCAAGAAACACACCGACCTGCCCATCGTACTGAAGGGTATCCAGACGCACGAAGACGCTTATCTCGCATCTCTCTACGCACCACAGGTCAAGGGAATCATCCTTTCGAACCACGGTGGCCGAGCTGCAGACACGGCACCACCCGCCATCCACACCCTTCTCGAAATCCGCAAGTACTGTCCCGAGGTACTCAGTCGGATAGAAGTTTACGTCGACGGCGGTATCAAGCGCGGAACTGATATTGTCAAAGCGTTGTGTCTGGGCGCTAAAGCAGTGGGCCTCGGAAGAGCACCGTTGTTCGGTCTCGGTGCAGGCGGTAAGGAAGGCGTAGAGCGCGTTCTGGAAATCCTGAAGGCGGAGACTGAGACGGCCATGCGTCTGTTGGGTGCTGAGAGAGTGGATCAGCTTGGTCCTCAGCATGTGAGTACCGACTTTGTTGTGCTCCGAGGTGGCAGACGACAGTCACTAATACTTTCCCAGATCAACTCTAGAGCTGTCGAGCGGGATGTCTTCGATGGTCCGGCGGGGTTGGAAAAGCTTGGACTTTGGGTGCAGGCCAAGTTGTAGTATCACGAGTGTCTTCAACTGTTCCATACGTGCCTTTTTTACCAACCGTCTGTGCTTGTCCAGCCAGCACGTGTCGTTGACAGAAGGTCAAAGCAGTTCTTCGCGCCGCCTCCTGTGTCAACATCTATATTTCTAACGTGATTGGCGCTTTTGAGGGTCCTGGTCAACTACATTACGAACTCCTTTCGCTACCACTCTCCTGTGTGGTAGTGCGGCCCCTTCGATTGCGGTCGTCTTTGGCGGGGTGTTTCACGTTGCCTGGAATATAGTAAGGCGGCTGACCAAATCTTTCGACCGCTACTATCGACGGCATGATCATAGTGGGTAAAGACACTTTGACACAGATAATGTATACCTTGTATTAGAAAAGATGAATAAATTGCATGAATAATCAGTACATTCCAAGTGTTGTGGGTAAAGAACACACGCAGATGTGCTAGAGCTGCGGACCAGATAAGGTTTGCAAGACAGCCTTAGCGCCGGAAAGCTTGGCGAACCCCTTCTATGCCTCACCATAGCCATGCAATGTCCAGTTCACTCTATCTCAATCGACTATTCGCAGCCATGGTAGCTACAACCACGATACTCCTTCAAGCAGCTTCCTCATCTGGCGGGTTTGAACGGCTTCTAACGAAGTTGATGTCAGTATATCGGCTAATCTACTGACTGAAGGGGCACCTTACTCTGTTCATGAAACCTCCATCGAGAGAGATTGCACGACAAACCTCATATGCAATATTACAGGCGGCGAGAAAACTCGCAAGCCACGTTTGAGCTTGACGAAAGGCTTTGCTCGCTTGTCACATTTCTTCGCTGCCTTAGACTGCAAGGTAGTATATATAAAGACAAGAGATGGTCACGATTAGACTCTTTTTTCCCATCAAGCTCTCTCCTCGTTGCATTCTTTCCATACTGCTGTGCAGTCTTCATTTCGGTCTGTGACCAATACATTCATTCACTCACTACACTCCATTGATTGGAGTCAGTCGCTCGTTACAAAAACCCCATCTTTCAAAACAAAATGTCCTTCGTCCAAGTTGCTGCCGTTTTGGGCGCGCTCACCTCAAGCGTTGCTGCTCACGGTCGTGTTCAAGGTGTCGTAGCTGGCGGTGTCTGGTACGAGGGCTACGACCCATCTTTCCAATACCAGAACCCAGCACCAAATGTTATCGGCTGGTCCGATCCTGCGGACCAGGGCAACGGATTCGTCTCGGACTACAACGGCCCCGACATTATCTGTCACTTGAACGCGACCAACGCCATGTCCCACGCAGTCGTCGCTGCAGGTGACCAACTCGAATTCCAGTGGAGTGTCTGGCCCTCGTCGCACCACGGTCCAGTCTTGACCTACCTCGCCAACTGCAACGGTCCATGCGAGAGTGTTGACAAGACAACTCTCGAGTTCTTCAAGATCGACGAGGGTGGACTCGTCAGTGGCAGCAACCCAGGCACTTGGGCATCTGACCAGTTGATTGCCAACAACAACTCGTACGTCGTGAACATTCCATCGTCCATTGCTGCAGGCAACTATGTCGCTCGTCACGAAATCATCGCTCTACACTCTGCTGGACAGGCCGGCGGCGCTCAGCCATATCCACAGTGCTTCAACCTCCAGATCACTGGCTCTGGCACCGAGAAGCCAGCTGGAACTCCAGCTGAGAAGCTCTACTCTACCAGTGCTCCTGGTATGCTTGTCAACATATACCAAGCACTGTCAACCTATGTCATTCCTGGTCCATCAGTGATCAGCGGAGCCACCCATGTCGCTACCCAATCCGCCGTAGCCATCAAGAGCAACGCCGTTGTTGGTGTTACTGGCTCTGCTGCCGCTGCTCCTGTCGCCTCGGCTACTTCATCGGCAGCAGTTACGTTTGTCTCCAGCTCGGCCAAGTCTACTGCCATCGTTTCCAGCTCGACCTCCTCTGTCGTCACTGCTAAGGCAGTCGTGTCCACCAGTTCCAGCTCTGTAGCTGCACCAGCGACTACCGCGGCGCCATCCTCGAGCGCAGTCTCCGCTGCCCTTTCTGCCTACACTCAAGTCGCCGGCCTAAGCTCTCAGCTTCCAAGCGCCATCCTTACCTCGGTCCTTCCTACTGCTGTTCCAACCGCCGCTCCTTCTTCGACTGCCAACACTACTCTTCCAAGCAAGGCTCTTCCAGAAGGCATGACATTCATGCAGCTTCTCGAGTGGATCGACTACCTGGTCACTTCTTACTTTGCCGAAGAGGAGGCTTCACACCAGGACAAGCGTGTCCACGCCAGGGATATCCAGATCAACAAGGCATGAATGAGGATTGCCTAAAACTAGATTAGCAAGGCATGAATGAATGCCGAGGCATACGAGAGTTCAGTTCTACGGTAGTAGCTATTTTGATTTCCTTTGCTGCGGCCGAACGGCATTATTTGGTCGCTTTCTTTGACGCAATCAGAACACGGCCCGAAGTAGATGGTAGTTGGCCGAATGCAAGATATCCACATCAACCCGAACAATTCAATTCCCACACGTGAAACCGCACCCGGTTGATACATCTTCCGGTGGAGGAGTGACACGCCCGGCATTGTGAATAGGCCAAAATAGGCGCTCTCCGGTGGGTGAGGCGGTCTAGACTGGGGCGCGAGCCCTCGACTCCAGATCGGACCGAAGCACCGCCTAAAGATTGAAGTCCCCGATGTCTGGGGTATTAGCCGACAACAGCATTCTCCAGCGCAAGTAGACAAACCAGGCCGGCAAAATGCAGCACAAATGGTAGACAGACGACGATTCAAAAGCCGCCGAAGAATGTCATGCCGTAGACGGGCCTTCTTTTTTTGGTACTGTCTCCAGATTTCAATGTGACGGACAGATGCATTCATGGCTATGGCATGGCATGGCCACTTCCACGAGAACCTCGGTCGTCTCGGTCGGTTGTTTTCGTGGTTCGCGGGTGACATACTTAAGATGCTGCCACCCTCCAGTTCAAGAGATGGAGACTTTTTTGCTCTTGATTGACGACTGCTGCTGCTGTGAGGCACTTCACTTGCAAACAGTGTGCTGGCCACCTTTTTGAATGCGGCAACCATATGTGAAAAAAGTCACTGGTACAACGGACACCGAATCACGCAGCCCAAAGCACCACTCCAGTACTACTGAAGCCATGTGCGGCTCGACTCAGCCAGGCCCGACCAACTGGACTTCTGGACCTCGTGACCTGGATCTCTGGACTGGACTCTTGTGCTCGCATGCACATTGAACGACCACGAGTTATGCAGGCGCCAGCACAAGAATATTCACAGCATCGTGATCGCCGAAGACGCCGTTCTGCCCGACATCGCAACTCGATACCATGGTCAAACGAAATTGCTGGGTTTCAACGACTAAACGCCGGCTCGTTCAACCAACGCCCTGAAAATGGTTGAACAGTCTGAAATTTCGGCCCGACTTTCAGCTGAGCGCGTCCCCGCATCGGCGTCGATCTGGATGGATGCCGTACTGGGTCCACTTCGCATACTTGGATGCATTGCATACCCGAAGTCGGTCTTCCTGTTCCTGATGATGCACGACTAGACGGTTGGGATATTCGATACCCAGAGATTCGCCGAGCCGTAATGCGCACGGCACGTTATCGCTATCTGCATAGGGCGTGTGCTCGTTACATCTGTCATGGTTGTATGGCGCATCGCTGGTCAGAGAACGCCTAACATCATCTCATGATGGCGGAAGCATTCCGACTCGAAACTTCGTCACCAAGACATGGCTCCTCGGAAACGATGCTGGAATTTTTCTGTTGGGTTGCTGGTGTTGTTTCCAGGCATCCACTCTTATGGCCGGTCGAGGTCGACTGAGTATCAACGGGGCTGGCGATACATGGTTCAAGGCACTTTACGATTTTCATCTGCCAAGACACTTGGGCCCAGCGGTATGCATGGTGTTTTACCCAGTCGATTTCTGCATGGAATTTATGCGAAAACGCGAACACTGGCAAAACGTAACAACATCATCCTTGCGAGAAACGTCCGGAGCGACACGGTTGGTCTTCGATACGAAAACCCAGCACACTCGAAGGTGCATGGCATGTACTTACTATACATGCGCAGCTACAGGCAAGTTCCTGTACTGGCAGGGCTGCAGAATCAGACTGCATTGACTGCGCCAATCACGGTTGAGCGATGCGGGCCGTTCTAGCGCTTACTCTAGCGTGCGCCAAGACGGCTTCCATGCACCTTCCATCTGGCAGAATCTCGCCCCAATACGGTCGTGCCTGCCCGTAACAAAAATAGAGAACAGACCGGTGTTCCCCCGACGGTCTGCCGTCGCAAGCCGCCCATCAACCAAAGCTACCTTAAGTAAGTTCCGTTTTCGGTCAAGTTCCGTTCAGCTGCAACTGTCAAATCGGGCGAAAACTCGGATATGCACAACAGACAAAGTCGAACGCCAGCGCATCGTGGATCCATGCATCTCAGCATTGATCGTGCACTACTGTACACGACATTTCTTACGCACGTCCGTTCCTTCTTGTCCCCTGTCTTAGTTTCGATTTCTTCTGTGCAGCACTAGTATCACCATCCCACCTTTTCTGGGCCATGATGATGCATGCATACCAGTTGCGCGTCCCACCCGCTTGCATCACGAATTTCTGTCGTCGACTCCCGTTCCATACCAACCAGTTGTATCGTCTCTTACCGACTGAACTGGGCCGGGCTAATACACGGAAATCTTGGTCGTGTCTTACGGTACTGTAAGTTACTACTACTGTATGGGCGTTCAACATCTGTCGCAAGTACTTTTTCACTCTCGCTTCATGTCCCATTAAGTTTCAACCTTATTCCTTTACTGTTATTGGCTTTTATTCGCTTTTACCTTTTCGGCTTCCCTACCGATAATCATCATCATTGCGCATAACTCTTTCTCGTTTGACTTTACGCGCCCCTCCAGTCTCTTTGCAGACCATCTTCCTTGAAACAGCTGAGCTTTCTCGTTTCTGTTGTCTAAACTCTCGCGCCTCATATCATCACATCTACACCAAATCACATTTCCTGGTTTAGTACCGTCATATATCAGACTTTGTTTGATACGGTATCCTATTTTGACCATCTTTGATGATCCGCGACCATGGGCGAATCTTCAACACCACCGGTATCATCAGCGCCTGTCAAGAGAGCGTGTGATTGCTGTCACAAGAGAAAAGTAAAATGTATCGGGGATGGCTCGAGACCATGCAAGAACTGCTCGTCAGCTGGACTGACCTGCACTTACAATGCAGTGCCACAAAAGAAAGGTCCAAAGGGCAGTCGCGCCAAGGTCATCTCAGAACTCCGCGAAACCCAGAAACAACATCAAATGGCCAATGTCGGGCGTCAAGGCTTTGGACTCGATGCTGCACAGTATCACGCTGCCTTTGCTCGCACACCGAACCTCTTGTCGATGGAGCTCATCACCTCATGTGTCGATTACTTTTTCGCCAACCTCTACCCAACACAACCCATCATTCACAGACAAAAGGTCGGCGAAACAATAGGACAGATGGAGAACAACGTCGAAGCCTACTGTCTGGTCACTTCTCTCTGCGCCTACATGCTGATTCAGCCGAACATGGTAGCACCTGGAAGTATACCATCGAGTCCCGAGTCAGAAGCACCCCCACAATCCACACTCCCTTTGGGAATCACATTATTACACGAGACACTCCGCGTACGCAAAGGACATGACTACATCGAGTCGCCTACAGTCTGGTCCGTCATCACCTCATTCTTCCTGTTCGGCAGCTACTTTTGCCTGGACAAGCACAACACTGCCTGGTTCCATCTTCGGGAGGCTACCACCACAGCACATATTATTGGCATGCACGAGGAGGATACCTATAAGCATTTTGACGCCATTGAGAGCTCGCGGCGGAGGAGATTGTACTGGCTGCTCTTTGTCACAGAGAGGTATGTTAGATAATTGGAGAGAGGCAGAAGCAGTCACTGACACAACTACAGAGCGTATGCACTACAAAGACACCGACCTCTGTCCCTTTACGCGACTATCAACCTTCCCACAATCGACGAAGACCCAGCCGAGAGCATCGAGCTGTCTGGCTTCCTCCATCTTGTCAACCTCTTCCGACCATTCGACGACACGTTTGTAGGATTCTGGAACAAGACACGCGAAGGGTGCACAACAGAATGGTTGGGTCAGCTTCAACAACAACTCTCCGACGCACTCCCCACCTACCTCCAAAGCACCGAAACACAAGCAGTGGATCTGCAAGTCTCGCAACAGTGGCTAAAAACCATGATCTGGCAACTAAGCATAAGCAATGGCTTCCTCTCCTCCGCCTCACAAAACAACAGCATGAGCCTCGCCTACCCAATCGAGATCTCACGAGAACTCTGCGCCATGACCTCACAATACAGCATCCCAGCCATGGAAGTGCACGGCATCGGACTCGTGGAGAAACTCTTCGATATAGCCTGCACCCTCACAGACGTCATGTCCTGCGTACCGCTAGACCAATACAATTTCGAGCTCGGACCTCGCGACTACCTGAACCAACTAACCAGCGTAATCGCCAAACTACGCGGCGGCAACCAGCGCTACTTCCCCCTACTAGCAGCCAAGAT
>Ga0058704_10001203_pt1 | contig 12230 bp, 15 predicted proteins | sample AgamicMgSfe_FD_71363 | JGI IMG/M metagenome (GOLD analysis project Ga0058704, IMG submission 71363) | Agave microbial communities from Guanajuato, Mexico - Mg.Sf.e | ecosystem: Host-associated > Plants > Phyllosphere > Phylloplane/Leaf | place: Guanajuato, Mexico | collected 2012-05-30
TTGTTGAGGGCGCCACTATTCACGGCCTCCTCGAGTTGTCGTTCGTTCCAATAGCTGCTGGTCGGCATCGCCATATCCAGACCTGCGTCTGCTGATTCTAGGCCGCTATGCTGACCTTGCCAGTCACTGACTACAAAGCCCTGGAAGTTGAGCTCGCCTTTCAGTAAGCCGTTAATGGTCTTGCTGTTCTCGCAAGCATACGTATTGTTAATGCGGTCTGATGCAGAAGAACACAACAGTCAGCAAGCTTCTACAACAATAGCTTGGGTATTACCGATCGGTGTACGTACTGTAGCTGCACATCACACAACCTGCCCCAGCATACACCAGATCCTGAAACGGCCACAGGTAAAGCTCGTGCATAGTCTGATCATCCAGGTTCGCACTTGTGCTGAGTACAGCATCGCCGTTGGACGCAGCCGAAGGGTTCCTGTTGGTCTCTTGCTCGTAAGCCACGAAATGCTTGACACTCGCAATGACGCTCTCTTGCAGCCCAATCACACTTTGAGCGCCAAGGATAGCATCAAGGTACGGATCAGCCGCAAAGGCCTCCCAATTACGACCACCTTCAGCGATGCGACCAATCGGTCCAACGACCGGACCCAATGCCACGTTGACGCCCTTTCTCTTGAACTCTGCGCCCATGTACCTCGCTCTCTCGTACGCCAAAGTACCATTCCATGACGCTCCGACAGAAAGCCCGGAAGCGTACGCGTTGACTCCATCAGTGTTGCGCACGCCATTACCTGCATCGTGCAAGCAGAAGCCAGGAAAGCCGAGACGTGGAACGGATCCCGATACGCCAACACAGCCGTTGCTGTTATCCGTCACGCCTAGAGTGACGTTGTTCATTTCCTCGAAGCTCATATTACCCACCATTGCGTGCGCTTTTTGGTAGGCGTTGGACCAGTTACCGGCGCCGTAGCCTTGGGGTGAAGGGTAGACTATTGGGCTTGTGTAGTTTGTGGCATGCGCCTGATGGTTCCGAAGGGCTAGTAAGCCCAGTAGAGGGAGTAACAGTAGCATGATGGCGACAGGGATAACGATGACCTTGTGACGCCTGCAGAATGCAGCGACCTTTGATTGTTTGACGCCTTCAAGGAGAGGTGCTTTCTCGTGCGCAGCAATACTTTTTCCTCCGGCCATAAAGGTCTCGTGTTGCTTCACGGCGGTTGGCGAACGTCGAATACGATAGATGTCCGGATGTCGTGGCGCATTTGGTTGGGTTAATAATTGGCTGCTTCGGGGCAACTCACGAAGCAGGCATGCACGCTGACCGACTCTGCTCTAACGCCGTAAATGTGATCTTGGCGATAGATAAACCTGTATAGGCTAAAGATTGTTGGAGGTCACAGCCCTTAATATGAGGTACAGAAAGTCGCGAAGAAAGTGGCAAGGGCGATCAACCGCTTGGTTGGGCCGGCAACGCTAGCTCCGAACAACGTCCGTGCGATGAGTGGCAAACTGGTGTACGTACACAAATCCATTCTACTGTACGGATTTCTTCAATGTGCGACAACAACAGGATATTGGGGTGCAATACACAGGCCGGGCGACTGAATTTGTTACGTATGGGCATCACTGAACTCCGCTTCACGAACATGCGTCCTCTCTTCACCACCATCCTTATCCGCCTCGCCGCCAGCTAATGTGATTTCATACGCTTCCGGCACCACTATCTCCTCGACGGATGTTGGTTTGACCTAATTTCTGCCGTAAGGAGCGCGCCTATTGTGTTTGATATTAGGCCAGCTTTGCGAACCTAAGGACTGTGATACATGCTGAAGAGCACGCCGGCGCAGCCTTAGCCATAGCTGGCTCCCCTGACGACCCAACTACCGTTTGCAGTACCAGTAGCCCCACTGTCACCTCCTCCTTCTGCTGCACCGGTTACAGACTTGAAGCGAACAGTCGCGACACCGAATGATTCAGTTGTGATGACGCCCCTGACACATGCCACAGATGAACACACGCCCACGCTAGCGGACATCTTCATACGGAGAATGCCGACCCTGGACGTGGAGTTGCTGTGCTGTTGGCGGGTCTGTGTCGGCTTGGTTCCGGCCGTGGTTGCGGGCATCCTGATTCCTCCGGCCTTGCTCCTGTTCCTCTGCGTACCATGCTTCCTCTTCTTCCTCTTCCTCTTCGTCGCAGCGGCATGGAGTTTTCTTCCCACAGAAGTAGCAGAAAGTGCAGCCACACAAGCGACTAATGGACTGTTAGCTCTGATCTCGACAGAATATAATCGCAATAACAACTTACTCCATGTGCCTACAGCCGACACGCAACTCCACCACGTTTCTGCAATCTGGGCACCGCTTCCAGCCGTTCTCGCTCGCGACCCTCAGCGTCTGATCGAACTCCCCGCCTGCGCACGGGCCGAAGTGCCATGCGCTCTTGCACTTGCTACATGTCTCAGCGCGGCATCTCTGGCAAAACGCCTGATTGTTGTGAATGCTGTGCGATGCAATGAACTTGCCGCAGGTGGTATCGGAGCAGTATGTCCGGTCTCTAGTCTCCAGCTCAAGCTTCTTCGCCGCATACGACCGAGCAAGGCCCCGCGAGAGATGAGGACGTATGAGCGAGAAGGGCATGGGTCCAAAGCAGCAACGAGGAATATTGCGATATCCGCCAGTTTGCTGACCATCACCTAGCATCTCAGCGAACTTTGCCTCTAGGCAGCCACTACAGTAGCAACAGCCACAGGCCAGGCGAGCCACTTGATCCGGCTCGAAGTACTCGCCACAAAGCATGCAGCATGGCTGGAGCACCGGCTCGATGTCTGGAGAGGCCGCCATATTGGAAGCTCGCTAGTCGGTAAGGTGCGATGAGGAGAGGTATCCGATGAAGCACTGTTGGGATGTTACGTATATGACTGCGGTCATGACACTAAACATAGATCAATAATGCCAAGAGAAAGCGATCGACGCCAAGAGTAAAATGTGAATGAGCGCTCCACAGCATCGACAATGAACGCAGACAGGACTGCCACCATCGCGACAAATGCGCGTCCGCGTTCACCTTCTCGATCCATCAAGACCCAACGAGACTTCGCACGCACCATTTGCTATTCTGCCTTGGTGTTCTTGAGCTGGAGCTTTCTTCTACATTCACCTCTTACAAGCTTACATCGAGGACCAGACTGGTGATGGCCACAGCACTGCGGCAGTCTATGACCTCAAACACACTCATCAAGGGGTACTTCATTCTGTGCCTGGGCTGTTCACTGTCAGCAGTGGAATGCACATCTGCGCCCCAGCGTCCATCCGCGCGCTCTTGTCTAGTGCCACTCCTCTACTCACCCTTTATGTGTGCAAAGTTATAAGCTTGAACGTCCGCGTCTGTTGAGGTACCGATATTGTCGATCTACGAACAATGATAAGCCTTCTGGTAGGTCTTGCTCTGACCTGCTGCCCTAGCTGGACATAACGAAGCTCATCATGGAAAGCGCCGGAATGCTCGCCTGGACCTCACCGTGCCCTACAGCCTGCACAGACACTCTGCTCAGATCATGTTCGTTATTGGTAAGCCACCCCGACACCGTCCAATGTCGTCTAACCGGTAGGCCTTGAATCTTCACGGGTTGCGTGCTGTTATTGTTGTTGATCACCTGCACAGCCACGCTGCCGTCTGCGTTTGCGAAGGCCGTCATATTGAACGCCACACCACTAGATGCGACACCAATCCTTGTAGCGCCAGGCTTGACAAAGCGACTGTACTGCGCGAAAGCCCACAGTCGCTTGCTCACTTCCACTGTGTCGCCGTCGATCAAGATGAGCGCACTGTTGGACGTCGTGTTGTCCGCACCGATCCAGTACAGAGCGGCGCTCACGTTCGATACCGCAAACAGTTGTTGGATGTTGTTGGCCCAAGTCAACCCCTCACCACTGCCGCTGTTGTTGTACCAAGCGAGAGTGTGTGCGCCATCCAGGTCTGCCCTACAAACCGGAGGTTAGAACCCATCTATGTCTCAGATAGGGGTATAACCCTTCGTTTTGCTTACCACTCGGTCTCCCAAACCTTACCAGTAGTGTCAAATGGTGTGCTTGGTGGACTAGAGTAGCCATGAGCGGTCACAAGGCCGAGAGTGTACTCGGCGCCCGCTGCTTCCAGGCCATCGAGCCGTTCGCGCTGCTGCTCCCAACCACTTCCGTCACAGCAGGCTATCTCGGTCTTCAGACCTGACGCTTTTACGGTCGGGTACAAAACCTTGAGAAAGTCTGCAGCTTGCTGGCCGTCGGACAGCATTGACGCATAGCTCACGCTGAGGCAGATTTCAGCGATGCTTCTTGTCTTGCTCTCTAGAACAGAGATTGCGAGTGGCTTACTTGAGATCGGGCTCATTGAGAAATCCGACATAGTCAATGCTAATGCCCTCTTGCTCGTAGAACTTCAGATACTGCACTAGGTAATTCGCATAAGCCTGTCTCCAATCGCCAGTGGCACACTCAATACCCGTAACCCCGCAGAGATAGCCACCATAGCTGTCATTGCTGTTATTCTTCATGAATCCCGGAGCGCTCCACGCATCAGCATAGATCTTCTGGACACCGCGAGCAATTGCATCTTTAGTCAATCTGACTTGACCATTGTCTAGGCCAAAACCGGGCTTCATTGTGCCTTCCCAGTTGTACGTCGGTGTATTGTTGGGGGAGCCTGGGCTGATAGTCTCGATCGACTTCATCAGATCATACGGGTTCGTGAATGATGAGCCGATGCCGTTGCGGAGGATGGTCATACCAGCTCCGTTCTCGTTCGAGTATAGAAGGTCTAGGACTCGGCTGGTGTTTGCTGCGCTTAGACCGCCAGCACCGTAGATCTGAGTGCCGCGCTGGAAGGCTTCAGAGAAACCCATGCCATCGAAGGCTTGGTACTTTTCCGCCGTCTCGACGGTAATTGTAGTGCGGGCGGACGAGCTGGAGCTACCGCCATACTGTGGCGGTTGTGCGACAACACCGATTAGGAGCGCACTGACAGATAAGAGAGTAGTGGCCATTCTGCACTGATCTCGCGAAGTGAAGGTTTGCCCACTGGCTGTCCGTCTCAAAGTGCGAGTTTTATACTGCAGGTACCACGGCTAAAATCGGCCCCCTCACTGTAATGCCCCTCTGTTCCTGCAAGGTGAGGTTCGGCCGAGCATGAGCAACGAACATAGACACAGGCTAGATCCCTATCAACGTTTGACCATATCTGGGCGACATGCATCTCATCAAACAAGAGAACTGTGGTCTCTCATCAACCGAGGCACGAACGATCATAATCTTGCAACTGTCACGAAGCTCTTCAAGCTGCCGGTCAAGAAGGGGAAGGAGCGCTTCATATTACGTACCAACGGCACGTGCAGCGAAGATAGTGATTTGGTCTTCATACTTTGTCAATTGATACTGCCCAGGTAGATCATGAAGGAAGGAAGAAGAGAGTGAGGGAGTGCGAAGAGGTGCTTCGAAAGTCGGCATTCGGCTGTGCTGGCCCGTGCTTGTTATTAGCCGTTCACCACTGATTATATGTTCCAATTTACCCGCTCTCCTAAACTCCTTCATCACCACCGTCTTTGTGTCGAGTCACTGAGGGTGCCTTTAGTTGCTGCAAGGACGCCTGATATTCGTGGTACAAGGTCACACTACTAACGAGCAGTGGACGTATGCAGGCTCCCAACGGCTTTGGTATCTTGTTCATAGGCGAGCCGAGAGTGTGTATTCTCAATTGGCTATCCTTCAGTTCAGCAATGGTCTGAGGCCAAAGGTATCATTGTGTAGCTGAAGGGTGCCTCTGGCGAATGGTAAACCGGCCTCCCTCTATTTGTTGAGCTCCATACTTTTGTACGCCGTCTGTTTCCAATCCACAGCCTGGCCGCAACTGCCTGCAGGAAACGGAGCATCAAGATCACCACCAACACAGAGCCCACGCATGTACTCATTCACCGATTGGAGCATTGTCCGGGGCATTTTGATCGACTTGTTCCAGCGCTACAGGACCCTGGATACAGATATCTCTACGATTTGTAGATTCTCCGCCAGCGCGCCTCGAAGACGACACGCAATCCGTCCGTGAGGCTGTAACCGCCGAATTGGACGCTTCCAACAATGTTGTGGTAGTGGCACTTTCATATGGCGGCGCAACAATTAATTACAGCCTGGAAGGACTCGACGAAAGGTCCCGAAAGCCCGCAAGCGAGAAGACAGCCGTCTTAGCCATCATCTTCCTCTTTGCTAATATTTCCGGCGGTCACTAGCAACAGCTTTATCACTGGCATAAGAGACAAGCTGCACTCCATCCACAACCTGAGTAAGAATCTCGACTTTGTTTGGGTGGGCGAGCCAGGACCGAGCCACTTCAATAATCTCTCCGCAGCTGATCAAGAACAAAACCTTGCCATGATTAGTTAGACCTTAAGTATGTAAAGCTTCTCAGGACGAGACGGGCTATGCAGTGTATGTGGACATCCCGAGTTGGTACCTGCAATGCGAAAAGGATCGCGCATTTCTCCTGGTCGCGCAGCAGGGAGTGGTTGGGGCAAGGATCGAGGCAAGAGTTCAGCTCAGGACAGAAGCGGTGGATGCCAGTCACTCGTCATTCATCTCCAAGTTTGAGAAGACAGCAGAGTACACCGTGATGGCGACAAGCAATTGTGTTCAGGATGCTAGGGGTTTGGGGATCGTGCCATTGTGAAGTATCCATGTACGAAGTTAGCATCCTCCGTAGCTCCAAGTTTAGTGACTTCGTGCGAGGTTGCCACAAGAAGTAGGAGATAGTTGCGGGGAACGCAATTTGCCTTATCAATGCATCTGCACGTGACTCAGTATGTACGTCATTGTGGCTTTTATCACGGTGTTGCACTCCGCACTCCGGGTCGCGTTTCTCGATCCTGGAAACCCAACTCGGTTCAAAATACAGGCATGGTATGATCGCGTAGAGAGAAGGTGGAAGCATCCAGCCAATGCATTTGACGGCCCACCCACAACGTCACTTAACAGTCATTGGGAACCACATACCTTTTCTCATGAAGTTTTCTTGTGGCTATTCCAGTCCTTCGCTCGGAGAATTGATTTCTTCGTACACGAACGAACATCGTCGATTGCTTGGTGGCGCATGTGCTCACGCGTAGCGTCGCGTGCCTGGGAACTCCAAAACGTACGACTGCAAATAACGCCCTCGAAACGAAATCACTGGGAAACATATCTGGAAGCGACTCGAAAATGGCGGACGACATTATTGCCATCGCCGCAGGCCATGGCAGTCACCGAAGCAGCGGCTCTACTTCCGGCCAAGCGATCTTAGCTGCCTTCATACCGACCTTCGTGATAGCAGTCGTCTATGTGGCCATATTCGCCGCCATCCACAACAGCTATCGCAAAATCTACGCTCCGAGAACATTCCTAGGGACCATCGATGAAAGGGACCGTACGCCAGCAGAAAGAGCGTCTGGTCGGCATTGGTTCCATGCCTTCAGGACGATGTCCGACGTCTTTGTGCTGCAGCACAACTCACTGGACGCGTTTCTGTATTTGCGCTTCTTCCGCTTCATGGTATGGACCTGTTTCCTGGGCTGTTGCTTGACCTGGCCGATCTTGTTGCCTATCCATGCGAATGGAGGTGGCAATGCCACCCAGCTCGACCGCCTAAGCTTCAGCAACATTGCGAAGAACAAGTATCTCTGGGCTCATGTCGCTATCGCATGGATCTTCTTCTTGGGCATCTTGTTGGCGGTCGCATGGGAGCGGTTGCGCCTGATCGGCATTAGGCAAGCTTACTTCCTGAACCATGAGTATTCCACTCTACTCTCCTCCAGAACTGTGCTATGGCTCAACGCACCCCGAGAGGCATGCCAGCCCGAGAACTTACGAGAGTATTTTGGAGATCACGCAGAGAAGCTCTGGGCTGTGAGAGACACTGCAGATTTGGACGAGCTAATAGCGAAGCGCAATGAATCAGCGTATGCCTTGGAGCGTGCGGAGCTTGACCTCATCATCACGGCCGTCGAACTTCGGAAGAAGCAGGGCTCAGTAGCGAACGGCTCAAATGGCCACGCCGAAAGCCAGCAGCTGGTGCCTAGATCGAAGCGTCCGACTCAGCGGAAACCCCCAGTGGTAGGCAATCAAGTGGACACCCTGGACAAGACGCGCGACAAGATCATGGAAATCAACAGTGCCATCGATGACCGTCGCGCGTCACCAAGCAGAAACGTGCCTGAAACATCTGCTGTATTCGTGGCTTTCGACTGCCAGCCTGCTGCACACCGCGCTTTCCAACAGATCTCCTTCAGGCCACAGCAGCCTCTCGAAGACCGCTTCCTTGCAGTCATACCCAAGGATGCCATCTGGAAGAATCTGACAATGCCATTGCCGACGCGGCTATCGAAAGCCTCGCTCGCGCTCGTCTTCGTTGTCGTGTTCACAATCTTCTTTTCGATCCCTACGGGTATCATCGGCACCATCAGCAATCCTGAGTATCTGGCTGAAAACGTCAGCTGGCTCTCTTGGCTCAATGACTTGCCACCCGTGGTGCATGGCTTGCTTACTGGTCTTCTACCGCCGTTCCTAGTCCAATGGTTCGTTTCCTACGTCCCGAAGCTCCTCCGTTACATAGCGACGCTATCTGGCGAGCCTACCTTCTCGCAGGCCGAACTCAAGGCACAAGCATGGTATGTACCGAGAAGCACTGTTTTTGATGCTGCCTTGGGCGTGAGCTGACTCCTGCTTAGGTATTTCTTCTTCTCTGTCACCCAGATATTTCTGGTCACGACGTTTTCTTCCGGCGGTGCAGCGGTAGCCACTCGAATCGCTCGCAACCCCGGCTCCGCGCCGGATCTGCTCGCCCAAAGCCTACCAAAGGCGAGCAACTTCTACTTGACGTACTTCCTGTTGCAAGGCTTGACGAAGGCGTCAGACAACTTACTAAACTACTCTGATGTCCTCACTTACTTGTTCTACGAAAAGGTGATGCACAAGACACCGAGAGAGCATTTTACCGCCTATGCGCAGATGAGAGGTATGCCGTGGGCAAGCTGGTTCCCGAAGTTCACCAATTTACTCGTCATCGCGATCGCGTATGCGTGCATTGCACCGCTTGTACTTGGCTTTGCCACGGTCGGCCTGTTTTTGTACTTTGTGAGCTACCGTTACAACATTCTCTACGTCCTCCAGATGAAAGTCGACACGAAGGGCGAAGCGTACAAACGGGCTCTACAGCAGATACCGACGGGTGTATACCTTGCTGAGCTCTGCCTGATTGGCTTGATGGGCGCTCGGAAAGCCGCGGCACCGACAGCCCTGATGATTACACTACTTGTTCTCACTGCTGTGCTGAACCTTGTCATGGACCGAATTCTGCGCCCATTGGAGTTGTATCTAGGCGTCGACATATGGCAGGAGCGGGAGGTACCGCTGCTTGCGGAAGAAGACTCTATCGATCCGCACGACCTTGCCGCGCTGCACGGCGCTTCTCATGCCAGGAGGCTAGGGCTGAAGAAGTTGCCTAACCCTGCGCCGAGGATTTTGTCCGACATCTTCGACTCTGTCATCTCGACAGCGCGTGACAAGGCTAAGGCTTGGCTAAGCGATCCATCTATTGCCAGTAGAGAGGACATGGAGCCTTTGAAGGATGACGAGGTCGAGAAGGCTTACCTAGCTCCGGCGCTGACATCGAAGATGCCGAAGCTGTGGATTGCGAAGGACAAGCTTGGTGCCTCGAAGGCGGAGATCGAATTGAATGAGGGCGCGGGAATGCCGACCACGGACGAGGCGGCGGAGATCGATGAGGATGGGAGATTGCATTGGGATCATGACTTCGAGCATGTGCCTATCTTCAAGAAGCCACATCGAGTATGATAAGGTGGGAGCCTAACTAGTGTCAGGATGGTTACAAGGCATCAAGTTGTTCTGACAGTGTACGATATGAGTCAAGATTGCCAAAAGTTAATCTGCAGGCTTCTGTTCTGTAGAACAGGCCAGGGCTTTTTGCCTTACTGCTCAAGGCGACTGCTTGAGATGAGCTGCTCGTCAGTGTTTAGCGGGCGACGGAAATTTTCTCAATGCGGGTCTGCAATGAATGCGAATCCGGGTCGTCACTGTGTCCGGGTCAAAGTGAACTCTTCCAACCCGCTGCAAGGCCTCTCAAGGTGATTCACTGGATCGCAGTGCTTGGAACGCTAGCCATCCAGCAGTCTTCCGTACTAACATATCAATCATTGACTTCGCCCTCGACCTTATAATTACTTGCACTTTTCTTTCCAAATCGCGGACAAAGAAGCTAGATCGCACACGAACACCCCCTCTACGACAAGCACCATAAATCACAGAGCAACGCCGACATGTCCGCATGCGAAGAAGCCTTCAGCATCTCTGAGCTCGCCGGAGAAATCTTTCTCAACCTCACTACCCGCGACATCCCTACAGGCGTCACGCAAACGTGCCGTACCTGGCAACACACTACTACCAGCTCAAAGAGGATACAACAAGCCCTCTTCTTCGAGCCCGTCAGCGACGGCCCTTACAGCCTTCACCGCACCAAGTCAGGCTACAAGTGGCGAGACAAAGACGGCAAAGTAATTAAGGACTACCAGATTTACTTCAACCCGATCGTGGAAGCTTTCCTCGCCGTCTGGAGACCACTGCAACAGAGGCGCGAACTAGTGCTATATCCGCAAGCGTCGTGGCGTAAGCAGATACTTGCGCAACCACCTTTGGGCAACATGCGAGGACGTCATGATAACTGGGAGGATCTGCGCCCGGATGATGAGGCGTGGGAGATTAGAGCTGGAGACGGTACGCCTGGGTCGACGACGGAGCAGTATCTGGAGCCGTATTTGCCTGCTTAAGCGCGTATGTCGATTCCGAGCGGAGCTTTTGGCTCAGATGGCGTTGAGTGCCTGTTGCAGGAGATGACGCTGCGGGAGATCTGGAACAGGATTTCGCCGAGGGAGAGGGTGCGGAGGGAGGCGGCGGAGCAGAAGAAGGACGGGCAGGGACTGGAAAGTCGGTCCTCTAAGATCGATCATCGCAGGTCGTTTAATGGGCGCGCGGATAATGGCTGGCTCGAAGACGCACATATGGAATTCTCTCAAGGTACGCGCTTCCTCCTTTTGTCTCCAAGGAAGCATCTGATAGCGCAACTGCGCTCCATTCGTCTCAACACCATCTTTGTGGGCAAGCCTATCATCCTCAGATCTGTCAGGCCTCGGCTCCAGGTAGCAACTGAAGTAGCGTTCTTTACATGACTGCAGTGAATGCTTTGTCACACCGGGATGGCGACTAGTTGACGTGAATGCCGCTTCGCCACCAGAAGAACCCGCGACCCAACATACTGAACCCTAGTGAGCGAATTATTCATGTTGCGTCGGCGCTCTGCTGAGACGTGGCGTCTCTTGAGTCCATTCCTGTCTCTACACTTGCCTTGCTATCAGGATCCTACCATAGTCTTTCTGCTACAGAGATTTCCTTTGAGACTCAAACGCTATCACACGAGCGCTATCACCGAGTACGTAACAGCTTCCCAACCCTTGAACACACTACGACCCTTCCTCGCACGGCAAATACGAAGAGTTACAACCTCGTGACGACTCAGATCGACGCCAACATGTCAGCATGCAACAGAATCCTCAACATCCCCGAGCTCTTTAAGGACATCTTCCTCAATCTCACAGCACGCGATATCCTCGTCCGCGCCTCCCAGACCTGCAAAATCTGGCACCGCATCATAAGCAGCTCGAAGAAGATCCAGCAAGCCCTGTTCTTCAAACCCGTAACCGCCGCACCATATCCACACGATCCCAACAGCACCTACCACGACGGCTGGCTCAACAAACACAGCAAGCCAGCCAGCCAAAAACGAGATCCACATAAACCCCACAGCATTAGCCATCAAGCACCTACACCACCGGTGGCGCGAACCACCCCTTCGGCGCATTCCTTGCAAACGAAGCCGCCAATTGGGCCGCCGCGCTCTACATATCCAGAAGCCTCATGGCGCAAGCAACTCATGACCCCAGCCGCCTGTGACCAATTTCTGCGGTCGCGAGTGCATGCCAAGAGAGGACAACCCGGGCGATGGATGGGAGTTTGTTGCTGCGAAGGTAGGAGCGCCGCCGGGATTGACGGTCCGAGGATGTCACTCGAGGTACACACTTACTTCCATGCCGTTATATAGTTCGATCTACGAGGAGGCGTTTCGGGTTGAATCAGCTGGAGTTGTCTTTCGGCGGAGATGACGCTGGGTGAGCTATGGCTTGAGAT
>Ga0058704_10001204_pt1 | contig 12217 bp, 9 predicted proteins | sample AgamicMgSfe_FD_71363 | JGI IMG/M metagenome (GOLD analysis project Ga0058704, IMG submission 71363) | Agave microbial communities from Guanajuato, Mexico - Mg.Sf.e | ecosystem: Host-associated > Plants > Phyllosphere > Phylloplane/Leaf | place: Guanajuato, Mexico | collected 2012-05-30
GTACCAAACCGGTCTCTACGATGTTCGCTTCTCCATGGACAGCGTCTTCGAGCGCATTGCAAAAGCCTGCCAGTTCGGCGTCATGGTTGGCTTCGCAATCACTGGTCCCAAGTTCGACGTCGGTGCCGGCGCCGATGACAATGACGGCGAGGGCCCCTCGCTCGCATCCTTCAAGGCCCTCTCCCTCATCCTGATGGCCAGCCGCTTGGTCCTGGTCTTCCAATACCTACAATCGTTCTGGTTCACGCGCCATTTCAAGAGGGCGCAACTGCCGATGGCTCTCATTGCGTCCACGTACTTCATCGCTGCGATGATCTATCTCGGCCTCTTCTTCACCTTCCACAGAAACGAGGAAGGCGGGAACAACACCTACATTGCTTGGTATGTCGTTGCTGGCCTCGAGACCATTGTCGCTACGACCGTCTCGTGCTACTGGCGCATTATCAGCTTCAAGGGCACGCATCTGGTTCAGCGCATGTCCTTGCTCACGCTCATCATCCTCGGTGAAGGCGTCATGGGCTTATCTGAGAAATGCCAAAAGATTGTTGAGTCCGAGGTGTTCAAGTTCACGCCTTCGACCATCGGAAACATTATCAGCTTTGTGCTGATCCTATACTTCCTCTACATGCTCTACTTTGACTGGATCCAAGAGGAGCACTTCGGGACCATAAAGCAGCAGGTGTGGGCTTTCCTGCACTTCCCACTGCATCTCTTCCTTGTCCTGGCTGTCGAAGGCGCTGCACAGAGTGTTGCCTGGAGAGCCGGCATCGAGAAGACCGACCAATTGTACACCCAGTTCGATGCGTACAACTTCACCACCGTCGATGCGAGCGGTGATCTCATTGTCAATGACATATGGTTGAACAAGACTGCCGCAGAGTGGCAAGAGGCCGCCAATGCCATCAACGAGACAGCACAAGAAATTCTTCAGGGCGCCTTGTCCAATGCCAAGACCTACCAACAGACCTACAGCTTGGACGACGCTCTGACCACCATCTATAACGGAACGGACGTCATTGCCAACGGCACGGCCAGCACTATCAACGTCGCAGCTAATGCCGCGCAGTGGATTATGGGTACACTTGTCGTTACCGTCATCGAACTTGCCGGCTTCGAAGGTCCAGAAGATGAGGATAGCGACACGAACGTCAACTTCGATACTGATGGCGCCTTCGACAGCATTCAAGAGGGGATGAAAAAGACCCAGCACGTCTTCTCGTTGACTTTCATCTACTTCTTCGTCTCGATCGGCCTGGTCATCATGCTCTGCACATTACTCGCGGCACTGAGCAAGAAGGAGAAGCGTATGGTGCACTGGGTCCGGTTGGCTGCATCCGGCTTCATTGGGTTTGCGTTGTGTCTCTTGTCCATTATTGCGGTAACGTCGGGGTGGAATTCTACGGACTAGTAAGTGCACGATTTGTCTGCCTGCTGTGTCGTTGCGGAATACTGACATGTCAAACGTAGTGCTTGGACCAACTATACGAGTAGCCCTTGGCTGCTTCCCACCGCCGTATTCGCGCTCCTCATTGTGGTAATGCTAAACAGCGTACGCTTTCCCAGTGGTACTCACGGCATGCCGTCGCTGGTACCAATGCGGACACGGACGGTGAAGTCGTAAGCAATAAAAGGTAGATGCTGGCTTTGAGGGTATGATTTGTTCTTTTTCGCATGTGGCAGGCGTACAAGCGGGCTGGCGGCGTGAGTTGGTGTTCGGACACTACGGGTGGAAGTTTATTGCTTCTAAGATATACAGTGACTCTACGACATTTGTTCATCTGGTTGCCATTGGCCAACGGTGAGATGCTTGTCAATGTGATACGTCTGTTGCACGTGACTGTCTTTGCCACCTCAGCCACGATGCTCGGCTCATGCCCGAGACCCTTTGCCGATTCCGAATGGTCCAAGCGTATCAACTCCGCATTCGCTCATCGTCACTTGTCGCTGAACAATCTCCTACACACATATACAACCTCCATTCCTGTGCTGAGCACAACAACCACCGCACATCATGCCGCCAATACCAGGCATTGTGCATTGGCACCATTACTTAGCCAAGAACCTCAAGGCCTTGTCCAAAGCCGTCAGCAAGGCCGCCCGCACCCTCGACGCCCGGCTTGGTGGCCAGCCTCAGGCCAAGCTCGAGCCGCTGCTTGCGCGCAACGCACCCAAGCACCCACTTGCGCGGATTCGACAGAGCCAGTCACGATGGTACTCGACTGCCAGGAAGAGCGTGGACAGCACTGTCAGGAACTTCACCAGTTCGGCTTCTGGGAGAGCAGGTGCGAAATATGACCGTGCTTCGTTCCCGACGAGTAGAATCAGCACGACTATCAGTCAGTCATCAGGCCGTGCGCCGTTCGCGTCGACGCTGCGACCGAATCTCACTGGAGGCACGCTTGGCAGGACAGCAGGCGGGTACAGCCTTGGCTCTGGTAGAGTAGGCGGCGCGAGGTTCTTCTCGCATGGCCCGGCATGTGAGGCACAGGTCGTGAACAACGTGTCGCAAGCTGTGCGCGCTTTCTTCATCGGCGGCCAGAACGCGCAGTATGACGGCGTGTCGGCCCACTCCGGCGAGAAGAGATTCAAGGCAGTGACCGCGCTCCAAGAGGAGACCGGCCGCAAGATGAGGGATCTGCCTAAGGCCACCCCGGGCTCATACATCGACTTCAGGATCAACCCGACCGTCACTGCGCTTACGCCATTGGCTGCCCTCTCCGGCTTCTCTGGCTCTGAGAGCCTGCACGCTGACCACCTGAACACCGACGGTCTGCTCGATGTTCTTTCGGCCGACTTCTCGCGTACTCTGAAGGACCTCGCTGCTACGCTCAACGATCTGAAGCGTCTGTCAGCACTCGGTGATCTGCCGCTCACGTACGAAGGTGAGCACTTACGGGTTCACTTTCCGGGCTGCGACGCAGGCACGGTCGAGTGTCTCTGCAAAGAGCTGGCCGTCTCGCGCGGCACAGTCGTGCAAGACGAAGAATTCGATTCATTCGCGGGCACCGAGATTGCGCTCCTCTTCCCGTTCGCACCGAGCAAGGAAGCATCGATGGATGACTGCGAGAGCTTCTTCGAGCAACATATGTACCAATCGAAGCACCAACCTATCGACGTGCACAGCATGTTCACGCCTTCCGGGACACCGGCATACTCTACGCAGTCGGCGCACTCAGACTTCTCCGAGCTTGAGGACGTCATGGGTGAGAATCCATGGCTTTCCTCCCAGTCTGGCTACGAGTCAGTGCGCTCAGGCAGTGGTAGTGCATATGGCCCCGACACGCACAGTCCGCTAGAGTACCAGGGCTTCGAGGGCATCTACCGTTTCATCGAGGAGCTTGACTCGGTGAGGCGAAGGTAGATGTGGATGACGGTGGCGGCGTTGGGAGGCAAGGTGTTTCGAAAGGAAGGCAAGGCAAGGCTACTTACTGAGGCTTCAGATTGATATCCTCTCTCTAGGTTTGGACAGGCAAGGCGTAGTGGCTATGCTACATTCTCCTTTTGTGAGATAGCTGACGTAACATTATGAATCAGAACCACAATCACAGTCGCATTTTTGCAGCACTTCTTACTCTCGTTGCTCTTGTTTGAACCCGTCTCTCCACTCCACGCCAACACTTTCAGTGATCTTCGAAAAGACCAAAGATTCTTCTCAGAGGTCGTCCATCTGCACGCCAGGTGCAGCTTTCCTCGAGGTTGACACTAGTCAACATATTTGAGCAGCGTCTGCGACCCTAATTGTCCGCAACCCAACTCCGAGACAGAATCGTCTAGAAAACCACGGGCTGTTGTTCCACGAGCTTAGAAACTTCGGTGCTGCAGTCTAGCAGACCACCTGAATAGCTCTGTATAGGCTAGAAGGGACAAAAGGTGGGAGCAAACAGACAAGATGCATCATGTATCATGTCGCTGCCGCTTCTGTCGCTCGTCCGGCAAGGCAGAGTCAGTGGTCATGGACACCTACACCGCCGACGTCAACCGCACTCTTGAGATAAGTGGCAATGGTACACTCGACATTACCGTATCAACTCAACCCGTCCGCAACACAGATGCCGTCCAGCGAGGCAAAGACTTCTCATCCGAGGTCGAAACAATTCTGGAGAAGACAACGCTGGGCTTACTGAACTATATGGCAACCTTGGATCCGAACAAGGAGTACTCGAACTTCGTACGCTCCTAGTGCTTGAGGTTGTTGCAAGGAGTGTATGTGGCGGTTCAGCAAGCGCAGCAGGCTATTGCGCATTGCGAAGGAGTGCATAGGTGGGAGCATATCGATGAGGAGGGGTTATGTAGGCTTTGTGAAGAGGAAGGGGCGGAGAGACAGGCACAATGTTTAGAGTGAAGACGGCCATGGCGGATGTGACTAGTATGGCTTGTGCTGAGGGTATTGCGTGTTGCGGAGCCAGGTATCATCTCGTCGTGGCAAGAGACTCACGATTAGGCTCGCGTGTAGGGTGATAGGTGGATACCTAGGGCTATTTGAGCACAGCATAGTCTCAACTGCTGGTTGACGAAGCTTCTCTCTATGTGAGTGAACTTCACTCTCATCCCAGCAACATCCCGGTCGTCAAGCAGTGAACTTTCCGAATAGACCGCCGAAAAGCAGGTTTACCACCGACATTCAGGTGCGGAATGCCGAGCTGATGTATTGCAGTAGCCTGTTGCGTAGCGATGATCCTGTGCAAGCCCGTTTTGGCAATGTTTCGACCGCTTCCACAGTTCAGATACCAACCACCGCACAAGCTAGCCGTCCACAGATTCAACGAAGCTTATTGCTAGGCGAAGTAGTCTATAAGTTCACCTTCCGTCCACTCTTTACTCTAATCTCTCATCCTCATACGGGCACCTTTGCATTATCTAAAGCAACATATCACCACCGTAAACTAACAGTTATGGCAGCTGCGACATCAAAAGCTCTCGGCACTAAGTCGCAGCCTCTGGACTCTCAAAGTGGCACTCAGCGCTCTGACCAAAAGCACATCGACAAGGGACTCACCTGCATGAAGCAATGCATCGACATCCTGAACAAGATGAAGGACTCACCTGGCCTCTTGCCGGATCAAATAGCCACTGTACACGCAGACATCGAGGCCTTGTACAAGAACACGGCGTCACTTTCCGGCAAGACGATGGCTCAAGCTCACGACATCACGCTGCATGGTGAGTTTCTTGAACGTCCAGCGGCCAATGTCACCTACGTCAACAAAGCATCCAATGTCGTCGAACTTGTGGATGCCATTGTTGCACTTTCGAAAGGCGCCATCCTTTACGTGGACACGGAGCAAGACTCACTCCATCATACCTCCTGGATGCAGATTTTCACCGAGCAGAATAACACCGTATACATGGTGGACATTCACAGACTCGGCCAGACTGCTGGCACCACAGCCAGTCCAGGTGGCCAGACGCTGCAGTCCATTCTCGAGTCGAGCACGATCACCAAGTGCTTCTACGACGTCCGTGGCAACTCCCACGCCCTCTTCCGCGAGTTCGGGATTCGCATGGCCGGCCTTAACGACCTCGCTCTCTGGACCGCAGCGTCTTATGGCAAGGAGCAGAAGTTTGCCATCGGCCTGCAGGCCTGTATAGAGACATACGCCAAAGCCTGGTTCACGACTCAGCAGCGGGATGAGTGGATCGATACGAAGAAAGCAGGCCATCAGATGTGGAATGAGACCGAGAAGAAGGTGGCGAGCATATGCAAAGGTGGGCTTGCTAACTTCACACCGCCGATCAATGAACGTCCGCTGCCTGCGTGGTTGGAGAAGTACTGCGTTGGAGATGTCACGGTTATGCCGATCATTAGGAAGCATGTGATGGAGAGGGTGATCAGTCGTGCGAATAGAGGGGCATGGAACAGGAGCATTGTCAATGTGACGCTGAAGCGCACTGCTGCGTCCCAGGACGACAAATCTGCCCCATCCAAGGAGGAGGCAGTCAAAAGCGTGGCTGAGTGGGCACACGGTCCACACCTTGCCTGAGCATCTTCCCCGGACTATCATCAGAGCACGGTCACAACAGAGAGTTGACCGCAGGCATGCGTAGGAAGGACGTAACAGCAGGGAAACGCAATTTGCGTGCTTCAATCGCCAGATTTTAGAGCCATGCCGCTAACCACCCAACACAGCAGCTGTACTAGAGCAAAGTAGCCACCAGCTTGAGCAAAAACGTCCTGCCTACGTCAGATTATGTTGAGTCTCAGACTGCCATACAACTTACTCCTGGAGACGCAGCCATCTGTCGTGTCATCACAGTCCTAGTCATGTCGGCCATCTGCAAGACAACGGTAGTGCAGCAGAACTTGACACTGTGCGGGTTATGATGGTCACATATGTCGTTCAAGCCGGGCGTCGCGCTCATCTCCATAACTGATTCGGATCAGCATAGTGAAAGTAGGCGCTCATGAGCTCTGACCGAACCGACAGACTTACTGTAGTAATAGTAAGGTCCATGTTCCCACCCGACGCAATATTGAGGGCTCACGATCAGGTTTACGGACGACAGCACAGGAATATGAATGACCACTGTCATGCCTCTGGTAAACGCATCCATCATGGTGAGTGTCTGGTCATAGGCCATGAGAAGAAGCTTCGGTCCGGGTACCATCCAGCCTTTAGGTACGGCCGAGGTATTGTCTGGCTTCAATATCAGCACAGCCGCGCAAAGCTTACCCAAGACGACGGTGCCTTACGGTTGGAGTACACCTGTAACACAAGACTAGCATCTGTGGTGTTGAACCTAATATTTGGCGCTGGCAGAAAGGTCCGATACACGACGCCACCAGCATGACCGACGAGAGGTGCACTGAGTAGAGGCGAGAACATCTCCGTGCAATTACAGTAATGGCTCGCAAGGATCTCCTCCTCTGACTGGCTAGAGCAATTCTGGACATAGGTGTCGAAGCCTCCAGCGACGTCTGATACGAAGCCCTTGCGCGGCCACTCGAGTAATTGTGCGAAGTCATGCCTGTCCTGGATCGTTATCCACGCCAAGGCGGGAGGCTGTATGGACTGCAAGTGCTCAACTTGTTGATGTAGCGTCTCCTCATTCAGTCGATGATACCACACCAGCGGGTACATGATCATGCACATCGTGATGGTGAGCAAGCATGTCATGACCGTATTGGCAAGGTTTGATTGCCATACTCGCTTCTCACGGCCTAGAGACATGTCAGGGAGTGACTCAATGATGATGGAGAAACATACTCACGGTTGACGTAGAGCCGCACAGCAAAAATGCTCGTGAGTAACAACAACAGAACACCGTCAAATACGAAGGACACTACTAACCATCCTTTAGTGTGTTTCAACACTGCAGCAATACCTTCCACTCCGAATAAGAAGAAGCCCGCAAGGACAAGCGCCAAATCCCGTCTCGTATTGCGATCGGTCAATTTGTTGGAATCATCATTCTCTGCAGCTGCCCCTGCCCTATACTCGATCTTGGATTGTCCTGACCGTGATCTTGAGCTCGCGTTGCCACCGCCTGACGTGAGCGAACAGACTTGCAAAGTATTCGCTGCCTCTGTGCTTGGCAACACGTTATCTACCGTGGTCGGGGAGATGTTGGTCCCATGCGGTCCCGAGGCAGGATTTGCTCCGTTCTGCGTTGGACCTTCATCCAACAGCGTTACAGCTGGACTCGACGGTGGGACTGATGAAGCCATCTTGCAGGGGATCTGAGCTCGAAGGATGTCGTACCTTCTCTAAGGAGCTTAGTGAGTCTGCATGGGTGTCGGGAGACGGATAGAACGGCGGTGGGCTTGTAGAATATGGCATTCGTCTGAGTCCACAAGCAAGAAGCAATCAGAGCCGTATTTGTACGTCCGCGTACTCTGGGCCTGCAGTCACCGCCACAGGCGTGGGAGGTACAGGTTCGCCGCAGTGCTGAACTCGGTGAACGTCCGTGTCGGTGAAGTCGCCCAGACGGCACAAAAGTGTTGATGTGCTGCAACGCATTATGGTAATCGTTCACCTGTAGGATGCATCGAGTGCGGTTGATGCTGCTCCGGGCCCAAGACGATCGTGATTGACGTGTACTTCGATCGGACACATGCTGTGTCACGGTTCGCAAGATTTCGTAGGGCCTGCCTCGTTGAAACAACGTAGTGTGGTTTGCGAAGAATGCAGCGTACAAGGCTCGTGCTGTCTATCACCAGCATAATGCTAAGTCTGTCCTGTCACCCAAACGTAAGGCTTACTGCCTCCCCGCACATACATACCGGTTGGCGTAGGGTGGCGCACCGGCACAACCTGCATGGCGCAACCTTATCAGGCAGCTTAGCTAGATGAAGTACCAGGTCAAGCAATCTAATAGCATGAGACCGCAAGATCATTGGATGCAGCCTTCACATTCATCGCTCACGCAATTATAGCGTTGGCAAGTTAGGAACAGCCACCACGCAACAACACACTACAAGCCGTTGCGCACACCCTTACGCAGATAGTACCACCGGCGTACAGTCACACTGCCGACAGCGCTCTCGAACGTCCATCAGGGGGAGCTTAGACAGCCAATACTGTGAGGTGACAGCTTGTCTCCTGTCGGCTTTGCCGCCCAGTGCATGCCCAAGATGATACGTGTCGATTGCATTGGTGATCGGGTCCACAGGTCAGTGCAATCTAACACATAGACAAGTATACTTGAGTCTGACTCGTGGCAGGATTCAGTACTTCCTCGGGGCTGTGCAGGCCACAGTCTGACTTACAAACGTCATCGCCCTCAACAAAGTGACTCTGCTGCCTATTTACGGCGGCCTAGAATTACCCAGGAGACAGCATCGAGTCCGGCGTCCAATTATCGTCATTGGAACTTGTCGTACAACAAAGATGCGAAGGGCAACGTCTTGGGGCCGCGGGCGCAGACACTAAGCCTCCTCAAAAGCTCAGCGGAACTATGATCCGTGTGATTGAAGTCTGAGGCCGCATCAGCGGGTCGCAGTGTGTCTGCGCCCACTTTTGCGAGGCGCCCGCTCACTGCAGCCGCTCGAGTGCGCATGATTACCGAGTGACAATGACGCCAACGGATCACTGGCACACGATGGCACAGCCCAACCAGCTGGCGACCGGAGAGTAGTAGGTCAGGACCGACAGGTTCGTTCAGGCGACGCTCACTTATTCCTTTGCTCCCAAGCTGCTGGTGACAGGCCAAGCCATCCGATTGACTGACCAGCGCAAAGCTGAAAGCTCAAACAATCTTCTGTCCGGAGTCAGCGGAAGGCTTCACCGAATGACATTGGTAAAGCTGAGGCAGAACGACTAGAGATGTCCGTATTGGCTACCTGTAAGCAGAATATCCAGGCGACAAGCTCTTTGATGATATCACACTCAAGTGACTCCATCCGCCGCTGCATTCTACTTTCGATACTACTCGCCGGAACTCTCGCAGGGCTAAGTCGCTGCCGTGTCTAGCAGAGAAGATGCCGTGCGGACCGGCTTACCTCTCGCTACATGAAGGGTATCGCACAGAATGGCCGCAATCACCGTTCGACATGAACGATTTCAGGGCTCTAGCTCGTCTCGGGGAGATCTCAATAAGCTCCTCCTCAACCCACCTTAGCCACCCTAAACCAACCCCAACTTAATCTTCCTCTTCCCAGTACTCTCCTCCGCTTCATCACTAATACTCACTCTCACCTTCTGGAACAACTCAGCCTTCCTCTTCGTCTTCTCACCATTGATCTCCAAGGCATAGTTCTCCCCATCAAACACACCCTCCGGCTCCCTCTCCCCCTCACCGCCCATATCCCTCAACCGGATCAACCCCTCGATCCCAAATCGCGGCACGAAGACCACGAACCCGTTACTGAAGATCTTCATCACGAAGCCATCTTCTTCCAGTACACGACTTTTGAGCGCTTGGCCGACATAGTATTCTACAGATGCGCGCCCAGCCATTTGAGCGTTGCGGTGACGGACGTTGATGTTCTTACAGACTGCTTCGAGCTTGCTTTTGCTCTGTAAGCTGGCGTCGAGGGGCTCGTAGTCGATAGCTGCTGCGAGCTGTCTGTGCGCTTCCAGGTCCGCGTATCGACGGATAGGTGAAGTGAAGTGCGTGTAGATCTCTGATGCTAGACCGTAGTGTCTAAACTCCGGGTACGATTGAGTGCCGGAGCAGAAGTACTCGGCGCTCATCATGCACCTCGTCGCCAGGATACGGACGAGCGTGTTGAAGAAGGGGTTCTGCGGGTCGGTGCAAGTGTCAAGGCTGTCGGCTAGAGCCTTTGAAGAGTCTGTGTGGAGTTCCAAGCCCTTCTTGACCTTCAGCTGATTGCTCAACTCCTCAAAGTTCGTCTTTGGTGGCGCAGCGTGCCGTCTCAGCAGCGCTGTTTGCGGAAAGGCATCGTAGATCTTGCCTGCGACACTGGTGTTGGCGAGCAACATGAACTCCTCCACTAGCTGGTTCGTGTCGAGCAGCGCCTTCGTCTTTACATCGACCGGGTCCGACGTCTCACTCTCCGCCTCAACCCTGACCTCCGGACTCGCCAAGTTGAGCGCGCCGGCTGCCATACGCTTGGCCCGCAACTTCTTCGATAACATCATCAGATGCCGCATCCCCTTCGTCAGATCGTCTTGCTGCGACTTGTCATCGATGCGAAGCTGAGCAGCCTCGTAGCTGAAAGCCTCCCTACTCCGAATCACGCTCTTAGTAAACGACGAGCTGACGATATCTGAGTTCTGATCCAGCTCCCAGATTACACTGAAAGAGAAGCGCTCGACATAAGGCTTGAGCGAACAGAGATCTGTACCGAGCAACATCGGCAGCATATCTATGCGCTTGTCTACCAGGTACACAGTCGTACCACGCAGTGAAGCTTCCTTATCCATAGCATTGTTCGGCTTGACGAAGTGCGATACATCCGCAATATGCACGCCGACCTCAAAGTTGCCATTCGGCAGCTGCTTCGCATGTAGCGCGTCGTCTATATCCACACATCCAGGCGGATCAATGGAGCATACTAGCAAATCCCGCAAGTCGCGTCTACCCTGCCATCCAGGATCGTCCGTGCTAGCAGGCACCTTCCACTCATGTCCTTCAACTGGCAAGCAGTCCAGCACCGTCTTCGGGAAAGGTCGATACTGCACGTCCCACTCCAAAAACAGCGCCTCGGTTTCTGCACCCTTCGTTTCCAGTTCACCCAGACTACGGATGAAATGGCCGACAGGGTAGCGAGACTCGCGATCCCAGGAGTCGATAGTGACGAGTACGCGCTTACCAAGGAGCTCGCCTGCTTGGCGCGTACGGACACGGACCTTGGGGATGCGCTTGTCCATCGGTATGAGGAAGACGGTCTGCTGAGCTCGACTTTCCTTGGCGCGGGAGCGAACGGAGTCTTTGTCGATGTGGCCGACATATTGGCGCCAGTTGCGCTTGATGATGCCGACGACTTTCGCTGTGGGCTGGGCTTGACCTTCAGTAGTACGGCCGTGCACTTTCTTCACCTCTTCTTGCAGAGCACGGCGTTCTTGCTCGGTGACGATGGCTTCGGCGGAGTCGTCTTCGTTCTCGGCGTTCTCATTCTTGCCAACGTCTTCTTCCTCGATGACCTTGCTGGAAGGTGTCTTCCACTCACTTTTTGGTAGCACCTCGATCACCACTACATCTCCCGAGACAGCTCGATTGCTGTTTTCACGCCCCTGAATGATGAGTGAACGGTCGAACGTCGGTACATGCACAGAGCCTTCCAAGTAGTTGTACGGTGAGACATTGAAGTTGCCTTGATGTAGCGTACCGTTCTTGACGCCCGTGAGCATGGCAGACATGGACAGGTAATCCGGATACAGCAACTCCGCCTTGCCTTCTTTAGTCACTCTCTGCTCGCGGCCCGCGGCAACCATATCCAGTAGGCGATCTGCATCCGGCAAACCAGAGACGTAGCCTTTGAGGTTGGCGCAAGTGATGCCTTCGTTCTCCGCATTCCGTAGACAGTCGCGGTCATCGCTCAGCATGACGACCGCCGGACACCTTGCGCTCTTGCGCGTCTTGACCGCTTGCTGCAAATGCTCCGCGTACCAAGTGCAAGCCTTCCGCACCGCACGGTCATTACGGTCATTAATCGTCTCGCCAGCATCCCTCTGCACGTACGTCTCCAACCTGAAGTCGTTGAAGAAGACGTAGAACCTCTTGCCTTCATTCTTCGTTAGCGCAATAAGCCGGTTATAAAGCGGCAGACTCCGGTTCTTGACCTCCTCGAGCACCGTCTGCAGCACGATCACAT
>Ga0058704_10001205_pt1 | contig 12212 bp, 6 predicted proteins | sample AgamicMgSfe_FD_71363 | JGI IMG/M metagenome (GOLD analysis project Ga0058704, IMG submission 71363) | Agave microbial communities from Guanajuato, Mexico - Mg.Sf.e | ecosystem: Host-associated > Plants > Phyllosphere > Phylloplane/Leaf | place: Guanajuato, Mexico | collected 2012-05-30
ACATATGTTGTCAACCCATCCCATATCTGATGCGAGCCCACAAAGAGAAAGCGGAGTCGATGCCGGCCATTACTCGTCGCCTCACTCGGAAAGACAAACATCTTCGCCAACGCCTCATCAGGATCGACGACCCGCGAAGTGTTCTGGCAATGGATCCAGAAGTCCTGCGTCTGGACACGGTCATAGTGATCATCCAGAAACACCACATGCTCCGCAGCGGCTTCAACAGCTCCCTTTGCATTATCAGGGACATTGATAGCAAAACCGATCTCATCTCCTGTCCCTTCTGCTTTCCCAAACGCTTGTGACCGTGTGATAGCTTTCGACTGTAGTAACAGATGCCGGCATCGCAAGTAAGTCCAAGCCAGCAAGATCCTTTCGTGAAGTTCGTCCCGGCTAAGCTGCGACTTCACCTCCAGCTCTAGTAGAGAGTTGAGATCAGCGCGGCCCTCATAGTGCCTTCCATCCGCGTCAAAGACGGATTCTACATGGCCCAATGGTCGCCAGAATGTTATCTGGTCATTGACTCGGAGGCATTGCCATTCGAATCTTTTGCTAGCGTAGTCGTCCAGCCAATGTGGGAGGGTTGACACTGTCTCCATGACAAGGTCCCGTCCGGGTGCACAAGAGACATTAGACTAGAACGAAACGAAGCATTGATAAACCTACAGTCTGAGTACGAATAAGAAGGTAGTGTCGAGCAAAGTCCACAGCCGCATCATCAGGACTTCAGCCGAGGCTCCACTCTGCTCCACACCAGGCGTGACCGATGGATGACATACAGTACGGTAAAAGAGACAATGAAACCCAGTGGCAGTGAACAACAAGACCAAGTGCTCAAGCATTTAGGAGAGTTTTGCCGCGGAACCAGATAATGATCAAGGCTGCAACGATCCTTGCGTGTATGTATCAGCGTACCTGGTGCTCCTCGATTCTAGACACACACGTAAAGAAAAGCCACGATATAAACACCGCATGCAGCAGCCTCCCTAAAAGCAAATGTCGACGCGAATGCCAAACAGCATTGGGTATCTCAAAAGCGACACAGCCCATCAGCGCCCATGAATGCAACTATACAAGTCCCTTCTTCCCGCCACGCTCACAACTGCTCTCCATCCTGCAATCAATACTCATCAACATCCATATCCTCCGTCACAGCACCCTCACTTCCACTCCCACTCCCACTCCCACCATCAGCATACGTCCTATCCACCGCCCAAATCCACTCACTCCTCTCCCTTTCGTTCCTACAAGCAAACAACCACGCCTTGTTAACCGCATACACAGCCCAAACCTCCAACTTCACATTCTCCCGCTGCAGCAATTTCGCGACTTGCGGCTCAGCATCTATCCGCGAGTTGGTGAGGTTAATGGCGTTAATCTCATCGCCCTCGCTGCTGTAGAGATGCATATACGGCCGACGCAGCTCGACGTAGCGACGTATCCAGCGCGTACCTGTAGAGTCGGGCGAGAGCAGCCAGCCGCCTTTGAGTAACGCTGGGGTCTTCGGGTGGGCTTCCACAACGGCTGCTAGTGGAGCAGGCTCGCTTGGAGCGTCGGCGTCGTCGTTCATGAAGCTCTTGCTGGAGAGTTCAGGCGATGCGTTGGTCGAGCGGAGAAGCATGATCTCACCCGCCGAAGGCGCCGTCTTCCATAGACTTAACACCTTCCGTACCAGAGCCTCTTGCTGCTCACTCCACCCCTCACCCTCCACTATCACCGCATCGGTGGTAGGCGGCGACAGCGCACCCAAACTAAGCACACCCCTCGCCGCCTCAATCTCCCGCACCCTCATCGTCCTCTTGCTAAACGCCAAAAAGTCCTCCACCAAACTCACACCCCTCGGTGCCCAGCCCTGCAGCATCTCCTCCCCAGAGATATACTCCCCCGTCGTATCCATCCTCCACAAATCGCCCGCTCGCTTGGCAGCCATGGGCTTGACCGTGATCGAGAAGTTCCCAGCCGTGGAATGCACGACCCGCTGATTATGCCATAACTGCGCCAGCAAGCTATTCTGCCTGAACCACGTCCTTGGCCGCGTCTGTACCGCGACATCGAAAGCGAACGTCATAGTCTGCTCGATGCGGTGCGAGGAGACTTGCCATCTAAGTGACATCTGCACCCGTCTGTTCTCCGCCATCGCCGGTCGATCAAGTAACAACGACCCATGGGCGCTCGAATCCCACTGCCCAACCATCTTGACATGCTCCGTCCCATCCGCATTACTTCGTATGACCGGCGGCGAGATCAGCGGCAATGGAACATCCACCTGACTCCCATCCCTATCCTGCACCTTCCCATGATCGTCAAGCAGCTGCACATCGCCGGCTCTCAACCCAGTAACATCAGTCCACGGCAACACATCCCCCGACCCATGCACCAAACTCACCGCGACTCGTCTCTGCAACCCCTGCCTCAACTGATACGCCCCCTGATCCAACGTCGAACCCTGCACAACCTCCACCGGCGCATACACCCCATCCTCGCCAATCTCCAGAATCTGCACCCGGACAAAGACATCATGTCTTTCCTCCGAGTAAAACTCACTCTCCGGCAACCTAGACCCAAACCTCCTCAACCCCGGCCGAGCCTGACCAGTCGTACGCTCAGAGACGGAAGAAGCATCCCTCATGTCATCCCAACTAAGCAACTTATCCAAATGCATCGCCTTCACCTTCGCAAAGATAGAGACCCTCAGACTAGCATCCTTGCTCGCGCTCATAGGCAGACTCATAGAATGCACACTCTCGAACCGAACCGGGCCCTCCCCAAAACCTTCAACCAGACTCGTAGTGGTGGCACCGCCTTCGTCCGAGATGCCAGGGATGAAGAGTTGCGCATGCACACTCGTGCCTTCCCTCTCCGCAAACCCCACAAGTCCATGCATAACCACATTGAACTTCAACACCTCCGGCGGCGCCTCGGCACTACTAGGTTCCAAACTCAACCTCACAATACCCACAACATTCTGCGTATAAGGGCTCCAAACATCCAGGCTGAAATCCTGGACGCGGCACTCGAAGACAGCCGCTAGGGGGATATCCGCATCCCCTACCCGCGAGAACTCCGGCATAGACGCCTCTTCAAAAGGATTCTCGAGGCGGAAATGCCGCATATACTCCGGCCTGTCCAGATAAGCAGCCATAGCCCTCATAACCTTCACCCTCTTCCGCAACAACGCCAGACTCCAGAGCCGGATAACAGAGTTCTTGAAATCAATCACCCGTACCCCTACGCAAGGTTTCCTCGCCTCCACCAACTCCACATCGTCGCTTTCCTCCGACGTAAAACCATGCAAGGCGAGGTCATAGGAAGAGCCGAAAGTATGTCCCTCATCCACGACGGTGAATTGAAACACCACCTCCCTCTCCATCCGCTGACTCATGACCTGCGCTTCCTTCAATGTACGAGCCTCCCTTAGGACCGCGGCGGCCATGGCAATGTAGCGTTGTTTTCTCCAGTGCTCTAGTGCGTGCTTTGCAAGGAAGATATCGCGCTCGCTTAACCCTGTTTCCAACTTACTAGGTGGTCTCGGCGGCAAAGCCGGAGGCGGCGCAGCCTTCACCTCAGCGAGCTGTTGTTCAAACGCCCGTTTCTGCTCTTGGAGCTGTTTCTCCATCTCCTGTTTCATCTCCGCAAGATTAGCTTCCATCCTCACCTTCTCCGTCCGCAGTTCTTCGATCTCGACACTGCCTTCTTCAGCCGTTCGAAGCTTCTCTTGGTACTCATCCTTCTGCTTCTCAAGCTGGTCTTGCAAGTCATCCTTCACCTGTTTGAGTTGCGCGTCCGCAGCCGCGTCGGCTCCGTCATCGCTACTCCCCTGCTGCGGCGTCGAAGGAATCGTAAGCGCAGTATCCAAACTAAAGTTATCCAACGTCCCATTACTAAGGTACTTCTCCCTCCCCACCACCGCATGAGAAGATACGGACTCCGTATCCGTATCATTCCCACCATTCCCACCAATCCCACCACCATTAAAGTCCAAGATCCTACTCTCCGGCCTCGCCTTCCTCACCGCCCTCACCCTCTGCAAATCCTCAAACAGCACATCCAACTCATCGTCCCTCAAGGAACTCAAATTCTGATCCGGGCCCAACAGCGCAGAGACAGCTTCTCGCCTCGCGAACGCCCAATCGCTATCCCTCCCACCCTGCCTACCCCAAGGCGCAGGCGAGACTGTTCCCGAACCGCCCACATCATCCTCCAGCTCCGACATGGCGCGACTGACACTACTGCTCGTCCTCTCATGCCCGGCGCCCTTTAACCCCGCCGGGCGGCGCGTAGGCGTACCTTCCACTTCCCCTTCCAATAGTTCGTCCGCTGTGACGCTGTACTTCAACATAGACCCCAGCGGTCCCGGTCCGGCTTGTTCTAGTACGCTTCGCTCCTCGCGTGCTTCTTGCGGGTGGTTGAACCTAAATATATGAAAGTCTCCTAGGATCACGCGGTAGCCAGAGCGCAGCCGTTTGGGAGCTTCGATGCGTAGGCCATTAACCATCACCGCCGCGCCATCCTTAGGAACAACCGTGACGACTCCATCCACGTTCTCGAACGTACAGTGATCGTGCAGGATCTTGGAGCCGTTGAGGCGGATGTCGATGGTACTGTACGCCTCCACCTTACCACCCACCTCCCCATCCGGGGACACTTCCGCACCGCCGTCCGCGGGCGGCGCAGCTATAGGCGCAGCAGCAGAAGCCGCGTGCTCAACATTCCCCACAGTAGTAGTCCCAGGCTTAAGATTATAAACCAAACACTCCGCCAAAAGCGGATCATCGCTCAAATTAACCAAATGCGGCATCTTCTTGGGCGTACTGAGCCCGACGAAACCCTTCTCGATGCTAATACCCAGGTCTTCGAGAGCCTGCTCCCGCTCCTTATGAATCAGCTCCGTCTTCTGCAACTTCTGCTCCCACGTCTGGTTAAGATCCGTGTAGAGTTTTTCAGATTGCGAAAGCTGCTCCGCAATCTCCGCCTTCGACACCTTCTTGACTGAACCATCGTGCTGGGTGATGGAGACCATCTGTTGCTCTAGGGGTGTGTCTGGTGCGTAGACCTCCTCGCCCGCTACAGCGCCTGCGCCTCCACTGCTGCCGGTAGAGAGTTTGGAGCGCAATTGCGCAAGTTCCTCCTTCAACTCCCGAATCATCCTCGCGTTCGGATCCTCGTTGACAACCGCATGGTTCTTAATCCTCTTCGCTGAATCCGCATACCGCAACGTACTCAAAGTCTCCTCGAAATTAATATCCGCCGGAGATATAGCGGCGATCATCGCAGTCAAGCTGTTGCCACCGAGACTGTCTTTCAGCAGCCAGGTAAGCACACTGTCTCTGTACGGCACTTGGGTGTTCTTGGACTTGGATTTGCCGGTACTGGCGTCTGCAAGCGCAGCGATGACACGCCCGAGGGTGGAGAGCGAGCGGTTGATCTCTGCACCTTCCTTCAGACGGGCGCCCGTTGCGCCTGTGGAGGTTGCGCGCTCGGAGCCCGCGAGATCTACGAGGGAGATCTTGGCGACTTTCTCGGTATCCATGTTAGTCTCGACGTCGTGGCGCTTTTGGGTGAGGGTCAAAGTGAAGACTGCGTGTGAGCGCGACGACGTCTCATTCATATTCGTCGCGGCAACCGTCCGGGCCTTATTCCCCTCATCCATCAAATGATCAATCTCCATAAAACTCCTCACCACCAGCTTCGCCAAATCCTCCACATAAGGCCCCGTACTCGGATGCTCTCTGACCTTCAAATTCCCCTTGGTGCTAGGATTCAGCAAGTCCCGCACCCTCTCGTTATATATCTCCAGGTACGACACCTCGACCGTACAACTCGTATTTTTATCCGCCTGCGTGGTCGTCTCGATGCGCTCATACATATCCCTACATATCCGCGGTATCACACCTTCTTCCTCCCCATACCCCATCATACTATAACTCTTCCCACTCCCCGTCTGCCCATAGGCGAAGATACAGTTATTATACCCTTGGAACGCATTATCCAATAACGGCTTCCCCAGATCACTAAACAGATCCTCTTGCCCGGCGAAATTACTATCCCTCTTATTGAAAGACCAATAACTCCTATCGAAAGCGAAAGTCTTAATACCCTCCAAAGCCGCTTTGACGGGCTGCTTGCTCTTCGAGCCTGAGTCCGGACCAGGTGGTGTGAGGATGGTCTGCGCATCGCGCATCGAGACGATGCATTTCGCGTTGCGGTCTTTTTCGCGGGAGTTGAAGGGTCGGACGCGCACGACGACTTTGATATTGCCCGCGGGTGCCATGGTGGGCAGGCGTGTAAGTGATGAGAGAGGGTGTTATCGATGGGTGGTAAATACTGGAGCTGCCGACATGGCAGCTGTATAACCTGATGCGCGCTCTAGGAAGTCGTATTTGCTAGATATGCAAATGTGCAAAGTGTTGACGGTGTTTCCTGTCGCGTACTTTGTACATGTGATCAACCCAACTGTCCCCAGAGACCCTTGACCGCGTCGAGTTAGGGCCTCGGTACGTCTTTGCCGAACCATACAACTCTCATCTCATTCGCCGGAGATTTCTCGAAGACTCCCATTCAGAGTCATATGCAACAACACATAATGCATCGCGACGGCGTTTGAGTATTCCTGTAGTATTGTGCGTACAATATCATCTCCTCGAGAGAAGACCCAAGCACTTTCATTCAACTTGCAAAGAGAGCTCGAAGCATTTCCCATTTGCCAACGATCCGGGGGCCTATCGCATCCTCGCAGCAGTACTCCTCGCTTGCACACAAGGCTTGAGCGCACATCAATCGTTCGTTCGATGGCAGACGAAATGTTCCGCGCACCCATCCACCGAGGTATGCGCGTGCTGGACCGCACAAAATTCGCTAAGATCGTCCCCCTAAAAGCGGCTCGGATCTTCGACAACAAGAACATCTCACGAGTACGCTCCGAGCTTGAACGGAGCAAAGACGCCTTGGTACGAGAACGGCTAGGCAGTGTCCATCCGGACCCCGACGCCGAGCTCGCGAAGGCGGGCAGGAAGTGCATCCTGCTACGACCAGAGGTGGCGACCCGGCAAAGTCCTCCCCCAGTCTCACAAGACGCAAACGGGCAGAGCGACGCATTAGGAGGTGACGACGCAGATGTGTCGTGGCCGCACTCACCGACCGTAACGGAGCTAGTGCGGCAAGAACTCATCGCCGTGGTACCATTCGAGTTAAGACTCGATTACACCTACTGGACCTACCACGACATCATCTCCGCCATCCTGCCCGAAAACGACCAAGGCGAGATACCCTCTGGCTTTTCCCAGGTCGGCCACGTCGCGCATCTGAATCTACGAGATCAGTACCTGCAGTACAAACACCTCATCGCCGAAATCCTCCGCGACAAAAACCCCGGCGTGAAGACCGTCATCAACAAGATAGACGACGTGGGTGGCGAAAACGCCTACCGCACATTCAAGTACGAAGTCCTGGTTGGAGAAGATGATCTCAACGTCACTATCAGCGAAGAGGGATGCACATTTAGATTCGACTATAGCAAAGTCTACTGGAATAGCCGGCTGGATACCGAACACCGGCGTCTCGTCACGCTCTTCAAGCCAAGTGAGGCAGTCTGCGATGTTATGTCTGGTATAGGACCCTTCGCTGTGCCCGCGGGGAAGAAGGGGGTGTTTGTCTGGGCCAATGATCTGAACCCCGAGAGTTACGCTTGTCTCACAGATGCTGTGCAGAGGAATAAAGTTGGGAAGTATGTGAGGGCTTTCAACGAAGATGGTAGGACGTTTATCCGGAGTGCGAGTAAGCAGTTGGCGGAGATGAGTTATGGTGTGGATATCCTGTCTAAACCTTCCAAGAAGGACACCGCTGCCAAAACGAAGCCGGAAGTCCTCCGCACAATACACCAACCGCGTACCTTCCAACACTTCGTCATGAACCTGCCCGCCATCGCCTTAACATTTCTTCCCTCGTTCATCGGCCTATACCCGCCCTCAGTGCGTCAGCACCTCCCAGCAGATTTCCAAATGCCGCTCGTGCATGTCCACTGCTTCTCCACCAAATCCGACGACAACGTCGAGGAAGGGGTGAAGATATGTGAGGAGATTAGCAAGCAATTGGGGTATGACGTGAGGCCGGGGAAGATCGACGAGGATGGTGAGGGGGCGGTGGAGGTATGGGATGTGAGGGATGTGGCGCCGAAGAAGAGGATGTTTTGTGCGAGTTTCAGACTGCCTGAGGGAGTTGCTTTCAGAGAGGTGTGAGGAAGAAGGGAGTTCAAGATGGTGCGCCCCAATTGTTGCAGCGCCCAAGTGTTGCAGCACCCCAAGGAGGTACGCACCTGCCTTAGACCTCGTACGATTCTCTGGTAGACTGTGAGCCGTCACGGTAGAGGCGAAAGAGCACTCTGGAGCTGCTAAACCTACCAAAGGACGCTTCAGGTAAGTTCTGAAAGGAGCTGTTCCATATCCTTCTGCTCACGAAATGTAGCCTATGAAAGACGCTCGACGCTTTCAACACGGACACGATCTCGTTATTTCAGATACCCTACTTGCGCCCAAACACCATTTCGAAGCGTGCAAATGTCGACCATAGTTGCTCCAACAAAGTTCGATCTCGGCTTTGCTACCTCCTTCCAACACCCACAATCGACACCCCAGCCAGCTTACCAGGCGTACGCGGACACATCTCTTTCAACTCCTTACCCATAATCTCCCTCGTCTTCACCATCTCCTCCTCCGACATATCCTTCGTCAAAGCAATCATATGCGGCATCTTCGTCAAAATCATCTCCACCAACCTCTCATGACTCTCGACATGCATCTGTACATGCACACGATGCGCTTCAACATCCCAGAACCCAGCTTTCTCCATCTCAGTCTTCACGCCTGCGTCGCTCGACCACTCCTTCGGAAGCTCAGGCAACTTCAAATCCGGTCGGACTTGGCCGATTGTGCGCATAAGTTTCATCCACTGTGAATCCTCCCAGGACGAAAGAGAAAGTACGCCGTGTGTCTTCAGCACCCGCCTACTCTCACTAAGACACTTCTGCGGATCAGGAGTCATGAAGTACACCCACCCGGCCGTTATATGGCTCTGACTACCATCCTCAACCTCCGACAAATCCATGGCATTCTGCACTTTCGCCTCCACCCTCTTCCACACCGAGTCCGCACTTGCTCGCTCCCGGTTGCCAACGACCACCTCAATCATCGGCTCGCTGAAATCAGCGCAAGTCAACGTGCAGCTCTTCGGGATAACGGAGCCATAGTCTTCGATCAAGCGCGACATCACTGGACCGGGCCCGCAGCCGTTATCCAGGATCCCCGACGCTTCGGAGAAAGGCCAGAGGGCATCCGCACGCGAGAGCATGACGCCGATGGGGGGGCCGCTGGGCGCTTGGGTGATTGTGGCGTACTCGTCGGCTAGGGCTTTCCAGTCTTCGCCTTTGGCTGGGAAGACGAAGTTGGTCAGTCGTTGCGGCGTTACTTGAAGGTATGGATGGTAGTGAAGATGGGGCGGGGGCGGACAAACTGTCGCTTAATTGCACCATGTTGGCTGTTTTCGACCTCGTTTGTTGTTACCGAAAGCGTCTAATGGTTGCGTGAGCGCTTCTAAGGCTAATAGTGGTTCGAAGATATGTGTGAGGTGCTTCACGGTTATACGCAGGGCGTTGGGCATGTCATATATACGCCTTGATGCGGAACGTTCATTAGCTGACTCACTGAGAAGGATCGTGAAGCGCTACATCGTTCACTTGAACCTTTGAGAGATCGGTATATATCTTCTCGATACTCGGAGACTTTGTAGCAGGCAGCAGAGGCCACACCGTGATGTTCGCCTTGTCGAACGGAGTCTTTTTCGCATCCTCGGCTGAGAAGTCCGGAGACTTTTCGCAAGCGGTATTCCGGAAGCGAGACGAAGGAACGAATCCATCCAGTTCGATCTTTGGTTGGACGGTGAGACTGCTGCAAACAATGTTCGTCGTACCATCCAATGCCCTTTCGCTCTCGCTCTCGCTCTCGCTCTCGATACCATATGCAGCTAGCTAGCGTTCTTAGTCAGCTGAGCTCGCGAGTTGCTGGTATGCTGAGGCTGGCTCTGGGATGGAATGGAGTGAAATGGTCGAGATAGATTGGTGAACATACCTTCCATACCAATCAGCGACTTCAACCTGACTGCTCTGCCATCGAGAGTGAGGCCCCAGGCTTCGAGCCGTACAGATTGGAACGTCATGACGCTGGAAAGCCAAGGGTATGAGAGGCTGCTGGAGGCTATTGATAGACTCGTCGAGCCGTTATAGCTATGTCATGAGTCTGTGGTACCGTTTACACTCTCCTTATCCAATTTCATGAGCCGATGCGTTGTTGGATGACGGCGGAGAATACTCTAGTACCGCCCGAAACCATCGTGCCCGAATTGCCCACTCGCCGAGCAGCAACGCTTGTTGGATGGAGCGTCCTCTATCTCGACACTCATGTCGACAACACGCAATATACCTGTCTCAGATCCACCTTCACTATGCACCTCAGCTTCTCTTGCTGTAGCGAAGACTTTCGACTCATGGCGTCGGTTGAATCCACCTGTGGTAGGGTCTGCACCAGTCTTAGAGCCACTCCATGGTTTCGAGCCGAGTTCGTATTCTGCGTGCTGATGTTGAGTGAGTTGCGTGCCAGACTGGCCAAGTTCGTACAGAAAGCGTTTCATGGCCGGAAGGTTTGCTGTGATGATCGATAAATTCATTACGACTCTGATGAATGTCATTAGCTTTGACACCAAGGATGTCATGCATGACCGCGACTTACTGGCCGGTAATAATGATACTCGCTTGTGACCCTAGGAACGGGTTAATTCTGGTGACATGAGTTGTAGGTTCGTCTTACCTACAAGTTTGATCTTGAGCCCTGAGTCCATACGGTAGCAACACAAGCTGAGCAATAGCGGCGCCACAGACCCTTGTACCCATTGTCAGCAAAACTGCATCGAATAGAATCGGACTCTGTAACACACATACAAGACTCTGGAACCAAAGAAGCCCGTCACTGTCGCTCGCGCCGATCGGTCCATCTGCAAACTCCATACGGTCGGGATGAAGAAGATTGCAAGGTACAGGTCGCTCAGCACGTTCAGTACAACCACGATGTACTCAAAAGCACCATCATGACATTGGCTGGGGACGTATAGCCAAGGACTCGGCAGACCGCACTGGAAGGCGAGGGAGAAGATCGCGAAAAGCGTCCAGAAGACCACTGTCCCTGCGATGAATCGTTGTGACTTGCGACTCCCGTATGGATCGAGTCGCCTGACAAGTCCGACGACGGAGAGTTTGGCAAAGCTCATGCTGACAATGGACAGTAGTTGTGCGGCGTAGAGGAACTCGTGTCTCGTCAGCTATGGACTTGTCAAAGTCATCTTGAACGGCAGTGGTTACTTTGTAGTACAGATCAAGATCATGAACAGGCAGGTGACTGATGTGCTTCCCAAGCCCGTCTCTTGCTGCCAAGTCGACGCATATTGTCTGAGCTATAGCAAAAAGCTTAGGTTCGCATCAGTAGACGTCAGAATACCGAATTGCTTTAGATATGTCCGACTCACATTTGCGGCAACTATAAGAGCATCGGGAAGATGGAACGCTCGAGTTTTTGAGACAACTTCGATCAGACGAACGGCTGTGCTCAACAATGAAGTAATCACAAGTATGTAAGCGGAAACGATGATGGCTGGGCCTTTGTCGTATGGGCTGGCGTGGAGGAACGATGACTCTGTGTCAGGAGAAGCAGACATGATCATTCAGGAAAATCAAATAATGGGCAATATTGCGGGCTCTCGCAAGTCGCGACATTGGGCACGGAGAGCCTGTTAAACTGCATGTGGCACAGTCGACCTGGTTCTGGTCTCGAATACAATGCTGCATGTCCATCATTCCCGCTCTCTTCCTTCTGCTTGTTTTGTTCATGAGCATGGATGCGTTCTTGAAGATCAAGCGGCTGGAGGTGGGAAGGAATTTGACCGAGGCCTGAGCCGCTTGGTCGGATCTGCATCTGGGCTAACTGAACTGTATTATATGACTACTCTTCGCTACTGATCATGAAGATTTATTTATGTCGCTTGCGAGAAATGTGCCTGCGATTGCCAGAGCAAGAGCATGTACATGGAGCGTGTAAGGTGATCATCAAAGACATGACAGTACTGCAAGGATTGGAAGATCGTTCTTGAAGGAACCTTGTTGCGCACAAAGT
>Ga0058704_10001206_pt1 | contig 12211 bp, 10 predicted proteins | sample AgamicMgSfe_FD_71363 | JGI IMG/M metagenome (GOLD analysis project Ga0058704, IMG submission 71363) | Agave microbial communities from Guanajuato, Mexico - Mg.Sf.e | ecosystem: Host-associated > Plants > Phyllosphere > Phylloplane/Leaf | place: Guanajuato, Mexico | collected 2012-05-30
TGTTCTAGTACAGTATTGACACAACATCATGAGCACTGGCAGGAGCAGACCAGGTCTCAACCACGAGGACGACAATCTAGACGACATGGAAGGCACTCCCCCTATGCTTACCTCTTCGGACATGCAGTCAGATCACGATACCGAGAGCATCGCTGGAGCAGCGCAGATCGAGGATGAAACTGATGCCATGAATGTCGACCAGCTCACAACCGAACATGGCAATGCTATCGAATGGCCGCCCATCCGAACAAGACATACCAAGATCTGGCTTGAGCAAATGTACCCTACGATATCTTGGATGCTAGTGCCACAAACACCTCCTAGTCAAGCAGTCGCCGGAGAACCAAGCGAAATATCACCTGTGTTTCCATCTTTCACTGCAGTCCAGATCACGCCGGCACTCCCGGCGACGACTCAAATGTTTTCAGGCACTCCAATCTGGATTCCTGGAACGCCAGAATCTCCTCAAAGAACCTATGGACAAATGACCTCACAGCACGCAAACATTCGAATCCACGGCACTCCACAAGACCACACTCAAGCAGTACAAAGTATGGTCGTCCCTTTCGGCAGCAATCCAAACATTGAGGCATCGGCCCACCGTCCAGCCATCAACGTGGTTCTCTGCGGCTTCCATGGCTGCATTCTCGATCAGTCCAACAAGACCTGTTTCGCCGCCGTGACCAACGGCACGAACCGCTACCATCTTGCAAACGAATATGCCGAGCGTGGTTGGGGTTTCTGCTCCGATGTTGAGCCAGGACAGACGACGGCACTCACCACAGCCAACCAAATCCACTCATTCGAACCGTCGCCACTCAAATTGAAAGCCATGCAGGACGGTGTCATCCAGTTCCTGCCAGGTATCGATCTTTCCGAAGTTGAGCTGAGTCTGGAGCTGGACGAGATGTATGGGACCAAGGAGGATATCGAGACTGCAATCTTTGAGCACCACAAGGTGATGGACAAACTCGGTAGGATTCTGGGCACGATTCACGGACCAGGACAAGTGTGGCCTTGTATTTGGCTGGACAACGAGGTGATATGGTTGGCTCGACGATCAGAGGACCTCGTTGCAGTCTGATTAGAGGTATCAGGGAGGACGCATCATGGGTTACGGTACTCTCCCAAAGGCGAGAGGGATGATCACATGAGTAGGAAATGTACAGGGACACGAGCATGATACTGTCAGAACCCTGACAGAACAAGGGCGCTATGGACTGATTATGTCTGACGGCACAATTAACGATATATGCAATGATGAATCAGACGCACACATCAATGAAATTCCATACCAATTTTATCAGTGCATTCAGGACAGAATCGTGACTAAATGTATGAACAGTCGCAGATATGTGCCTCAGACGAAGCTGAAACGCGGAAAGCAGGAAGTCTGGGTCCGGGGTCAGCTGGATCCACTACTACAATCGATAAAGGATTCCAGGCATTTGCTCTTGGCGAACTACTGCGCCTTTTGCACCGAGCACAACACCTTGCCAAGTGGTGAACCTTTCATCTTCTGCCTTGCTGCTGTTTTCACCCCTTGATCAGTCTTTCACCTGGCTACTATGCGGGACTAGCACCCTCATATTAATACGCCTCAATACCATGTACTATTCACAACGCCGAGGCTCGCGTCGCCTCATTGACAACCCTGCGCGGACTGCCATAGCTTCTCTCGGCGCATTCTTCCTTCTCTGGACTATTTACTGGCACTCACCACTCACGTCGAGTCCCGCGCCAGTAGCGAACACACCGCTAGTCGACTACTACATTGGCCAATCGAAAGGGTCAGGAGGTCGTGAGTGTGGTCTGCCCCACAAGTCAACAAACACTTCACGTGTAGGCATCTGCTAATTGCCCTCACAATAGGTTGGTACATACCCGACGAATGGTACGAAGCCCTTCCCAATGCGTTCCCGGATCTCCACAAGTATCAGGATCTGCGGAATCCCCGTGAACCGGCAGAAGCAGCACAGCAAGCTCTTGATATAGCTCTACGAAAGAAGCTCTTCATTAATGGCACCAACATCCCACTCATTGTTCATCAGACTTGGAAAGATTGTGACAGCGACACATGGACGGATAGATTACGGGTGAGCGCGGAAAGCTGGCTGGAAGCGGCTACAGGTGAAAGCACGACCACATTCGACAAGCCCAGGATGTCGTATATCTTCTGGGACGATGAAGGTATCGCAAAGTTCTTCGCCCTCTACGAGCCGAAACTTGCGAAGATCTCGGCGCAACTGCCGTACCCTGTGGAGAGCGCGGACATCTTTCGTGTTACAGTTCTGAAGTGGTTTGGAGGTGTGGTAGGTGGCAGAATACTCCTCGGTCAGGTATCGTCCTCGCTGACTGCGTATACAGTATGCCGACATTGATACAAGTCCGTTGTTACACCCTTCCTTGTGGGTGAATAGCAGTCTTGACCTTGGTCCTTGGACAGATGTAGAAACACAACGGACATTTACTCTACATGCACCAGGAACTCCTCCATATGTGGTACCTGAGGATGCCCCGTTTCGACCACATCCAGTCCCGGACTCGCCCGTCGATATCACCCCGGCTACCTACACAAAGATCATGAACGCATATAAACCGAATAACACGGCTGTCGGAGCAATTGTCGGACTCGAAGCAGATAGCGATCCTCACAAGGACGACTATTGGCGCGCTGGGTACACTTATCCAGTCCAGCTCACGAATTGGGCATTCGCAATCGCTCCGCATCATCCTATTGCAACTCATTTTCTGAAGCAGGTCGGGGACGATGTTGTCGGGTCGACGGAATCACTGAAACGTATAGACCCTCTCGATCTAACAGGACCTCCTGCTTTCACACGTACCGTTATTGCGCACTGTGAAGCAGATGATGCAGATTTCCGCTGGGAAGGCCTCAGCGGTGCGACTGATCCTGTGGGAGGTCGCGGCAAGATTGCTGCTGGTGACATTCTTGTTCTGCCCATCACTGGATTCTCGCCAGGAAGAGGTTCATGGAATAACATGGGCAGTCAATCACTGACGCACTTCAACGCACGACTTTATCATGCAGCAGCTGGAAGCTGGAGGAAGAAGGATCTCAAAGTCACGGCTGGCAAATTGTGCAGAACATTATTCGGGGCGTGCAAAGACTGGAGCAAAATACCCGAGACTTGAAATGTCGTCTCCTCAGGATTTACCGAATATAGAGCTGGTGCAAGCACCCCTATCTTGACCAGACGTCCGTCCTCATCTCCCTATGGGCCCCCCCCCCCGAAACTTGCTAGGACAGTCTTACCTGGACTACCAGCCTGAACACAGCATCACTCCCCCACCCGAGAGAATTGTGTCTCATCCGAGGGCAGAAGGGCCATGATAGAAGCCTGAAGTTCCTCGCTCCTGGTAGACCAGACGCGGTGTCGGCATCAGCCATTCAACACCGTGTACATGATATCCACCACCTAGAGCAGCCGTCTCCGCCGGCTAGATTGTACATCCTCCGGATTGGACATACTTGTTTCCAAGCAGGGGCGACAGGGAGGCATTTGCTGCAGGCGAGGTAGACATGTGGTGGGATATACTAGTTGTTATACGGCTTTTGAGATAGATAATTGGACATGGATACAGCTGGAGTGTATGCGCATTGTTGTCATAGTAATAGCATGAGCCATCATCGCCCTACGACGAGGTCACTACATCTTCTTTGCGTGTCGCAAGGTCTTTTTGGGTGGAGACTTTCTTCAGTGCTATTCGTGTCCGTCCAGTATATTCTATACTTCACTCTTCCCAAACCAAAGTCACCAGTAGCATTCCTTGTATGCTTTGAGGTAGGGCATGAGATCTCCTCCTTAGGTCGAGGCTAGACATTTGAGATGATTGTGCTGCTTCTTCTCTCACCTCAAGTCGTGCATGCGTGCTAAAGTGACATTGGGAAAACACAATGATCGTGCGCGCCTCGTCTACCAAGCGTCATTCAGTTGTGCCACCACCAGTGACTGCTAACAGTTCAAATGGGAACACGGCATCTGTATCAGTTGCCTCCCACAACACGCATTCTTCGAGTGCAATGGAAGCAGATGATACAGAAACCAGCACGGACAAATGGCTGCCCTTGTCTACAACAAAAAGAGAACCCAGCGATGAAGATCTCATCTCCATCACCCGAGCCCACGTCAAGGCCTACATGGCGCGCTACGACTCCTCTCACGACTTCGCCCATATCGAGCGCGTCCTCGGTCTCGCTCTACACATCCTCTCTTCATCTGCCCCGACATCCGTCCACCCTCCTCCTACACGTACCCTCTCACGCACCCTAACCACCCTCGCCGCTCTCCTCCACGACATTGGCGATAAGAAGTACCTCGCCTCCGGTGCCGGAACCACTTTGGCGCGCACTTTCCTCCTGAGTATCGGCTGTGATGCAGCTCGCGCCCAGGACGTGCAAGATATCGTCAACGCGGTGAGCTATAGCGACGAAGTAGCGCATCCGGAGGTCGTGAGGGAAGTGCTGGAGAGACTGCCCGAGCTAGGATGCGTGCAGGACGCGGATCGCTTAGACGCGATAGGTGCAGTGGGAGTGGGGAGGGCGTTTACGTATGCTGCTACTGTGAGGGCGGGGAAGGCAGGGAGTAGAGAGCTTGGGTATAAAAGTGCAAGTGCAAGTGATAGGACGGATGAGGATGGAGTTGGTAATGGTGAGGAGTTGAGCAGCAGTATGGAGGATACGATGAGGCATTTTGAGGAGAAGTTGCTTAGATTGGAATGGATGATGAAGACGGAGAGGGGAAAGGAGATGGCTAGGGAGAGAACGGAGAGGTTGAGGGTGTTCAAGGAGTGGTGGGAGGAGGAGGTTGGGTTTGCAGAGGTGTGAGGTGTGTGCAGATGGATGGTTTTGGGTGGCGTATGGCAGTGAGAGGAGATGGAGGAAGCAGAATTATGTAGAGCACGGATAGACAACCATCAAGACCATCAATTCTCTGGTAGTCCGAAAGTTGGTTTGGGAGCAATCCTGATAGCCAGACGAGTCGGCAAGGTGTGAAAGGGAGACACACAACGCTATCACAATCTTAGCCAAGTTTGAAGCTTTTACGGCATGATGCGAAGATAGACTAGGTTTCTAATATCATGATTCATACGCTACTCTCCATCCGACTCAGCAAACATGTCTTCAGCTCTCATTCTCTTCCGCCGCGGCTGTTGCTGCGACTGTGTTTGCGCAGCTTGCGGCATCGAGCTTGCTGGCGCCTGTATAGGCGGTGGTGTTGGAGGCACGACCTTCGGTGGTAACGGCGAGGCAGCACTGCTCGTGTGATTTGGTTGTGCCGCGACTTTTTGCAGTTGATCCCTCGGCGTTGCAACCTTGCTGGTAGTGCTGCCTGCCGCGACGTCTTGAGGCTGTTCAATCTTGACCTTCTGGAGATCTGAGTCCTTCATTACAGCATCAGGGTCCTCCCCGCGCCTATCTTCGACCACCGGGGTCACTCCAGAATCCACAGCCTTCCACCCCTTCTTTCCACGCTTTTTGCCCTCTTCCTCCACCCTCTTGGCCTCCTCCACCTTCTCCTTCTCTGTGACCGGCGGCTTCTCAAACTCATCCGCAAACGTTTTGTGTGTCGTCCCCATGAACACGCCCCATCCCTCCCACAGCGACAATAAGCCTGTGATACTCCTCTTCCACTTCTCGGCGCGCAGTCGACCCCAACCAAGTTCTATTTCCAGGCGGCCTAGCCATGGAAAGATCTGGCGGTTGAGGAGGGCCGATTCGAAGAGGGAGCGGTAGCGCCAGGCGTGCCGGACGCCGGAGGTAGAAGAGGCGGAGAGGATGTCGGAGAGGAGGTAGAGTGCAATTAGAGTCGACGGCGTTGTGTCGAGTTGGGCTTGGGGTTGTGGGGTCTGAAGCATGCTCGGCTTGTCGGAGTCTGGCTGATCGTTGGCTTCAGGCATGGGTGTGTTAGAATCGCTTGACAAGGAAGATACTTCCGGGTTTGCGTGCTTGCTCCAGGCGAAAGGACGGAGGATGTTGGAGACGAGCATGTCGACCACTTCGGCGGCGCCCTGACTGGCATGACTTATGGCGAATGCGGTAATTCTGGCTACATCGCCTTTACGAAGTCTTGCTGTCGTGGTCGGCAGTCTTGACAGTAGATGGGTCAATTTAGCTCGTTGTAGTGGGTTCAAATAACTTTGCTCTTCAACACCTGCATTATTCAACACATCTTTTGGTGGAGGGCCGTTGCCATGCATCATCTGTCGTCGACGTTTGCGAGGATTATCGTCATCATCCGACTCATCTTCTTCTGACGAATCGTAATCAGAGTCGGAGATGAGCTCGGGTAGACCCGTGGCGAATTCGAAGCGCAGATTTATCTCTGGCTCAATCCAAGGCGCACCTGATTCAAACACACGATGTGATATACCAGCGATGCCTAAGCGCGACTGACTGGGCTTTCCAGCTGAGATCTGATAGAGTCGCCATCGATACCACGTTCCACCTGGACTTCGTGTATCCCATAGCCATGCCCATTTCACATCTCGCTGGACTTCTGGTCGTGTCATTAACAGGGCTTCGAACTCTGCTCCGTGCTTTAGGACTGCTTCTACAGTCTTATGGATGAGCTTGAGCTCGCGAATATCTGAAGGTGGAGTAACCTGGACCTCGAAACGTCCCTGTTGTGCATAGGCGTTCTGCTCGTACGACGTGGGCGGCGCATACCCTCCACGATGCATGCCAGCGGGAGGAGGAGCACGACCCAAAGAAGCAGTAGGAGGTCCACTCTGTTTCATCCGTGCTCCGAAAGGTTGAGACGTTAGTGATGAGGCTGATTTGGCAGACATGTCTGTCCGTCCAACGACACTTGAGGAGAGATGACGAGAAAGTGAGAGATTGAAGCCCCAGCCAAGGTATTTGTTCTGAAGAGCGCTGACAGCAGCATCGATATCGCTAGCTGGCGTGTCTGGCGATAGAGTCACGATAGCTGACATTGACTTGCGCTCTGTCGATTGTCCACTCCCAAGCCCACCAATACGGACACCTTCCACGGTCAAGTTACTAGGTAGAAGGCTCTTAATGACTGCAGCAGATGTGCCGGGAGGGAGTAGTGTTAATTGTAGAGTCGGTCTTGAGGCTGCACGCTCGGCTGCTTTCAGATCTTTCTTCTCATCTTCATCTTCTGTCTTGAAAGCAGTGGCCGCGTTCCTTCCATATGATGGCGTATCACCATAAGCGAACATTCCCTGATGTTGATGCCAGTCTTCATCGTATTCCCGCTTGGTAGCTTGGGGTGGTCCGAGAGTGCCTGGTCCGCTCTTTTTCATGCCAAGTCCAAAGTGTCTTCTTCCAGGTCCTGTAGGAGCACTAGGTGGAGGCCCTAGTGACCCAGGCCCGCTTCTTCGCGGACCTTCAGGTATCTCTGGCGGGGCTGATCCATCGTCCTCGAAGGACTTTACGAAGTCATCATATATTGCTGCGGCTTCTACCTGGTCTCGTACGCGCTTTGCTTCAGCTTCAGCTTTCTGTCTTTCGAAAATCGATTTCTTTGTTGGGGCCGCAACTTTCTTCGAGATGTCCGGGAAGTCGCTGAGGTCTTTGTCGGCCATGATTTGGGCTTGGCGCGAGCAGGACTCGGTCTTGCGTCAGAAGGACGTCCTTTCACAAACAATGTCAAGAGGAGTGCATGTGTTACAGTTGTCGTGATAGACGTTGACGCAGATCTCGGCGGTCACCCCGTTCCAATGCTCCTTCCAAAAAGAACGTCATCATCGCGACTACGAAGGACAATACTAAGGTATTCTTCTATTCTTCACGATCGACAGCAGCTATAACATCTACATTAAAGCGCTCTCAACATGCAGTCCCGGCAGCTCTTCCACCTGCGCTCTGCAGTGAACCCACTCCGTCTTCAGCGCACTGTCCACTCCTCCGCCCTCGACTCTCTCCTCCCACCTGCCGGCTCCTGGCAACTCAACACCACATCCACTGCGCTCGAACGCACCTTCAAGTTCCGTACCTTTCGCTCCGCCTGGTCATTCATGTCACTCGTTGCCACGCACGCCGCATCACAACGGCATCATCCCGAATGGAGCAACATTTACAATCGCGTATTCGTGCGGTGGACAACACATAGCGAGGGAGGACTAAGTGGGAAGGATGTCGAAGGTGCAAGGGCATGCGATGGCTTTGCTGTCAAGGTGCAGGGAAATGTGGACGGTGGGGTCGTAGGTGATGGAGGTGATGTGAGGGGCTTGGTGGAGGATGTGCGGAAAGGTGGAGAAGGGCAGGATGCGGTGGATGGCAAGGCGGGAGAGGAGAAGGAACGGTTGAGGGAGAAACAGAAGATTGAAAAGGAGGAAGAGGAGAGTGGGAAGGAAGGAAGCCTTGCTGGAGTCGGGGGGCAGCCCAGTTTTGCTGCTCTTTCCCTCTGAAGGCGAAGCTTTGGCTGGTGGATCGGAGACCTTTAGTGTATGGTGAGAGAAGAGACATGTTTAGGAGGACAAGGATTACTCATGGAATTCAAAGTGAGTTCATCCTGAGAACAACTAATGAGACGAATCGCAAAGCCAGAGCATTGTGTCCTGTAGGGAGCAAGAAATGTGAAAAAGGGCTTCAATTCAGTCGCGCTTGCGCAGTCTCGCTGTCTCGTCACTCATCAATTAATGTACCTCCACCCAGCCATATCCGCTTGCCCATGCCAACGCCACGCTTATGCAATTCTACTACGTTCTGACCCTGATGGTATAGAACCAGAGATCTTAATCGCCTGTACAATATATCCAATGTGGTAAGCCTATTGTGCCTTGCGTGCCTTGGCAAGCTTCTTCTCCCTTCTCTTCTTAGCTGCCTCAGGGCCAGCCTCGGTGTCTAGCATATAGTCCCACCATCTGAAACTGCTCGAGTAGTTGCCGATGAAGCGCTCGTGGTGCACATCGTGGTGCTCGGCACCAGCCCAGAACGGCAGGAAGTGGTGCAAGCTCCACGGCAGCTCGTAACCACTATGCGCATCGACGGCCTGGAACAAACGTAGAACGATCCAGGAGTACATGGTCAAGATGTGAAGATCGCCAGTGATAGCAGCCCAGCAGATGGGCACACTGACAGTGCCGAAACCAAGGACCATGACTTCGATGGGAGAGGCATACTCAGCTGCCATGCCGAATGGCGCAGAGTACTGGTGGTGGATCTTGTGAATGTTCTTGTATAGAGGCCCCCAGTGCATGGCACGGTGCATCCAGTAATGCCATGTATCCTCGAGCACGAAGAAGATGGCAATTTGGTAAGCCATCTTGAAGAGAGGAGGAAATGGAACGCCAGTCGCAAGTCCGAAATATTGGGCCATTGGGTGGAAGAGCCTACTATGAATCAGTATACCCTCGAGCAGCAGGAAACCTAATAGACATACCAGATCTGCGGGAGTTCTACGGTGAAATGACTGAGAAGGACGAGCTTTGCGCACTCCCACTGTTCACGCATCGTAGGTATCTTTTGCTATAGGAGTATGAGCATTATGTGCAGCAGGAGCAGGTGCTAATGACATACGCCTTGAATCTTGTACTTGTTCATCGAGGGAATCTGGTCCATGATAATCCAGGGTAATGAGCGGCCAAAGTAGACAAGCTCGTGCATAGCGAAAGACATGATTCCAGTGGCAAGGACGTCGTTTCCTATGTAGGCATACCAGGCAACCCAAAGGCGCTCGAAAACATTCAGACTTGGAGCTGTGGATGCGATCTGGTGGTAGTTGCCCCAGTACGTGTCTACTGTCGCATTCGTGTTATAGAATCCAGTAGGACTCCTATCCAAATAGTTAGAACCACCACTGGCGGCACAACCTTGATAGGAAAGCTCACATTGTTGTTGTGTACGCCATTTCGGCGAAGAGGGAGATGAGACTCGCGCGAGCTTTGTGTAGCGACAATTTCGGGGTGTAGCTCGCTTTTAGTAGGTCAATTGGACGTAGGAGAGGCAGCTGCGGAGCCTGAGTGAGGGTTGAGGTGTATGCGGTGTAGGAGGAGAGGTGACGAGGCTGAAGAAGAGGCAATAGAATTGGCGTGTTTTTGGTGGAACCAGTGGCGATAACGGGGTCTAGAAGTTGCTCGCGTCGGCTCATTGAGCAGCCTTATGCATGCTGATCGCAGCCAATAGCGCGGCACCGTTCGTGCACAATTATCGTCAACCTTTGGGTCGTCTTAACTTCGGGACGACTCGGATCTTATCTGTTTGAGTTCTGTTTCAGCTATTCGACATTCACACATCAAGGTGTTGCTTGTCCAGGGGAGTGTGCTGGTATGCCTCCTCGAGCTTGATTCCGTCCTAGTCAATCCTAAGTGAACACCTCTCACGACGCCACGATTCAAAACGCAGTCCACGAATAACGATATTTTGTTTTGATTCTGTTTAGCGATGTCTTCTTTTGTGCTTGAGTAAGATGCTTCCGCTTAACACCATATGCACATCATCATTGACTTCTGGCACATAGTCAAATACATGCTATAGACAACCGACTCGATCGTCAACAGGTCGACGGTGTCTCAAACAATGCTCATGCCTGGAATGATGCGACCGCCGAAGGGCGCCATGCTGAAGCCAAAGCCTTAAACCCACGTCTGCAGCACCTGCAGTCTCTCATCAAATCAATATCGGCATCGTCATCAACAAGTGCGACGCCGGCAACGCGAGGCCAGCTTCTTCAAACTCTGGAAGAAGCACGACTCTCCGGTCACTGCTCAACATGTAGAGACTATACCAACCACTATGACGATGTCATTGCCACTGAGGCTGCTGAGGAGCCATCCATGGAACATGAGCTTGAATGGCTTTTGCTTGGCAAAGCCGCAACTCAAACATATGGCCTAGTCCTTGACACATTGATCCACCAGACAGTACCAATTAGTGATGAATTGTGGTACTGGAACGATGTCCTTAGCTCCTATCGTCTTACAGGACTTTATTCACTACAGACTTCACCACTACGTCTATATAACTGGTCACGCAGTGTGCTACATGAAGTACAGCAACGTCGTGGCGCAGTTATGGTCGAGGGCTGGGGGCAGTTCTATGACCTAGTCAAGACTGTAGTACGTGATCGAAATGTTGCAGATATGCAAAAGCGAGTTTCTACTCCTCTGGCCTTGATCAAGAAGGAGGTCCGCGAGAAGCGAAGTCATTTGGAACAGGCTAAGATGCAGAATGCGAGTGGCATTGGCTACCTACTAAGCAATGCCTTCAACGACGAGACGTGAGTTCTTCATGAGTTCTAGTATGGACCGCACTCACACCTTGCAAAAGTCCACATGCTTCCGATTATGGCTCTTACAAGGCTTCTACACATCGTCACAAGTGGAAGAACTCCATACTCAAGAGCATATCTGTAATAGACGCCGTTCTCAACGCTGCCACCAAGCTTCAGCACGAACAGGACGATTTCGAAGCAGAAGTCGCGGCCATACTCCACGATGATCCATTCGAGGAGTATCACCAGCCTTTCAACCAAAACAACGTGCCAGACAACTTGGCAATCATGCTTAAACCTGCAGAAGCTTCGTCCAGACTCGAGACGCTTCTTCGTGAACGTCTACCATCATTTCAGGCACATTCTACAGCAGCCTTCGATCGAGGCTGTCGACCGTCAGTCATTGTGAGGTACTGGATACCTGGCACGATCTTATTAGTAAGTATATATCTCGATCCAATTGAACTCATCGTCTGACTCTGATAGATATCCTCTAGCACATTACTGCGCTACATTTCCAATCGACGCGCAGAAATCCTAACATGGATCCGCGAATTTGGCAGCACAGTCATCGACTTCTGGCGTAACTGGGTCATCGAGCCCGTGAAAAAAGTGATCGGCACCATTCGACACGACGAAAACAGCGAAGTCTCCATCATGTCGAAGCGCAGTCTCGAAGGCGATCGTGCTTCGCTCGAACGCATGGTATTGGACTTTGCCAAAGACAATCCTCCAGAAGGAAAGGCCCCACTAGCACCGCAACAGCTCGAAGTTATCCGCAAAGGAATTCAGGAGGGCGATCTAACGCCTGTCCTGAGGGTATATGAGAAGGAGATGCAGAGTCCAATATACAATGGTGTCATGGGCAGCCTTTCCCGGGCATTGTTGATACAAGTACAGAAGACCAAGGTCGATGTTGAGGTTGCGATGGGCGGTATCGACTCTCTACTGAAAAGCCAAGAGCTTGTTTTTGGCTTTGTGGGCCTGACACCTGGCTTGCTTGTCAC
>Ga0058704_10001207_pt1 | contig 12208 bp, 11 predicted proteins | sample AgamicMgSfe_FD_71363 | JGI IMG/M metagenome (GOLD analysis project Ga0058704, IMG submission 71363) | Agave microbial communities from Guanajuato, Mexico - Mg.Sf.e | ecosystem: Host-associated > Plants > Phyllosphere > Phylloplane/Leaf | place: Guanajuato, Mexico | collected 2012-05-30
AGATTGACTTGTTGTGTATGGGCGAAGTAGATAGTATAACTTGATACGGAGTTGTAAAGTACTCGATGAAGTGATGTGAGCTATGTATTCTGTCACAATGAACGACAATTGCAATTCGCAGCTTGTGTAGCAAAGCACTTCAATGACCACGGTCAAGATCAACAGCTCCTCGGTGACGTCGTGTTGCGGGAGTTGCCGCTGTACAAAAGCTTCACATCTCTTCCCCGCGTGACCCTAAGTCTACGAAACGGTGACGAGATATGAGGTTGTCTCTCATACGGGTCATTCGGTGCTCATCATTGACTGGCAGAAGGCTACCGTTGTGAGGGATGTTGACAAAAGTCTGCTTGCGTTGTGGAAGATGACCCCCACTCACAGCGTCGCCCTGCTTTGATACTCGGAGTTGATAATCGTGGGTATTATAGATTGTTACTATCGCTTTCTGACCAGAATCCTTATACATGAAGCCATCACCTCATTCTTCATCGTCCCACTCGTCATCCAAATCTTCTTCTCCGACAAGACTCCTCCACACGCCTTCCCACAATCCTTTCTTGTGCGCCATTGCCAGTACGAGTACAAGCGGTAGATGCCACACACTCGCCCAGAAAAGACCCCTTGCAGCCTTTGCAGCTTGTGCTCCCTCACCACCTCCCGTCTTCCAGAATCGAATCGCTTCTCTCATCATCCATCCATTGATAGCACTACTCGTGACCAAGAATCCCTTGTCCGTGACTCCCGCGTATGTCAATCCGAAGCATATCGGAAACATGAGAACACTATATCGTAGCGCGACTCGCGTGTTCAGCACCGGGTAAAAAGAAACACACATTTTGTAGCCCGCGTTCTTGTACTCGTGACGAATGGGATACGACAGGGCGTTGAAATGAGGAAACTGCCACGCGAATAGCAACGCGGCAATCAACCAGCCACCCATAGCCTCGGGTCTGAGTAGAAGCTCCTTTGATTCTTCGATCAAGGATGCGATGGTCCCTGAAACCTCGAGTCCAGATGGCGCAGACATGTAATGTCCACCTGCGGCGCACCAGCCCATCAACGGGGGCACTGCGCCGACAATGGCTCCGACCCAGGTGTTTAGCACGCTAATGCGCTTCATTGGTGTATAGACAAAGGCGTAGAGCACTATGTTGGTTGCCCCAAGGACTGAAGTGGTGGGATTGACTCCATACCAGAGGATACCTGTACCTAGTACGGCAGATCCGATTGCGAACAAGACTGCACTGCGAGTCTTGATCAGGCCACGGACCAAAGGTCGATTGCGCGTTCGTGACATCTGCGCGTCATACGCGGGTTCGAGGAGCATATTGAGAGTGTTGGCGGAGGCGATGACGGAAAAAGTACCGGTCGTCAGGAAGAGGAGAGTTAGAGTAGAAAGAGAAGGGGTGTGGGTGGCCGATGCGCTCAGGAGTGAGGGAACAGGATAGAGACTGTAGGAGGCCGTCGTTGTGAGGACGATGAGAAAGGCAAGGCGTGGCTTGGTGAGGGCAAGGTAGGCAGTAAGTCGTCGTTTGAAAGACAACTCGGGCGCCGCGCTCGCAAGAGCAGAGAGTGTGGAAGAAGCATCGAGAGGGAGTGGCTCCAGCGCGCCCTCTGCGATATCTGGATTTGTCGATAGAGGCTTTAATCGGCCACGCCGCTTGGGCTTAGTATGTGAGGCCGGTGTTCCCTTATCTGTGGCCAGCACATCGTCCAATTTGACATTGGCCATGTTTTCCTGCTCTTGGTCTAGACTTGTGACCGACGTCGGATCTCTCGCTGTCTCCCGGGTATTTTTCTGTGTCGTAGTGTTGACATTCTTCTGGTAGTCTCCGGTAATACCAGGGCTATCATTGGATTGTAATTTGAAACTATTCGATAGGAAATATCTGTTACCGAGTTGTGTTGCAGCGACTTGTCTGGCCGCGGAAGTTGTAGAAAGTCGACGACGAGGGAAGGGTGAGGATGTGAAGGCGTATCTCCGAGCGCATTGTTGGCATATTGGAGGCCGATATTTCGCGACCAGTCGCAACAAAGGCGACGGTTTGGCGTTCATGGGGGCCAGAATGGTTGGGGTTTCGAGTATGGATTCACGTCGGGCGATCTATAAAGATGAATGAAGCTTGAAGTCAATCCCCGAAAAATCCTCGGGCCGTGATTGGCCGCGTGGCAGTCGTGGTATATACCGCATATACAACGCACAGTATATCAAGGCATGGAGGAAAGATCGTTATGCATTGAAAGTGATGCTGGTCTAGCGTATGTCGTACATTGCTTAACGACTTATGAGAACAATCAATTCAAGTGAACCCGACACTATGCCTGACTACCATCGATTCAAGACATGACCAATGGCACACTACCCAAATTGAAATATCTCATGATGCGTTATTGTGGGGGTATCATAATAAACGTGCCGCTTAAAGTCCGACACCTTCTCCGAACTGTACCGTCTTTCTCCTACGTCGTCCTGCCATACCAGCCGGCCCGTCGTTCTGAGGCGCTGGTTCCGGTGCAGGCGGTTCAGGAGTTGCAACCTTTTCCTTCTTTACTGACTTCTTCTTAACCTCGACCACTGGCTCCTCCATAGGCTCCTCGGGTTCCATGATTTGGCTTCTCAGTGGAAGCCGCAGAGGCAAAGCGCGATTAGGTGCTCGCTTGCAAGTCCGCATCTTTTCCTCCATGTACTGTCTTACTTCTTCTTGTGGGCGAACGCTGCGCTTCATGTACTCTAGGATTTCCCTGTGCCTTGGCTCAACGTCGATCTTGACTGTGACTGGCTCAAAGTACTCGACCTCCGCGTCGACCAGCGATGGATCTGCGGCTTGACTTCCCTTACGAAAGACTAGGAAGGAAGCCAGAACTGATAAAGTCCCGAGTGGCTCGACAATACTGTATGGCGGAAATAGAAATCTGTCCTGGGAAGCCCCGAGACCGGCAAATTCAATGACCACAGGATAGTTTGGTGTGACTGCTGGTCGTCGCTGAGCTGGTGGTATAGCGATCGGTCTCTGCTGCGGTTGAGGTTGTGGATGATGAACTTGTGATTGCATAGGAGGTTGCTGTATTTGTGGAGTTGATACGCGAGAAGGACCACTGCTGACGGGCGTCATGGCTGGTGAAGCTACCTGTTGCGCTTGCGCTTGAGTTTTCTGAGATTGGATTATCACATTCAATTCATCAATGTGTCTTTGAAAGCGGCGAAGTTGCTCTGGGTCTGCCTGTCCTGTTGCAACAATCTTCATCAACTCCTTCAGGTCACGATCGCTGGAGGCTCTTGTTGCAAGCATTTGAATGACTGGGTCTGGCGAAGGCTTCTCCGGAACGGGCGCTGGAGCCACTGGTGCTACTGTCATCGGAGCGACTGTTAAACCCTGCGAAGCAATTGGTGTTTGTGCAATTGGCAGTAGTGCTGAGTTTGCAGGAGGATGTGCGGTGGGTGTTGGCGCATTTGACATGGATGTGGTAGATGCTTGAGCCTTGCCTAACTGCTGATGAACAGGAGTCTGGTAATTTTGTTGCTGTGGACGATATGGTGTACCGTACGGGCTAGGACCTGCATGTCCGTTCTGAGTCCCTTGAACCATTGGATGCTGTACAGGCGGAGCTTGAGCTGCTGCGACCAATGCAGGCTCTCTGCTGTAGAAGATGGTGGCTTCCAGCATCAATGGCTCCACGATGATTATGCAAGGCCCCAGTTCCCTCATCCATGTCTTTTGCGGATTGTTCGGTGGTGGAGGATTCTTTGCATCTTTACGGTTCGTGGCTTTGACCCAATACTTCTCGAGGAATTCTCCTGCGAGCCATTTCTGCCTGGAGCGCTCTAGCGAAGCATAGAAACTGTTACTGACTGCTATCGACTGATATTCGTCGTTTGAAAGGGTCGCATGTTCCTGGTGTTTCGATACTGTCGGAAGTGGGTTTGAGTCGTAAATTCTGTTCGGTAGTGGTGTTGGCTCTCTATCTTCGTCCTCTGACACTTCTTCCTCCTTCTTGACTGGAGCAGCATCGCTCTCTGGAGTCGTATCACCTGATGGACCTGACTTTGCCTTTTTGTTTGGTGTTACATCGCTCTTCCTCGGCCGGCCAACCCTACGCTTCTCCGCCATTATCCACAGCTCACCAAGGCTTCACTAGAGAGAAATCCTGTCCCGATCCAAATGCCAGTGGGATACAATTCGGTGGTCCAGAATGCGATTGAGTATAGAAATCTTCAGCGGTCTTGTGTTAATCGGTGACCAGGTGCGGTCGATGGAGTAGGAACCGCGTGTCGCGTGTATTGGAGAAAGCGCAACTGTAATACGGTAAGTCTGGAGCGCAGTATTAACACATATAGAGTGAAGGTGAGGAGCAAACAGATGACATTGAACGAAACATTTCAGATAGTCATACCATCAGTACATAAAGCCGATCGTCCCCTTCGAGGTCAATTGAAAGGTGGTAATATAGCAATAGTGAAGCAGATATCTATATAACTTTTCTATACCGGTATAACTATGGTGGCTCGCCCACGTAAAGTCACGAGCACCTCAAACATACGGTTTAATTCGTTCTTGCAAACAAGACTAGAAGTCCTGATACACCAGCGAATCTTGAAAACTGATTGCTGCTATACCGTCTTGCTGATCATTTCTGCAGAAGTCCTGATCCCTTCAAAGCATCTGGTGACAATCTTCACGTAAATTGGTCCACAGAAACTATACGAGGGTATTGGAGGGCATCTGCCACACACCTAAGTAAGGAACACGAAAAACATAACATTCGTGGGAGCATTCAAAAGGTGATTGTCACTGTAAAGAAGAAGGCTTCACAGCGAAAAAAAAAGACGATATATTCGAGATGCCAAGACATCCATCACTGTGCTCACTTGCATCACTGGAGACGGTTATAGTAGCAATGCATGCACAATTTCATTTTCTCGATTCTTTCTGTCTCGTGTAATTTTAATGGGTGCCAAGATACCGAAGCTGTAGGGAAATGTGTGCTAAAAAGAAAAGCACAATGAATATCAACCCGCAGTTATGTCTTGTGATTCTCCCTCCCCTTTTCACGCCACGTAATCGGACCAGAAACACTTGAAGAAGTTGGTAATGGAGCTTGCGTAGTTAGAGCAAAGCCATCGTTCCCACCATCCGAGAGGCGAGGGAAAATTCGACAGACAGCACAGTGGTCCACTGCTCAAGCCCACGAGGCTTTGGTCCTGGAACCAGACAGCCATTTTCATGAGCGCGAGCATTGTATTTCCCGCTCGTCTTCTTCAAATTGAGCCAGCTCTTCTTCAAAGTATGTATCTTCGTTCTTCAGCCTGATCAGAGAGCTGTTCCACTGCACACAATCCATTCATCGTTAATGAAGTGGATAATCAGGCCTGGTAGTGTTCGAATTGGGCCTTGTCATGTACCCATCCCACAAAGGGTAGAGGTGGGCATCCCGGTAGCCTCTACCAAATGACCTGGTCGAGGTCCATGTCGCCGCTCGTCGCCCAAGTTTCAACGAGATTCGGGTCTTCGTTGGTCCAGCCTCCAACATCATTCCACGCATCTTGTGTGGGCACTGGACCAAACATGACCTCATTCGCTGCGCGGCCTTCTGGATCGTCTTCTGACTTGGCTAGCATAGGCAAGTCGTCTTCAACAAGATGGATATCATTCACATACTCGAGAGTTGCCGCCGCAGCGATGGAGTCGGCATTGTACCAGTTGTCGCCGCCCCAGCTGTCTTCAGCGCTCTCGTATAATGTACTCTCTGGCTTTTCATTGGTATCATCCAGAGGCATGAAATCAGAGAGGCAATTGGCATTGATCGCAGCTTCAAATCGTTCTTTCTGTTCATCAAGGATAAAGCCTTGCACGTAGACTTGCTTGCCACGAAGGTATGGTATAGCGTGATTCAGAATCGTGTCGACCGTTGCCATCCTGTCGGGATAATATTTGAGATTTGGATCGTCAAATGTAAGAGTCAGATCTACGAATGAAAGACTTGGAAGAAATTCGGCCTGTAAATCGCCCCACGCCTTTTCGTTCTTCTGCATGTACTCGAGTCGATGGTCGGGGACTTGAACGCCGAAGAAGAGCATAAAAGCATCATGGGTAAATGCGAGCTCCAGATGCTTGACCTTGTGTAATACAGCTTTGCGAGAGTCGAACTTATGCTCTGTTTGCCATCCTGCGAGGTAGCGGAAGAAAGTTGGATGATCGAGTCGGAAGGTGTGAGATGTAAAGATGTGGTCGGAAAATTCTTGGTAGACAGTCCTAGAGACTCTTAGAAGACTGCGATTCAGCGAATCTAGTTTCCAAGGTCCCCTGTGTTTTTTCACATCCAGTGGCTTTGGCTCGATAATATGTGGAAAGATGTGAGAGTACACTCTACGTCTCAGCTCCAAAGGAAGGTCGAGAAATCGAAAAGGCTTTTTAGCATAGACGAGCCAGTCAGCCTGCATTCCGATTCGTTTGTCGGACAGCCAGTTGCTGAGATCTGGATGTGGCAAGCTCTTGAGTAAGTCTTTGATGTGGAGACGTGGTCTACCAGGAGTGGCGTCATAAATCTCCGTCGTGCTGTTGCGAGCGAACTCGAGTATACGCTCGTGAGATTCTCCTCCATCGGGCTGAATCCTGAACCTGACAAAATAACTTGTTTGGGTGGGTGGAAGTGCATGCATCTCCTTGGGGATGATTTGCATGTCAAACACATAACTCTCGAAACTGTTCTTCTTATATTCTCTGACGCATCTTCGTACCCATATCTGCTCTTTGGTGGTTTCCTTGTTGCGACCGATGTTGAGAAAACCACTCTCGTATGTGAGGTCGTTGTCATACTCCAGGGGCACGAATTGCTCAAGTTCCCAGCCTGTTCTCACTTTGCCACCAGGCCATTGGCAGTTATGCTCTTCGATATAGGACATTTCTTTGTCGCTAGGGACATTCACGTTGGGCGTGGTTGTGGGGCTCTTTTGTTTGTTGTTCCTGGGCCTTGAATTATTCTTCTTGCGACCAGTGGCGGCTTGTTCAGATGTGGTTGTGACATTTTTGTGATCGCTGCGTTTGCGAATGAAAAGTGACTTGTTGCTCTCGGGGTTCCCCCAAGCAGATGCGACTGGCGCAGCCTGTCCACTCCCCGCCACGCTGGCTTTGTTGCGAGGGGTTTCCCTCTTGCCTTTCTTGGGCTTCCCTTTGGTGTCGTTTCCCTCGGTAGTGCTCCGGTCCATGGGTTTACCATTCGTGGCGTTTCCGCGAGCGGCATTGCTTCTCCACTTATCAATTGCCTCGTTTGTCCAAGGACTGTGGGCATTGTTGTGCGACATGGTTACAGAATTTTCGACCCACGCGGTTGCTCGATCGTTTACGGCCATGATGATTAAATGTGAAATGATGGTTCGGTTGGTTGTTGTTAAATTTAGTGAGATGAGAATGAACCAGCAGTGAGTCGCACACTTGTCTTTGGAGTGGTTTGAATTGAGGGACTGCGACAAGAGTAGTTGTTGTTATCGGCAAGATACCACCAGAGTTGAAGTCGTTCGTTGAGTGATTGCTGGATTTTGAAGGAGGGGCTGTGGATTCTAAAGAAGACGGTGATCAGATGTCTCTGTTGGGTGAGATTGATTCTGTGAGTGACTCAAACGTTCGTGTAGCGAGGTCAAATGAGATCTTTGTTGAGTGTGTGACAACAAATATGCGCCAGATATCAGCCACCTCGAGTCAGTGCGTCTCGAGGCTGTGCGAGAAAGGAAATCTTGCGCGATTTGAAGAGAATCTGATTGATCTCGACCAATCGGATTGAATGCGAGATGACTGAGCAAGTCTGTTATGAGCCAATTCAAAGACGGTCCTGCGTTTGTCTCTGGGTTAGGTTTGTACTCAAAGAAGACCATGCATCGATAGACCTGAGTATGATCCCGTGTTGGTGGGGAAGAGCACGGAAAGGTCGTTGGCCTGGTGCATGTAATACGGATTCTGAAGGGCTTAATCAAGAACTTCTGAAGATTTTGATACTTAGGCTCTGATCATAGGCGATGACTTACTTGTCGCCTTTTGCAAGAAAATTGGCATAGGCTTGTGGGTTAGATGAATACACTTCTCGTGGGTCTCGGATGTCATGACTTTCGGTGGACTCTGCGCGGTGGTCAAGGTTGCAGCATCAAAGTCAAAGACGATGATTCGATACAAGATGCGGTTTGATACGGTAGTGATTGATCGTTATCGGGATTCTGCAATTGCACTTGATGTAGCGTGTAGGAGTTGTGCTGCACCGGTTAGCAAGAAGGGAAGTAGTTCATGTACGTTTTTCGATGAAGTTTGGCGGAATGCGTGGTCCAGGGCTGAGCACGAAGATGATTCAATGCATTGCAGATTTAGAAAGGTAAGGTAGATGTATAGGTAAGTTAAGTGGAAAGATCGAATACAACATGGAGCGACTGCAAGCAGCAATGACGCGGATCGGGGAAATCGCGGGCTCGGGGGATCCCGATTTCACTTCAAATGCGTATACATGTGACTTCGTACTGTTGATCAACTCTCCACACAGACAACTTTAGTATGCAAGTGATTCGAGATAGTCACATTCCACAAGTTTTTGACTCGTATTTCATGCGCAGCCATGTCGCAGGAGACTATTCGCGCGCTTGAGCAAGTGCGACAGCGACTGAACAATCTCGCAACTTCGCTGGGTGCTCTCAGACGCGACTTTGAGAATGAGGCATTGCCATCATGGTAGGTCAAAGAACAAGTCGCAAAGGTATTGTTTGTATCTGGACCTGACATTGCCTCCCACTAGGCCATCTATTCAGACCTCGGCAAATCTTCTCTCGCATAATCTTGGATCTTTGCATGCGACTTTGAGTGCAGCGCAACCACTTCTCACATCTGCGCACGCGTATCCTTTACCGAGTTTTCCTGGACGAACGAGAGAGGATTTGCTCGGACAGCTACTGAGGAAGAAGTTACAGCCACCAGTAGAAGACTGGATCGAGGAAGGTATCAAACTTGCAGCACCACTCGACGAGAATAGGGTGAACGGAGGTCATGTAAATAGTACAACGAACGGGGCGCACGATGGACTGTCGATCACCGACCTGGAGAGTCTGTGGGACTGGGCGGGCCCAGAAGGAAACCGCATTGCGAGGGAACTTGGCGGAGAATCTTTCGACGATGTCTTCACATTGGCAGAGCAAGAAGATGGAATTGAGAACGTGGTGACAGGTTTACGAAGGAAGTTCTGGGAAAGCGACGACGAGGAGGAGGGTGACGACAAAGCCAAGGAAGAGGAGATGGACATTGACACTGTGGATCGAAGGCCGGATGTTGTCAAGGCCATGTATAGGCCGGGCATTGACGAGACTAAGCCAATGATGCCTCTGGAAGACATTCTCAGATTTGTCAGTCAAGGCAAGGTGCCGGCAGCACCTGGACCGGCGGTGACACGGCCTGGCATAGCAAGATGATAGACAACACCAAAATAATAGTTCTTACAAGAGTGATGAACGACGAGGTCGTAACGCTGCAGTCGCGTCGTTTACATTTCGCGGACAATCACCCCGAGGTCCCGAAATCGGAAAGCTTCCCCAGGTTTTCCGTTCAAAAAAGTCCGGAAAGTGGACAAAAAGTGGAAGGTGACAGAGTGGGACAGGCTCAAATTGTGGAACTCTATTACTTCATCTTCGGACGTGAACCGCGACACGATTGTATTAGATGCCGATTCCCAGCGTCCATTGCCGATGAATGTTGGCCCTTACTCTTGCGCTATGTTTCTGAAGTGGCAGATTTTCAGTCCTAAATATACTTCTTTCCAGTTTCTGTATTCAAGCAGTCGTTTCCGGTCTTGGTCCTCAACTACACTCTCTGCTCGCGTGACCAAACGAACAATGGGTTCTCTACCTCGGACACCGCTCTTCGAGGCCATCTCTAGCCATGATGCGCAATCCTCAGCAGTAGTGCACTGCTTATCCGGAAGGTCATTCACATACGGTCACCTTGTCAAGGATGTCGCTGCAGCAAAAGAGAGAATTGCGAAAGATGCAGGTAAAGATGTAAAGAGCATGGCGGGCCAAAGGATAGCTTTCCTTGTAGAGAATGCCTACGACTACGTAGGTGCGTAGAGTTCAACTGTTTCTTCTCCCAGCCAGTCTTCGTACTGACAATCACGAGTGACTTTACTTTCCATTCTTGCGAACAATGCCATTGCTGTACCTCTTGCTCCCGCCTTCCCAGTTGGCGAGCTTCGATACATTCTCGACCATTCAGAGGCATTGATGCTGGTGACCTCGGCCAAGTTTGCGGAAAAGGCGGAACAAACACTGGAGGGTGGTTTGGAAAAGACGCCAGTCCTTGCGAGGACAGAAAAGCTCGTCGCAGGTGGACAGACAGAACACGAGCCGACATTGGAAGACATGGGAGATGCGCTGACACAGAGCGGCATGATGCTGTACACGAGTGGAACAACCAACAGGCCGGTATGGACAGGTTCATGCTGGTACGACGATTGCGACTGACAAGCATACAGAAAGGTGTGCTCATACCACAGACGGTACTGACTGCGCAATGCAAATCGCTATACGAGGCATGGCACTACACATCAAAGGATCACTTTTTGCATGTGCTTCCACTTCATCATATCCACGGCACTGTCAATGCGCTACTCACGCCTCTACTCGCTGGCAGCACCATTGAGTTTCTCTTCCCATTCAACGTCGACCACGTTTGGACTCGCCTCGCCGCGCCATTCTTCCACACGCCGGGCACGACCAATGGCGACAGCCAGCGCAAGCCACCGATTACCTTCTTCACAGTCGTACCTACAGTCTACAATCGCATGCTTCAATCTCACAAGGCTCTCTCACCAGCAATGAAGGAAGCCATTGTCGAAGCACTGAAACCAGAGAACCTGCGTGTCAACATTTCCGGCTCAGCAGCTCTGCCGACACCAACGAAAAAGGCATGGACAGACCTGTCAGGCGGCAACATTCTTCTCGAGCGCTACGGCATGACCGAAGTTGGTATGGCACTTTCCTGCGGACTGTCCTGGGCCGATCGCGTCGACGGCTCAGTAGGCTGGCCTCTACCATCGGTGCAAGCACGTCTCGTCGACACCGACACCAACCAAGTGATTCCCGCCGAGACCGAGACAGATTCAAAAACAGGCCGTGAGCTGGTCGGCGAAATCCAGCTCAAGGGTCCGACGATCTTCAAAGAGTACTGGCGCAACCCGACGGCGACCGCATCCGAGTTCACACCTGATGGCTGGTTCAAAACCGGCGACGTCGCATACCGCAAGTCAGTTTCCAGCGCAGGCAAGGGTGACAGTGGCGATTGGGCACAAGGTCCAATGTACTTCATTCAAGGACGCAAGAGCGCGGATATTATCAAGACAGGAGGAGAAAAGGTATCCGCCCTGGAGATTGAGCGCGAGATCCTCTCTCTGCCGCAGGTCTCGGAGTGCGCAGTTGTGGGTCTACCATCCGAAGCCTGGGGACAAAAAGTCGCAGCGGTACTCGTGTTGAGCGAAGAGGGTAAGACCGCTGGCAAAGGCGGTAAGCCGTGGTCGGCGCTTGATTTGCGAAAAGCGCTCAAGGATCAATTGGTCGCATATAAGATCCCGCAGGACATGAAGGTCATTGAGACCATTCCAAGGAACGCCATGGGTAAGATCAACAAGAAAGCACTGGTGGTGGAAGTGTTTGGAGATGCGGACATGATCAGAAGGAGGAGTGTGGACAAGACCAAGGAGAGAGAAGAAAGGATGAAGGCGGAGAAGGCTGCCGGCGCGGCTGATGAGAAGCCTAGAGCTGGACAGGCGTAGTCTCGTGAGGGTAGAGCACGATTCCCGTAAGACGTATACGAGCGGTGGTCGTCTGTACCTGCTTCCGCACCGCGTTTGGCCAGGGTCAAGAATACAGTAAAATGGAAGTGGAAACACAAACGAACAGCAACACTTCTCCACGGCTAAAAGGCCATCGACAAGTTACTTACCCCATGGCTCCTCCATCCGTTCACCCCATGCCATGATAGCAGGCTCCTATATTTACATGAGATGAATTCAGCCTGAACTGCCATTTCCGCGGCCCCCTCTCGTGGCTTGTGTAACAGCAGCCTGCATAATTTCCGCGACCAGTCAAGAGGTCGACAGGCTAATTCGCATATATCTCCCGAAACGTTATTGTTATTATTATCACGAAAAACAAGACCAGGTAGGCCGCGGTACATGTGGTAGGCGAAAGATC
>Ga0058704_10001209_pt1 | contig 12194 bp, 10 predicted proteins | sample AgamicMgSfe_FD_71363 | JGI IMG/M metagenome (GOLD analysis project Ga0058704, IMG submission 71363) | Agave microbial communities from Guanajuato, Mexico - Mg.Sf.e | ecosystem: Host-associated > Plants > Phyllosphere > Phylloplane/Leaf | place: Guanajuato, Mexico | collected 2012-05-30
CCTCCCCTTCCTCCGCCACCGGCGCGGCCCCACTCGCAAACGACCCGGAAATCGAGCGGTTCAGCCCGTCCGGCCGTCTCGGCACCCCGCTCCACGCGTCGCCTTTAGGACCCTGCGACGACGCCAGGCTCGAGCGGCGCACGACCGGGTGCGCCTCGCGGCCCAGGCGCGACAGGCCGCCGGAGGCGTCGATGGTGCGGACGTCCGGGCGGACCTGCTCGAGGGTGGCGAGGGTGCGGCGCTCGGCCTCGATCTGGCGGAGCACGTACTCGCGGATCCCCGTGCGGAGGTCGGCGGCGGTGCGCGCGAACCACTTGCGCTTCTCCACCAGCAGCGTGGCGGTGACGCGGTGGGTCTTCTGCTGCAGGTAGGATTCGTGCGAGCGCGCTTCGTCCAGGGCCGAGATGGCTTCGTCGACTTTGTCGCGCTTGACCGAGGAGGAGGCCTTGATGCGGTCGGCGGCGCCGAGCTTGCTGCGGGTCGACTGCTGCGCTTGGAGGAGCTCGCGCAGGAGGATGTGCCGGTTCGTGAGCGTCTCTTTCACGATGAAGGCGTCGCTGCTGTGGTAGGCGAGGGGGTCGGAGAGGGTGGTGGCCTCGGCCGTGCCTTGGGCGGCGTGGAAGTCGCCGGTGCTCTGGATGACTTTGCCCAGCTTGCGGTAGGCGTTGGCGAGGCCCGGGTGTGTTTCCTGCACGCTCAACGCCGCGATCTTGGTGCCGAGGTCGGATTCGGCGACGCCGAGCGAGCGTCGGTTCTTGACCACGCGGTCCACCAGCTGCTGGCTGTCCATGGAGCCGAGGTAGAACGCCTTGACCATGGGCCGGCTCTCGAGGAGCTCCGGGGTGTCGTCGGGCGGCGGGGCGAATTGTTTGAGCACTTTCCGCCGCACGCCGGTGGCGGGTTGCCGCTTGCGGACGACGGGTGAGTATCCGAAATCGGACTCGACGAAAAAGACCATCTCTTCGTCGCGCATCAGCACCTCGTTGGTGCAGATGACGTTCAGCCAGCGCTGGATCGCCGCTTTCGTCCGAGCCTCGTCCTCATCCGTGCCCATGCCGGCGCTGGTGTTTGGCGGCGGCACGGCGGGTACGAGGGCTTCGGGGTTGGAGGCAGTGAGATGGGAGGCCAGCTTCTGAAACTCCGAGTGCGTGCGGCGGATGTCGCGGAACTGCGTCGTCCTGAACTTGGGCAGGTTGGTCTGACGGAACAAAAGGGCGTCAGCATGGGCTCGCTGGTTGGGAGACTTACACTCATGAGGGTATAGACTTGACACACGTAGACATCGAACCGCAATATCGGGTCCTTCTTCCCTGTTCTCTCCAATCCAGTGATCTTGGCTTGTAGCTTGTATTGTGGCATGTGCTGCCTCTGCTGAGGATGCTGCTGTTGCTGCTGAGGTGGCATGTTGTGGTAGCGGGCGGACGGCGGACGACGGCTCTCTTCTCCCGAACCTCGTTGTTGTTGTTGATGTTGCTGCTGCTGTTGCTGTTGCTGCTGTTGCTGCTGGTACTGCCATTGTTGCTGCTGCTCCGGCGACCAGTTCCCGGGATGACCAGGCTGATATGCGTACGGTTGCGGCGGAACGTTCTCCTCACCATTGGCCGCTACACCACCCTCTCCCCCCGGTTCCTGTATCGCCGGCCCCGGTAAAGGATCATGCCTCGACCCTCCGCCATCCCCAAAGCTCGTCCTGCTCGCATCCGGGCTGCTCGCCCATGGGCTGTTGCCGGAGGCCGCGCTGTAGTCCATCCCACTCGGGCCGTCTCGGAGGGCGCCTTCGTAGAAAGCTCGTTCGGACGTGCGACGCTGGAATCGAAGGTTGGAGGGAGTGCGCGTCGAGATGGGAGCTTTGCCGGAGTTGTTGCTGGGGCCGGCGGCGCTCATTCTGAGTCTGCGGCCATGATGTGCAGGTAGCGTGCGTGATACAGGCCGACGCTTGGCGGAGTGTGGATGTCTCGGGCGGAAGTTGGCGAGCTCGGCAAGGGTCTACTAGGTACATACACATCAAACATCATGCCAATGCGAAATACAACACACCCAACATCATCCTTCAAGCCATCGTCTCATCTCTCCTTCGTATACATATCACGGAGTCCTACGGAGGGTGATGCTGCGGAGATGGTTGTGTGAACGGCGCACCTCACTGATACCGAAACACGACCGACTGGTCAACGCTGTAAGCGCAAGGACACGCTTCTCAACCTCACGTCAAGGCCATGCTGCCGTATCTACACAACATGGACCTCACGCCGCCACGTCGCGGACGAGGAACATCGGAATCATTGCCCACATCGATGCCGTATGTGTCAGCTTGATATGTCGAGACCGAGCAACGACTGAACGCACGGTAGGGCAAGACAACGACGACGGAGCGCATGCTTTACTACAGCGGCTACACCAGACGCATAGGAGGTAGGACGATCCCATCTTGCTCCCTTTCCTGCTCATATCAGCTTTTCTCTACACCTCTTTACTCTCTTATAAGCTCTCGGAATTCGAGGTGGCAAATACGACTACTTATCTATCTGACTACATCAATCACACGCAGACGTCGATGAGGGCAGTACAGTCACGGACTTTCTTCCCGCCGAGCGCGCCAGGGGTATCACCATCCAATCTGCCGCCATTTCTTTGCAATGGCCTCCGGCCGGACCTACTCAACCGGTGCCAGCGCGAACACCCTACAACATTAACCTCATCGACACTCCCGGCCACGCAGACTTCACTTTCGAGGTTCTGCGGTCTTTGCGTGTGCTCGACGGCGCCGTCTGCATCCTCGACGGAGTCGCGGGCGTCGAAGCACAGACCGAGAAAGTCTGGGCGCAAGCTTCGAATTACGCCATTCCACGAATCACATTTGTGAACAAGCTTGACCGCGATGGTGCCGCCTTTGGGCGGACGGTTCGAGAAGTGGGCGCGCGACTGGGGGTCTGGCCAGCGGTTTGTGGTATACCCTGGTGGAGTACCGCTGGTAAATTGCAGGGCGTAGGGGATGTGGTCGGTTTGAAAGGGCTGCGATATGCGGAAGGTGGAGATGGTAAGGAAGTCACTGTCCTTGGTCTACATGACTTGGAGGCTGAGGATTCGGATCTGACCGCCGGACTGAAGGAGGCCAGAGTCGCGCTCGTTGAGCTTCTGTCTGAGCACGACGACGGGATGGTTGAGAAGTACCTAGAAGCAGATGAAGATCATCTGGCGATCTCTGCTGCCGACATCAACGCGAGTTTGAGGAGATGCATTCTCCGCCATCCGCAGACGATTACACCGATCTACGCGGGTGCCAGCTTTCGTAATGTTGGTGTGCAACCTCTACTCGACGCCGTCGTGGAGCTTCTTCCTTCGCCAGGCGAGCGCCCAGACCCCGAGATTAGCCTGGGAGGCAGCTCGATCGTGGGAGGCCTTGCAGATTTCCTGAACGCCAAACTTACCCTTCCAGGTCTAGCCAAATCGAAGACGACAACTAAAGCGATGAGCAAAGACAAAGCCACATACGCCCTGCAGAACCTCGAGGCTTGTGCCTTGGCCTTCAAAGTCGTTACAGACGCAAAGCGCGGCGTGCTGGTTTATGTCCGGGTGTATTCTGGTGCTGTCAACAAATCGGCATCTCTCTGGAACACCAATCTGCAGACAACAGAGCGCACCCAGAGGCTGCTGAAGATGTACGCCAACGATGCGGTTGAGATCGATACCATACCTGCCGGACAAATTGGTGTGGTACCCGGCCTTAAATTCGCAAGAACCGGAGATACGTTGATCTCGTATACCGGCGCAAACCCAAAGGTCGGCCCTCCGGCGCCGATCAGCACACTGCAGCTCAGACCTATTGATGTTCCACCTCCGGTCTTCTTTGTCAGTGTCGAGCCCAACAGTTTGGCGGAAGAGAAGCAAATCAGAGAGAGCCTCGACCTCCTCCTCAGAGAGGACCCGAGTCTGCACGTCAGTGTCGACGAAGAGAGCGGGCAGACACATCTCGCCGGTATGGGTGAGTTGCATCTGGAAATCGCGCGTGATCGGCTGGTCCAGGATCTCAAGGCGAAGGCACGCATCGGGAGTATCGAGATCGGCTACCGGGAAACGGTCACCGCGGCAAGTGGTGAGGTCAGCGAAACATTTGACCGCGATGTCGGTGGTAAGAGTTCCAAGGCCAGCTGTCGCACGAGCGTGGAGCCGGCGCGTGAGGGTGAGGTGCCGTCGACAGACGAGCATACCCACGTCTTCGATCTGGCAGACGGCAACTGCCTCGTCGTCAACACGCCGACGCTGCACGCAGATGGGTCCTCCGTTAATCCGGAAATGTCCGGGTTACCTAGCACGCTACCTTTACCGGCAGTCCTGCAAGCTTTCCAGACAGGCGTCTCAGCCGCTCTCGCCCGAGGACCGTCGCACGGGTACCCGCTGCACTCCACGCACATCAACATCACATTCGACCCGGCTCACCATCTCTTCCCAAACACCACGCTCGCAGCTCTGTCTTCCGCCGCCCGACTGACGGTGCTAAAAGCCCTGAAAACGAGTGCCGGTACCAGCGAAACCGTCATGATGGAACCCGTCATGCTCGCGACCATCAGCGTCGACGAGGAAAGCCTCGGGGGCGTCGTGCACGACCTCTCCAGCGCCCGAGGCGGCAGCGTCGTGAGTCTCGGCAGCACCGACGACCCGTCGTCTCCGACCGCCGACGCGATCGACGTCAGGAGGATCTACGCCCCGTCCGACCCCTTCGCCGGCGGCCATACCAGCGGCACGCATCTCGGTATTCATGCAGGCGTCGCGGCGAGGCAGGTGGTGGCGCGCGTGCCGCTGAAGGAGATGGTGGGATATCTGAAGCACCTGCGCTCGTTGACCGGTGGGCGAGGTACGTTCACCATGGTCGTTGATCGGTTTGAGAGGATGAGTGCGGTTAGGCAGCGGGCGGTGGTGCAGGGGATGAAGGGTGAGTATTGATCTGTCGCCGGAGACGATCCGTTGGTATGTAGGATAGAAAAGAAAAGGAGGCGCGTGTATGATTAGTCTGTTCTGGGCTTCGTTCCAGCGAGCTGGGTCTGAAGCATGGGCAGCTCTCTCATGGAGTCTGCACTAGTTGAAGCAGCTACCTGCTCCATACAAGTCGGTTCGGCGGCGAACTGCGACGACATCCACTCTCTCTTTCGTCACATACCGTCGCTATACCGACGATACGCCATAAGATACAGTAGGGTTAGGGTTGGGGCAAACAACATCGAACATGCAATGACCACGCAGGCTCTTTTGCCTCTGAGACGCAAAGTACATCGGATCTTTGACCCTCGCCATGACCATCGACCAATACAATATATTGATGGAGTAGAATGAAGCGGTTCGTTCCAACCATTCTTACCAGTGCAAAGTGCAACTGCGCGACCCCAAACGAAAGTGCTGCGGCAAGCGGACGGAAAGCCTCGTCTACGGATTTGTTTCGAGGGATTTGAGATAGGGACACAGACGAAGACGCGACAACTCTCATCATTGACGACGCGAGATGGAGACGGGCTTACGACCGGCGACCTTGCCGACTCTACAGCGCCATTACGGGGGTCCCGGCATTTCAGCGGAGATCCCACTCCTCTTCCTGGTTGGAGAGACTCTCCTCATCCAGGCCAAGGTCATCCCCAGACCTGAGGCTTATTTCCAACTCCCAGCCTCTGAGGATGACCACACGAATCCATGCCATCCTCTCCCGGTTCCAATTCACTCTCAAACCTCCACATAATTCGCCGGAAAACTCCCCACCCGTCCCCTCAGCTCCCCTTCCCACCAATCGTCCGTGCTCTCCGTCCTCCTCACAACCTTAATCCGGTCCCCCTCCCGAAACGCCAAATCCCCCCCGCCCTGGCCCTCGAAATCAAACAAGGCGGTGACATACTGCGCCTGCGGAGCGCTAGGGATGCGTTTAGCGGGAACGGGCGGGGGCGGCTTTTTCTTGGCGACGCTGGCGGCGGAGGTGGAGGTGGATGAGGTGCGGCGGGTTTGAGGAGACGGCTGTTGTTTTTCGGGCTGGGAGAAGTAGTCGGGTGCTGAGGAGGCGGTGAAGGGGGTCGCGATGCCGTTGAACGGGGTTTGGTAGTGGGAAGCGGGGGTGCTGGAGGCTTGGTCGTAGGTGGGTGGGGGGTGATCAGGCCAGGAAGAGGGGTTCAGTGCGGATGATGCGGAGGAAATGCGAGGTTTGCTCGCCATGTTCACGCTCGGACTCGGCATTGCCATCCCCAGTGGTGACTGCTGACCGGGCCGAGGCGGTTTTGGCGGCGCAGGTTCGTCCGCTGCTTCGTGGTCGTTGTACGCGCTCGCCGCGATCGCGCCGGAGCTTTGTCTGGAGCCGATCATCGGTCGCTCGGGCACACCAACAGCAGTGGCACTTTGCCCGCTAGCTTTACGGTTCATAACCTTATTCCTCAACCCCAAGCCAGTGACCGTCCCTTCCTTCTTCTCCGGCAGCGCCATGCTCATGTTCACCACCTTCCCATTGGCGATCGTGCTGATGCCTTGCTCGAGTTCCTTGCGGAAAGCCGTGAACTCACTGTCCCAGACGCGGAGGATCTCGGCGTCGCTCGGCGCGGGAGAGGGGAGGCCGTTGCGCTTGCAGAAAGCGTCCAGAAGCGTGTACAGCTGTCCGACCAACGTCGTCTGCAGCATCACCTGGCTCGCGAGCAAGCGCGGCAGCAGGCTGATAATGGCCGCCGTGACGGGCGGGAAAGTTTTCACAACCTGCTCGTCGGCCGTCTCGTAGTCGATCTGCGCCTGCGCCAGATTACTCTCGTGCACCGTCAGCGCCGCCTCCTCCTTGACGCTCCTCGTCTCCTTCTTGCGCACGTGCTCGGCGCGACTGAGATACCGCTCGTAATCCAGCTTCGTATTCTCCCGATGCTTGAGCGTTTTCTGCATGCCCTTGGTACACTGCTTCGCTTCTTCTGCAGGACGGACCAGCCTGCGGTCGATCATCGTGAGCTCCTGCGCGAGGTCGGCCTTGGCGTCCGAGTACAGCTTCTGCAGGCCCAGGCACTTGTGCATGTACTTTTGGGGGGTCTCGGTCGGGTGACGGGGGTGCTCGGGCGGAGGGGGCGGGTCGATGGGTTTGTAGAGGTTGGCGAGGGCTTCGCTGCAGTCGTATTGGTAGCGGAGGATGTCTTCCCAGGTATTGCGGTAGGATTTCAGGTCCTTGATTAGCTGGGCGGTAAGGGATGATGTTAGCATTCTCGAACGTCTGTGGAGAATTTGAAGGGATAGACGTACACTACTCAGCATCTCGTCCACGGCCTTGAACTCGGCCAGCACCGTGCCCACATCCTGACCGTCGTCGGACCTCTTCATGAAGCCGCCGAACTTGCGTTGCATGGACTTCATCTTGGCCGATGTTGGTTGATTCAGTAGCTGATACTGCAATCGCCAGGTCGTTCGTCGCACATCAAGGATCGAGTACGAACGTGCCTAACAGCGTGTTATGAATAACACCAAAAACGTGTACATACAGACGGTCAAGTGAGTGTGTGTGCAGCTATGGACGAGCAAGCTACGAGAAGTGCGGAGACCCTACTGCGTACTAGTCGAGGCCGAGTACCATAGATTGATATGAGGCTGTGCTGTCGTTATACCCGTTGCCAAGTATGGGCTTTCATGTAAGTCATTCGTTATCAACACCGCCATCAATACCATCAACACCGCCATCAATACCATCAACCTTGGAAAAAGATGTTTTTGGTCAAATCTGCTGCATGTTCCAGTGAAGTGCGATGTGATGTTGTGCGATCATCCTTCATGTCGTGAGATGGAATCGCCAATCATGTCACGTGTGAGACACGCAGAGGCTCCACTCTCACGTGGCAGGTCAAACGAACCCCTTTTTACACCTTTGGTCCCCCAGGTACCTACTAGCGGACGGCCGAGGCATCAAACCGACGAACCGTCATCATTACCACCGTCTCCATGATCGTCGTGATGCCGCCCAACTTGAAATACACATCGCTTCGTTGCACATCCATTCCGATCATACAGTATATACCGCATCAAAATTAGAACGACGGTTGCACACGACGGCTCCGAACAGCTCACATCATTCATCACGAGATGCTCGAGTTCTCCGCCCCGCCGCCCCAGGCTGTCGCATCGTCCCATGCCGGTAGGATGAAGGGTAAACGCGTGGGCATTTGATCCGGAAAGGCGTCCTCGATCAAGGTCATCAATTCGCCATAGAGCAACCTATACCCCTCGCCAGTAAAGTGCAGGCCATCGTGCAGGAAGGACTGTAAAGCGGCGCTGGAAGGCGCCTCGAGGGAGCCCACGACAGCGGACGACGCATGAGACCCCTCTCGTTGGTCTTCGACGCCCGGCGGCGTGTCAGCCATCGAGCTGTTATACCCGGCTCTGGCCAACATCGCGCCATGAATGTCCAACACCGGCAACGCTAGCTCCGCCCCCAATGCCTTGACCGCCTGCGCATACCGCGCCGTGTTCGCCGCCGTGCGTCTCAGCACCCTCCCCATGGCCGGATACTTCTCCTGATCGCACCGCAGACACGTGCGCTCGTCGATCGGCGGCGTCGCGATCAAGACGATCCTCACGCCCTGGTGCTGCTGCACGACGGGATGCTTGACCATGACGCGCAGGTTCTGCACGAAGTCGGCGAGCGGCACGCTTTGGTCCGGGCCGCCGGGGGTGTTGGGCAAGCGGGCGTCGTTGGCGCCGAAGGAGATGGCCAGGAAGCGCACGCGGGTGTGCTCCGGGTCGGGGATGATGAGCGGCAGGGCTTGGAAGGCTTGCGTGCTGTTGTAGCCGGACAGGCCCCGGTTGACGACGTCGAGCTTGCGCGCGTAGATGTCGGTCAGCGCGGCGCCGAAGGCGAAACCCTGGTCCTGGTTGAAGGAGGCTTGGGTGATGCTGTCGCCGAAGAGGATGAATTGGTCCATGGTGGCGTGCTGGAGCGGATATGGAGTGAAGGAGGGCACGGGGCGACTGTGGCGCCTGTGTATGAATGTGTATGGGAAGGGGAGAGGGTTGGTGGTGTGGTATGGGGCCATGTCGCTTTTTGTACCTCAATCCAACGACAGTGGAGCACACGGCCGCGATCGGACGCTTTTCGCCGGATCGATGCCGTACTTCATCGGATCAGCAACGGTGGTGGTACAGTTCATAGTGCACGAAGAGATCACATGTCAAAGGTGGCCGGCTTGCCATCTGTAAAGTCTTTATTGCCAGCAGCAAGCAGAGGTGATGGGAGTATACAAGCTCATCAATGTTGAAACATTCGAGGTTTGTCGCGCGGGGTTGAGCTTCTGGCGTCATCCTACATCAAGCCACATGGAGTGGCGGAAGCAGCCACAAGCTCGCTTCGCGGCGAAGCCATCTGCCGTTCCCATTGGACGAGGCGGGAGGCGGATGTGTGTGTAAGGTCGATTGACAGCTTCTAGTCAAGATCCGGGTTGGATGGGAAGTGAACGGTTGTGCCAGCAGGACAGGACACGCACTGTGTCGGCGGTCCATTGAAGCCGTCCATCAATCAATCCCCCATTGGACCCTCCTCGCAACCGCACCACACCGCCCCCGATGGCCACCACCGAGACTTCTCCTCTCCTACCCACCCACTCCACTTCGTCCGATTCCCGTCATCGAACACCACCGCCCACGAAACCCGCCCGAAGCGTCACCTTCAACCCGCAGATCTCCACCTCCTCCCCTCCCTCTCGTCGTCCCGCCTTCCCGCCAGCGCCCGTTCCACGCTCGAGCGGGTCAATACCAGCCCCCGCCCCGAGAGATGGCACCCAGCCCATGCTCTCCGCGCTGAACAGCAAGCTCCGACGGCGCAACAGCTCCGGTGCACCACTGCAACTCCCACCGCAAGTCCCCGCCAGCAAGATCGGCCCCCAACGGACGACACGCACGGCGCAGAAGCTGAAGCTCTTGCCCAATCCGGAGCACGGCGAGGAAGGCCCGGAGGAAGAGAGCGGGAGGGATGTCTACAGCCAATTCACGCGCATCAAAGACCCCACCGCGCGTCGTGATGCCGCGAGGCTGGGTAAGGACGATCGGGCCAAGCTGCCGCGGGTCACGGCGTATTGTACCGCGGGCTCGTACCGGATCGATGATCTCTTACGCTTTTTGAAGGGCAGACAGAAGACGAAGGGTACAAATCCCAAGGTGTTTGACGAGTGCATCTACTCGCCCTATACGTACAAACAAGAAGGTGAAGCAGGCGGACGCTCTTCGTCGGGAAGGCGGAGAAGTGGTGGGAATAGAGACGACGACAACGAATCCGGTGGGGCGTTGGCGGAGGTGCAGTCGCAGCCGGTCAGGAGGTTTTCGGATAGTGCACTGGAGGTTGAAGAGCACGCGGAAAGGAGGAGGGAGGACTTGATCGACTTTCAATCATCCGAGACTGACGTCGCTGCTGCGTCCGACGAGAACGCCATCTTCGAACCCGAAAGCGGCAGCTCTTCCATGCAAACCCAGCACCTCCCCGGTACCGCTACGGTCGACGACACGAGCCTGAACAGTACCACGCTCACGCAAATCGACACGCGACCCATCACACCCGACTTCGACACCACGGTGCACATCCCGGAGGTGTTCCTGTTCGAGTACGGCGTGTGCGTGATCTGGGGCATGACGTTGGCCCAAGAACAGCGCTTTCTGAAAGAAATTGCGAAGTTTGAACAGGAGAAGCTGGGTAAGGACGATATTCAGACGGAGGAGTTCAACTTCTACTACACGCGGGAATATCAGGCCAGAATATATAACGATTTCATCTCGCTCCGGGAGAAGAGGAATTACATGACGAAACTCGCCATCAGCCACGCACTGGCGCAGAGTACGAAGGTGAGGAAGAGTTCATCACACAGCATGCCTCAGATGCCACACGCTAACACTATCGCCCCCTCCACAGACCTCTCTATACGAAGACCTCCTCGACGCCACCATCTCCACCACCCAATCCATCCCGGCCACGATCGCGCGCACGGGCCGCATCAACCTCACGCGCCGCGAGATCAACATGCAGATCGGCGAGCTCTTCATCCTGCGCATCAACATCCACCTGCAGGGCAGCGTGCTCGACGCGCCCGAGCTCATGTGGGCCGAGCCCCAGCTCGATCCCGTCTACCAGGCCGTCCGCAGCTACCTGGAAATGGACCAGCGGGTCGAGTTGATGCAGGAGCGGGTCAGCGTGGTGGGGGACCTGCTGCAGGTGTTGAAGGATCAGTTGAGTCATACGCATGGTGAGTTTTCCCCCTTATCATTTCCTTCTGGCTGGTCTTCGACGGGTTGGGTTTTTTGGATGAGTGCTGACATTTTCTCAGGCGAGTACCTGGAATGGATCGTCATCGTGCTCATTGCCGCCGAGATCCTAGTGGCCGCCATCAATATCGTGGTCGACCTATACGCCGGTGTAGATTAGAATGCTTTCTTTTCGTTTGTCGGAAGCGTGGAAACTTTACAATGTTCAGCTTGTACATATACACTGTACGTGTGGACGGGCGGGTGGCGAGCGAGGGTGCTGGCGGCGTTCTCGGTCCTGGTTTCCGCTAGTGCTGATACAGCGCTGGTGAAGCTTCTGTTCTGTGTTGCGGAGTGTCTGAAATACAATTGACAGGCTCATCTGCATTACCGTGTCGTCTTAAGACGATTTTATCACGCTTTGACGCGTGAAGGCTAAAGCTAGGATAGGAAGGAGGTTACAGCGCCAAGCCATCAGCGGAACCTTTCCGCATGCTCGAACTTCGACTTTGGCTTTGCGCTCATCCCGTATGTACTTCTTCACCTTGCAACCTCGATCTCGACAACCTCTATCCCTCGACAACCTCTATCCCTCGACAAATCGGCCACTGCCAACCTTTGGCCCACCATGGCGCGCAACGCCGAGAAAGCGCAATCGATGCTCTTCCGCTTCCGCGCTCAACAAGCCTCCGACCTCGGCATCCTCGACATCAACAAGACCCGGCGGCCCAAAGCCATCTCGTCGCAAGAGCACATCCCGACGTGCGAGCGCTGGCGCGGCCAAGTGCTGAAGGAAATCAGCCGCAAGATCACCAAGATCCAGGACCTCGCGCTCAGCGACTACCAGGTGCGCGACCTGAACGACGAGCTGAACCGGCTGTTCCGCGAGAAGTGGCAGTGGGAGGTCCGGATCCGGGAACTGGGGGGCCCGAATTACATGCGCGGGGGCAGTGGGAGGGTGGTGGATGATGAGGGTCGGG
>Ga0058704_10001210_pt1 | contig 12193 bp, 14 predicted proteins | sample AgamicMgSfe_FD_71363 | JGI IMG/M metagenome (GOLD analysis project Ga0058704, IMG submission 71363) | Agave microbial communities from Guanajuato, Mexico - Mg.Sf.e | ecosystem: Host-associated > Plants > Phyllosphere > Phylloplane/Leaf | place: Guanajuato, Mexico | collected 2012-05-30
GTCCACCAGAGGGTCCACTAGCAGATCCACCGAACGGAAACCCTGCGCCGAACTGTGGGCCTGCGGCTTGAGGAGGTGGTGCGGCAGACTGCTGAGGCGCCGCGTACTGGGCTCCAGCGAACGGTGGCGGAGGAACTAGAGGCGGGTATTGTTGCTGCTGCTGACCTCCCGCAAACGCGTTCTGCTCGGGATTAGGCTCAGGTGGATCGTAGTAGTTGAAATCTTCGTCGGAGTATTGAGATGTGCGGTCGCCGTAGTTGCGGTCGTCGTCGTAGTCTCGATCGTCGTATGCGTACTCATCATCAGAGTAGCAAGACGCATGATCGTCGTAGTCGCGATCGCGGTAGTCAACATCTTCATCCTCGTACTGGAATGCATGATCCTCGACACTCTCCTTTCCATCCTCATCCTCAGCGTAAGCAGTCGCCGGCGCCGCCACCTCAAGCTGCAGCATAGCCCCACGCATCACCTTCCCATCCAGCTCACTGACCGCTCTCCTCGCGTCTATGAGCCTCGTGAAAGTCACGATCGCGTTCTTCGTCTGGTAGCCTGCTGTGTCGGTGACCGGAAGCGGCTGAACGGAGACAACGCGGCCGAAGCGCTCGAGTAGTCTCTACTACCGGTGTCAGTGGGCTTCACCATCTGTACAAGGATGTGGGTACTTACGCGAACAGCATAGTCGCTCATCGATGCCTCGATGCCGTGCACGCGGACGTTTGCAGGGGAATCCTGTGTCATGTTGTCGGTCAGTTCTTTTCTTCTCTATCTTCTAGCTTGTGTTCGATGTGACACGGAACGGCTGGTGTTTGTTTGTAGGGGTGGTAGAGTTGGAGAGCATAAGTAGGAGAAGGAAACGAGGAAGAAGAAGAAGAAGAAGAAGAAGAAGAAGAAGGAAACTTTCCGTCGTAGGCACACTTGTACGTGACACATCTTGAGACTTCGACACTCACATGCGCCTACTTGCATTCACGTACATCTATAACTCACTGGATCTTCCACCGCGTTCTTGCGCTGATATGGTTTACCATAGGCCAAGCGTGAATGCTAGTGTCACACAGTGCCACACTTCAACCGTCACCAAGGCAGATAGCTCACGATGTAGAAGCCTTCAACAAAGAACTCGACACCAATCTTCATCACCGCTACTGCCGCCGGCTCTTCGTTTGCTTTCTTAGCTCCAAGCACGGTATTGTGTGCTTCCTTCGCTCGGCGAGTTGGCGCGGGGGGAAGGTGCGGTCGAGCGCGATGCGGCAAATATATCTCGGTGACTGTTGGCTATCATACTAGACTCCCGGCTCGTTATGGCAATGGAGGTACGTCGTCCATAGTGTACAGGCAGTGAGTCTCTAGGAAGTCGGGAGCGACAGATGAGATGGAACAAAGGGAGCTCAGACGCTTAGTAATCTATCGCCTGAGGCACCAGATCATGTCCCCTTCTGCCATCCCAAGACCAAGACCTCTCCATCCTCACATCGTGACGCGCTCAGCATTCCTCTGGCCGGCGACCTTTCATGTACCTATCGCTATGGGACATAAAGCGCCATGTCACGCTGCCAACTGCCTGTCCACCAATGCGAGCTTCCGAAGTTAGGCCCAGGAGCCAGATTCTTGCAGGTTCGCGTAGAGGCGGATCGCATCGCTTTGCGTCCAACTATATTGGAGTAGCATCAACCTCCATGGCACTGATCCTGCGTGACAATGGGGTAAAGGTGAGCTGCCGGAAGCGGTCATGGTAAGTCCATCTCTTTGTCTCAAACCAAAGCAGCCGTTCCAACAATGTCCTATCTCCAAGACCATCCTCTCGCCGTGTTGCACTCCAGCTGTACAGGCAAAATACATTCGTCGGCACGACGCGCATCTCAAGATGCCTCCACAACAGACGAGATAGGTATTTCTCGATTACTATGCCGAGGCATGCCTCAGCACGCCAGGACCACCGTACACACCAAATCGTAGGAAGCAGGATGGGATGATAGCCTGGAATGGAATGACTGCGGCGAAGCGAGATGGCTTCGTGACACTATATAACTTGATTGCTGCCGCCGTGGCTGCCAGAGACAGAGCAAGGCCAACCGCAGACGCCGCCGTGGCCGAAGCCTACGACCACCGAGTGGCAGGCCCTCCGGTCTGGACAACGCTAACACAACTCGACGATACCGCCGCGACACAACTTGGAATTTTTATCCCGCTTCAACGAAATGTCGTCGACGTTCTCAACAATCTCTGGTTACATGCGATTGCCCCGCCACAGTTTCACGCCCGCGTTCGCACTTTGATGTCGACACGCCTGGTAAGGGAACAGCGGGAGTTCATCCGACTTCAGGCCGACGCTCAACGTTTCCGGAACGACTCAGACTTCCCGCCTGTGGCGCGACGGCCAATGCCTCCAGTATCGGATGGACGTTACAAGATGTTGGAAAGCACCTTGGGTCGAAACAGGTTGCGAAGCCGCCAGGATGCCAGGCGGCAAGCTTTTGAGACGAGATTTGATCCAGCAGTACCCGCGGCTAATGGCAACGGCCTTTGGATGGGCGCCTGGCTGATTGGTGCTGGTGGGATGTCCGACACAGGCCTGTGGTGCCGCTTGAATGGCTTCGCTCAAGTCGTGGATCGGATGATGCGCAAAGAAACGGTCCTTGAGCCATCAAAGTGGGGAAGCGTGAAGTACTTTAATGGCGATGCGCGAGATTGCAATAATCGACGGCCAATGGAGTGGAGTTGCCACTTCGACATGGATGGTATTCAGAATAGGAGTCATGGTCAGTCTCCGGTGCCCGCATCACGTTCAGGCGTCGTAAAAAACAACATACGCACATACAGCATGTCGATGGAATACTGCCCTTGGGGTGACCTTGATACCCTTATCAAGCGATAAATACTGTTTGGGAGGTGAGTGCAGAGTTCCTACTCATACGGATGACGACAAGATCATTAACACAGACACTAGTGCTTTCCCGGATTCCTTCATTTGGTACGTGTTCCTATCGCTTGCAGAAGCCGGCATAGCCATGAAACAAGGTGACCAGTCGCTAGCCGTTGCTCAGCCAGGCTGGCCAGCCGCGGGCGTGCACCCTGCAGGATGGCAAATCGTGCACAGAGACTTGAAGCCTCGCAATGTCTTTTTCGGCAACCCGGACATTCAGCACTTTCCGGATTACGTCACACCGAAGGCAAGTCTCCTGTGTCCAGCATCACATCCGCAGACTACTGACTTCTTGACACAGCTCGGCGATTTCGGCTTGGCCTTTAAGACACGGCAAGGCGACGCCCTCAACCCTACCATATATCTAGACTCGGGCACGCCGGGATATTTTGCTCCAGTACGTTGCTGAGAACAGATTGTCATCTGCCATCACCCAAAAGAGTACATCGCTAACACTCTAACAGGAAATGCGATCTTATGTCGACCGACAGACCCTCCAGTCAATCGACCGATGGAACCTCGGCGAGCACACCAACGTCTGGGGTGTCGGCATGATCATCTACGCCATGATGTGTCTCGACCCGGAGCCGCGACAAAGAGACTGGCTAGGCGACGCTACCCAAGACGTGCCCAATATCCAGCTCGATTCCGCCATAGTATACAGTCCACAACTGATCAATCTGGTGAGCGGCTGTCTGGCACCGGATCCCAACGATCGACCTGACTTCCATTGGCTGGTGAACCAGATCGAAGTCTTCATCAACGAGTTGGGACCTGACCTGGCGTTCGGCATGCGGATGCCGGCTGTCTTTGCGAACCCGCTCAATCGCGCTGTGATGCAGGTGCAGAATGTGCCGTTTGATTTTTACGCTCTTGGGATGGCGCAAGCTGCGCTGCCTCCGCTGCAATTGGGGTGAAAAGGAGGTGGTTCTCAGTATGCGTGCCGACAGCACTGTGCAGAGCTACTCCGCTACGGACTATGTTATTTGTGGACGTGTGCTCGGCACGCCGGCGAATGCCAGAGTGTGGAATGACAAACATAGCTCGGGAACAAGGATTCGCTTTGCTCACAGTCTACGCACTCTATACTGAATCGACGCGGACAGCACTGACTGTTGAATCACCATCGCCTAGTAAGATACTCACTCGGAGATCATGACGAGTCTAGGGCATTTAGCAATCTGATGGTCTTACACTCCATCTTCAGTGTCGTCTTCTGGGCAGAATGAAGAGTAACATGGGCGAATTCGACAGCTTGGCCATGCTCTACAATGCCTACCGCATAGATAGGCTCCTATTCATGTCCACATCTGCTCGCATTATCGACAACGCGGTGTGTGCATTTCAAGATCATTTTGTCGGTACGGAGCAGCGAACCGCTGATGAGGATGTGTTATAGACAGTTCCGTTGTGACAGCGTCTTTGTCTGAAGTGAGAGCAACAGTGTTGGGTTAGCTAAGATATGTGCCTATCAGACACAACATGAGGAAACATTCCACCGTGCCATTTCCACGACGTGCTGTCGCTGTACAGCTCGGCGACAGCCGGACGTACAACGAGTGGGGTAGCTACAAGACCTAGAACCCGAATCCTGTCTCTACCTCTATCATGTCGCTGCTATCTTCAGTCAGTATCTGAAAAGGCAGGAAGTATATACTGCGCTAAGAGAAATGGCTGCTCCATTCATCCCACCACCGTTGGACGGCAAGCCAGAAGTGCCGACATGGCTTCCGCCAGAGCCAACTCGGATGGAACTGGACTGGGCAAGCTTGCATACCATCGACCTCTCCCTGCTTGACTCATTAGATACCAAGGTAGTTGATGGTCTCGTGCAGCTCACAAAGACCGCTATTAAGGACGACGGGTTTCTCTATCTCATCAACTACGGCATCTCACTGGAGCAGCTCCATCGCCAGTTCAGTCTAGCGCAGTATCTGCATCGCAACATATCGGACGATGACAAAAAGCGTTTGCTGTGGGATCCTCAGCAGGGTGTCTTTGCTGGATTCAAGCGCCGTCTGGGATGGAAGCGGGAGGCTGGCGATTTTGACGGCATTGAGCATTTCAACTTCTACCGGCCGCAGTTTGAGGACTCTGAGGATAAAGTACCGGAGTGCATCAAGCCATTCATGGACGAGATCGTTGCTTTCTGCGAGGTATGCGGGTGCAGCGTTCCAGGCAGATACCCTGCTGATTAGCGAACAGTACTTGACGAACTCCGTGAACGGACGGCTGTTGAAGCTCCTCTCGAGGGTATTGGAACTTCCCGACGACTACCTCTTCGACAACGTGCAATCTCATGACTGGCCTGTCGGAGACGGCTACTTCCGACATGCACTGTTCTACCCGTTGCTCGGAGAAGACAAGGAACGTCGCAAGGGCGTCCGCATGTATGGTCACACAGACTACGGAACCACCACATTTCTGTTCTCAGTGCCTGTCACGGCAGGAGAGTAGTGTTATGTAATAATAGGTGCCTTAGGCACTACTGCGCAAGGAGTCTTGGCGAAAAGGCACTCAATTATATTGGTAGAGAGGAGGAACTAGAGAGCGGAGAACCAACCCCCTACTCACAAACTAACTTTTCTACGGCGTTGCACATTTGGTCTCGAGGAGACGATTGGCAGCCTGTGAAGTACAATCCAGGTGCGTTGGTAGTCAACCTCGGCGAAGCTTTAGAAATCATATCCGGAGGCCACTTCAAAGCAACAAAGCACAAAGTCACCGATACGCCCGCAGACCAAGAACACTGCGAGCGGCTGTCGCTCGTGCAGTTCAATGCATCCATTGGAGACATGCGGTTGGCTCCTGCTATGGAGTCGCCGTTGCTACAGCGTGAAGGTTTTATGCTTGAACAAGGTGTCTTCCAGCAGTACAAGAGGCTCATCGATGCTGGAGTACCAGTGCCGACCAACAAGCAATGGCGGGAGATCCAGGTTAGCACCAACTCTCAGATAGCGCCGGAGAAGCGGCCTGGAGGCATCAAAGAGATCAATGGGGTGAAGTACGGTGCAGACCGCTTCTTGAATGTCGACGTCCTCCTCCCCGTGTAACATGTTTCTAGCCGAGCTAGCATCAGTTGGCTGTCCTCGTCGATGAGGGTCAGATTTTGCATCATCCATCTCATCGTTCGGTCTTCGCAGACCTACCAGGTCTAGAGCACCATATATTTGACTGTAGTTTAGCAAACCTACAACTCTCCTGATTGCGACCCTCAAAAGGTCACCCTAACTTTAGAATAGAAGTTGATGCGCCATCTCCGCACCGATGTGTACGTCTGCTTATAAGTAGATTGTTCCCAAGTCAATGGCACAGTAGCGAAGATACGATCCGTCAATGTGCAGCGCGCCTATGTCACAGGCTACCGTTGCGCTGAACGCCTTGTCGGTCAGACCTCTGTGAACAGACATCAACGTGGTGTGTCAAGCGGGCAGTGAACGAAAGCGAGAGCTTGTGATATTGTTGGTACATGTTGTTCCATCCGCATACCTCTCCATGACTAACCACGTCTCATCAGCTCAAATCGTTACATTCACATATCTCAGTCGTACAAAATTAAGCGCCTTCCGCTTTTCCATAGCCACCCCTCCCATTTTCTGACCCATCATCATGCGCGATGCCTTGATAGCGCCCGTTGCATTCTCCAACAAGCCTGAAGTCAAACCAGAGCGCCGCAGACAGCTGCCTTACGCCATTGTATGACGTCTCTCTATCCATGTCCAAGCTCGGCCCAAAGCCATACATTAGAAGCGAAACTTTTTTCGCCCGCGAGGGCATCACGGTCGCAGTGCGCCCCAGCGCCGATCTACTGATGCCTGTTAAACGCCATGCAAAAATGAAAAGTAAGTAATCGTGCAAGTCCGATGGCGCGCTGGCCTTCGTCATGCTGGTCGTGGCATCATCGCAGTAGGTTTCATGCCGGAGAGAGAATATGCTAATCGATCTTCGAAGCTCGACTGCTCAGGGCAGCTCATGAGGCTGCCTGCCGCCGAACTTCTGCTGCATTGCGATGCCGGCATCGTACTTCATGCGATGTATCCGCATCGCCTCGACGTCAAAAGTTGGTGACGTGGGTGTGAAAGTTGAACCTTGCACTTTGCGAGACTCGAGTGATCCCAGGCTGCGCATCTTACGCAATATCTTGGTCTTCTCCACCGGTGGTGAGGCAGGTGGCGGAGCTTCCGAGACCATCTCCGTCACGTCCGTCCGGCTGCGGCCAATGGTCTTCAGTCCACGTGCCAGCTTCTCAAGCGCCGTACCCGACCTGCCGCCAGATGGTGTCTTTGGCCGAGCAAGCTCAGTGGGCGAGTTAGGCTCGCTACCAGAACTTGACCGAGTGGATGGTCGGCTGGCGCTGGTCAAGCTGATGCCTGAGTCGACCTTGCGTGCTGTACGTGTGCTGCCAGAGTCGCGGTTCTTTTGAGGCGAGACATCTTCCACATTGGATATGTCGTTGCACTCGGCAATGATGCTGTTGGCCAGTTGCAAGAACATGCCTAGCGTCCGCGTGACCGAGGGCCAACCATTCTCTTCGCCGGCCTTCTTGCCTTGCTGCATTAGATTGTTGAGGATCCGTGGACCTTGCTTCTCCACGGTGAGAATGTACTTGAAGAAGCCATCCCGCTGGCCCTTCAGTACATCCGGCGTCAGTTTCGATGTCGGCTGTGTCGACACGACAGGCGGGTACAGAGTGTTCAGCATGGCTACACAGTTGTGCTTGTTGTATGGTATGAGCGAAAGCTCGTTAATGAGGATCCAGCGTCGAAGCCCGACATATAGCTGTGTGTAAAGCGCCTCGACTTTGCGCTCCTTCTCCTCGATCGCCTTGACCCATTGAAGAACGCCGGGATATCGCTCGGACAGCAGCCCAGCGTCCCTGTCGAGTGTAGTTCGGTCGATGTCAAGACGGTGAAGAGCTGAAGCAACCTCGCGTCGCCTTCGCGTTTCCAAATCCTTGAGATAGTCTAGTCCAGTAAGAGCCTGCGGGAAGTCGACCAGTACCAGCTCTGGCGAAAAGCATCTTCGTACGAATGATATAATGAAACTTGGCGGTAACGAGGTAGGCTGGTTCGGTAGTTGCGACATCTGTGCCATGAGGCTATCCGTGAAAGTCTGAGTGGCCTCGTTCTCGTGCCAAGGGCTGAGCGGTTGAGTGGGCGAGCTGCCCGCACTGGATGAAGCGTTGCTGTGACATTGCATTGGCTGAGCCCGAGGCGCACAATTGAGCGTGTACATGGTCCGCAAAGGAATCTCGTATGTTCCGGGGTAGGTCAGAACATGATCCAGTATCATCTGATATGAGGACCCGGAAGAATCGGATGAACCGGAATAGTGGTGGCGTTGCTGCTGAAAGGCCGACATGGCGGCAGGTGGCGCGGCCTCAGGCCGAGAATGCGAACAATGGGTGTAGTCACGTTCAGAGAAAGTGCGTGATCGTGGGTGCGGCGGCTGTTGATGTTGTGCCCCGCAAACAATCGCCGAGAGCTTTTGCGTGCTGCAGAATGGACCCAGAAGGAAGAGCGCGCAGCACTGATGTATGAAGCCTGTCGAAGGTGAAATAGCGATGGGTAACTTGCGATGATGATCTCGCAGAAGCAGAAGAAATCAATGCCCAAGGGTCCCGGATAGTGGTGAGGAAGTCAACGCGTGAAGTTGGAGCAGGACTCGGCCCCGGGAACCTGGTCCTCGTACCCAAACGGATGTTTCCGCTGCTAGGTACTTTCCAGCCCCGCAGTGCAGAACGCGTTTCGTTTGTGCGTGCAGCGTCTCAAACGGGCGACGAGTGTGACGAGTTTATGTGATAGGTTGCTATAGCATAGATATCAAGACGAAGGCAGAGAAAAGACATGATTGACGGTGATAGGGACGCATCTTCGAGGCACAGGTTTAGGCACGCTTGGCTCTGCTCATTAGAACTTACCAATAGGAAATTTCTGTTAGCTGGACCTGCATTATCACTGGGAAGATCGCTATTCCTCGAAGGCAATACTTCCGCTAGACAACGCCCTTCCGTGCGTATCTGCAATGTTTCCTCCGCGACCCGCCTTTATTCTCCGTGCTGGGAAACAGTCAGGAACGCGCACGACGAAAAGGTTAAGTGCGCTGCAACTAAGCAGCCCGGGAACCCGGGGGATGCTAGCGGGCTGCAACTCAGCTATGACCCGGCCACCAACCAATACAGTAATCCCTGGCTATAACGATAGGGGTCTTGCAAGGCTCTGCTGTCCGCTAATAGAGGGTATCTTTACAGCGAGGTGATAGATGAGTTCGAACTAGGCTCATTTGAGTTAATCTAAGCTTGAGTACGCTCGAGATTGCGGAGATCTTACGAATCTAGCATAAACTCCTCTCTTTTGCTAGCGATATGGGAGATGACTAAGCAACATTTACCTACGATATCGTTAAAAACAGGATTATGACGATATATATGTATATGTAAGGGGGCAGCTAGCGATACTAGAGGGTATCGTTACATCCAGTATCGTTATAGACAGGAATTACTATATCGTGTTTTTGACAGACAACTGCCGTATCGTACTGCCATTGAATCACCATCAGAGGCTGGAAGATAACAGTCCAACAAAGGGGCTATGGACGTTCAAGCACCTGTTCGATGACAACGCGACTTGGCCGTCCCACGAACATCTTGACGGCATGGCACTCAATAGGGCAGCATCCAATGGCAGCATCCAGCGTCCATTGTGTGGAGTTCGCTGTTTGTCCATCGCAGAGGTGAGATCGCAATATCCTCAGAAGAGGGGGAGCGTCCGTTCGTACCCGGGCAACTCAATATCCTCCGCCTTCCACTGCCGACGCACGCAACGATGCGATAGCAGTGAAACGCGTTTTTCGGTTTCGCCGCGCTCGTGCTCACAATCCCACAGCTTAATAATCTCGAGACGCAGCTCAGCAGCGCCACTTCATATCCGAACCTGGTCGCGGTATGCTGGCCAGTATATATTGCGTTACCGCCACCAACGAAGAATCAACGCCACCATTAACTCGCCGAAGTGACTGAGACGCCCAGGCCGCGTCTCGAGAAACGCCATCACTTGGCAGACGGCTGGACTCGCATGTGAAGAGCCGGCATAAACACGGCAATGCAAACGCGATGTCTCGGCACGTTTGACTCCTTTCGGAAAATATCTTTCGAAATTGTGCTGCAGTATCGGGCGGGCCATCGCACTCGTCGTCGTTCCGACTCGTTCGCCGTACGCCGTGAGTTTTCACAGTGTTGAACTTTCAGCTGCACGCTAGGTTGCTGGACATGTGCTCGGACTGCAGTAATGCAGACTTATACAAGCCGCCGAAGCTTCAGCTCCTCAATCGATGCCCAACCGTCAAACGACTGCCCCAAAGGGTCCAGACATGTCAAACAACCGTGCATTCGTGATCAACATACATACATATCACACCGATCATGTGACAGTCATCCTCAGCACTCTCAGCACTCGTAGGTGTTCACCAATCAACACCCTCCGCTCTTATCGCTTCTCACCCCCGAAGAAAGCGACTTTGACGCCATGAGCCGGCGAAAGCACAATATCCGCCTTCAACATCGGCTGTCCTTCTGTTCCCGACTCGAGCCGATCGTACGTTTGCAGGATCCGGACGATTGTGTACGCCATTTCCGTGAGAGCAAATTCTGTATCATTGTCAGCGTCCATCTCCAAATCAAACATGGAGAGTGGTTGCGACTCACGCTGCCCAATGCAAATTCGCGGTCCACCGTTGAACGGAATGTACGTCCAAGACTTCGGTGTCCAACTATCCCATCTCTCCGGTACGAACGACAGGTAATCCGGAAACCCAGACGAAGCTGACGGATAGATATCCTCACGACGCTGCATGACCAGCGTCGAGTACCCGACCGGCGTGTCCTTCAGTACACCAATAGGCTCGTCGCCATTCGGTCCACCGCCATGAGGGAGCGTGGTATCCTTCAGCGCAACCCGCACATTGTACGGCACCACCGGATACAACCTCAGCGTCTCGTTGAGCGTATGCTGCAGGTACCGCATGCTCTTGAGATCCGCATAGGTAGGCCTTGACTCCAAGCCCACCACACTAACAATCTCCTGCCGCAACTTCTGCACGACCTCCGGATGCCGCGACAGCTCAAAGAACAACCACGAAAGCGTCACAGCCGTGGTGTCCCTTCCCGCCAACAACACAGCAACAAGCTGATCCCTCAACACCTCCCTATCGCGGGTATAACTCGCAATAGCATGCAAGAAAGTATACCCCTCATCGCTCTTGGTCTTCTTCTCCAACTCTTCAGGCGGCAACTGCAACGCGCGATCGATATACCGTCCAATGAACTCATTCAGCACCTTCAACCCAGCCTGGAAACTCTTATCCGGGATCCAACCCTGTATGGGTCCAGCTCTCGCCTTCAAGCTCTGTACTCTCTGCACCTCCGCGAACGCCTTCGCGAACTCCGTCTGCCCGTTATGCAAGCTGTCCACGCTCTTGCCCAGCAGGAAGTCCGTCGCGGCGTCCAGCGTAAAGCGGTAGAAGAGGTCATCCACCCTCACTGTCGCGCCATTATGCGTACCAGCTAACAGCGGCAGCAAAGCCTGGACGTGCTTCTCAAACGTATGTAGATCACTGACCCTATCCTTGATGAATTGCGGCCTCAGCAACTGCCGCGAGTTGTGCCACAACTCTCCATCCGTCGTGAAAATCGACAACCCCAAGAAGTCCTTCCACTCTTTTCTGAACTGCGGTCCCTTCCCGAAATCATTGAATTGCGTCGCAAGTATAGCCTTCACATTCTCCTCATCCGCTGTGAATATGATCCTCTCCCCTACCGTTATTGCCTCAACAGTATATGGCAAGTTCTTGTTCCCATTCTTCTGGAATTTACTCCACCACCATTCGTGATTACGGTGTTTGGAGAAGAGGTACATGGCCTGGAACAGCATGAGGAGGTTCCATGGTGTCCACGTTCTGTGCGAAGGAGCGCGGAGGCCGAGGGCGTCGATGCGGCGTTCGAGGGTGAGGGCTGTGATGAAGATCTGGAGGTAGTAGAGCGTTACGGCTGCTGATACGCCGTAAACCAGGACAACGGGCGCGACATTGCGCAAGCTGTAGGTTGCGTAGGCGAAGAGGGCGTAGAGGAGAGTGGGCGTCCAGGTGCGGTCGATGAAGTTGAGCAGCATCTTGCTCTGCTTCAATGACCAGATTGGCCTGCGCTTTGAGTGGTGGGTAGGCAGGAAGCGAAAAGCTAGAGACCGCCCTTACCTAGATATACATACACTACGATGA